>ERZ773178.104-NODE-104-length-91449-cov-20.050146_pt1 | contig 91449 bp, 78 predicted proteins | sample MGYA00580533_ERZ773178 | MGnify/ENA primary metagenome ERZ773178 (study PRJEB29015, sample SAMEA2737859) | human gut metagenome | biome: human gut; feature: human-associated habitat; material: faeces | place: China | collected 2012 ...
CTTTGCGGACATTTGAGAAGATATAAAAAGATAGTCAAAAAGACATATATAATTTAATAAAATTTTCTACGTTATTTTTATAATCACCAGCCTTGAAGACATAGTTTGTCTTTAATTCATTTGCCAATGACTTTGCCTCTTCAAATTTATAAATATAATACTTATCCGGATAACGTAACCATAAATATGTTGTTATAGTATTTTCAGTTTGGAAATCACTCTTACCAGGATTCCAATATTTATTCACTAATTGTTTTGATTGAGCTTTAAAAGAAACCATCCGACCATATAAATCTTTACTTTCATCAAACAAATCCATAAACATTTGTCTCACAGTTTCTGATTCTTTCTGTGCAAATTCTTTTATCATTTTTCCTGGGAAATAATGAGTAGAAGCCAATAAATTAAATGTTTTATCCAAAGAATTCTTTAACATAGTACAAAAATCTATAGCTTCAATATCCCAATTATCTTGGAACCCTTTGATTGCTTGCCACTTGAACTTTTCATCATCCCATCGAGGACCTTTTAACTCATTCTTATATTCTTTAAGCAATTCTTGAAATCTAATGTTATCAATCATGATTTTAACTCCTTTTATCACAATCCATTAATGCCTTATGATACTCTTCTACACTACTGTAGTCACAAGGATCAATATTTGTATGTTCATTATTTGAATCATACTTATTCTTCCATGCCTTTCTTAAATCAAGGACATGCTGATACTGAAACATATTGTCATACTTAGATGGATCTATCTTACTAAAGATCCCTTCTGGATCACACTTCTTTATCCAATCTATTCGATCATTTAATTCGACTAAATAATCATCAACTGTTGTAAATCTTTCAAATTAAAAGCCATTGAACCTATGTTGTGGATCATACGTTTCTTGCCAATTATTTACTAAAGATTTTTTATAGTCTTCTTCCGTATTATAATCATCTACACATACATTTGTCTTTGTATTCGGATCATATTTATCTTGCCAACGAGCCCTTAAATCATCCAAATACTCTTCTTCATACTCATAATCACTTGGATCTAATTTATATGCATTATCCTTATCATATTTATTCATCCAATTCTTCTTGTTTTCAATCGCATTCGAATAATCAACTTCATTTAAATAATAATTTGGATCTATCGAACTAAACTCATTAAAATAATCATACTTTTGCTTCCATAACTTTCTTAATTCATCCACATATTCTTCTTCATCATCAAATTGACTTGGATCTATATTATATTCATCATTTGAATCATGTTCATCCTTCCATTCTCCACATTCATCTATTCTTTCTTTATAGTCATTTACATCATCAATTAATTCTAAATCAATACTTTGAAACTCATCATAAGGATCCAATTCTTTTTTCCAAGCCCTCTTTAAGGCATTCACATAATATTCTTTATATTCAAAATCACATGGATTTACATCAAACTCACAATCAAAATCCATTTCATCACGCCACTCTAATCTAGTTCTATAAACATCTACATCATAGGCATAATCATCATAATTCGAATAATTTGATACATTCACATAATCCTCAAATTCACATTCCGGATCCTCATATTCTTGCCACTTCTCTTTAAGCGCAGCCAAATATTCTTTACAACTCGAATAATCATATTGATTTACATGAAACTGATTCTTAGGATTATACTTCTCAGCCCAACCATCCTGACGCAACATTTTACCAATTGCAAAACCTAATATTCTTCTTCTAACCATATACCTAATTCCTTTTCTTTGATTATACAACAAAAAAGTCGCCATATTATTACAGGCGACTTAGATATCAGTTTTATTATTCATCATTACTTTGAGATTTCTAGAAAGCGGCTATTTCAACAACTCCATAATTTCATCTTCACTCTTCGATAATGACTTAGAAATAAGCTCTAAACTCATCCCATTTGTTAGCATCGCTTTAATCCCTTGTTTCATTACTTGGTTCATCTGCTCAATTTGTCTATTCACATCTTCAACCTGTTTATTGGCTTCTTGTAATTTTCGAGTTTCTTCTTTTAGTCTTTGAATCTCTTCAAGTTCAAGTTGTCGTTCCATTCGCTCTTCGTTTTCATGTATTTTTTGAAAATCTTCTATTATTTTCTTCCAATAATCATCTGATCTTGTTTCTACATGCTTCTCTAACATTCGATTCACCCCATCCCTCTCTATCATCATCTTTATTTTACTATCACTTTGTTTAATCATCGTTTCCTGTTCATTAATGTCTTCAAACGGTTTTTTTAAATCTATTTTCGACATTTCTATTGTACGTTACTTCATACGAACCTGACTTACTTCTACAAAAGATAAACCTTCTTCATTCCTTAATGTGAATGAGATAGACTCTAGCTTTTGTGCTTATTCATAATATCCGTTAATACCACAAACAAATCTTCAATATTGATTGGCTTTGCGATATGACCATCCATACCAGCATCTATCGCTTTTTTCTTATCTTCCTCAAACGCATTAGCCGTTATTGCCACAATAGGTATGCATGCTTTTGCCTTGTCTTGTAAGTTTCTAATTTCACACGTAGCTTTATATCCATCCATTTTAGGCATTTGAATATCCATTAAAATGACATCATATGTACCAACCGGATTTTCTATGACCTTATTCACACACTCAATACCATTCTTCACACGATCTACAAAAAGTCCTGCACGCTCTAATATGGTTAGTGCAATCTCGGCATTTAAATCATTATCCTCAGCCAAAAGAATATGTTTCCCATCAAGAATTTTATTGTCAACTTCACAATTCTCTTCTTGTTCATTCAAATAATATTTTTCATCCGCAATTTTATATTTCAACGTGACAATAAACGTACTCCCCTTACCAAGAACACTCTTCACATCAATCTTACCACCAAGAAGATCCACATATTTCTTAACAATGGCCATACCAAGACCTGTACCACTAATTTTACTGGATGTCATTCTTTCTCTTGAAAAAGATTCAAAAATCTTCTCTAAATACTCCTTACTCATACCAATACCTGTATCCGTAATACTTGTACGAACAATCATATATCCAGGCTCATCACATGAAAGTTCATCCACATTAACTTCAACAGAACCATTCGAAGGTGTATATTTAACGGCATTACTTAAAATATTCACAAAAATTTCTTCAACCTTTGTCACATCGGCCATGACATGTTTATGCTCAACATTAAACGTGTACCTTACATGAATATTCTTTTTCTTCGCCTCATCCTCAAACATTTCAAACAATCTTTGTCTTATATCCTCAATATTCGCATAGTTTTCATCCAATTCCATATGACCACTTTCTATACGAGCCATATCTAAAACGTTATTAATAATTGATAGAAGAATATTCCCCGCCTTTTGAAGTTTATTTAAATGCTCTACAACCTTAGGCAAATCATTATCTTTTAACTCATTCTTCATAAGTTCAGAATAGCCCAAAATCGCATTCATAGGCGTACGAATATCATGTGACACATTATGCAGAAATTGCGTTTTGGCAAGATTTGCCTCCTTAGCACTCGCCTCTGCTCGTCTTGCCTTTCTTAAAAGTAGAAGAATTACAATAATAATACTAACGCCTAAAATAAGAACAACAGCCAAATGATCTTTTAAAAAACCATAAAAAGTCGTTTTATAAGCCGTACTATCATACATCGCAATCGCACTTGTCAACATATCCGAAGGCATAGCCTTTATCGTCTTATTCAATATGGATAATAGTGTTGCCTGCCCATCTTTAACCCCAAAACAAGCCTCCATTGTCTTTGTCAAAGAAATAATTTTAAAATTCTTATTACCATCAAATTTCAATACCTGACTCGATCCCTTGATAAAACAATCTACTTTACCATGTACAACCATATTCGCAGCTTCGTTGATTGTATCACAATCGACGAGTTTCCATTGTGGATAATAATACGCAATATGTTGTTTTAAAGCTACCTTGTTTTTTGGTACAGCTACCACATATGAATCATTCTCATTAAAATCTTCCTTTTCCGTAACCGCCATTAAACTATACGTCCAAGCCGTATTCGAAAGTGCATAGCCCTTCTTTTCGGCAACATTTGAATTTCGACTCGCATAATAAATCACATCAATCTCTTTATTCTGTAAAGCTTCAATCATTTTGTCATAATCATCAAAAGCCTGTATATCAAATTTTAAAGTATGATTTCCCAAACAATCTTTGGCATACGAAATATATTCAGGCAGTGAACCACGAATCTCTCCACTCTTTTTGTCCATTGAAAACACAACAGGATCATTATCTAAAAATCCAATTCGAATACCACCATGCTCTTCTAACCATGACTTTTCATTTCCTGTAAGAAACTGCGTATAATCCAAAGTAAAATATTTCTTATACAAATCCGCCTTGAAAAAAGGACTATCACTATCCAACCGGCGCATCGCATAATCCAATTCTTGTTTAATATCACTACGCTCTTTATTGATCGCAAAATATATATCAGACTTTCCAATTGTAGTTACACTAGAAATCCCTCTTTCAGACCAAATCGACTCTTCTAAAGACACAAAACAATCAATCTCATTATTCGCCAATTTCTTTTTAACATCCTCATTACCACTTACATTCACGTGCTCAGTATGAATACCATACTTATTCTCCCAATTTGTAAGCATATATTCAGGCTTAGCACCTTTAAGCACACCTATACGCCTTCCATCCAAGGACTTAAAATCCGAAGGCACAATATCCATATCCGATAAATTCGCATACAAAACATACTTCTCATCACCCATGGATTCCTCAGAAAATAACATTTCTTTAGCACGATCATCCGTATACGAAATATCACCCATGATATCAATCTCACCATTTTCAAGCTTATCAAAACAGTTTGACCAATCACACTTCACATACTCAAATTTCCAACCCGTATACCCAGCCAAAGCCTGCATTAACTCATAACCATAACCACGCCTAACACCATGATCATCCACATAATTAAATGTATCTTCAAAAGATCCCACACGAATTGTCTTCTGTGTCTCATCCGCAAAACAAGGCATACACAGCGTGAATACCATAAATATACTTATACATACTGCCCCAAACCTTTTCATTATTTTATTCATAAGTTTCTCCATAACCAACATAGCCCTAATCTATGTTAAAATTATATATTATTTCACAAATTTCAGTCAATAAAACGCAGAATGTTTTTCAAAAAAACTAACCATTCAGTTCAATTCCACCACCAATAAAAAAAACTAGAATCATAAAGACTCTAGCTCTTTGTTTCCATTGGACCACTGTGAAATTCTCTTTCAATATCTGGACTATATAGTTTACTCCATTCTTTTTTACCCAATATCTTCTTTGCCTCACTATTTATTCAAAAAAATATAGCATTTGGCACACAACAAGAAATTTCCAAATTATACTTAAACAATTCAAGTTCTGTATCTGTTATTGTTTTCTTTAAAATCTTAATATATAAAGAAACCATCTCTTCAAAATTAAGTATTTTAGGTATCATAATATAACACTCCATTTAATCCACTAATCTATCAGGAATTAATTCATTACCTTTATATTTGAAAACATATTGCTTGTTTAAATCTTTATTCTTTAATGAAAACCACACTTCTGTATCCGACTGTTGAGTGATTGAATCCACATAATATGCTTCATCCTCAATTTGATCATTTGCGTTTTTAATCAATTCCTCATCTGAATAAGGGATTGAAGTTTGAACTTCTTTAGTTTCTCTAAGTTCCGGCTGTGCTTGTGTACAACCTGTTAGTAACATTAGTAATATTAATCCTAATACTTTCATACAATTCTATACGTATTCTCCTTTGTATTGATTTCAACTGAGATGTTATTACTAAAAGTGGTCTGTTGAACATGATCATTGATGATTTTATGTTCTACCATTTCTTCATTTTTAATTTTTTGATAAAAATCTAGAACAACATTTGCACGTTTAATTCGATCTTCTATAGATAAGCCATCAGAACCAAAATTACCATCCACATTATCATAAGGTGCATTCCTTACCACATATGGAATACCCCCATTTAATAACGCATACAACATATAGTCTTCATTTTTTTGATCCATAGGCCAAGGCAAAATAAAACAATCATGATACACAAGATTAAATAAAGGTACAGGTATACCCATCTTCTTCTCATTTTCATCTTTCATCATAAACTCATAAGGACCATAATGCGAAAACACAAGTTCACGCATTGCCCAATCACTACACTCCTCACTTGAAGGTATGATTCCTCTATTTATCATATATTGAAAACAAGCCCTTCTATATTCCATGCACTCTTTTCTTGTCATCAAATGCTCTGGATTAAAACACTCATCCATTTCATTACAAGAAAAAACATCCAAATACACACAATCCAAATTAATATGTTTTAAGATTTCAGTGTAGTTTCTTTTTACATACTTCGGTGCTAGGCTTGCACACAAATAATTCTGTCTTCCTCCAGCCCAATTGGCATGCTCATACACACTACCATCCTCTAATTGAATCGCTTCATTTTCATTATGCGTTTTGGCCGTATAGTAATAATCACGATACTGATCATGTAAGCCAAACAAATCATTAGACGCACTTAAACTCTGTTGAAGTCTTTTTAAACCAGCCCATCCACCAGCTTCAATACATGCCGGCAAATAATCCGGATGACAATTGTCGTAGCCAGGATCTGCCCAACCGTCTAAATGAAGATAGAGTTTGTGTGAACCAAATTCATGAAGACTTTGAATCATCTCTTTTACCGAATCAAAAGAATGAATCACATCCTCTTGCCCATTATAAAAACGTGAATTCTTTTCCGTATGCGCCTTAATACCCGTATGAACAACAGCACACTGTTGAAGATCTGATATTTTAGAAAGTGTAACTTCTTTTTCTTTTAAAGACTTAAATAAACCGGTTTCTTTAACATACTCTCGATAAATCTTAGCAGCACGATTATAATCCATATTAGGCTCAAAAGAATATCGAACAACACGCTTATAACGCATCTTACCTAGACTTGTTAACCATACAAATTGAAGTCTTGTTCCCTTATCATCATGATCAATTGTATATTTAGAATCCCAAGGCGTTTCATTGATTGCGATATACCCTTTTCCATTATTGGTTTGACTAAGCCAAGGCATATAGGCAGCACAACTTGTAAACTGACCATCAAAGGCAATATGACTATAATCATAATCATATCGATTGGGAATCAATAATCCCTGCATATAAGGAATGGTCGAATAGCCATCCTTGTCTTCACACACAAAACTATCGGGAAAATGTACCTCTTTAATATTCTCATCCACTTTGGGAATCCACTCAAAATAATAATGATTTGTACTATCTTCTTTCCAAATATATGTATCAAAATATTTATAAGTGGTATAAATACCCTTACCTAAGCCTGTCACTCTTTCTTCTGATTTGATGAAATCATCACTAAAATATATCTTTTGATTCTCCTTTGTCACATAAAACGAATCCTGATTTCGAATCCAATTTTCCATACGCAAATACCTCTTGTCTTAGTCATTATACCATATATGATATGTTAGAATAGTATAAGAAAGTTGGTGCAACTATGGGCATTTATTTAAATCCAGATAGTGATCGATATGAAAGATTGTGTAACAGTCCCATCTTTGTAGATAAATCATTATTGATTGAATACACAAATAAAGCTATAAATACTTCTAATGATTGTATTTGTGTAACTCGTCCAAGACGATTTGGGAAAAGTACAGATGCGAATATGTTGGTAGCTTATTATTCAAAGGGTACAAATTCAAAAGACTTGTTTAATACATTAAATATCAATCACTGTCCTTCTTTTCTTGAACATTTAAACAAGCACAATGTGATTCATTTAAACATACAAGACTTTTTAAGTACCACAAATTCAATTGATGAAATGCTTGTGAAAATCACTCGAATGATTTTAAAAGACTTGAAATTTGAATTTAAAGATGTCATAACTGAAACCGAAATCATCGATGCATTCAATGAAGTCTATGCGTATACAAAAAATAAATTTATCTTTATTATTGATGAATGGGATTGTATCTTTAGAGAATTCAAAGAAGACAAAACTGCACAAGAAACATATTTAGATTTCTTAAGGAGCCTTTTAAAAGATAAGAATTATATTGAAATATGTTACATGACAGGAATATTACCAATCAAAAAATACGGAACTCACAGTGCCTTAAATATGTTTGATGAAATATCTATGACGCAATCAAAACCACTGGCAAACTACATGGGATTTACCGAAGAAGAAGTATCGAATTTATGTCGAAAGCACAATGTAGATTATCAAAAAATGAAAGATTGGTATGATGGATACCATATGACAGACACCATCTCAACTTTTTCACCAAGATCTGTAGTTGCAGCTATTTCAAAACATGATTTTTCAAACTATTGGACTAAAACAGAATCTTTTGAAGCTTTAACAATATATATCGATTTAAACTTTGATGGATTAAAAGACAATATTATTCAAATGATGGCAGGAAAAGAAATATATATCGACACATCTTCATTTGAAAACGATATGTCTACATTTAGATCAAAAGATGATGTTTTTACATTACTGATTCATTTGGGTTACTTAGGATACAATCAAAAAGATCAAACATGCTACATTCCAAACAAGGAAGTCAGCGACTCATTCTTTACATCCATTAAAAATTCAAATTGGGACGCAACCACAAAAGCCATTCAAAATTCACGAAACTTATTAGATGCTACGTTTAATATGAACGAAACAAAAGTAGCTGATTATATTGAACAAGCCCATCTAGAAACTAGCCACATTCAATATAATGATGAAAATGCGTTAAGCTATACAATTGATCTTGCCTACTATGCCGCAAGAGATCACTATACTGTGATTCGAGAGCTTCCAACCGGCAAAGGATTTGCGGATCTAGCCTTTATCCCTAAAACAGATAAGCCAGCCATATTGGTTGAATTAAAATGGAACCAAGATGTAAATACAGCCATTACACAAATCAAAGAAAAAAAGTATCCTTCTGTTTTAGAAAAATACAAAGACAACTTAATACTCGTTGGTATTACTTACGACAAGAAAACAAGAAAACACATATGCAAAATCGAGCGACTTTAAAATTATCGCTCGATTTATTTTACCTCTAAACTTTATTTATCAAACCCAAAAAAAGATGCATGTGTATATCTAACATGAACATGCATCCCCTTATTTATGAAATTAGCTATATCTATTTCTTACTTCTCTTTTTAGCTTCAACAATACCAAGAGCTGCAACACCCATTAATGCTGCATTCGTAATAAACTGTGTTTCAACACCTGTATTTACTTTACCCGTATTTGTTTTGTTTGTTGTCGTAGCTTCATTTTTCTTTTCTTCATCCTTTTTAGCATGTTTTGCACTAGCCTTAATATAAGTATCTAATTTTTTCATTGCACTTTCATATTCAGCCTGCGCTTCATCTTGCGCTTGTTTTGCGTTTTCATACTCTTCTAAAATTCTGAAGTATCGAGCATTAGCGGTTGCTAAATCTTGTTCAATTCGATTTAATTCATCCACTTCTCTAGCATATTGATTTAAATACAAGACTAATTCTGAATCATCGACATCACTTAAATCTGCATTTGAACCTTGTTCTCTAACTCGACGCATAAAAGCAAGTACCTTTCCTTGGCCTTCTTTTTGATTTTCTGTATTGTCTTTATCTTTTGTTAAAGCTACAATTTTTTCTTTTGTTTCTTTAACAACTGCCTGAGCATCCTTTTCATCTTGTACATATCTTTCAACTAATGAATTCTGAGCTTCAATTTCATCTTTAAGATTATTAAGCTCATCTTGTTTTGTATTAAACTCAGCTACTTTTTGTGAAGCAACTTGATAATTTGTGTTTGCACCATCCAAAGCTCTTTGAGCAGCAGCTAATGAATTATTTACGCTATTTAAGTTATCTTCTACTGTACCCTTATCTTTAAGAACCATTTCATAAGCATTTTGTTTTTGATTCACTAAAGTTTGTGCATCTTTTTCAGCTTGTTTTGAAACCTCTAAATCTTTCTTGGCATTATTTAATGCCTCTTCAGCCTTAGCCTTTTCACTGTCCCAATCACTAATCTTTGCAGTATCTAATGCATCACTTTGATTAAATGAATCTACATCAGCTTGTGCCTTATCAACAGCTGCTTGTTTAGCTGCAACATCATTTACAGCAGTCTGATATACAGCTTTAGCATCATCAAGCTCTTTCTTTTTAGCTTCTACATTTTTATTTACAGCTTCCAACAGACTTAAAGTTTCATTTTTAAGTGTTTCAGTATTTTCATAATCCTTCTTTGCCTGATTCACACCTTGTTGTGCACTATCAAGTTTATCCTTTAAATCCTTTTCATCATATTTACTAAGCTCAGCCTTAAGGACATCACACTCTTTCTCTTTGTCTTGTAAAGCTTGTTTTGCTTTATCCAAAGTGTCCTTTGCAACAGCTTGCTGATCTTCTTGATCCTTTAATTCAGCCTTTTTATTTTCAATCTCTTTTTCCAAATCACTAATTTTTTTAGCCAAGTTATTATAAACATCTTCCTCAGCATTCAATTTACCATCAACTAGAGACTGTTGATTTGTCTTTTGGTCCATTAATTCATCGACTGACTTTTGAGACGTATCCACTAGTTCTTTTTTTGCATCTACATCTGCCTTTTTTTCATCCAAATTGCTCTTAGCATCCTTGACAGAATCTTCCAATTTTTCCTTTTCAGTCTTAGTCTTAGATGCATCTTCTTTCACAAATGCAGGATCTTTAATTTCTTCTGCCAATACATTTGTAAAATGTGGATTAACCATTGTCGAAGCAGCTGTAAAACCAAGTGCAGCCGTAATAATTAGTTTGTCTTTTACACTCTTCATTTTTCGATTACCTCTCACTATATTTCTTATAATACACCCTTTAATTCTTGATCGTTAACAATTATTAAAGAAAATAGAAAAATTTAAAAAATTTTATTTACATTAATCTATAAAAAAGTATCCATTACGATACTTTCTTTAATATTCTTACTTCATAAGGCTTGAACTCAAGTGCATTATTAATAGGAACCTCTTCATTTGTTTCAATATCAATGAAGTTACCTTGTCCATTAAAGCCTAATGTTTGAGCTTCATTTTTCATATTCATACAAATCCATAGGCATTCCTTCTCATCTTGTCTTTGATAAATACAAGCCGTATTTGTGATACCAATCTGTGTATAGTCTCCATAAGATAAAGCGGAATGATTATGTTTCAAGTGGATTAACTTTTGAATAGTATTCGTTAATTCATTCCATTCAAACACTTTGATTTCCGGTCTAAGATCCGTATCATTCCAATTTTTTGTACCTTCCATACCCCATTCACTGCCATAATAGATACATGGAATACCTGGCATTGTAAATAACATGGTATAAATTAAAGGCAATTGGTTTTTATCCTCTAAAATCGACGCAACTCTTTCTACATCATGATTATCCACAAAGTTAAACAAATGCTTACCCTTATATAAACACCATGGATCTTTGCCAAATTGACGATTCAATGAATAAAGAATCTCATAGAAATTAGCTGAATTAAAGCTCGAATACAACCCCTTATAACACTCATAATTTGTGACAGAATCTAACATATTCTCATTCATCCATTGATTATAGTCACCATGTAAAGTTTCACCTAAAAGGAAGAAATCTCTATCTACATGGTTGTGTAATGTTTGAAGGAAGTTTTTATCTAGACAATAGGCTACATCCAATCTTAAACCATCAATTTTAAATTCTTCTTGCCAGAAATCCACTACATTTAAAATGTAATTGACTACATCTTGGTTTTGAAGATTCAACTTCACTAAGATATCATTGCCTTCCCAATCCTGGTACCAGAAGCCATCGTTGTAGTGATTGTTTCCATTAAAATCAATATAGAACCAATCCTTATAAGGTGAATCCCACTTCTTTTCTAATACATCTTGAAATGCAAAGAAGTCACGTCCCACATGATTAAACACGGCATCTAAAATAATTTGAATACCATTTTCATGGAATTGATTTACAACTTCCTTTAAGTCTTCATTGGTACCCAATCTTGTATCTAACGTTTTAAAATCCGTTGTATCATAGCCATGCGTACGACTTTCAAAAATTGGATTCAATAAAATACAGTCTATGTTTAATTTCTTTAAATGAGGAATAAAATCCTCTAATTTATGAATTCTATGTTCTAGAACATGATCATTCTCAAATGGCGCTCCACAAGCTCCAAAAGGATAGATTTGATAAAATACACTCTCATTCGCCCACATAATATGTTACTCCTTTGTGATATCGCCTACTTGAACATGAATTAAATCCATCAATGTCTTTGGATCCATCTCAATCTGCATACCAATCTTACCTGCACTAAAATAGATTTTATCTTGATTTAAACAATCCTTTTCAATAAAGGTACGAAATTGTTTTTTCATACCCAATGGAGAACAACCACCACGAATATAGCCCGTAATCTTATTGATATCCTTCACATGGATCATTTCACAAGATTTGACTCCAGCTATTTTTGCGCACTTCTTTAAATCCAGTTCCTTTTCAACTGGAAGCATATACACTAAGTATTCCTTTGTGTTTGCCTGTGTAACTAAAGTTTTATACACAGCCTCCACTGGCTGATGTAACATATTCGCAACATGCACACCATCTACGGGATCCCCCTCTTTATGTTCATACGTATGCGCTTCATATTCCACTTTATGCTGATCTAAAAAACGCATCGCATTGGTCTTTTGAATCTTTTTCATGTTTGAAACTCCTCTAATAACTCTTTAGCCACCAAGAATTTCGTCTTATTCTGCTCCATCGCTATCTTTTCAATATAGTGATGCGCCTTATCTTCACTCCAATGATAATTTGAAATCAAAACCAACTTACAATGATCCACCATCTTCAACTCTAAATATTTCTGTTCAAGCTTACTGATTTTCTTTTCATAAAGCTGGATTCGCCTATTCACACTCATAAGAATCTGAAATGCTTCATACAATAACTGCTTCTTGATGGGATACGACAGAACTATTATACCACTATCTTTACACTGATATGAAACTTGATCATAGATTTCCTTATTGCACACCAAAAGAACTTGTGTACTTAAACTCTTCGCAAAATTTAAAAGCCCACTTGTCGTTTGCGAATATAAGATCACAACAATCTCAAAATGCGTATTTCTCAACTTATTTAACGCATCATTATATGTCTTTGACAGCACATATTGATAATTGGCCGTATTTTTTAATAAAGCTAAGAAATTCTCATTTCCAAGTACTAATACTTTACTTGCCTCCATACGCACTTACCCAACATAAATATCCACTACATCTTTTCCTAAAACTTGTTTTAACCAATCCGAATTCAAAGCCTTTACCTTTGCCTCTTTTAAACTTTGAGGAAGCTTTTTTGTATCACTCGATACAATATCCGTACAAGGATCGGGTACCATGTTCTTTTCAATCCCCTCTAAACCGGCATAAATCAATAAGGCATAGGCCAAATAAATATTACAGCTACAATCCGGACTTCTTAACTCCATACGATTTGTCGAATGCGTAGCCGGAATACGAATCAATTGATTACGATTCTGATACGACCAGGAAATATAGCTGGGCGCCTTATCCTTCCCAAAACGCTTGTAGGAGTGTTTAGTTGGATTTAAAAAGGCCGTCATCTCTTCAATACGATTTAAAATACCCGCCATAAAAGGCATCAACAACTCTTCATGTTGATCTACACTCATATTAATATGCATCCCATTACCGGGCTGATCCTCTAAAGGTTTTGGTGAAAAGTCAGCTACTAAACCCTGCATATTCGCAATAGCTTCAACAACCCACTTAAATGTCGCCGCATTATCCGCTGCTTGTAAAGCACTTGAATAACGAAAATCAATCTCATTTTGCCCAGGACCCATCTCATGATGCGAAACCTCTGGATCAATTCCCATTTCCGATAATGTTAAACAAATCTCACGACGAACATTTTCCCCTTTATCTAATGGCGAAATATCCATATACCCCGCATGATCCAATGGAACATAGGTATTTTCTCCATCTTCATCCTGCTTAAATAAATAGAATTCAAATTCTGAACCAAAGTTAACACTGATTCCCATTTCTTTCGCTTTATTGACCGCTTTCTTTAATATGTAACGCACATCCCTTTCAAAAGGCGTCCCATCCGGATATTTAATATCACAATACATACGAATGACACTTCCATCCATACTGCGCCATGGCAAGATACTCATAGTGTTTGGATCTGGATATAAGAATAGATCACTATGCACTTCATCTAGAAAGCCATCAATGGCACTGGCATCAAAGCTAATTCCCTCCACAAATGCCCTTTTTAATTCGGTTGGTAAAACAGAAACATTTTTCTGTGTACCATACATATCAAAATAAGAAAGACGAATAAAACGAACGTCTTGTTCTTCACAAAAACTCAATACATCTTCATAAGTCATAATTTTCACCTCGAATAATTAATACACTATTTTCATAATGTTTTCAAATCTTTTTACATTTTTTCATTGACAACGCAAAATATCTGTTTATAATGAATGCATACATGGCAAGGACGCCAAAGAAAACATAGGTCAAACCCTAGTTTTTTTAGTGTCCTTGCCCTTTTTTTATGTAAAGGAGAGCCATTATGAAATCGATCGTAGAAGAAATTTTTGGAAGTAAAGTTTTTGATGAATCTGTTATGCGAGAAAAGCTCGCAAAAGATACATATCGTGAATTAGAAAAAACCATTCACGATGGAAAACAGTTAAATATCAAAATCGCAAACGCGGTCGCCCACGCTATGAAGGAATGGGCCCTAGAACAAGGTGCAACACACTATACACACTGGTTCCAGCCAATGACAGGAGTTACAGCTGAAAAGCATGATGGCTTTATCAATCCCGATAAAGATGGCAAAGTCATTATGGAATTTAGTGGAAAAGAATTAATCAAAGGTGAACCAGACGCCTCAAGTTTTCCCAATGGTGGATTAAGAGCCACATTTGAAGCAAGAGGATATACAGCTTGGGATCCAACAAGCTATGCCTTTATTAAAAACGGCGTACTATGTATTCCAACCGCTTTCTGCTCTTACTCAGGACACGCCCTAGATAAGAAAACACCACTACTTCGAAGTATGCAGGCCATTAATAAACAAGCCTTACGTATTGTGAAATTATTTGGTAACGATGATGTTCAAACCATTAAAACAACCGTCGGACCTGAACAAGAATATTTCTTAGTTGACCAGAAATATTATGAACAAAGAAAAGACTTGATCTATACAGGACGTACATTATTTGGTGCACCATGCCCTAAAGGACAAGAATTGGAAGATCATTATTTTGGAACAATCAAAAGTCGTGTTCAAGAATTCATGTCCGATTTAAATAAAGAGTTATGGAAACTTGGCATCTTGGCAAAAACTGAACATAACGAAGTAGCCCCTGCTCAACATGAATTAGCCCCAATCTTTACAACGACAAATATCGCAACAGACCACAACCAATTGACAATGGAATTGATTCAAAGAGTTGCGAAAAAACATGGATTGGTTGCCCTACTTCATGAAAAACCATTTGAAGGCATCAACGGAAGTGGTAAGCATAATAACTGGTCTTTATCTACAGATACAGGAATCAACTTACTAGAACCAGGCGATACACCTCATGAAAACGCACAATTTTTAGTCTTCTTAGCCGCTATTATTAAAGCTGTAGATGAACACCAAGTCTTATTACGATTAAGTGTAGCCACTGCAGGTAACGATCACCGACTAGGTGCTAACGAAGCGCCTCCAGCTATTATCTCTATTTTCTTAGGTGATGAATTAACTGCTGTATTAAAGGCCATTGAAGAAGACAAACCATATGATGGAAAAGAAAAAGAATTGATGAAGATTGGAGCAACCGTTCTTCCTAAATTCCCTAAAGATTCAACAGATCGTAACCGTACTTCTCCATTCGCATTTACCGGAAACAAATTCGAATTCAGAATGCCGGGATCTAACTCAAGTATTGCCGGATGCAATATTGTGTTAAATACAGTCATTGCGGATGAAATCGAAAAATTTGCGGACATTCTTGAAGCTAGCGATGATTTTGAAAGCACATTACATGCCTTGATCAAAGATACAATCAAAAACCACAAGCGCATTATCTTCAATGGCAATGGATATGATGATTCTTGGGTTAAAGAAGCAGAATCTAGAGGCTTATTAAACTTAAAGACAACTCCAGATGCTCTTCCATACTTCAAAACCGATGAAAACATTGCCCTATTTGAAAGACAAAAAGTTTTATCTAAAGAAGAAGTGGAATCAAGATATGAAATTTTAATGGATGAATACGAAAAACAAATCAACATTGAAGCATTGACAATGTTAGATATTGCGAAAAAAGACATTTTACCAGCTGCAAGTAAGTTCTCTAAAGAATTGACAGATACAATCGCAAATAAAAAAGCCATCGGTATCGACTTAATCTATGAACTTGAAACGGCTAAAAAAGTCAGTGAATATTTAACCGAAGCTTACCAAGCTATGATGACACTTGAAAACGATGTTAAAAAACTACATGAAATTGATGATTTTGAAAAATCAGCCTTCTATGTAAGAGACTTCATTATCCAAGATATGGCCTCATTAAGAAAACCATGCGACGAACTTGAAGTCATTACTTCTAATAGTGATTGGCCATTTCCAACATATGGAAAATTATTATTTGGAATTCAATAAACCGGCATACGCCCGGTTTTTCCGTCTATAAAGGAGATGTAATTTATGTGTACAATTTTTGGATATAAATCATTAAAAGTAAATAAAGAATCCATTCATCAAGCATTACTTGCGACATATACAAGAGGTCCAGACGATGAAAGAATTCAAGAAGTCGGATGCGGCTATCTAGGTTTTCAAAGGCTATCCATCATGGGACTAAGTCCTCTTGGCATGCAGCCATTTGTTAGAGATGGCAATTATGTGGTATGTAACGGCGAAATCTATGGATTTCGAGACATTAAATCGGAACTCGAAAAATCCGGCTATACATTTATTTCGCAAAGCGACTGTGAAATTCTTCTACCACTCTATGAAAAATACGGATTAGACATGTTTAAAAAGCTAGACGCTGAATATGCCTGCATTATTTATGATGCCAAGAAAAACGATTTTATTGCCGCCAGAGACCCAATCGGAATCCGTCCATTATTTTATGGCTATGATCAAAATCATAATATCGTCTTTGCCTCTGAAGCCAAAAACCTAGTTTCCATTGTCGAACAAATTTTTCCATTCCCTCCAGGACACTATTATGCCGATGGCAAATTCACTTGTTACTTAGACATTACTAAAGTTGATGAAGTAATCACTTCAGATCTTGAAACCATCTGTTCCAATATTCACGATAAATTAGTGGAAGGTGTCAAGAAAAGACTAGATGCCGATGCCCCACTTGGATTCCTTTTAAGTGGAGGATTAGATTCAAGTCTAGTATGTGCCATCAGTCAAAAATTACTCAATAAACCCATTGAAACCTATGCGATTGGAATGGAAGAAGATGCGATTGATTTAAAATATGCCAAAGAAGTCGCTGACTTTATTGGCTCTAACCACCATGAAATCATTATCAATAAAGAAGATGTCTTAAATGCGATCAAACCCGTCATTCAAACTTTAGCTACTTTTGACATCACAACCATTCGCGCCAGCATTGGAATGTATCTTATCTGTAAAGCCATTCATGAACAAAGTAACATTCGCGTATTACTAACTGGAGAAATCAGTGATGAATTGTTTGGCTACAAATATACAGATTTTGCCCCAAGCGCCCAAGAATTCCAACAAGAAAGTGTTAAACGTGTACATGAATTGTATATGTACGATGTGTTAAGAGCTGATCGATGCATTTCCACAAACTCCATTGAAGCCCGTGTTCCCTTTGGCGATTTAGATTTTGTCAAATACGTTATGGCAATTGATCCACAAAAGAAAATGAATACGTACAATAAAGGAAAATATTTGCTTCGTCATGCGTTTGAAAAAGACGAAATTCTTCCTTACGATATCTTAATGCGAGAAAAAGCCGCCTTCTCCGATGCGGTCGGTCACTCATTAAGTGATGATATTAAAGAATATGCCGAAAAGCAGTATACAGATGCTGAATTTGAAGAAAAAATCAAACAATACAAATTCTGTACTCCATTCACAAAAGAATCTCTATTATATCGTGAAATTTTTGAATCTTACTACCCTGAACAGGCAGGTATGATCAAAGATTTCTGGATGCCAAATAAAAACTGGCAAGGATGTAACGTCAACGATCCAAGTGCTCGTTATTTATCAAACTATGGAGACAGCGGAAAATAGAAGGGTTGTGTAAATTATGAATTTTGAAATCGAACACGATGCCTGCGGTATTGGTACCGTAGTCCAAATCGATGGTAAACAAAGCTATGATGTCTTAGACAAAGCATTGCACATTGTAGAAAAACTTGAACACCGTGCAGGAAAAGATGCCAGCGGTAAAGTGGGTGATGGAGTTGGTATTCTCCTTCAAATCAGTGATGACTTTTTTCGTAAAACATTAAAGAAAGACAACATTAAACTACCCGAACACTATGGTGTCGGTATGTTTTTCTTGCCAAGAAATAAACTGCTTTTAAACCAACACAAAAAAATGTTTGAAAAACTTGTCGAACAAGAAGGATGCGCATTCATTACTTGGCGAAAAGTTCCATGTGACGAATCCATCCTAGGCCAAAAAGCCAAAGATTGTATGCCTAGCATTTACCAAGCTTTCGTCCAAGGCGATACAGATCTAGAACAAAAACTATATGTGATTCGACGCGAATTTGAAAAGAGTTGTAAAGAAACCTATGTGGCCTCATTAAGCAGTCGTACCATTGTTTATAAAGGAATGTTTCTCGTTTCTCAATTAAGAAAATTCTATTTAGATTTACAAGATGAAAACTACAAGTCTGCGATTGCGATCGTACACTCACGTTTTTCTACCAATACAACACCATCATGGCAAAGAGCGCATCCAAACCGTTATATTGCCCATAATGGTGAAATCAATACCATCCGTGCCAACGTCAATAAGATGTTAGCACGTGAAGAAAGTATGCATTCAAAATTCTTGGATGAAAATTCAAATAAGATCTTACCCATCATCAATACTTCGGGTTCCGATTCTGCCATGTTAGATAACGCCCTAGAATTTTTAGTCATGAATGGCATGCCACTTGAAAAAGCCGTTATGATCTTGATTCCAGAACCATGGAAACACCAAACCATGGATCAAAAGAAAAAAGATTTCTATCACTACTATGCCACAATGATGGAACCATGGGATGGTCCAGCCGCTATTTTATTTAGTGATGGACAAAAAGTCGGAGCTGTTTTAGATCGTAATGGACTTCGACCAAGTCGTTACTATCTAACAAGCGACAACATGTTGATTTTATCAAGTGAAGTGGGTGTATTGGATATTGATGAAAAGAAAATCGTAAAAAAATCAAGGCTTGAACCCGGTAAGATGTTACTTGTGGATACAAAGAAAAAGAAATTGATTGAAGACTATGATCTTAAAAATGAATATGCCTCTTCAAATCCATATGGAGAATGGTTAGACAACCACTTATTATACCTGAAAGATCTACCAGCTCCTGATAAAAAAACACACATCCACTCGCAACATGAAAGAGATATTCTTTATAAAGTCTTCGGCTATACCTATGAAGATGTAAAAGATATTATTTTACCAATGGCCCGCGTCAAACTTGAACCAACAAGTGCGATGGGTACCGATATTCCTTTGGCAATTTATTCCCAAAATCATTTAAGTTTATTCCATTACTTTAAACAACTCTTCGCCCAAGTAACCAACCCACCAATTGATTCTTTACGTGAAGAAGTTGTCACAGATACAACCATCTATATTGGTAGTGATGGAAACCTACTTCAGGATAAATCCGACAACTGTACCGTCTTAGAGGTCAACAATCCCATTCTAACATCACGCGATATGGATAAGATTCGTCAATTAAATCAGACAGGATTTAAAAATGAAACGATTTCTCTATTATTCTATCGTGGCACATCGTTAAAAGAAGCATTAGATAACTTATTTATTGAATGTGATAAAGCCTATCGAAATGGAGCCAACATTTTGATTCTATCCGATAAAGGTGTCGATGAAGGTCACATGGCCATTCCTAGTCTTTTAGCTGTGTCTGCCTTAGAACAACACTTAGTTAAGACAAAAAAGAAAACCGATGTATCCATCATTCTAGAAAGTGGTGAACCAAGAGACGTTCATCAATTCGCAACGATTTTAGGTTATGGTGCAACCGCCATCTATCCATATTTAGCGCATGAATGCATTGAAGAAATGATTCAATTAAATATGTTAGATAAAGAAGTCAACATTGCGATTGATGACTATAATGAAGCCATTTTAAAAGGCATCGTTAAGATTGCCGCTAAAATGGGTATTTCGACTCTTCAATCGTATCAAGGCGCCCAAATCTTTGAGGCCATTGGAATCTCTAAAGATGTCATCGATACCTACTTCACAAACACCATTAGTGAAGTGGAAGGCATTACTTTAGAAGACATTGAAAAAGATTTGATCTATCATCATGATCGTGCTTATGATCCATTAGGACTTACAACCGATACAAGTCTAGATTCCATTGGATTCCATAAACTTAGAAAGGGTGATGGAAAAGAGGATCACTTATATTCTCCTGAAACCATTGTGAAACTTCAAAGAGCTACACAAACCAATGACTACGATTTATTTAAAGAATATTCGAATGAATTGAATTCAAACCATCAAAAGCACCATTTAAGAAGTCAATTGCACTTTAAAAAGACAAGAAATTCAATCCCATTATCGGAAGTGGAAAGTGAATACGAAATCGTAAAACGCTTTAAGACAGGTGCCATGAGTTATGGTTCTATCTCTGAAGAAGCCCATACATGTATGGCTATCGCCATGAATCGATTGGGTGGTAAATCCAATTCGGGTGAAGGTGGCGAAAAACCAGAACGTTTAGGTACCGAAAAGAATTCCGCTATTAAACAAGTGGCGAGTGGTCGTTTTGGCGTCACCGAAGAATACTTAGTCAGTGCCAAAGAAATTCAAATCAAGATGGCACAAGGCGCAAAACCAGGTGAAGGTGGACACTTGCCAGGCAAAAAAGTCTATCCATGGATTGCGAAAACTCGATATTCAACGCCAGGCGTATCTTTGATTTCCCCTCCTCCTCACCACGACATCTATTCCATTGAAGACTTAGCCCAATTGATCTACGACTTAAAGAATGCCAACCCAAAAGCTCGAATCAGTGTTAAGCTTGTAAGTGAAGCCGGTGTTGGTACGATTGCCTCTGGTGTTGCCAAAGCCGGAGCTACCGTCGTCTTAATTTCTGGTTATGATGGGGGTACAGGTGCTGCTTCCCAAAGTAGTATTCACCATGCGGGTCTTCCATGGGAATTAGGTTTAGCTCAAGCCCATCAAAACTTAGTCGAGAACGGTTTAAGAAGTCGTGTTTTAATTGAAACCGACGGTAAGTTAATGACAGGAAAAGATGTTGCGATCGCATGCTTACTTGGAGCGGAAGAATTTGGCTTTGCGACTGCACCACTTGTTACTATGGGATGTATGATGATGCGTGTATGTAATCTAGATACTTGTCCTTTTGGTGTGGCTACACAAAACCAAAAATTAAGAAAGCGTTTCAAAGGAAAACCAGAATATGTCATGAATTTCATGTTGTTTATTGCGCGTGAATTAAGAGAAATTATGGCTGAGCTTGGCTATCACACAATCAATGAAATGGTGGGCCATACGGACAATCTAGAAGTGGATGAAGATGCGAATATGGATTACTCTAACATTTTAATGACACCTTACAATATTCATTATGAGCCAAAAGATACATACGATTTTGAACTTGAAAAAACGGTAGATATGAAGACATTGCTTCCTAAGTTTGAGCCTTATTTCAATGAGAAAAAGCCTCATGCTGAAACAATCTCAATTTCAAGTACAGACCGTACAGTCGGAACGATTTTATCCAGTGTAGTCACAAAACAATTTAATAACACTCTACAAGACGATACATATACTGTTCATTGTAACGGTGGGGCTGGACAATCTTTTGGTGCCTTTGTACAAAAAGGAATCACATTAGATGTTCATGGTGATGCCAATGACTACTTTGGTAAGGGCTTGTCTGGTGGTAAATTGATTATTCAGCCAAAAAATGAAGCAAAATTTAAGCCAAATGAAAACGTCATTATTGGTAATGTGGCCTTATATGGTGCTACCAGTGGCGAAGCCTATATTCGTGGTATGGCCGGTGAGCGTTTTGCGGTACGTAACTCAGGAGCAAGTGCTGTAGTCGAAGGTGTTGGTGATCATGGACTTGAATATATGACAGGTGGTACCGTTGTGATTTTAGGTCAAACTGGTAAAAACTTAGCAGCCGGCATGTCTGGTGGTATTGCGTATATTTATGATCCTAACCATGATTTATATACGCGTTTAAATAAACAATTAGTCAATACGTATGAAGTGAGTGGTAAAGCGGATATTGAAACATTAACGCAATTATTAAAGAATCACTACAAATATACAAATTCAGATGTTGCACAAAAGATTTTATCAAATCTTGATCATGAATTATCCAACTTTAAAAAGATCGTACCTAAAGATTATGAAAAGATCACAACATTGATTCAAGAATTAAAGGCCAAAGGTTATCATGATGATGAAGCCAGTCTAATGGCTTTTGAACAAGTACATGCTTAGAAAGGATGAAAGATTATGGGAAAACCAACAGGATTTTTAGAATATGAAAGGCAAGAAAATGAGGCCATCCAACCTCTTTCTCGTATCACAAACTTTAATGAATTTCATCCTTTTTTAGATGAAGAAACAAGACGTAAACAAGGTGCGCGCTGCATGAATTGTGGCGTTCCCTTTTGTCAGTCGGCTATTAAGTTAAAAAACATGGTGACAGGCTGCCCATTACATAACTTAATTCCAGAATGGAATGATGAAATCTATAATGGCAACGATAAAAGAGCGTTATCTAGATTATTAAAAACCAATCCATTCCCTGAATTTACCGGTCGCGTATGCCCTGCTCTTTGCGAAAAGGCTTGTTTGAATGGTTTAGACCAAGAACCAGTCACAATCAAAGAAAATGAATTGTATACAATTGAAACAGCCTATACTAACAATTGGATGACACCTTATGTTCCTAGTGTGCGCTCCGATAAAAAGGTCGCCATCATTGGTTCAGGACCTGCAGGACTTGCGCTTGCGCATGATTTAAATCGAAGAGGTCATTCTGTGACAGTCTTTGAAAAAGAAGACCGTATTGGTGGTTTATTGATGTATGGCATCCCAAATATGAAATTAGAAAAGAAAGTAATTCAAAGAAGATTAGAAATACTTACAGAAGAAGGAATCATCTTTAAAACCAATGTGAATGTAGGTAAAGACATCACCAAAAAGGAATTGGAAAAAGAATATGATGCGATTGTCTTTGCGACTGGATCTAAAATGGCTCGTGAGCTAAATGTAAAGAATCGTGATTGTTCAGGCATTTATTTTGCGGTGGACTATCTTACAAAGGCCACGAAACATTTGTTGGATAACACAGAAGAAATTTCTGCCAAATATAAACATGTTGTGATTGTCGGTGGTGGAGATACTGGAAATGATTGTGTTGGTACAAGCATTCGTCAGGGTTGTGCAAGTGTTGTTCAAATTGAAATGATGCCTAAAGCACCGGATGAAAGACTTCAAAGTAATCCTTGGCCCGAATGGCCAAAGATCTGTAAGACAGATTATGGTCAAGAAGAAGCGATTGCCGTCTTTAAAAAGGATCCTCGCATCTACGAAACAACAGTTAAGGAATGTATTTTAGATGAAAAGAAAAATCTAAAACAGATCAAGACAGTAAAAGTCCACTTTAACAATGGTAAGCTTGAAGAAGTAAAGGGTTCCGAACAAATTTTAGACTGTGATTTATTATTGATTGCGGCTGGTTTTATTGGTGTTGAAGATGATTTAAAGAAGAGCTTTAAATTGGAAACTTCACAAAGAAATACGATTGTGACACAACCAAATTCTTATCAAGTCAAAGACAAATACTTTACAGCTGGAGATTGTCATAGAGGTCAATCCTTAGTTGTATGGGCTATTCATGAAGGTAAAGAGTGTGCTAAAGAAGTGGATACGTATTTAATGGGTTACACAAATATGGAATAATTTAAAGTTCATTTAAGCTTATTGCGATATCCTTGTATTGTAAATAAGGAGGTACAAGGACATGAAAAATGAAATGCCAAAAATTCCAAATTCAAATCATAAATTATTAAAGAAAGGTACAAAGCTTGTATTGAGTGCGGCCACATTTGGTGTAGTTGCGGCCGGAAGTTTTCAAGGTGTCAACTATGTGGTTGATAACTATAATAAACAAAATACAACGGTTCAAAGTACAAATGTTGTGAAGACTTCAAGTTCGACTACATCCACAATAAGTGAAGTAGCTAAAAATTGTATGCCAAGCATTGTATCTATCACCAATGTTTCGGTATCGGATGTACAAAATTATTTCAGTATGTATGGAAATAACTCAAGAAGCAATCCGTTTACGCAACAAGAAAGTACAAGTGTAGGTAGTGGTGTCATCATCAATAAAAAGAATGGTGAAATTGATATTTTGACAAACTATCATGTTATTGAAAATGCCAAGACCTTGACTTGTACATTAGCGGATAATACAAATGTAGAAGCTACAGTAAAAGGTGTAGACGAAGATCGTGACTTAGCTGTGATTTCCATCAAAACGAAAGATTTAAGTTCGGATACTTTAAAACAAATTGCGATTGCGACAATTGGAGACAGCGACAAACTACAAGTCGGTGAACAAGTCGTAGCGATTGGTAATGCATTAGGTTATGGTCAAAGTGTTACAACGGGTATTGTATCGGCTACAAATCGTAGTGTTTCAACAAGTTCAGATACAGACAAATCACAATCGTATATTCAAACCGATGCAGCTATTAACCCAGGTAACTCAGGTGGAGCATTATTGAATATGAGTGGTGAATTGATTGGCATCAACTCAGCCAAATTAAGTGATACGGATGTAGAAGGTATGGGCTATGCGATTGCGATCAGCGATGTCAAAGATTCAATCAACACAATGCTTCAAGGAAAAGATGTAAGTACATCAAGCAATACACCTTCTTCTTCATATTATCAACAAAATAATGAAGATGATGAAAATGATTCTACATTTCCATTCGATTTTTGGAACTAAAACAGGGACTTGATTCCTGTTTTTTTTTATTGTAAACTATTAAAGATGTTTTTTTGTGGATATGGATCATATGACTATAATCTATGTATGAAGACATCAATTTGATTAGTTACATCGTATTCTTTTAAAGAAACGAAAGTAGGAGGAAATATGAACAAATCAAAACTATCAGTACGCCAGATGTGCGTGTTGGCTTTATTTTTAGCCATCGAAATCATCATGTATTTAACACCAATTGGATACTTACGTATCAACGCATTAAGTGTTACATTAATGCACGTGCCAGTTATTATTTTGGCTAGCACAATGGGACCTGCAGCCGGTGCTTTCTTAGGATTTGTATTTGGATGTACCTCAGTCATTGGAGCTACAATGACACCTGGAATCACAAGCTTTGTCTTCTCTCCATTTATCACAGTTGGTGGTATTTCTGGTAACTTCTTTAGTTTAGTTATAGCTTTAGTTCCACGTATTTTATTAGGTGTGATTGCTGGTTATGTATTTAAATTTGCGAAAAAATACGCAAAGAATACGCCAGTCGCTGCAGGTATTGCAGCCGCTGTTGCGACAGTATGCCATACAATCATGGTATTAGGATTGATCGTTATCTTATTCGGTCCTCAATACTCACAAGCTTTAGGCATTAGCCAAGCTGCATTGAACGGTGTTATGGCTGGTGTCATCGGAACAAATATGATTCCTGAAGTCATCGTAGCCGTTGTTTCAAACATGGCTTTAGCGACTGCATTAAGTTCAAGATACGTTGGAATTGCACAACAAGCATAGTCAATGAATAGTGTAACTTTGGTTGCACTATTTTTTTTATTTGGTTTATAATTACCTAGGTGATAAAAATGGATTTAAATTGGAAATTAAATAAAACAGAACATATTGTACAAGATGAATGGATCGACTTTCGTAAAGAGTCTTTTATTCTTCCAGATGGAAAGGAATTCTCCCCTTTCTATAACTATTCAAGAAGAAACTTTGTCGTGATTATCGCAAGAACAAAAGATGATAAGTATATAACAGTTCGTCAATTTAGACATGGACTTAAATCTGTAACCACTGAATTTTGTGCCGGTGGCATTGAGGGTGATGAAAAAGACAGTGCATTACTTGCAGCTAAACGTGAATTACAAGAAGAAACAGGCTACGTTTCAGATCACTGGAAACATATTTATACGATTCCTAGTAATCCTACAATAGCGGATAATTATGCGTATTTATATTATGCCGATGATTGTGAAAAAGTATCGAAGCAGCATCTAGATTCGACAGAATTTTTAGAAGTCAAAGAATATACAGAAGATGAAATCAATGATTTAATTAAAAACAACGAATTTGTTCAACCAATTCATCTAATGGGTTGGCTAATGTTAAAAAAAGGCGTATTATAGGAATATAAAGGAGACTTATAAACATGGAAAAATTAACTAAAAAGGACATCATTTCAAACATTGCCGAAGATTCTCACTTATCTAAAAAGGACATCACTGAAGTTGTTGACTTGGCATTAACACAAATCTTTGAAGGTTTAAGTGAAGGAAAAACGGTGGATCTTGCAGGATTTGGAAAATTTGAAATCACTGAAAGAAAAGCTAGAGAAGGATTCAATCCTCTAACGAAAGAAAAGATTCAAATTGAAGCTAGCAAATCTGTTAAGTTCAAAGTTGCCAAAGCTCTAAAAGAAGCCGTAAATAAATAATATCAAAACAAAAAGCATCCCTAAAGATGCTTTTTAATTACCTTCTTCGATCATTACAACTCGTTGTATAATAATCCTTTTTATTTTGATACATTCTTTCATCGGCTAATTTACTTATTTCTTGAACCGAATCAAAAGAATGTTCTGAAGACTTGACGACACCATACGATACAGATATCGAATTTGAGTACTTGCCATGCCATTCATGAATGGTCGCATCAAATACTTGTAATATCGAATCTAGATTAGAAACAGAGTTTTGAATCCATACGACAAATTCATCTCCACCAATACGATAGATCTTTCCATAAGAGGCAAACGCAAACTTCATGCAGTTACTAGCTGCACAAATAAGCTCATCCCCAGCACTATGGCCAAGTGAATCATTGGCTTGTTTTAGACCGTTTAAGTCTAAAGATATATAAGCCCATTCCGTATTTAAATCTAACTTTTCCATATCCGTATCATACGCACGTCGATTGAAACATTTCGTCAGTCCATCCGTATTCGAAGTATACATATATTTCTCTTTTTCATACTTCTCTTTTAATACTCTAGAAAGCATAAGAACAAGTAAGCATGAAGCTAAAGTTAAATAAATACCGACAATCAATATCGCTACGATATTACTTTGAGAAAACATCGATTCAGATATGCATACAGATACATTATAATTTCCGTGTTTTCGAGTTATATATTGATAGTTTTTATTAGAATTCAGAATCTTCTTCCCTATTTTATTTTTGTCGGTGGCCCCCTCAATTATTTTCGTCTTTGAATTTACAACATAAATTTCCATTCCCTTATACACAGGCATATCGGCTACGACATTTGAAATTTGGTTTTGTTTCAACTCTTTTAAAAGACGCTTTGGCGTAATACCCACTTGAACCATATGCGTTTTTGACTCATTCCAAGTGATCGCATACATCATCTCTTTAGCTTCGGCCGTATTTGGTGTTACATCCTGGCATAATGTTAAATCATAATTGTTTAACATTTGTTTAAAAAAAGCCATTTGTTCACCAGAATCAAAGCTATATCCAAAATATTTAGGTATTGAACCCGAATATATCGTTCCTGTTTCATCAATTAAATGAATTTCATCCACGGACATTAAAGATGCGATTTTTTGAAGTTCATCAATATCATATTCTACTTCCGGCTTGGCATCCACAATATAAGATATGGCCTTAGCACGAACTATATAATCATCTTTTAATGATTTCACAAACCGCTCTTCACTCGACTCATTTTTATCGAGAACCGCAATCACACGATCCAATAATACATTGGATGTGGTTTGCGCATTCTTTTCATTTACATATCTTAATATACATGTTTCAAGAATCAGAGCGATGGCAACAATGGTGATTGAAAGCACTAATATTTTTCTTTTTCTCATAATTACTATTTTAGGTTATATTTTTCAAAAATAAAAGTGGCATTTTTTATGCCACGATTTTTTGAATCGATTCTTTCAATTCTTCAGCTGCTTTTTTTGTATCCTCTTGATCCATAATAGCCGATACAACACAAACACCTTGAATAGGACTCTTTTCTAAAACAGAAAGATTGTCTTTATTTAATCCTCCAATGGCACAAACCGGAATCTTGACAGCCGAACAAATATCATTCAGTGTTCCCACACTCGTAATCTTTGTCTTCACATGCGTCTTTGTCGGATAAATGGCACCACAACCCAAATAGTCAGCACCATCTGCTTCTGCTTTTTTCGCAACTTCTACTGTTTTTGCGGTAGCCCCAATAATACAATCTTTTCCCATGATTTTACGAGCTACAGAAATTGGCATATCTTCATTTCCTAAATGAACACCACATCCTACAGCCATTGCGATATCCATTCGATCATCAATAATCAAAGGGATGTTATAGGCATCCGTTATATTTTTGACTTTAACTGCTAATTCATAATATTCCAACGTTGATTTATTCTTTTCACGAAGCTGGACAATAGTTGCTCCACCAAGACATGCCCCTTTAACTTTATTTAAAAAAGTTTCTTCATCATACCCATCTGAATTGGTAATAAAATATAATGTATAATCTACTGTTTTCATTCTAACACCTCTATTTTAAACAAAGATTCATCAAAACTGGTAAGCTTATAGATTTCGTCCATAAAATGCATATGGAAAGTTCCAGGACCTTCACATTTCGTCTTTTCTGCAGCTACTTCATAATAACAAGTTGCCTTAATACAAGCCAATAATGGAGAATAACTAGCTAAAAATGTAGCGATTGCCACATTTAACATACATCCAGTCCCCGTAATTCTTGAAAGCATATCACAACCATTTGATATTAAATTCACTTCTTTACCATCTGTAATGACATCCACCTTGCCGCTACAAACAACTACACAACCAAGATTTAAAGCCATATCTTTTAGCCATTTTGCACTTTCATAGATATTCTCTTCATCTAAGATATCCGCATCTACACCATGCGCATGACTTGTCATTCCATAAAAAGCCTTACACTCACTAATATTACCTTTAATAACGGTTGGACAATATAAAGAAACAAGTTCTTTGGCATAATTCAATCGAAGTGTTGAACAAGCCACTCCAACCAAATCTAAAATAAATGGAATTTTATTTTCTTTGGCACATTTAGCACTAATCATCATAGATTTAGCTCTTACATCATCAAAGTTACCTAAATTTAATGCCAAAGCCGCTGAATGGCAAGTGATATCATCAACTTCATCCGGATGACAAGCCATAATCGGCTTCGCACCCAAAGCTAATATAAGATTTGCACAATCATTGATTGAAATCGGATTTGTGATACAGTGAATCAAATTATTCGTTTGTTTCAACAAATTTTTGCACTCCTAACTTTCTTTGAATATTTTCTAGGATTCCACTACGAGACATCGACTTCAATAAAACATACGCAATACTTCCACCGATGATTGTACCCATTAAAAAGCTAGGTACATAGAACATCCATGTAAGTCCAGTTCTTCCCCATAAATATGTCATCACTGGATATGAAAGAACAGAACCAATTAAACCTGTACCAATGACTTCACCTAGTACGGCAGCCCAGATTTTTCCTTTACTTACACGATATAAGATGCCTGATAACGTAGCTCCAAAAATAGCACCCGTTAAAGCCAATGGTGGAATTCCCATAACTGTCATACGAATTAAACCAATAGCTAAAGCACAAAGAAATGAATACCAAGGCCCCATAAATACAGCCATAGTGATATTAATCAAGTGTGCCATAGGACACATTCCTTCTACACGTAAGATTGGAGAAATGACTACTCCAACAGCTACCATCATTGAAAAAAAGACTAAGCTTAATAAGTAATTGTGTTTATTCATAATACTACCTCCTACAGATACAGATGGCCTAGAAAACACGCAAAAAACCATCTGTGGTTTCGGTATTAGACAAACAGTCCTCTCTCATCCTGTCAATTCAGGCTCCCTCGCTTGTTTTCTATACTCTAGGCGCTCCCCTACAGTAAGGCAATAAAAAGACCTGCAACGTAAAAAGACAGGTCAAAAAAAACATCTATACTTCCTACGTCGGCATTATCCGTCAGGTTTAATGGGTCGAAGTCGTACTTCCTCTCAGCAATAGCTCCCCAGATTTATTTACTACATTTAGAATTCTAGTACAAAACACACTAAAGTGCAAGGAGTAATTCATTCATAAAAACATACAAAATGAATTTTTTTATCTATTATTCAAAACCATATATCAAATGATAAAGGGTTGTAATGTTACAACCCCAAATTTGATAAAAGCTTTATAAATTTCTTCTCATTCATCACATCATTTGTCACATACTCACCATTATAAAATAAGGCATAGGTAGTAATGGGTGTTGGCGCATTTTGCGCCTTTTCTTTTGTATCTAAATGAATCGCTTTAAATGCGATATTTAAATCTTTTGAAACATTCTCAATCACTGGAACATATTTCGCATTAAAAGGACACTGATTTGTATAATATAAGACAAAACCTAGTTCGTCTATATGACAATCTTTTGCGCAAGATTTAAATTTAGGTGAAACCGAATCCTTAAAACTTAAATACCATAATTGAATACCATTATTCGCTTCATCACACACTTTAAAACCTTTATACGCAAGAAATTTAGGATCGGCAAGATACGATGTTTTCTTTTTGGTAGATAGAATACAAATTCCATCCATACCCTTCTTCTTACTATCCTCAATACACATATTCAATAATTCACTCGAATAGCCATGACCCTTTAATGATCCAGAAACCCATAGACAATCAATATACATAAAATTCTTGGCATCGAGTGGAATCCACGCATTCTTTGCCAGAATATATTCAATAAAACATTTCCCTCTTACACTCGATTTAATAAAGACAAGACCATCCTCAAAACGATCTGTCAACCAATCCTTCTTTGATCTTACTTGTACATCTGAATTACTACTAATTGCACAACAAATGTGTTCTTGTTCTATATTTTCTTTTGTGACATATATATAATCCATTTTAAACACCTCAAAATCAGTATACTAAAAGGAGTTGAAACCTATCAACTCCTAAACTAAAAACTAGATGCAAAATGCAGCATAAAGTGGAACTATTTTTTTATTGTCCTCAAAGCCAAAGTTTTTACTTGAAAGCTTGATCGCATAAGCAGGTTTATACGTATCCATATACATTTTTAAACTCTTAGCCCGAGTATTATCTGCAGCCTTAACCTCAATAGGAATCAGTTTCCCGTCACGTTGAATAATAAAATCAATTTCAGCACCACGATCTGATTCCCAATAATACGTATGATAATCATTAATAGTAAGCTGCACATTCACATAGTTTTCTGTCATGCCACCTTTGAAGTCATTAAGCTCTTCTACCATATAGAGAATATCATTGGCAGCTAGATCCTTCTTGGCACAAAGCAAACCTAAGTCAGATACATAAATTTTGAAAGCATCAATATCACGGTAATTTTCAAGTGACTTTTTGATTTGTTCGACCCTGTAGACCTGTGACACAATACCAGAAAGACAAAGCCATTCAATCGCATTTTCAAATTCAGAAGCCCTTCCACCCTTTTTAATCAACTTATATTGGAAACGAGTATTCTTCTTTGAAAGCTGAACTGTAATATTATCATAGGCAAGTCTAGTTTTCTTAATTTCATTTAAATTGTTATACTTACTCATATCATTAAGGTAGCTTGCAAGTATTGTATCCTGTGTATGTCGCACTAGGATATAATCCTTCGTTTGCGCAAACAGCATCACACACTCTGGCATACCACCAACTACAAGATACTGACGGTAAAGCAGCATTGCAGCAACATGTAAGGCAGATGGTAATGGTGTATCTGTTTGAAAAGATTTTTTAATTTGTACTACTAAATCATCCTCACCAAGTGCGAACATAAATTCTTCCATATCCATAGGATAGAGTGTTTTCATATCCACCTTTCCTACAGGAAATGAAAATTTAGACCTGTTAACCGCTACACCAAGTAAACTACCTGCAACAATAATATGATAATCTGGGGCATCCTCACAAAAATATTTAAGCGAAGTCAATGCTCTTTCACAAAGTTGTACTTCATCAAATACAATTAAAGTTTTTTCTTTTACAATCGTTTGACCGGCGATATGAGATAAAATAGGTATCAAATAATCAGGACTAATATTTTCTTCAAAGGTTTCATTTAGCTTTGGATTTGTTTCAAAATTAAAGTATGCCACATTTTCATAGTGGAGACGTCCAAATTCCAAAATGGAATAAGTTTTTCCAACCTGTCTTGCACCCTGTAAAATTAAAGGTTTGCGATGATTACTTTCTTTCCATTCTTCCAAGAAATTCATTATTTTTCTATACATAAGTTGCCTCCTTATTGAAAGGATAACAAATATTCATGTATTTTTCAATGTATTTTATTGCAATTTTAACACTATTTTACACGAATATTTTGTAAATAATCACACTAAATGACACGTACTAAGAAAAAGGAGTTGAAATTCATCAACTCCTAGGTGTTTTATTTATCGAATTTAATAGCAGCCTGTGCCGCAGCAAGTCTAGCGATTGGTACACGATATGGTGAACAAGATACATAGTTCAATCCAACTCTATGACAGAATTCAATACTTGCTGGATCACCACCATGTTCTCCACAAATTCCTAATTTAATATTTGGACGAGTACTTCTTCCTAGTTCTGTAGCCATCTTAACTAGTTTTCCAACGCCTCTTTGATCTAAGTGTGCAAATGGATCTGATTCAAAGATTTTTTTATCATAGTAATCTTGTAAGAATCCTCCTGCATCATCTCTTGAGAATCCAAATGTCATCTGTGTTAAGTCATTTGTACCAAATGAGAAGAATTCAGCTTCTTTTGCGATTTCATCCGCTAATAATGCAGCACGAGGAATTTCAATCATTGTACCAACATGATATTTCATATCGAATTCGGATTCTTGAATCAATTTGTCAGCTACCTCACATACAACCTTTTTAACATAGCGAAGTTCTGCAACATCACCAACTAATGGAATCATGATTTCTGGTTCAATCTTCCAGTCTGGGTGTCTTTCATTGACAGCTAATGCAGCCTGAATCACTGCAGTTGTCTGCATTTCAGCAATTTCTGGATACGAAATAGCCAAACGACATCCACGATGACCCATCATAGGATTGAATTCGTGTAAGCTAGAAATGACAGATTTCAATTCATCCAATCCAATGTGCATATCCTTAGCTAATTGTGTAATATCATAAGAGTTTGTAGGTAAGAATTCATGTAAAGGTGGATCCAAGTAACGAATTGTCACTGGTAGACCTTCCATAGCTTCATAGATTCCTTCAAAGTCACTTCTTTGCATAGGCAAGATTTTTTCTAATGCGACACGTCTTTGAGCTGCCGTTTTAGAAACAATCATTTCACGAACCGCTTTAATACGATCTCCCTCAAAGAACATGTGTTCTGTACGAACTAGACCAATACCTTGAGCACCAAATTCATGAGCTTGTTTTGCATCATGAGGAGTATCTGCATTAGTACGAACTTTTAATGTACGTCTTTCATCCGCCCAGTTCATGAAACGTTCAAAATCACCTGAAATACTTGCAGGAACGGTTTTAATAGCACTACCATAGATATTTCCTGTTGAACCATCTAAACTGATCCAATCTCCACGGTGATATTTCACACCATCAATTTCAAAATATCCTTCATCATCATGCATTTTGATATCGCCACATCCACTGACGCAGCATGCACCCATACCACGAGCAACAACAGCAGCATGACTTGTCATACCACCACGTACCGTTAAGATACCTTGAGATACGTGCATACCTTCAATATCTTCTGGACTTGTTTCTAAACGAACTAAGATGACTTTGTGGTTACGACTTGCCTCTTGAATCGCTTCTTCTGCACTAAATACGATTTGACCACAAGCAGCACCTGGACTTGCTGGAAGTGCTGAAGCAATTGGTTCAGCTTTCTTTAATTCATCCGCATCAAACATTGGGTGTAGTAATGAATCTAATTGTTTAGGTTCTACCATCATTAAGGCTTCATCTGTAGAAATCATACCTTCATCCACCATATCACACGCAATCTTTAAAGCAGCCTGTGCTGTACGTTTACCATTACGTGTCTGCAACATGAATAATTTACCTTTTTCAATTGTGAATTCCATGTCCTGCATATTACGATAGTGAGTTTCCAATTTCTTAGTAATAGCTACAAAATCATCATATGCTCCAGGAGCTACTTCTTTTAATTGATCAATCTTTTGAGGTGTACGAATACCCGCAACAACATCTTCACCTTGGGCATTCATTAAGAATTCACCATACAATTTATTCTCACCCGTACTTGGATTACGCGTAAAGGCAACACCTGTACCACAATCATTACCCATATTACCAAATACCATCATCTGTACGTTAACGGCAGTTCCCCAACTTGAAGGGATATCATTCATCTTACGATAGTAGATAGCACGAGGGTTGTTCCAAGAACGGAATACAGCTTCAATAGCCCCCATCAATTGTTCTTTTGGATCTTCAGGGAATTCAGATTTTAATTCATTTTTGTAGAACGCTTTAAATAATTCTACTAATTTCTTCATATCTTCAGCATTTAAATCTAAGTCATCACTAATGCCTCTTTCAGCCTTTACTTCATCGATGATCTCTTCAAAACGCTTTTTACTCAACCCCATAACAACGTCTGAATACATTTGAATAAAACGACGATATGAATCATATGCGAAACGCTCATTATTTGTTAAGTTAGCCACTGTTTCTGCAACTGTTTTATTCATACCTAAATTTAAAATAGTATCCATCATACCAGGCATACTTGCACGAGCTCCTGAACGAACAGATACTAATAAAGGATTGGCTTCATCCCCTAATTTCTTTCCAGACTTCTTTTCCAATAAATCTAGATATTCCATGATTTGAGCTTTAATACCATCATTAATTGTTTCATTATCTTCATAATATTGGTTACAAGCTTCTGTAGTGATTGTGAATCCATAAGGCACAGGCATTCCCAGTTTAGACATTCCAGCTAAGTTGGCACCCTTTCCACCTAACAATTCACGCATCGTTTCATCGCCTTCATTAAATTCATAGACATATTTTTTATCCATAATATTTTACCTCCTATTTGTAACCGTTTACATGTGTAAATAATTATAGCATACAAATTTACATAGTGATAGTTTTTTTTAAAATTTCACAAACAAAAACCTATCAGTTTTCACCAATAAGTTTATCCACGCTTAACAACCGCACTTTTTTGTCTAAACGCTATACCAATTTTTACAATATCTTCAACACCAAAATCGTTTAATTCTGTATCATATTTCATATCTTCAATCTGTTTAAGTGCACTATTAGCCAGTGAATCTAAATCAACATTTATATCTTTTGTATGTTTAAACTCAAAGATAAATCCAGGTATTCCCTTCACCATCGGCAATAATTCAATATCAAACCGACCTAGTCCCGATTCTCTATTTGATCTTACCTTAAATTGACTTCCTAGTACAGCACATAATCCAAGCATCATTCCATGATAGAATGCTTCACTAGCCCCATCCATCGTTGATATACTTTTTAACATAAAATCCTCCAACAAAGACTGCAATTTACTTGTATCTTTAGAAAAGATAGCCTGATGAATTGAAATTGAAACATTATTTTGATTTGTACGATTCAATACTTCTTTTTCATATACATATAAAATTTCTTTATTAGGAATAGCCACATCGCACATATAATTTCCATCATTTTGCGGATATATTTCGGCCACCTTTAGATACCCAGCTACCAACAAGAAACTATATATACTATTAGGATTATTTTGAACCTCAGGATATATTACACTTGTATCTACATACGTTGTGACTGTATTTCCACAAAACAATTTATACAAATTTTCATTAATTTCAGGTGTTGCAGTTCCAATGATTTCACCAATAATATCATTACTACCTGTTGATTGCCAAAAAGCTTTTGGAAAACATTGATCCGAAATATAATTGATTACAGACCAAGGATTAAATATTTCCGAATTTCCAAAACGATATCCATCATACCATTCGCAAATTTCTTGATATTTATCTTCATAATCATAATATGCAAGCATGTCTCTGACTTCTTCATTTGTGAAACCAAAATAAGAACTATAATTATTATCTAATATGGAGTTCGTTTTTAAATTGTTCATTCCACTAAGAATACTTTCTTTTGCGACTCTTAGAATACCTGTTAAAAATCCAAAAGCCAAATGTGGATTGTCTTTTAGACCACCCGAAAAAAAATTGCGCATAAAATCAACAATTTCATTATAAAAATCACAAAGATGACCTTGTTGAATAGGCGTATCATATTCATCAATAATAATGACACACTCTTTATCATAATGTTTGTGAAGTAATAAAGATAAAAGTTGAAGCCCCATTTGACAATCAACCTCATTTATATTTTCACTCGCAAAACGATGATACTGCTCTTTTTCGTATGAGCTTAGTACAGAACTACTCTCCAATTCATTATGACGCATAAACTCTAGAGAAATCAATTTACTAATTTTTTGAAAAGTCTCTTGCCAACTCGAACATTTAACATCTTTAAAAGACAAGAATATCACAGGATATTGACCTTGATGTTTTGTATAGTAATCCCCAAACTGCCATATATACTTATCCTTAAAATAAATAGATGTATCTTCCGGTGTTTTTTCAAAAAACACACGCAACATATCCATATTTAATGTTTTCCCAAAACGCCTAGGACGCGTGAAAAGAGACACCATCGGTATCGCATTCAAAAAATCACGAATCAATAAAGTCTTATCTACATAGTAATAATTCGTTGTTGCCGACTTAAAATCAGAAACACCTATTGGTAAAGGCTTTTTCGGACTTAAAATTGCATTATCAGGAATCAGCCAATTGCGCCCATCCTTTATTGCACCAACTATTTCTTTTTGTTTACACATCTGTTGAATTCTACGAGTCGATACCCCTATCTTTTTAGCAGCAGACTCACAAGATATATAATCCATAAAGCACCTCCTAAACATCTTTATATTCTAAGTATATCTGTTTAAACGAAATGCATCAACTACATTTCGTTTGTGTTTCGTTTATAAACGAAAAAAAAGAACTAGAATACTCTAGTTCATACTTGCACGCTCTCTACACTTACCACAAACAGAATAGTTTGGACAAGCATCTGTACATGCATTGTCTACAACTGTCCTTAACTGTGCTGGCATCATTGTTGTGATCTCGTCATCATCATATCCAACCACAAGACTCTTTTCTGATAAAAGAATCGGTCTTTTTAGAATCGATGGATTTTCCTGAATCAAAGTAACCAATTCCTTCATCGAATAATCATCGATATCTTTTTGAAGTGCCTGGAATGCCTTCGAACGAACAGAAATGATATCTTCTGTTCCATTTTCACATCGCGACAATAAATATTTAATTTCACTTTCCTTCAATAATGAAGTAAATATATTCTTTTCAACAAATTCAATTTGGTTGTCTTTTAACCACTGTTTTGCCTTACGACAACTCGCACAACCTGGAGAAGTATATAAAATTACCATAATAATAGCCTCCTTCAACTAATTATATCATAATACTAGGTTTAAAATAAATAGTTGTATCTTATTTTTAAATATGCTATATTCTTCCCTAGTGAGGTCGAGAAATGGAAAAAGCTATTTTATCAAGAATCAATTTACAACTACAAGATACTCATATTGCACAAGAATATTTTGATACAATATCAGACTTAATTGATACACAAGAAGTACAAGCCCTAAAAAAATGCAGCCAACACATGGCTACATCTCGCTTTCAACATTCTTTAAACGTTTCTTACTACTCCTTTTTAATTTGCAGAAAATTCGGTCTTGATGCCTATAGTGCAGCACGCGCCGGTCTATTACATGATCTATATTACTATGATTGGAAAACAGATGAGGATCGTCCTCTTGAAGGAAATCATGCGATGATTCACCCAATCATTGCCCTTGAGAACGCTAAAAACATCACATCAACAAATCCAACCATTGACGATGCCATTTTACATCACATGTGGCCATTAAAAACAAGCCACCCAAGTACAAGTGTTGGATGGATCATTCAAGCTGTAGATAAATTCTGTGCCATCACAGAAATGGGACATCAATCTCTATTTCGAGTAAGCCGCTCTAACAATCTATTAAGCTATTGTACTCTATTTACATTCCTATTAACAATGTAGGCAGCTAGGATTCTCTAGCTGCCTTTAGTTTTTCCTTAAATTGTTCTAGCCATAAAGAACCATCTTTATCCAATCCATACTCACCCATTTGAATACTTGGCTTTTTCTCCCCATGGAAATCACTTCCACAAGTAATCAATAAATGATGTTTCTTCGCTAGTTTTTCATAATATACATTTTGTTCAGGCGTATGATAATTACTATAAGCTTCAATACCATCCACTCCAGCATCCAATAACACCTTGAACATCTCGTCATTTTTATAAAACGTATTAAAAGGATGCGCTACAATCGCAAGTCCACCAGCCTCATGAATCTTTTGAACCGATTCGACAAAATCAGGCATTGGTACATATACAAATAAATCCGAACCATATTGACATTTATCCCAAAAGAAATTAACGGGTGCCGGATCACTTCTTTTACCGCCTGGAATATAATCCTTAAAATCTGGAATATCTTGATAACGAGGATCATTGAACATATGCGTACACATCACAAACCAAGGATTTTTGCCATTCGCCTCTTTCAACACAGCCTCCTCATCAATTTCAACACCATACTTCGCTCTTAATTTATCGCAACGAGTTGAAAATGCATTTCTAGATTTCACTTGCGTTCTTTCCAATAAATTCTGAAAATAGGTATCCTCTAAATCGATACCATATCCAAGTAAATGTACGTCTGTATAACCAATACTTGTTGAACACTCAATGGCAGGAATCACTTCAATATCCGCTTCTTTACCAAGTTTGATCATTTCCTTAACACCACTGATACAATCATGATCACTTAACGCAATGGTTTTTAATCCTCTTTCTTTTGCGATTCCAATCAATTCTTCAGGCGTAAACTGCCCATCTCCCGAATAACAGGAATGCATATGCAAATCAAATTCATTCATTACTATAACCTCTTTAAATCACATAGAAAAATATAATCACAAAGATACCTAAAATAATGCGGTACCAACCAAAAATCGTAAAATCATGGCTCTTTACATAGTTTAATAAAGCTTTTATCGCAAATAAGCTCACCACAAAAGCCACAAACGTTCCTAGTAGTAATAAGAACAATTGTCCAAAACTAAATAAACCTACCTTTATAAAATATTTAATGACCTTTAAAAGACTCGCTCCAAACATGACAGGGATTGCCAAGAAAAACGAAAATTCACTTGCGACCGTTCTAGAACAGCCACAATATAAGCCACCCAAAATTGTAGCTCCACTTCTTGAAGTTCCTGGAATCAAAGCTAGACATTGAAAGCAGCCAATCTTTAAAGCCGATACATAATCAACTTGTTCAATCGTTTCAATCTTTTCTTGTCTAGGATTCTTCTCAACCAAGATAAAAATAATCCCATACGCAATCAGTGCCACCGCAATCACAAAGTTTGCCGATAAATATCCCTCAATAATGTCATCCAACAATAAGCCAATAATGGCAGCTGGAATGACACCCACAATCACCTTAGACCAAAGTTGTAAAGTCTGTTTTCTCTTTTTAGGCGATTTACGCTTATCAAAAGGATTCAATTTCTGATAGTACAACACTAATACCGCTAAAATACTTCCAAACTGAATAACCACTTTGAACACTTCAAAGAAGGTAGCCGGTTCAAGCGGCCAAATGCTCGCAAATAAAATTAAATGTCCTGTCGACGAAATCGGCAGCCATTCCGTTATCCCCTGTATAATACCTAATAAGATTGTCTTAACAATACTGCTTAGAAATGTCATTCTTCATTCCTTTTAGCTGCATACTCATGAACCATCTGTTTAAAAATTTCGCCCCTAATCTCATAATTTTTAAACTGGTCAAAACTAGAACATGCAGGACACAATAAAACAATATCACCAGGTTTTGCCAGTAACACAGCCTTTTCAAACGCATCCTTCATTGTTTCAACACTTATTTGACTTGTAAAGATATCTTTAAACTTATCTTTTGTCTGACCAAAAGAAATACATTTCTTCACTACACCATCATATTGTTTCAAATCATCAAAAGAAATATGTTTATCTTTGCCACCACAAAGTAGAATTACATTCTTCTCAAATGCAGATAAACCCGCACAAGCCGCATGCGTATTTGTAGCCTTAGAATCATTGTAGAAACGAACATTATCAATTGTATCTACATATTCAATACGATGTTCTACACCACTAAATTCACGAATCACTTCCTGAATATTAAATAAAGAAACACCCATCAAATAGGCCATACAACTTGCCATCATCGCATTCCCGCAATTGAATTCACCAACAATTTTTAAATCCGATAAAGTAAACAACTGCGTATCTTTATAATAGGCATACTTATCATCTTTATATAAATCGACATCTTTTCTTTTCAAAGAAAAATCAATCACATGACAAGGAATGTTTTGAGCATACTTCACAACATTTTCATCATCCACATTACGAATAAAGTAATCATCCGCATTTGTGTTCTCATAAATACGCATCTTACTTTCATAATATGCTTCTAGACTATCCATATAATCTAAATGATCCGGTGCCAAATTTGTCACGGTTGATACATGAGGTCTAAATGTTTCAATTCCCAACAATTGAAAATTACTTAATTCAAGAGCTACATTATAGTCTTCATCCGTATATTCCAAAGCCAATTCGCATAAAGGCGTACCAATGTTTCCAGCAACCAAACTCTTCTTTTGTCGATTCAACATCTCATATAATAACGTCGTTACGGTTGTCTTACCATCTGTACCTGTTACGGCTGCATAATTAAAGTTCTTGGCATAACGATACGCCACTTCAATTTCTGTATAGATTTTTGCGTTTTGTTCCACAAAATAATGTACGAAAGGAACACGATAAGGAATACCAGGATTCTTCACGATAAACGCATACTTCTTTTCTTTTAATGAATCTGGATGTCCTCCATCAAACACTTCGATACCCATTGATTCTAATGCTGTCTTTTCTTTAATCGCATTCGAATCCGTTAAAACAACATGATACCCATTCTTTAATAAAAGCTTACTAACGGCAATCCCACTACGGGCAGCCCCAATGACTAATACAGTTTCCATCTACATTACCCCCAAAACAAGTCCAAGAACCGCAAAGATAACACCAACAAGTCTAAAACGTGTAACAACCTTTTCTTCAGACCATCCACACATTTCAAAGTGGTGGTGCAAAGGCGCCATCTTGAAAATTCTCTTATGTGTTTTTTTATAATACGTAACCTGTATAATAACGCTGCAAACTTCTGCAACAAAAACAAAGCCAATAATAATCAATAAAATTTCTTGTTTTAAGACCATTGCGGCAGCGGCAATCAAGCCACCCAAAGCTAATGATCCCGTATCCCCCATAAAGATTTGAGCTGGATGCTTATTAAACTTCAAATATCCAAGTAACGCAAAGATCACGAGACAAATCAAACATGCCACATTATATAATCCTTGCATCCATGCGAATACCACAAATGGAACAAGCGCAATGACCATCTGGCCTGCACACAATCCATCTAAACCATCCGTTAAGTTCACCGCATTCGTTTCAGCTGTAAACATAAAGAATACCAAAATAAAGTAGAACCATGATAAATCAATTGTCACATTAAAAATAGGAATCCAAATATCTGTAGTTGAACTTGTACGATATAAGAAGAAAAACACAACCGCTAAAATAGACTGAAGTAAAAACTTATGAGCTGGTTTTAACCCCTCATTATTCTTTTGTACGACAATAATATAATCATCAATAAATCCAACAACACCATACCCTACAAAGGCAAGTAGAATAATCATTGTATTCATATCCAGTTTGAATGGAGTAAAGAAAGAACCTATAATATAGACAAGTGTTGGTACAATAATGAAGGCTAATCCACCCATAGTAGGCGTACCATTCTTCTTTTTATGGCTTGCCAACCCCTCTTCTCTTTCTGTTTGTCCAAACTTAATTTTATGTAAATAATCAATCAATCCAGGCATAATCAGCAACATAATCACAAGCGTAACTAAACACATGCCTAAGATTATTAAACAATTTGAATTCAACATTCCACCGTCTCCTCTTTTTTTTAAAACATTATTATTATAACATTCTCTTGAGTCTTGAACAAATTTTAATTCAGGGGTTGAAATAAGGGCTTGTTAATGGTATTATAGTTAAGCGATTGCGTAAATGAAAGAAAAAGGAGGACATTAAGATGTCAAGAGTATGTGCAGTATCTAGAAAAGGTCCTTTATCTGGAAATAAACGTTCTCACTCAATGCGTGCTTCTCGCCGTAAATGGAACGTGAATCTTCAAAAAGTTCGTGTTGTAGTTGATGGAAAGCCACAAACTATCCGTGTTTCAGCTAGAACATTAAAAACTTTGAAGAAACAAAACGCTATTTAATTTTAGATAATTAGGATCCTTAAAAAAATTATGCATAAGATAAAAAAGAAGAGATATACTCTTCTTTTTTTCTTTATGCTACAATGAATTTGAGGATACATATATGAACAAACAAGACCATGACGAACTACTAAACCAAGGTTTAACTCAAAAAGGTAAAGGTTAGAACCATATATATTCACAAAGAACCCTTTTCTTCACACTTTTTACTTCTAGCATTTGAAACATTAGTTAAATGTCGATACAAGAACTTTGGATTCTTTCGTAGCAACGGAACAATTTGATATGGATCATCCACACGTACTAAATGCTCTTTTGCTTTTTCAATTATTTGTGCAATCAACTTCATATCTAGTTTGTCGTTTAATAGCATTGATTGTGTTAACTCAAAGAAACATTCTTTATTATCAAATAGTTTCAACGATAAATAATATGTATCAAAATTTGCTTTTGATATAGGATTGCCAGAATTATACGTGATGCGCAACTTCTTAATTGTTGAATACGTCATTTCTTGATACGCATTTTTATAATCTCCACTCTTTAGTATTTCTGAGACCATTTTTAAACTTTCCATCAAGCTATTTCCTCTATAGTAGATTATGCTCTCATCATTCAATTCTAAATATTGAAGTTTTGTGACACTTAAAGCCAAGAGCACTATAATCGGTGTCAAAATTAAGGCCAAGGTTGGCTCAAAAAAAGATTCATTTATAAATCCGTCAACATACCCGTTAGTTTTCACATACATAAAAACCAGCTTTAAAAATAGAAAAGTCAATACCCAGATGGAAAAAATTGAAATTACGATATCACTCCTTTTAATTCTTTTACCGTATACAATTTTCTCATTATTTTTCATATGTAAATCACTCTCCTTCATTTTATATGATAATGAAATCAAGAAAGGATCGAATTTCATTGCATGGCTTGTAGATATCATCACTTGGCTTACGCCTTAAAAGAGCAGTTTAATCACTGCCCCTTTTTTCTTTTATGCTTCTGCTTATTCGAATACATATTTTGATCTGCCAAATCTTTAACACTCACAATATCCCCCGTCAGCAACATGGCCGAACCATAAGATACAGAAGGCAAATAATTATATTTTTTACGCTTCTTTTCTATGAAACTTTCAAACTGTGCAGAACACGCCTCTTCATTCCGACTGTTTTTTAATAAGACACAGAATTCGTCGCCACCAACCCTGTAACAATAGCCATATTGGGCATATGCCTTCTTAATACAATCCGAAATGATACGCAAACACAAATCCCCTTTGACATGACCAAACACATCATTGACATGTTTAAAATCATCCACATCAAACACGATCAACATACCATTTGTATAATTCATTTCTTCAGATCGATTCAAAAAACTATTCTGATTTAGTAATCCGGTCAAACTATCTAACTGATTCCACATTTCGCTACAATATATAAAATATAAGACCGAAAGTAAGGTGACACAAAGCCAACTCACATGAAGATCTGGAACTAAGATTTGTATGATAGTTTCTGCAACCAAGAAGATCATTAATGGATAAATCAATGCTTTACTGCGATTTTGAAACTGTTTCGAAACAAAAATCGTAGAAAAAGATAAATATAATATCGATACAAAATACGCAAAGATATAAATAATGAAATAGGGTCCTCGCGAATATATATTTTCTTTACTTACTGAAAATACAAGTCCAGACGGAATCGATAGGGCCAGAATCAAAAGATATACGATTTCACATAAAATCGCCAATTTGAATTCCCACCTAAGTTTTGTCTTTTTATCCAATACATACACCAAACATATACAAACCGATGGCGTAAGCCCAAAACCGAGATAGTTCGATACTATATTTAACCAACGAAATTTCTTTGGTAAACCATCCACTTTTAATGTAACAACTTCTAATAATGAAATCAGTGCAATCAATCCAAACGCAAATAAAAATCCACGCTTTTGTTTTTTATTTAACGATTCACTCAATCGCGTCAAAACGCACATGAAACAAAGAACGAAAATATCAATTGTCGTTAATACGTAAAAATATCCATTCATCACTCGCTATCCCATTCCTTATATATACGTCTAAATACAATTGGACTGTTCTTTTTCAAATACTCTTTTTGAAGCCAATCCAAATACGTTCCTGGACTAATAATACCGCGTATGCTCAATACATCCGCACCTAACGTTCCCAAAACCAAATCGGTAAAAGAAGCACAATTATCACCCAACGCCCAGTAAATATGGAATTTACCACTCTTGACCTTATATAACTTTGCTCCCGTACGATAATGCAGACGACTTGGATAATCCATTTCATATTCACTAAAACGATCATACCCATCTTCTTTTTCAATCTTTGTATACCAACGATAGCCATTTTGACGAATCTTTTCAATTTCTTTTTCAATCAACGCATTCTGTTTTGACGTTGTATAAATACCATATTCAAAAATGGAATTATTCTCTGCCGAAATCATATTCGGAATGTATTTTTCGAGTGGCACCGTAAAGAAAATGCCATCCCCAATCGTTTGATTTAAATGAAAGGAATCACTATCATAATTTCCATAACTATAGACAATATCGTCATACGCAAAACAGATGTGCCCTACCTTTTGAAAGCCCTTGGGTCCTACATGGACAATCACCTTTAAGCGAACAACCTCATCCTTCTTATACGTATTTAAATCTTCTGGCTTACCATCCTCTAAATACCGGTTGATACTTGCCAAAGCCGCATCTGGAACGAAAGCACAAAGAAAAGCCGGAAGTGTGATTCTTACTTTTCGTTTCCATTTATACTTTGTTAAAGGATTGATTCCTTCATATCCATCCCCTAAATAACGCGTACCTAAGATCATAAAGTAAATGCCAAAAGCACGCATTAAAAGATCCGTATGAAAGTCTGGATTCAATAATAAATAGAAGCCAAAGAAAATATAAATAAAGCTAAACACAAAGTTAAAGAAGTTTCCTTTAATATGATTGATTTGATTAATCACAAGCTGAACAAAACAGGCAAAGCCACAAAGAATACAATATCCGCCAAAGTTTACTCGCAAGATCCATTGTGGAAGATACCGAAAGTTCATTAAGAAAAACATAAACGCAAAGGATAATATGGAAAAGAAAAAATCTTTATTCATTTTATTCTTCACAAAGCGAATAAATAAAACTACGCCATTGACACATAAAAATACAATAGATGCGATTAAGATCCCTGTAAAAATACGATTGGGAATCCATATCATGATGGCTCCCGCAACCATTAATATGGTTCCAATCACAAAGTTCATAGCTACATCATAGAACATAGACTACCTCCAGTTGGATTGTACACACAAAAAGCTGCCTTCATCCACACGAACGATTCCCTTTTTTTCTGTTAAAGAATTACTTGTCGTATATATTTCTTCGATATGAATCCGTCTTTTATCTAATGGATATAAAAATCCCGATAAAGAAAGCACACCTTCTTGAATCGGATAAAACGAAATATGATGATACGAATCATCAATTTCATGAACACCCACATTCATAACAGATATTTTTTGGTGCTCATCGATTAACACTAAATTTTGAAAACGATACATCGCCAAGCGAATATTCGCAATCGTATGATCAATTCTTCCTTGCATGGCCCCATATAAATAGATCGTATCATAATCTTTACATAAACGAATCGCAAGCTCTGAATCCGTTTCATCCTTCATAATGGGATGTCTTTCAATTGGACACGTGATTCGTTTAAAATCCTCTTCACTTAAAGAATCAAAGTCTCCCACAGCCATTTTAATCGGAAAACCTTGATCTATAATTTTTAATGCACCAGCATCAACACCGATATAATCACAATTTTCAATTTTTGGCACAACATCAACGAGTGGTGTAATTAAAACCGCACAATTCATTTATTCAAGCATACCTTCAATCGTCTTTGCGATATCATTTTTAAATACGTAGCTTCCCGCAACCAATGTGTCGCAACCTGCATTTAATGCCAATCTAAACGTATCCTGGTTGATACCACCATCAATTTCAATACGATATGAAAGGTTCAATGCTTCACGCTTTTCTTTTAACCACTCTACTTTTTTAAGCATGTCGGCCATAAATTTCTGGCCACCAAAACCAGGCTCAACACTCATAATTAAAACAAGATCACAAGATTTAAGTACACTTTCAAAAGGTTCAATGGCCGTATTTGGTTTTACGACAATACCACCTTTCGCACCCAAGCCATGAATTTCATCCAATAACTTCTGAATACGCGTCAAATCATTATTCAAAGCTTCTGTATGGAAAGTTACTAGATCCGCTCCATTTTTAATAAAGATAGGTGCGTATGTTTCTGGGTCTTCTACCATTAAATGCACATCCATAAATAATGGACAAGCCTTCTTAAAACCTCTTAAAATATCAGGTCCAAACGTTAAATTCGGTACGAAATGACCGTCCATCACATCAAAGTGTAACCACTCTGCTTTAGATTCTTTTAAAATTTCTAATTGTGCACTCACATTGGCATAATCCAAAGATAAAATTGAAGGTGCAATCACAATTGAATTCATAGTTTTTTACCTCTTTCTTCCATAATATTTTTATAATCCTCATAAACGGATGGATTGATTTGGCCATTTTCAACAGCCTCTTTGATCTTACAATCCGGCTCATTCAAGTGCCTGCAGTCTTTAAAACGACAAGTATGAATGTATGGTTTAAAATCTAGAATACACGCATCTAAATGCGAAGTATCTAATCTTGTAAAATCTAAGCTTGAAAATCCAGGCGTATCCGCCACTAAGCCATCACACACATGGTGTAACTGGCAATAGCGTGTCGTATGTTTACCACGACCTAAAGCTTTAGAGATGGCTTGTGTCTGTAATTCAAAATCAGGATTTAGACGGTTCAATAAAGAACTTTTACCCGCACCCGACTGACCACATAAAACAGAAACTTTTCCATTTAAGATTTCCTGTAATTCTTTATCATCACTACCAGGATTGGAGAAAACCACGTCATATCCCGCCTTTTTATATTTTTCAAGATCCGCCAAAATTTCTTCGGGTTGATCCAATAAATCAAGTTTGGTCACACAAATCACCGGTTTGACACCCGCTAAGCCTACTAAGAAGATCAAACGATTTAATAAGTGACAAGAATAGTCCGGATCTTTTAAACTCGTGACAATCAAAGCCTGATCTACATTGGCTATGGCCGGTCTTAAAAGACGATTTGTTCGTGGAAGAACTTTATGAATACGATATGAATCCTCAATCTTTTCGTATTCGACAAAATCCCCGACGACGGGCGCTTCATGCTGGCGCATCTTACCTCTTGGTTTGGCAATGATTTCTTCCTTTTCATTTTGAATCGTATATTGATTCGAAATAATTTTTATAATTCTTCCTTGCTGCATATTAATCATAATACAGTGTCACAACACTGTTTGTTCCTTCCTGTACATATTCAGTTCCAACATCTGGCGATACACTTATGACCTTATTGCTGCCCTGTCCATTTTCAATATGACTTAAGACAACCGCAATTCCTAAATCATTCAATTCATCTTTGGCATCCAATACGTCTTGACCAATCAAGTCCGAAGGAATCACAATCGAAGGATAGGTACTTACCACAAAAGTAATGGTTTCCTTACTGTCTGGATCAATACGTTTTCCTGGTGTTAAACCCTTTTGTTGTAAAACGATACCTGGATCCATATCTTTTGAGCCTTCATATTCCACTTCAATCTGCACATTTGGACAATTCTTTCCTAATTCATAAGCAGCCTCTGAATACGAGCCATCTGTAAAATCTGGCACTAAATAGGTAGATCCTTTAGAAACGGTTAAAACAATTTTCGCATCATTTAAAATCACTTCACCCTCTTTATAAGAAGCTTTAATGACTTTTCCCTTTTCATACTTATCATTCGCCTTATAAACATACGTTACTCTTGAAGTATTAAAATGCGCATCCTGCAACACATCAATGGCCTCATCCGGTGTCAAATCCACTACATTCGGCATTGTTTGATAGCCTAGAAAGCCACTAATCTTAATTATGCCTGTAATGCTGGCAATGAGTACAAGTACAACAATGGAAATCACAACAGCAGCACTAATCATGACGGCTGGAATCCAATTTCGTTTTTTCTTCTCTTCTTTTTCAGACTCTTCATCTTCAAAATCAATATGCCCATTATCATATTTCATCAATTCTTGATTCGAACTTGCATCCACCTTGATACGCTTCATATCACGATATTCTATATCCATGCAATGCATTAAATCATAAAGCATTTCTTTACAAGATACATAACGGTCATCTAAATTTTTTGCGGTCGCCTTTAAAATAATATTTTCAACAGACTGCGGAATATCCGGATTGAAATCACGCACATAAGGCATTGGCTTACGTAAATGCTTGATCGCAATCTCTGTTGGTGTCTTTCCTGTAAAAGGAACGTGTCCTGTTAATAGTTCATAGAATACAATACCCAATGAATAGATATCCACTTGTGCATTTGGTTCTTTACCCTGTGTTGTTTCTGGCGCTAAATAATGGGCTGAACCCATAACCGTATTATTAAACGTTAGCTGTACAGAGCCATGGGCTACCGCAATCCCAAAATCTGTAATTTTAATCGTTCCATCGTCTTTTACCAACACATTTTGCGGCTTGATATCACGATGAATAATATTATGATCGTGCGCATGATCAATTGCACTGATCAATTGTTTCATAATACCAATGGCTTCATCCACATCTAAAGCTCCGCGCTGTGCAATCAAATCTTTTAAAGTTCGACCACGAATATATTCCATGACAATATAGTGCATACCTTCATATTCACCAACATCATATATATCTACAACATTTGGATGTGATAAACGACTCGCTGCACTTGCCTCACGCTGAAAGCGCACTAATGCCATCGCATCCCCACTTAATTTATCACGCAGAACTTTGATTGCCACAATACGATTTAATATCGTATCCTTTGCCTTATAGACATCCGCCATTCCACCCTGACCAATCAAAGACAAGATCTCATAGCGGTTCGCTATTTGTTCCATCATCATAGTTATTATTCTCCATCATTCTCCATTAAGATAACTGTGCAGTTATCATAACCACCTGATTGATTAGCTCTGGCAATCAGTGTTTCTGTTTTTTCCTGCAAAGAAAGACTCGAATCATGTACAATATCCGAAATCACTTTCTTTTCAACATATCCATGTAATCCATCACTTGAAACCAACAAATATTTATATGTATTTTCAATCTTATTGATATCAATACGGAAAACATGCCATACGCCTAAGGCATTTGTTAATGTATTTTTTTGTGGATGAGACTTTGCCTCATCTAAAGTGATCTTACCCTCTTTTAATAATTGGGCAATAACACTATGATCTTCGCTCATTTGAATCAATTCATTATTATAATCCGCATAGATTCTTGAGTCTCCCACATTAAAAATAAACGTCCCAATATGAGCTTTGATGACACCCACTGCCGTAGTCCCCATACCTCTTTCATTGGGATTCTTTAAGCTTTTTGAATAAATGAAATCATTCGCCTGATTTAAATTTTCACGAATCCAGTTGTCGACTTGACGATCTTTTTTAAATACAGGAGACTTCATAAAAGCTTCATACATCGTCATTACCGCTGTATGACTCGCCACTTCTCCTGCTTTTGCACCACCAATACCATCGCAGACAATGGCCATCCATTCATCATTGGCATTATGAGCGATGCAATAATCATCTTCATTTAATTGTCTTACAAGACCTACATCTGTATTCGCAAAAACTTTCATCCGCCTAAATTCCTTCCTTTTTAATTTCTTTGATTCTTAATTGTCCACATGCCGCATCGATATCGTTACCATGTTCTTTTCGAATCGTGCAACGAACATGATTCTTCATCAACAAATCATAAAAAACCATAGCTTCGTCGTGGCTTACCGATTTAAAGCCCTTTTCATCTACCGCATTGTATGGAATTAAGTTGACATATGCATTCATTCCATGAAGAAGCTTTGACAATTGTTTGGCATGTTCAGGACGATCATTAACGCCATTTAATAAAATATATTCAAAAGTCAAACGACGATTGTTTTCCTGACCATAATACTTAACAGCTTCTATCAACTCTTTTAATGGATATGCATGGTTGACGGGCATTAATGTATCACGCAATTCATCATTTGGCGCATGTAAACTAATGGCTAAATTGTATTGTGTATGTTCATTGGCAAAATCATAGATTCTTGGAACAATACCACAAGTTGAAATTGTAATATGTCTAGAACCAATACCTAAACCACGATCATGGTTTACTGTTGCCAAAAAATTCATGACATTATCATAGTTATCAAAAGGCTCTCCTGTACCCATGACAACAATATGTGAAAGGCGCAAGTTATCTTTATCCAATTCTTTTTGAACATACATAACCTGGGCAACCATTTCACCACTTGTTAGATCTCTTTTTTTCTTTGTCAAACCACTTGCACAAAATGCACAGCCCATGTTGCAGCCAACCTGACTGGAAACACAAACACTACGACCATAGTCAAAGACCATCATAACACTTTCAAGTAGTGCACCATCACTTGTTTTAAACAAGAATTTTGTTGTTCCATCATGTGAAACTTGTTTTTTTATTAACTCTAAAGGATTCACAATAAAATCTTTCTTTAAGATTTCTCTTGTTTCCTTTGATACATTGCTCATTTCATCAATGTCAAATACACGATTGCGATACAACCATTGAAAGATCTGATGTCCACGATACGATTTCCATCCGTGATCTAGGGCATATTCGCACATTTGATCATAATTTAAATTGTATAAACTTTCCAAAATAGCACCTCAATTTCTATCGTTCATTATATCATTTACGCACTAGTTTTGCCATATAGAAGCCATCTTGTCTTGTATCACTAAAAATGGTTTTTTCATCCACAAGACTAAACTCTTCATGTGCACGCAAAAATTTCTCAATTTGTTTTTCATTCTCTTTTTTATTCATCGTACAAGTGGAATAGACTAAGACTCCTCCCACCTTTACATATTGACATACATTATTCAGAATAGAATACTGCAACGGAATCAATGTATCCATATCTTCAGGGGCCATGTGTAATTTAATATCGGGCTTTCTGGATAATACGCCATAGCCAGAACAAGGAACATCACATAAGATACGATCATATAACACAGAACTTTTAAATGTTGTCGCATCTTGTACACCTGCATGTACAATATCAATGCCTAAGCGTTTGGCATCACTTTCAATCAAGTCTTTACGATGTGCATGTAAATCATACGAATCAATATGACCTTTGTTATGCATTCTTTCGGCCATGGCCATAGTCTTTGTTCCTGGAGCTGCACAACAGTCTAGAATCCTTTCATTTTCCTTAGGATCAACAAATTTCGCAATCGCAAAACTCCCCTCATCTTGGGCACTCATATAACCTTTTTGATAGTAATCATGATGAAAATAATCATTCCCTGTATAAATATATAATGGATCTTGAACACAAACAAATGGTTCCAAATCAAAATCAGCTTCACGAGTCCTTAATGCATTTCGTCGAACATACATGGGTAATATATTTACACTTGCACTGGCCATCACCAAAGCTTTTTCTTGTCCATATTGAGAAACCCACATCTTATAAATCCAATCTGGCAATGAATACTTTAAGGCCACATTATCTGTTTCAATAGCTTTGACCTTATGCAATACAGCATTTGTCAAACCCGCATATTTCACATTGATCTTTTTGGCAATATTGACCGCATCATTGACAATCGCATAGCTTGGGACTTTATCCAAAAACAACAACTGGTATGTACTCATGGTCAATAATACATCCATTTTAGGGTTTAATTTATTCTTCACATACTTTGACCAGCATTCTTTACAATAACGATAATTCTGAATGGTTCCATAAAAAATGCGTGTAGCCAAAGCACGATCTTTTTCTTCCACTTCCTGTAAATGATTTCTTAAATATAAATTGGAATAGACTTTTTTATTCACAACTTCATCTAAGGCTTTCCATATCCATTTTCTCATTCTATTCCTCCATCATAATTGGATGCATATTCACATCCACAACCTGTTTTGTTTCATCCAAATAGTTTCGCACAACTTTGTGTAATAATTGATCATCCTTTGACTTTAGAATCAAGCGCACGCGATGCTTCTTTTGTTGCATACGAATTTCAATCGGCCCTAATACGCGAACTGAAGAAAAATATTCTTTCGCATGACTTGCCTGTTTATAAGCTTCCCTCAAATCAAAATGTGTAAATACTAAGGTACATAAATACACATAGGGTGGATACATCCCTAAATGGCGATAGCGCATTTCTTGATTGAAGAACATCTTATAATCATGCATTTGAACACATCGCATCACAAAATGATCCGGATCAAATGTTTGAATCATAACTTGTCCTTTTAGCTTTCCACGACCACTTCTTCCACTCGCCTGTTCTAACATTTCATATGCCGTCTCGCTTGCCCTATAGTCATTTCGACAAAGCGTGGCATCCGCATTTAAAATTCCAACTAAAGTCACTCTTTCAAAATCCAAGCCTTTAGCCACCATTTGCGTACCGATTAATAGATCTCCAGACTCTTCAAATTCTCTTAACAACTTTTCATGTGCATTCTTTCTTCGTGTACTATCTGCATCCATACGAACGACATGATGATCCTTAAAGATTTCTAGAATCTGTTCTTCCAAACGCTCTGTTCCCATACCGGCCTTAAAATAGTTCTTAGAATGACAGCTTGGACATTCTTCCATAAATGGAAATTGTCTTCCACAACAATGACATACCAAGGCATTTTGATTTTTGTGGTAGGTTAAAGCCACTCCGCAATCTGGACATATGCGTACGTGTCCACAATCGCTACAGCGAACAACGGGTAAATAGCCTCTTCGATTTAAAAGCAAGATCACTTGTTCATTTTTAAAAAGACGCTCATGAATAGCTTGAAGCAATGTTTCAGATAAGCCATTTGTGATTCTTTCCTTTTTCATATCTACCAAACAAATTTCCGGCATTTCATGAATGCGATTTTTAAGTTCAATCAATTCGTAGACGTTCTTATAAGCTCTTGCGTACGATTCTAAAGAAGGTGTCGCACTTGCCAATACGACTTTACACTTATGATAGGCAGCACGAAATAAGACGATATCGCGCGTATGATAGCGTGGTGTATTATCTTGTTTGTAGCTAGAATCGTGTTCTTCATCCATTAAAATCAAGCCCAAAGAAGAAAACGGCATAAAACAAGCACTCCGCGTACCTACAACGATATCGACTTTATGATCTTTTACTAAATTATATTGTTCTAGCTTTTCTTGCGCATTCAATCCTGAATGATAAATCGCAATCTTTTGTTTAAAGCGCGCCTGCACTCTTTGTATCATCATCGGTGTTAAACCTATTTCAGGAACAAGAAATAGAACTTGTTTTCCAGTCGATAATACATCTTCTGCCAATCGCAAAAAGACTTCGGTTTTACCAGAACCAGTCACGCCATGAAGTAAAGAGACCGTTTTATTGGTGTTTTGAATGGTTTCAATCGCCGACACTTGCTCAGAAGTTAAAGAATGTGTAACATCCGCAATTTCACTGACACAAGTATTGGAATCCTTGATTCTTTTTTCAAGAGTAATATAACCTTTATCCAATAATACCTTTGTGATGGATGGACTTACTTTTCTAAGTTCACTCATCTTACATGGATAGGAAAACATTTCAAGCACTTCTTTTTGTCTTGATGTCAAAGGTAAATCCGAATCATTCAATATCGCATAATCTTCATAGATAATTTTTGAATGCTTGCTAGAGGGACGCAAAGCTGGTGGCAACATTGTTTTATAACAAGTCACTTTCGAGCTCGCATAAAAATCAGCCATATAATTTGCCAATACCTTTAATTCGTTATTTAATAATGGCTTTTCATCTATGACTTCAATGACAGGTTTAATATTTTTAAAATCGCTTTCTACATCTACTTCTTCGACAAATCCTACAAGTGTACGATTGTTGAATTCAACACGGACTCGACATCCCACTTCAACATTCTGGTCGCAAGAATATGTAAAGGTATTGCGTAGGCGATTGTATTCTACATATACATTAATCAGCATGCATCTATTATAACATCATTCTCGATTTGACATTTATATTTATTTTAGGATATTTATATTTAAGGAGTTCATTATGTATATTATTAAAGGAATATTAAACATTATTGCGGGCATTTTCATTTGTTTTGTCACAGGACCCTTCAACAACAAAGTATTGAATATTTGTATATCCTTATTATTTTTTGTGAATGGAATCTTAGACATTCGAAAGGCCATTAAAAACCAGTAAAAGCACCAAAACGGTGCTTTTATACTTTTATCAAATTATAGGCCATACTTCCTTCTCATTTCTTGAATGGCTAGTTTTGCATCTTTCGTCTCTCCAATATCAATTTGGTATTCAGAAATCGCAATATTTTGGTACATTTCAAGTTTTTTAAACGTTGATTCATTCGTTTCATTGCATACGTCTGATATTTCAGAAGTGTTTTTTAATATTTGTGGCATAATATAATCTCCTTATTTTGACCTTATCATACCATGAATATTCATTAAATATTGTAAAGCTTGACTTGATACACCATTAAACTTACAGTCAGGTAAGCCTAAATAATAGCCCTGACCATAATGTACATGTAAGTTGCAGATACATTCTAATTCTTCTTGTGTCTCAATGCCTTCTGCAATTAGTTTCAATCCCATTTCATCACAATACTCTACCAATAGCTTCATCATACTTTGTTTAGATTTACTTAAATGAATATTACGTACCAGTTCAATGTCAGCTTTTAAATAATTGGGTGTTGTATTCACAACACGATTTAATCCGGAATAACCAGCTCCAACATCATCTAAAGCAATCTGATACCCTTGATCAATATAGTGATTCATAATGGATTGAAGCAACACATAGTTTTCAATGTCAGTTCTTTCCGTAATTTCAAAGAAAATATCTTCATTCGACAAACCAAACTTTTCTAATTTTCGATTGGTAAAACCAGAAATAAAGTTAGAATCTTGAAAGATCTGTCCATCCACATTTAAGAATATTTTTGTTCCCAAAGGCTTATTCACGGATACCTCTAAAGCTTTATCTCGACAAAGCTTCTCTAGTTTCCATACATAGCCATACGCTTCAGCTACTTTAAATAATTCTTCTATATTCATGTACAATTCTTTATTTCCAATCCGACTTAACGATTCATAGGCTACGACTTGACATGTTTCTAAATCTACAATGGGTTGAAACACAGGATAAATAGCTTTTGTATCTAAAATCGTCAATAGTGCTTGTTTTTTCTTGTTCACGATTATGAGATTACCAAAGATTTATTAATGAATATACAAACTGAAATTAATTCTTTGTAAAATATGATACACTATTCTTAAGCATAGACACACTTAAAGGAAAATAATATTATGAAAACAATTCAAAGAACACTCGGGATTTTTATAATCCTTTTTTCCATGCTTATTTCACCGGTTCAGGCAAAGGAAAACACATCATCAAACTGGATGCAAAGTATTTCAGGAGATACAAAGCTTGGTGCATTACGATTCCAGGTACACATCATTCAGCCACACAATATGTTAGTTTGAGTCCAATCTTTCAATGTCAAGATACAGACATTAAAACACAACTAGAAAATGGCTATCGCTATTTAGATATACGCTTGGTTTTAAAGAATGATAATCTTATCTTGAAACACAACTTTGCCAAGTGTAAAAAAGAAAGATCTATATTTTCTACACCACTCACTTTAGATGATGTATTAGAGGATATTTATACTTTTCTAGACAAACATCCATCTGAAACCGTTATCTTTTGTGCGAAGAAAGAAAATAGGGGTATTTAAAGGAATATGATTGGCAGAAAAAGAATTACGGTATCTTCATTGTTGATTTTGCAGATCAAGAATTAGCACACAAAATTTATTTGACAAATTAAAAGAGTCAAAGCATTTTAATTCGCTTTGACTTTCTTTTGTCTTAATATCTCAAAACTAAATACAGCAGCAGCACTAGCTGAATCTAAGGCATTTCTAAAATCTCTACCATATTCTACGACAATATTTTGTTTGGAAGCTGCCGTAATGGTAGAACTAAGTCCTCTTAAAGCGCCGCCTAAACATAAACAAAAATCCGATTCAAACGTATAGTCATAGAGTCCTACGGCATCTTTTCTGTGTGCACAAAGAATTGGAAGATTATTCTTTTTACAATAGTCTACTAATTCTTCATCTGAATCTACAAAGTAGATTGGTAGTTTTTCATAGGCACCGGCACTGGCCTTTAAAATGGTTTGTTCGGCAAAGCTCCAGTCTCGTTTTGGAAGAATTATCGCATCACATCCAGATGCATAGAGAGTTCTTGAAATACTTCCCAAATTATATGGATCTTCTACGCCGTCGATGTAACAAAGAAATCCATGGACATGTGTTTCAATAAGTTGAGGAATCTGTTTTTCTTCAGCTATGAGTAAAATACCACCATGTGTTTTTCCAGTTGCGAGTTCATTGATTTCATCACGCGAACAGAAAACAACTTCACAACCACGACTTTTGGCAATTTTAGCCAAATATCTTGTATCTTTTGTATTTTTTTTCTTATCAATATATAGTTTTTTACAATCACGAGACCCTGCTTCTAATAGGGCTTTGCAGGAAATGGCCCCTTCAAATATTTTTTCCATACGACTATTATAATGGCTTTTATAATTTTTTTCTAGATGCTATTATATATGGTATGGAAGGAGTCTTACTTAAATGCATTTTAAATTAACCCAAGAAATGAAGCAGCGAATCATCGTTTATTCTACGTCTTTCATTATCGCAATCTTATTTTTTACAATATTGAATAAGTTTAAAGACATTAAACGAGCCATTCAGTTTATAATAACGATACTATTTCCTTTCCTTCTAGGAATTGGATTGGCGTTTATATTAAACAATCCGCAAAAATGGGTTGAAGATAAGTTACTACAGAATATTCCAATGCATAAAAACCACAAAAGAATACTATCAACTGCTCTTGTGTTTATATTGACCATTGGATTCTTGATCTTATTTTTCTCCATTATAATTCCGAATACGATTGATTCTGTGCGACAATTTTCTAAAAACATTGCGGTTTATTCCGATACTTTAATTGGATACACAAAAGATTTTGCGTATAAATTAAACATTTCAGAAAAACAAGTTGAACAAATGTTGATCAATTTTGACGTCACAAAGAAAATCACAAGTGTAGTCACTGAATCGATTCCTAAAATCGCTTCTTACTCTTATGGATTTGTGAAAGGATTTGTTAACTTGATTTTAGCTTTCGTTTCCGCATTCTATATCTTATTGGACCGTGAAAAACTTGTTAAGGGCATAAAAAAGTTAAATTACTCATTATTTGATAAAAACTTTGCGAACTACTTAACTCTTTGGACAAATGACGCGAAGACTGTATTTGAACAATATATCGTAGGAAATATCATTGACTCATTTATTGTCGGTGTTATCTGTTACTTTGGTGCCTTAGTATTAAAACTACCCTACACAAGTATGATTGCCCTAATTATCGGTGTCACAAACATCATTCCCGTCTTTGGACCATTCTTAGGCGCTATTCCCGTCATCATTATCTTATGTTTGATTGACCCATTCTCAGCCTTGATTTTTACAATATTTATCTTCATCCTTCAACAATGCGATGGAAACATTATTAAACCAATTGTTCTTGGAGATAAACTAGGAATGTCAGGCTTCTGGATTTTATTCTCAGTTACTATTGGTGGTGCATTATTTGGCGTTGTTGGTATGTTTTTAGGTGTTCCAATCTTTGCGCTAATCTATGCTGGTGTACATGATTATATTCAAGTTCGATTAAGAAACAAAAAAATCACAATCAACGATAGAGCAGGAACTATTGATTAGTTTCCTGCTTTTTACGTGCAATTTTTGAAAAAATGTGTATACTTATGTAAGTTAGGAGGAACTACCTTTGAATTTTATAGACATTATTTTAGATACAATACACGATACATGGGCTATGCTCCCCTTATTGTATATTACTTATTGTATATTAGAAGTTTTCGAAAGAAAGAATACGCAAGACGATAGACTCTTCTTTGGACTACAAAGACTTGGACCTATTTTAGGCGCATTAGTAGGATTGATTCCCCAATGTGGATTTAGTATTCTAGCCGCTATGTTGTTTGTCCAAAATAACATTACATTAGGAACACTTGTTAGTGTTATGATTGCGACAAGTGATGAAGCCATTCCAATCCTTATTAGTAATCCTAAGATGTATTCATCTATACTTGGTATTTTAGGATTAAAATTAGTTATCGCAATCGTTGTTGGATTATTTACTGATCATGTACTATTTCGCAATCAAAAAATCCTCCGCTTCGAAGATATGGAAGAAGAGGATTATGACGATGAAGAATACGAGGAAGAAGAAAGTTCAGGATCAAGCTGTCCATGTTGCTATCCTGAATATCCATTATGGATCAGTGCCTTATTACGATCTTTAAAAATCTATGTATTCATCTTTATTACTAGCTTTGTATTAACCTTATTAATGGAGTTGATTGGAGAAAAAACATTATCTATGATCTTGCTTCAAGATAATTTATTCCAGCCAATCATTGCCGCACTATTCGGCTTTATTCCTAACTGTGCAGCTACAGTTGTTCTAACGCAGCTTTATACAGCTGGTGAATTATCCTTTGGATCCTTACTTGCAGGACTTGTCACAAATGCAGGGCTTGGTTTAATTGTGATGATTCGTTATGAAGCAAGAAAGAAAGACATTTTAAGAACCATTTCCATCCTATTTATAACAGGAGTTATCGTAGGTATTGGATTTATGTTATTATAGCCACAATTGTGGCTATTTTTTATCTTCCTGGAAAGATCCAAATTTCAAAATGTTCAGTATCATACCAAAACAAAAGAATAAGTATGGCAACAATCAACAAAACAATAGCGAAATATAGAGTACTCATCTTCTCTGCAAATTTGTCTGAGTTCAATTCTGGATGTGCTTCTAGTTCTTCCAATCGTTTCTTTGCTATTTTATCAAGCCAACTCATAGTTACCTCTTCTTAGACTAATATTGGAAAATGAAATGGAAATATATCAATTTCCGGATGATTCCATTGATACCAAAGTGCTAAAACAAGTACAGCTGCTAAGATAACAATCACATAGAATTTAATATCCTTCATGATTTTATTTCCCTTCTCTTCAAAATCATTTGAATTCAATTCAGGATGTTGATCTAATTCATCAATTCTTTTTTTCGTTGTTCTTTCAATCCAGCTCATAAAATATACCTCTCTTTAATTATATTTTAACCATTAAATATATATATAAATATGGTAAACTTTGTCACTATGCTGGCCAAATAAGCACGAAAAAAGCTAGAAACAAATGTCTCTAGCTATCTTTCCAAAAAATGGTGGGGACGGTGGGACTTGAACCCACACGGGATTTCTCCCAACGGATTTTAAGTCCGTTGCGTCTGCCTATTCCGCCACGACCCCATCATTTATGGAGGTTCCGATCAGATTTGAACTGATGATCACAGAGTTGCAGTCTATTGCCTTACCACTTGGCTACGGAACCATTTCGTTGACTGCCCATATATAATACCTCAACGTAAAATAAAAAGCAAGAAAAAAATTAATTTTTTTTACATTTTTTTAAATATCGTACATTTCCTATTTTTGGTTGAACTTATTTGACAAATGCCCTATCATTAAATTGTCAGTGAACAAGAGGTATTAATTTATATGCAACACATTATTCATCAGCTTCAAAAAGAAAAGAAGCTAAGACTATTGACGTCAATCATTATGATTGTATTTAGTGCTTTTATGCAATGTTATATCATGAATGTATTTATGGCACCATGCAATTTGATTTCAGGAGGATTTACCGGACTTGCTCTATTAATCAATAAAGTCTGTGCTCTAGTAAACATTAACTTTCCTACTCAAGTTGGAATCATCGCATTAAATGTTCCTGCTGCTATACTATGCTACAAACACATTTCTCCAAGATTCACATTTTTGAGTTGTGTACAATTCTTTCTAGTATCTTTCTTTATTTCTATCTTCCATTTTGAACCCTTCTTTAAAGATCAAATCTTAAACGTTCTATTTGGAGGCTTCTTATGGGGCTTCTCCATTTCCCTATCCCTAAGAGCTGGTGGATCTACCGGAGGAACGGATTTCATTGCCCAATACGTTTCTAGTAAGATTCATAGAGGTATCTGGGACTATGTATTCTTCTATAACTGCGCTATGATTATTGTCTTTGGATACTTATGCGGATGGATTTATGCAGGATATTCCATCCTATTCCAATTCTTATCTACAAAGACAATCTCATCTTTATATCAAAGATATGCACAAATTACCGTTGAATTTACGACAAACGATCCAGACCCAATTATCGATGCCTTTATGGCCACTTGTCGCCATGGTATGAGCGTATTTGAATGTTATGGTGCATACAGTCATCGTAAGTATTACGTATGTAAAGCCGTTATTTCTACTTATGAATTAAGAGACGTTGTCGATAATGTAAGAAAGGTCGATCCTAAAGTATTGATCAACACATACAATACCGTAAACTTCTACGGAAACTTCTATCAAAAACCTTTGGAGTAGTATTACACTACTCCATTTTTATTATTTAATTTATGTGTTCAATAGATAATAGCAGAATGTTTTAACACCAAATTACTAAACTGTGGTTTTTGTAGCACGTGTCAAAGTTGCTATCAACTTAACAATCGTTGCATGATTTTTCTTCGTATCATTATAATTGTTTACATTCAAATAAGAAACGTAATTGTGATATGATACGTATTGCATATGCGGTTCTTTGATCGTGCTGGGGTGTTCCATCACGCCGTCTGAGTTCATGAGAATCTATCATATTTTCACACCTCCTGTGCTATTTTGATAGCATAAATCGACAAGAAAATCGTGTAAATGCACTATAGTGCAAAAACTTTTTATAATCGACTAATTGCAGCCCACAGCTATCATAGACTGAAGTGCCATTATCATTGCCATAGCGGATAGCACGGTCAAGCACCATGATTGTCGCCACGGCACCGTCGATTTCTCTGTAGATTTCTCTTTGTACGTCTTGATGTTCCCTGCCGTGGTGATGAGAAAATATAGTGGCTACATTCGTGCGTTGCCGGAGTCTTTCGTCATGACATCAAAGAGCTTGCGGTGAGGAGTAGTCAGTTAAGATATCACTTCAATATACCAAAGTCTTTTTGATAGTTTAGCTTAAAATATTATATGAGCTTTTCTGTCTATCAACATTACATTGTATTTTATAAATTTAGTAATAAAATCAAAATAATAAGAATCCAGAATATAGAATAAAACAATCGATAGGATTTATAATCTTTGTTCTTTATACTACTGTAGATATTAAAAACTGATACTAAGAAAATAGCAGGGAGTATTCCATAAGCATATACTTTAAAGTATTGCTTGAAACATACGTTCATTATAAACGCAGCACCAATTAAAATATCCATTATTACATTAAGAATTTTCATAATGTTCTTGTCTAGATATGATAAATCTATTCCTTTCTTTAGGATAATTATATCAAATTAAACAGTCAATTCTGCATTAAAAAAAGATGTATCCATTACGAATACATCTATTTATTATTTCGATTTCCCATGCCAATCAATTGTAAGATTCTTAAGAAAATATTCAAGAAATCCAAATACAATTGTAAAGCCATGAAGATGGCGATCTTATCTTGTGCTACGACTGAACCATCCGATTGAATCAATAAACGATTCATTCTTTGTACATCCCAAACTGTGATGCCTGTAAAAATCAATAGAGTAATGATAGAAAGCAAGCGAACATCCATACTAACTCTAAATAACATCATAAAGCATTGTGTAATAATCAATACAAATAGTCCAATCATACATAATGAGCCAAAGCTAGTAAAATCTTTTTTAGATGTTGTACCAATAACAGCTAAACTAATAAAGTAAACTGCACTGACTAGAAAAGCAGTACCAATTGTAGCTACATCATATACATAGCCAATCGAAGTAAGTGAAACACCCATACAGATGGCATAAAGCACTAACATGACTTTCATACCTGTACTGGATGTAGATCTTGCCATAGAAACGCCAAAGGCAATGGACAAGATAAATGGTGCAATCACAAACAACATAAATAGAAATGGCATGGTACTCAATAAAATCAATAAAGCATTTGTAGCATATAAACCATAAGATACAATTGCTGTGATGGATAAGGCAATAGCCATCCATGCATAAGACTTCAACAAAGCACTTTTTAAAGTGCTTGTTGAGTAATAATTCATTGAATTGTTGTTAAACATATTAATCCTTTTTCTGGATAAATTCTAATAATTGCTGAGCAGCAATATTTAAACCTTTACGGTTTGATTTATCGAATCCTAAGTGCGTATAGATTTCACCAACAAATACTCCGTTGTCTTCTAAAGCCTGGAACATTGTGTCGATGATTGGTTCACAAAGCTCTTGTTTTTGCATAGGACCAAATGGATTTGCGAAGTAAGTTGTTGAAATACCAACTTCTTGCGTTGTACCCAAAGCCATACGCTTACCTAACTTACAAGTATCTTTTACTTCTTGAACAGATAATTTCTTTAGACCAAATTCATTTGTGTAGTTGTTTGCGTACGCAAATAAATCAATTTTGTGGTTGTGAACAACAACACGATATGGAGCAGCAGGCTGAATCATACGTGAGTTTGGATTTTCTGGAGCCATGAAAATTGAACGGTCCATGTCACGATATGGAGTGCCTGGATCCAAGTCATCTAGACGAATGAAGGCACCAATTTCAGTTCCCTGACCATATGGAACGCCATCTTCTAAGTGAATTGTTCCCATATCATCAAATACAACTTCTACTTCACGAATCATATCTCCAGCAGCTGCCTTTAATGCTTCAATGGATTCAGATTTACCAGCACCACTATCACCCATCAACATGATACCTTTCTTAGTTCCATCCTTCAAATAGATGTTTACGAAAGCACCATGGATTGGTAACCAACCTTTTTTCATCTGTGCCAAGTTGTGTAATGTTAAACACATTTTCTTTAAATATCCAAAGTATTCGATACGAGGATTATCACTAATGCATCCTACCCAAATATCATTGGCCTCATCATAATAGAAGTTTGTAGCATCATTTCCATCGTCATTACCAAAAATAACAACAAGATCTGGTTTTTGCGCACTCTCTTCTTTTGTAGCTAATTCAAACAAGTTAGCCATACTCAATGCACTAGACATATATTTTGAGTTGAAGTATACGAAACATAATAAAGATCCAACCTTACAAGGATAACAGAACCAGTTTGATTCTCCCTTTTTGAAATATGTCATTGGCTGTGTATCTATTTCAGTAAACATACCTGTACGTTTACTTGATTTTGGATGCAAAATCATTGGAGTTCTTAACATAACTGTATCGATCATTGGAATATCTTGTAATGCAGCATATTCATCAGCCCATACTTTATCCAAAGTATGAATAGAGAAACATGCATTTGTTCCAGCCTGAACCTGACGATATACTAAGTTTGGTCTTCCCATTAATTTTTCTTCAAACAAACGATATGTACGAAGTAATAAATCATTTGAAGCTGAGTCAAATGCCACTAATGTATTAATACCAAAATCCGTTGAATTATCACTCTTCATATATCCAAAACGTTGTAAAGAACGCCAAGTACGATACATCTCTTCAATAACATCTAAAGTTGCATCTTTATCTGAAAGATAATATTCATCTTTTAATTCTTCACAAGTAAAGATTGACAATAAACGCAAAAAATGACAGAAATCATAAGAAGCTTCTTTTGAATTCAATTCACCATTCTTTGTCAAATACGCGTACATGTTCGCATTATCTGTTTCTTGATATTCAATGAAATATTGAACGAATTTTGCGAACGTTTGAGATTTTAATAAAACCTCACGACTCTTTGGATATGCCAAATTATAGTTGATAATAACCTGGTTGTTAAAAATTTCAATTTTATTTTGCATAATTACACTCCTTTAACTATGACTAATATACATGAAAATAGCATGAAAGTAAATGTGAAACTAAATTATTTGTTTATATCTCAAGTACAAGCGTTTACATGGCGAAAACTTTTTCGATTTCAGAATAAACATCCTCAATCGCAATTTCAGTCTTTTCACCCGTATAACGATCTGTCCACTCAAGCTTACCCTCTTTAATACCACGACCCACAGTAATACGATAAGGAACCCCAATCAATTCCATATCTTTAAATTTAACGCCTGGACGCTCATTACGATCATCCAAAATAACATCGAATTTGTGTTCTTTACAGAATTCATATAGATCATTAGCAATCTTAACTTGTTCTTCATCCTTTAAAGATACTGGAACAATCGCAAGTCTAAATGGTGCAATTTCAACTGGCCATTTAATACCAAAATCATCATGGTGTTGATCAGCAACGGCTGCCATACATCTTTCTAGACCAATACCATAGCTTCCCATCCAAACTGGCTGTAATTGGTTATTGGCATCTGTATAGTAAAGATTCATGCTCTTAGAATATTTTGTACCCAATTTAAATAAGTTACCAACTTCGATACCATGTTGGAAAGTTAACTTCTTACCACACTTAGGACAAATATCCCCTTCTTTAACCTGACAAAGATCTGCCACTTCAACAGGCTCGAAATCTTTACAATTTACATTCTTAATGTGACGATCCGATTGGTTAGCACCAACAATGAAGTTTTTCATATGTTTGATTTGACGATCCATATATACAGGACAATCAATGCCGACTGGGCCCGCAAAACCAACACGAGCATGTGTTACCTTTTCAACTTCTTCAAAGCTAGCCATTTCCATTTCATTAGCGCCCAATAATTTCAATGCCTTTGTTTCATTTAATTCACGATCACCAGGAATACAGAATGCGATTACCTTTCCATCTACGTTATATAGTAATGTTTTAACGAAATCACTTTCCTTCTTACCAAAGAAAGCAGCCACTTCTTCAATTGTTTTTGCGTTTGGCGTATCAACAACTTCCATAGTAAGTTCTTCTTCACTAGAATCTTGCATAGTATCTACTACTTCAGTGATTTCTAAATTACTCGAATAGTCACAACCAACACATCCAACAACAACGTCTTCACCAATACTTGATAGAGCCTGATATTCTTCTGATAATAAACCACCCATAGCTCCTGTATCTGCTTTAACAATCTTATATTCCAATCCTAAACGATCCATGATACGGCAATATGCATCATACATTTTGTTGTAGGCTACATCCAATCCAGCTTCATCCACATCAAATGTGTACGCATCCTTCATGATGAATTCACGAACACGAATCAATCCATAACGAGGACGAGTTTCATCACGATATTTCGTTTGAATCTGATATAAGTTATATGGGAAATCCTTATAAGATTTTCCATCCATACTACTAGCTACCGCAAACAATTCTTCATGTGTTGGGCCCAAAACATAACGCTTATTATAACGATCACTCAATGAAAACATATTTGAACCAAAGGCTTCACGACGACCCGATTGTACATATACATCTTCTGGAATCAATGCTGGCATCAACAATTCTTGTGCATCTTTCGCATCCATTTCTTCACGAATAATATTTTCAACTTTAGAAAGAACCTTCTTTCCCATAGGCATGATCATATAGATTCCGTTTGAACATTTTTTGATCATTCCAGCACGCACCAACAAATTACTTGATACGCTATCTTCATCTTTCGCATTTTCTCTTAATGTATAAAAGAAACTCTGACTTAATTTCATCTTACTTACCTCTTCCACTATCTAATTTTACGAATCATCGCATCGACTTCAATAGGCCCAGACCATTTTGTATGTACGATCTGCATTGGCTTATTACAAACCTCTAATACATTTTCTTCACTATCATACACATCCCCAACATGTACAATCGTACTTAAAATGTGAGGACCAAATATTTCTAAATCCTGATTTGGCATGAAATGATTCTTTACTTGTAAAGTCGCCATCTGACTTTCTTTATCATAATCCTGTACAATGGCTACATATTCCTGCGTTACTGTTTCATCATGATCTTGATACAACTGTACCTTATATCCAGGAAGACCATTATAGAAGCCTGGCCCGGTCGGTCGGTTCTCTGCCTTGGCAATTTCCTTTTTCACACGCTCAATGATTTCAACATCCGCATGCCCATGCTCATAAATATAATCAATCAACATACGATAGCTAGAAACAACCGTAGCTAAATAATAAGCACTTTTCATACGCCCTTCAATTTTCAAAGACGCTACACCCATATGAATGAAATCCTCAATATAATCCACTGCCTGCAAATCCTTTGAAGACATGGAGAATAAATTCGTCGGATCACTTAATTCTGTTTGTCCATCCATTAAATGATATTTCCAACGACAACTCTGCGCACACCCACCACGATTCGCATCACGAAGCGTCATATGATTACTCAATACACATCGTCCTGAAAAAGAAATGCACATGCCTCCATGAATAAAGACTTCAATAGGAAGAATATTCTCTTCACAAATCGAACGAATATCATCCATTTGACATTCTCTGGCAAGAACAACACGGTCCATACCCTTTTCTTTCCAGAATCTTGCTGCACTTGAATTTGTAGAAGAATGCTGCGTTGATACATGCACTTCAAACGTACATCCAAGCTTTTTAGCCAACATCATAATCGATGGACTTGCCACAATAATCGCATGCACACCAATCGAATCCAAAGTTTTTAAATACTCTTCAATACCATCAAGATCCGACTCATGCGGAAGCATATTTACAGTTACATGCACATGACTATTATGTGCATTCGCAAATTTGACTAATTCTGCGATTTCATCAATGGAAAAGTTACTTGCACGCGAACGCAAACTAAACTGCTTACCACCAATATATACGGCATCCGCCCCATATAAAATCGCAATCTTTGCTTTTTCTAAATTTCCAGCAGGAGCTAATAATTCAATCTTATTCATTTATTTGCTCCTCCTTTTTCTTAATTGTCTCTTCTAAATACCAACGGTTTGTTGACTCATCATCCGTAATTTTAATTCCTTGTAAAGCTAAATCATATAAACCCAAGATTTCAACAGTCCAATCATCATCAAAAAACAAAGAATCAATGCGGAAGCGATGCATTCCTACATCTGTAAAATCCCACATTTCCTGTAATGAGTTGATTGGCATTTCACTAAAGATATGTGTACCCGACTCATCTTGCACAATTGGCATACGTTTGTCACGCGTTTGTTCAATCAAGTCATAATGACACGGTAATGAACATTTCGGTTTATTCATAGCCTCTAAATAGTTAGTGACCAAAGGTCTTCTTGAATATAGAATTGAGAAATACCCATGCACTAAGATTTCAATATCCGGATTGTGCTTTCCAATACTTACCACTTCTTCTAGACTCAATTCATGTGCTAAAGATACAGACTGAATACCTAAAGACATATAGAAATTTACATCTGCACTTGAAGCCACCAATGTTTCCGGTTGATAAATCAATTTGGATTCAATCCCCAATTGTTTTGCCTCAAAATATAGACCTTCATCCGCATAGTAAATACCATCCACATCCAATTCTTTAAAAATAGAAAAGTATTCACGAACACCCGATAGATCTTCATCCATACATAATCTTAAAAAGTTGATATATAATTTTAGGCCAAGCTTTTTACACTTCTTCTTCCAAAGCTGTAAATCCTCTTTTTTTACCGTAATACTCGAACGAATCGAATAATGTTCAACACCAATGATCACGGCATCGGCCTTTGCTCTTTTTAATTTTTCTAATGAATCAATAGAATGAATTGTTGTTATAAACATAATTACTCCTTATCAAAACATACAAATTTATTTTACCACAAATGTGATTTTATGCCTACTTAACCTCCTATTTAAATCAGACTTAATTTCATATATACTTATGTTAGGAGTATACTTATGTTAGGAGATACTATATGAACAAACAAACACTTAATGAGAGATTTGAAGATTACAATGAACCCACAGAGCAAGAAGAAATATGGTCTGATGAAATCATTGGTGAGGAAGAATTGTAAAAAAAAGAATGCCATTACGACATTCTTAACAAGGCTAGTTCAATCTAGTCTTTTTTAATGAATTCAACCAATTTTTTTGCACTATATACTACATGATCTGCACAAGGCCCACTTACTTGATGGTGACGATTAAAATGAATCGTCTTCATGCCTGCACTTTTAGCCCCCTGCATATCATTGATATAGTTATCACCCACATAATACCATTCAGTAATATCTTCATGCATCGCTTCCATACATTTTTTAAATGCATTCACATCCGGTTTTGCGACACCGAGCTGTCCACTTGTGAAGACATGAGAGGCTTTAAAATACTCAAAGACATGAAGCGCTTCTAATTTCATTCTTTGATGCGCATCCTCTCCATTTGTCAAAATCGCAAGTTCATCTTCACAATTTGAAAAATAATCAATCAATGGTGCATCCATTTCAATATGATGCTGATAATATTTATAGCGAGACTGAAACTCTACAGCTTTTGAATGAGAAAAAATAATCCCATACTTTTCACAAGCCTTTTCAATACGATAAACACCAGATTCATCAATCGTAATCTTTCCTTGTTGAAGATCATCAAAAATCATATCTCCAAACTTACGATAATCCGCATAAAATAAATCCATATCCACATCTACATTCGGAAGGAATTCTTCCATGCACTTGCGAAATGGCCAAGATAAATCATAGAGTGTATCATCACAATCAAACATTACTTTCTTCATATAATCACCAAAAAAAATATAACATAAAAAAGAAGATTTCACTATGAAATCTTCACTTGATTTAAACACTTACGAACATGTCCAGACTGACCCGTTACCTCTTCATTTTCAATTAAAGATACATGTACAGCTTCTTTACAAGATTCAATGGCTGCATCAAACACAACATTGATTTTGTTGTCATTGATTTGTTTTAAAGTATGAATCTTTTCATCCCCAAAACGATTGGCTGTACTAAACGCAATCGCAATATCACCTGAACCATTGCCCATATGCGATCCTGTTAAAGCTAAACCAACCGGCATTCGGTTACAAACTCTATGAAGCTGACGATCACTTAACGGAGCATCCGTCGCAATGATCATCATGATGGAACCTTTTTCTTGTTCCAAAGGCAATTGATTCCCTTCTATTTTATCTAACAAATATTGTTCTCTTAAACCAAAATTAGAAAGTACAAGAACTCCTAGAGTATATGTATTTCCATCAATTTCAAAGATTCTTGAACTCGATCCAATACCACCTGACATTTCAAAACAAGACATGCCTCGTCCGGCTCCAACACTGCCAAGTTCAAACTCTTTTTTACAATCACGATACGCATCATATACATCTTCTTTTGTAACAACGCAATCGCGAATCGCATTTAAATAACCGTCATTACATTCTCCAACCACGACATTCACACTTGTTAAATCTTCATTTTCTTTAACCATGATATCCACCAAGGCTTGTTGAACAACACCCACATTTAAAGTGTTTGTCAAACAAATATAGCTTTCTAAAGCCCCCAACTCCATAATTTGTGGTAATCCTGTCGTCTTTCCAAAACCATTTAGAATACTACAACCACAAGCTAGCTTTTGATGAAATACATCTTCAGCCGTACGAATAAATGTAACACCGGTTTGGTGAGTTCCTGAACTAATTGTCTTATGTCCTACAAGTACACCTTCTACATCTGTAATTCGATTTAATTTTCCTTTTTCCATAAGTAAACACCTCTTACAACCATTATAGTAATAATTTTTAATCTGCACAAAAAAAGAAGCCGAAATTAATCAGCTTCTTTCGTTTATTTCTTACTTGTAAAGTTCAACTAAACGTTGTAAGTGTTCGTAACGTTCTTTAGCTACTTCTTCTGACTTAGCAAATAATTTTTCTGCTCTTTCAGGGAATGGTTTCACTAAACGAGTGTAACGAGATTCGTTGTGTAAGAAGTCTTGGTAAGTTCCATCTCCTTCTTTAGAAGTTAATGTGAATGGGTTCTTACCTGCTTCTTTCTTAGCTGGATCAAATGAGAATAAGTTCCAGTATCCAGATTTAACAGCTTTCTTCATTTCATCTTGACAGTGGTTCATTCCACCCTTAGCAATACCGTGTAATTCACATGGTGCATAACCGATGATTAAAGATGGTCCTGGATAAGCTTCTGCTTCAGCAATACATTTAACTGCTTGTGCAGGGTTAGCTCCAAGAGCGATTTGTGCAACATAAACGTATCCGTAACTCATTGCGATTTCTGCTAAAGATTTTTTCTTCATTTCTTTACCAGCTGCAGCGAACTGACAAACTTCACCGATGTTAGATGCTTTAGAAGCCTGTCCACCAGTGTTTGAATACATTTCTGTATCGAATACCATAACGTTTACGTTTTCACCTGATGCAAGAACGTGGTCTAATCCACCGAATCCGATATCATAAGCCCATCCGTCTCCACCGAAGATCCAAACAGATTTTTTAGCTAAGTATTCTTTCTTATCTAATACAGCTTTAGCATCTGGGCATCCAGCTTCAGCAGCTTTTTCTACTTCAACTAATAATGCTTTTGTTGCTTCTGTGTTAGTACGAGTATTTTCTTTAGTTTCCATGAATTTTTCGAATGCAGCCTTGAATTCAGGAGTTGCTTTTTCGCTTTCGTTCATAGCACCTAATTTTTCGATAGCTTGTTCACGTAATACTTTTTGTCCTAATTGCATACCGAATCCGTGTTCAGCATTGTCTTCGAACAATGAGTTAGCCCATGCTGGTCCTTGTAAGCTGTCTTTGTTTACTGTATATGGAGATACAGATGCTGGACCACCCCAGATTGAAGAACATCCAGTTGCATTTGATACATACATGTGTTCACCAAATAACTGAGTAATTAAACGAGCATAAGATGTTTCAGCACATCCAGCACATGATCCAGAGAACTCTAACAATGGTTGGTTGTATTGAGAACCCTTAACTGTGTCATCAGCGAATCCAGAATCTTTCTTAGAAACATTAGCTACTAAGTAATCGAATACTGGTTGTTCTTCAGCTTGAGATTCTTGAGGAACCATCTTGATTGCTTGAGTTGGACATACAGTGATACATTCACCACATCCCATACAATCTAATGGAGATACACTCATTGTATATTTGAATTCTGTAGCTTTTGGTTTAACATCAGCTAATTTGATTTGTGCAGGAGCAGCCTTAACTTCTTCTTCGCTCAATAAGAATGGACGAATTGTAGCGTGTGAACATACGAATGCACATTGGTTACATTGGATACATTTTTCAGGATCCCATTCAGGAACTGTAACGGCTGTACCACGTTTTTCGTAAGCACTAGCACCAGTTTCCCATTGACCATCAATGTTTCCAGTAAATGCAGATACAGGTAATGAATCTCCATCCATTTTGTTAACTGGTTCCATGATGTCTTTAACCATCTTAACTGTTGCAGGACGTCCTGACAATTCAGGTTTTGGTGCATCAGCTTCTGGGTTAGCCCAAGATGCAGGAATTTCAACTTTGTGAGTTGCGCCAACACCAGCATCGATAGCTTTGTAGTTCATTTCAACAACTGCATCACCCTTCTTAGAGTAAGATTTCTTAGCAGCTGCTTTCATGTAATCTACAGCTTCTTCAATTGGCATAATGTTAGCTAATTTGAAGAATGCAGATTGTAAAATTGTGTTTGTACGTTTACCCATACCGATTTCGATAGCTTTATCGATGGCATTGATTGTGTACAATTGGATATTGTTGTCTGCGATATATTTTTTAGATTCAGCAGGCATGTGTTTGTCTAATTCTTCGTCTGACCATTGGCAGTTGATCATGAATACACCACCAGGTTTAACGTCTTGAACCATCTTGTATCCATTTACTACATATGAAGGGTTGTGACAAGCTACGAAGTCAGCCTGGTTAATGTAGTATGGGCTACGGATTGGTTTGTCTCCGAAACGCAAGTGAGAAATTGTGATACCACCAGTTTTCTTAGAGTCATATTGGAAGTAAGCCTGAATGTATTTGTCAGTGTGGTCACCGATGATCTTAGTAGAGTTCTTGTTAGCACCTACAGTACCGTCTCCTCCAAGACCCCAGAATTTACATTCAACAGTTCCTGGAGTTGAAGTGTTAGGAGCTGGTTTAACTTCTGGCAATGATAAGTTTGTAACGTCATCCACGATACCAATTGTAAAACGAGGTTTTGGTTCGTCTTTTAACAATTCAGTGTAAACAGCGAATACACTTGAAGGTGGAGTATCCTTAGATCCTAAACCATAACGTCCACCGCAAAGAGTGATGTCATTTAATCCTGCTTCGCGAAGTGTTGTAGCTACATCTAAGTATAATGGGTCAGCTAGAGCACCTGGTTCTTTAGTACGGTCAAGTACTGCAACTTTCTTAGCTGTCTTAGGAAGAACTTTTAATAAGTGTTTGCTTGACCAAGGACGATATAAACGAACCTTAACTAAACCAACTTTTTCTCCTTTTGCAGTTAAGTAGTCGATAACTTCTTCAGCAACGTCATTGATAGAACCCATAGCGATGATTACACGATCAGCTTCAGGATCTCCATAGTAGTTGAACAAGTCATAGTTTGTTCCTAATTTTTCGTTGATTTTACCCATGTATTTTTCTACTACAGCAGGTAATTCATCATATGCAGTGTTACATGCTTCACGGTGTTGGAAGAAGATATCTCCATTTTCGTGAGAACCACGCATAGTTGGACGTTCTGGATTTAAAGCGTGTTTACGGAATTCCTCAACAGCTTCCATTGGACACATTTCTTTTAAATCTTCGTAGTCCCATTTTTCGATTTTTTGAATTTCGTGAGAAGTACGGAATCCATCAAAGAAGTTAATGAATGGTACTTTACCTTCTAAAGCAGCTAAGTGAGCTACTGGAGATAAATCCATAACTTCCTGTGGGTTAGTTTCACATAACATAGCGAAACCTGTTTGACGACAAGCATAAACGTCTGAGTGATCACCAAAGATGTTCAATGCGTGAGTTGCAACTGTACGTGCAGATACATCGAATACACATGGTAATTGTTCAGCAGCGATCTTGTACATGTTTGGAATCATCAATAATAAACCTTGAGATGCAGTGAATGTATTAGTCAATGCACCAGCAGCTAATGATCCGTGAACAGCACCAGCAGCACCTGCTTCTGATTGTAATTCACTTACAACTACTTGATTTCCAAAAATATTTTTTTGTCCAGCTGCAGACCATTGGTCAATAGAGTCTGCCATTGGACTAGATGGAGTAATAGGATAAATTGCAGCAACGTCTGTAAAAGCATACGCAACGTGAGCCGCAGCCGTATTTCCATCCATAGACTGTTTTGCTCTAGGCATTAATATTTCCTCCTTTATAGATATTCAATACCATAGTTTATTATACGAGCTTCATGTCAAATTTTAAAGGTTAAATTCGCCATAGAGGTTAGTCTCATCTAATTTGTAAGCGTATAAAAAAGAGACGTAAACACTTGCTTACATCTCTATTTTCATCATTACTCTTTACCTAATAGTTTGAACATGTTCTTTTTATAAACTTCAACACCAGGCTGATTGAATGGGTTAGAATCATTCATCAAAGTTGTCATTGCGATGGCCTTGAAGAAGAACATACACATATTACCAAAGTCATAAGAAGTCATGCCTGGCATAGTTAATAAGATATTTGGAACTCCACCTGTTTCTTCATGAGCCTGTAATGTTCCTTTGGCAGCCATTTTATTAGCCCAATCCACACTCTTACCAGCCAAGTAGTTCATTCCATCTTCATTGGCTTCATCATTAGGGAATGTTAAATCAATCATTGGTGTTTCAACATATAAGTTTGTTTCAAACAATACTTTCTTACCTTCCTGAACAAATTGTCCTAAAGAGTGTAAGTCTGTTGAGAAACATACTGAATCCGGTAAAATACCCTTTCCATCTTTTCCTTCACTTTCTCCAAACAATTGTTTCCACCATTCAGCAACCATCTGCATTTGAGGTTCATAGTTTACTAACAATTCAACATCATATCCTTGATTTTGAAGAATACGACGAGCCACTGCATAACGGTAAGCCGGGTTCTTTTCAAGATCTGCATCTCCATATTCACCCATACCATCATGTAAACCTTTCATCAAAGCATCGATATCGATTCCAGCTACTGCGATTGGCAATAATCCAACTGGAGTAATAACTGAGAAACGTCCACCAATATCATCAGGAATTACGAATGTTTCATATCCTTCTTTATCGGCTAAAGCCTTCAATGTTCCTCTAGCCTTGTCTGTAGTGGCAATAATACGATTCTTCGCATCTTCACCATATTTTTCTTCCATAAATTGTTTCAAGATACGGAAAGCCAATGCTGTTTCCGTTGTCGTACCAGACTTAGAAATAACATTTACCGTAACTTCCTTATCTTTAATATGGTTCATAACCTGTGAAATATAAGTAGATGAGAAAGTGTTTCCCATATAAATAATTTCAGGCTTGTTGTCACCATATAAACCATTCATCATTTCAATGGCAGCACGAGCACCCAAATAAGATCCTCCAATACCACATACAACGAATACTTCTGTGTTTTCACGTACTTTTGCGGCGACCTCTTTAATGCGACTAAATTCTTCTTTATCATAATTGTTAGCCCAGTTTAGCCAACCGATAAAGTCGTTACCCTTACAAGTACCATTTTGTAAAGCTTCATCAATTGCGCGAACTTGATCTTGATAAGCCTTTACATCTTCTTTTAAGAAAGCATGATTTAAATCTAATTGAATCATTTTTATTTCCCTCCATAGCTATCCTAAAGAAGATTATACCACGATTTAACTTTGTATGATATAATGTTTTTCGTTAGGAGTGTGAATTTATGATACCATCGTCCTTATATCCACTTGTCACAGCTCTTTTGAGCAATATACTTGCACAAGTGTTAAAAACGGTCGTATATTATTATAGAACTGGCAAATGGGACTTTCACTGGGTCATCGCAAGTGGCGGCTTTCCAAGCAGTCACTCATCAACTGTAACAGCCCTTTCCCTTTCCATTGGAATTCAGGAAGGATTTGACTCAGCCATATTTGCCGTAACCACCATCTTTTCCTTTATTGTTATGTACGATGCATGCCACGTACGCTACTATTCCGGTAAAAACATTGAGCTAACACAACAATTAGTCAAAGATTTACGTGAAATGACAGGACTTCACTTTGATGATCCCATCTATCAGGAAAAGTTAAAAAATGTACTTGGACATAAATTTGTCGAAGTCATTGGAGGATTTGTGGTTGGACTTGCTGTCCCATTGATCTTATGTCCACTATTTTTATAAGTTAGGAGTGTTGTTTTATGGATACTGTAGTAGATAGTAAAGCCGTTAATGATTGTTTAGATAAGATTCGCCCTTACATTCAACATGACGGAGGCGACATTGAACTATTAGGAGTTGATGAATTCAATGTTGTCTATGTATCTTTCAAAGGTGCATGTCAAGGATGTATGATGGCTTCTGAAGATTTCTCAGGCGGAATCAAAGAATTATTGCTTGAAGAAGTGCCAAACGTTCGTGATGTAGTACTAGTAGGTTAAGATATCGAAAGATATCTTTTTATTTTTAGGAGTTTTGATTATGTACACCAAAGAACAATTACGAAGATTATTAATTCCGTTGATGTTCGAACAAGTTTTAACCGCATTAATGGGATCTGTTGACACCATTATGGTCACCAACATAGGTTCGGCCGCTATCTCCGCCGTTTCCCTTGTCGATTCATTAAATATTTTGATCATCAATATATTTGCCGCCATGGCAACTGGAGGCGCCATCATCTGCGCCCAATACTTAGGATCCAATCAAAAAGACAAGGCCAACCAAGCCTTGAAACAATTGATTTTTTCCGTAACCCTTATTTCACTGATTATTACCATTCCCTGCATTCTATTCAGAAGACCCCTATTAAGCCTAATCTTTGGATCCGTAGAAAAAAACGTGATGAACAATGCATTAAACTATCTTTTCATAACAGCCCTATCCTATCCCTTCATCGCACTATACAATGCAGGTGCCGCAAGCTTTCGAACGAGTCAAAACTCAAGGCTTCCCATGGCCATTGCGTTTGGCTCTAACATTCTAAATATACTTGGAAACATCTTTTTCATCTTTACCCTAAGCTTAGGCGTAGCTGGAGCTGCCCTATCCACACTCCTTTCTAGAATCATCAGTGCACTTATTATCCTGATCCTTTTAAAACAGCCCAAACAAGATTTATATGTCGATTCCTATTTAAGTATCCGACCGGAAATTGAAACAATCACGAAAATATTAAAAATCGGTATTCCAACCGGTATTGAAAATGGTATGTTTCAATTTGGAAAACTTGTCATTCAATCCACTGTATCTACAATGGGAACTACAGCCATTGCCGCACAAGCCATGGTTGCCATGCTTGAAAGTTTTGCCTGTCAAGCAAGCATCGGTATTGGACTCGGTATGATGACTGTCGTAGGAAAGTGTGTGGGTGCTAAAGAATATGAACAAGCAAGACACTATACGATTTCATTAACCAGACTAGCTTGGATTGTATGTATTGTATTTTGTGCAACAATCATGCTTTTTATCAAACAAATCACAAGCCTTGCGGGAATGGAGGCGGAAAGTGCAAAACTAGCCATTTGGCTAACACGCATTGTCTTCGCTTATAAAATGATATTCTGGACACCCTCATTCTTACCAGGCTATGGCCTAAGAGCCGCTGGCGATGTAAAATTTAGTATGATCACATCCACTTTATCAATGTGGATTTGTCGAGTTGTAGTTACCATCTTTTTAGTTCATACATTCCACATGGGACCTTTAGCTGTATGGATTGGTATGGGTGCCGATTGGACAATTCGTTCCTTTATATTCTTAGCTCGTTTTAAATCAAATAAGTGGCTAGAACATAAGGTCATCTAATACAAAAGGAGTAGTTCACGCTTAATGTCTGTGAGATGCATATATTGTGCATCTCTTTTTTAGTGCAATATCGTATTTATTTTAAATTTAGATTTTATGTTTCAAACTATAAAGGAAAACAATTCAAAATTTTTATAATCACAAAAAATATAAGAATATTGAGTCTTTTCAAAAATAAAAAGCGAGCCCTACCGATTGGTTACGATAGTGATTCGCTAGTTTGCCGTCTGATGACGACCTTCGTCACTGGTAATTTACCACACATCTGTGAAAATGCAAGGAAATTATTAAGCACTAATTGAGACCTTCTGATTCAAAAATGGTAATGCCATAGTGAAATCAATTCATTCTTAATATTTGTCATACTTCCTTAAATATTTGTTCCATGAAATACTGTAGTTGCACCTTCCACTTGGACGATTCGTTCATTTATTTTCTTAGCTCGTTTTAAATCGAATAAGTGGCTCGAACACAAGGTCATCTAACACAAAAGGAGTACACGCTACTCCTTTTAAAAATCCAATTTGACTTTTTGGCTTTTGATTGACTCTAATGCATCACAAATATTGTTCTTTTCTGTTTCTCCAATGACTTGATCATCCGCTACAAGTTGATACATTCCTTCATCTATTTCAAACAAAACATATTGTTCGTTTTCGTCAACAATCTTATTTTTTGACAACTCTTTTTGACCAAAATCTTTAAATATATCAAATTGTTCGCAAACAGATGCATAAATATCTTGTTGCGTTAAAAGAGTATCAATTAAATAATTTCTTTCAAAATCCCATTCTTTTAAGCCACGCAGATAAAATGCACGATCTCGATCTAATAGTACAAATGGAATATGACAATTCTGTAGACATTGTTTAAACATAATCATTCGTCCAGTACGTCCATTTCCATCTCCAAACGGATGTATTCTTTCAAAACAAACATGAAATTCTACAATATCTTCAAATGATAGAACCCCTTTATTTTGAAACTTTTCCAACAAGGCATCTAATTCCGTTTCAACATCAGCTGGTTTTGTCGTTTTAAAAGGATTTATCATTCCAATCCCATTTTCCCTTACTTTAAAACCACCTACATTATATGCTGGATTATCCTCATAAGACGTACCCCTTTTCAAAATCATATTCATTTGAATCATCATTTCTTTTGACAAAGGTTCATCTACTGTCTTCAACATATAATCAAACAACCGAAAATGATTTCGCGCTTCTAGTGCATCATCTGAATGAATTGTTAAATCATTCTCTTCAAATATTTGTTTTGTTTGATTCTTAGATAAATGAGAACCCTCTATTTTGTTGGAATTAAACGTAAAATTAATTTGTGTCCACACATACAAATCCTTATGTGAAATCAATTCATTCTTAATATTTGTCATACTTCCTTAAATATTTGTTCCATGAAATACTGTAGTTGTACCTTCCACCAAGGCCAGTCATGATACACATCATAACCCCAGAAATCACACCAAGCATCGATGTGTTGATCATAAAGGATGGTGCTAAATTGTCTTAAGGATTCAACACACTCTTGTTCCCAATTGCCTTGTCCTACACAAAAGATTAATTTGGATTGTTTATACAATTCCATATAGGGATGATCTAAAGACATATTTTTCATGTAGGCACATGGATTATTATGGTATGTATTTTCATCATGATAATCTCCATAGAATAATTCTGTATCATAAATACCAGATAGGGCTAATAAGGTATCGAATTGTTTCGGAAAACGAAAGATTAAATTTGCGGCATGCGTTGCCCCTAGACTTGCTCCCGTAACCATCCATTTATCATAGTTATTCATTTTCTCTTGTACACTAGGAATTAATTCTGAAAGGATATATTCAAACCACAATTCATGTTTCAACATACGTACCTTTGTATTATACGGATAAGACCATGTTTCTGTATCAATTGTATCACACGTAATAATCGTTAATTGATTGGATTCAATCCATTTGGAAACTTCATGAATCATACCACGATCTTCCCATTCAAAAAAGCGGCCATTTTGACTTGGAATGGCCAGACATAATTTACCACCTTGGCCATAGATTTTATATTCCATTTCACGATCGAGACAATTTGAATACTCTTTTATATATTGCACTTGCATGGTGTTACCCCTTTCAGAAAATTTTTGTTTTATTATAGCACATTTTATTGAGTTTTAAGGTTTCTTGCTTTATAATTGTACTGTTTTTGACAGGAAAGTGAGTGACAGTATGTCCAATAAAGAAAAAATTCTTAACATTGCCGTTATCGCCCACGTTGATGCCGGTAAAAGTACGTTAGTCGATGCGTTTTTAAGACAAAGTGATGTTTTCCGTGACAACGAAGAAGTTGTTAACTGTATCATGGACTCAAACGATCTAGAACGTGAACGTGGAATTACGATTTATTCTAAAAACTGTTCCGTTATTCATAACGGTGTAAAAATTAATATTGTAGATACGCCAGGCCACGCCGACTTCTCAAGTGAAGTTGAACGTATTATCCGTACCGTAGATACAGTTATCTTATTAGTCGATGCGAGTGAAGGTCCAATGCCTCAGACTCGTTTCGTATTATCAAAAGCTTTGGAAATTGGTTTAAAACCAATTCTATTGATCAACAAGATCGATAAGAAAGACCAAAGAGCTGAAGAAGTTGTCGATGAAGTTTACGAATTGTTCTTAGACTTAAATGCCAACGACGAACAATTAGACTTCCCTATCCTTTATGGTGTAGCAAGAGAAGGACGTGTTCAATACGACCTTAAAACACCAAGCGACAACATCGATCCACTATTCGATACAATCTTAAAACATTGTGATGTATATCCAGATATGGATGAAGAACCTCTTCAAATGCAAGTATCTGCCTTGGCTTACGATGAATACATTGGTCGTTTAGGAATTGGACGTTTATATTCAGGTGTTTTAAAACAAGGACAACAATATATTCGTTGTAACCAATCTGGATTGAATGCCAAAGAAAGCTTATCTAAATTATTCGTATACAAAGGATTGTCTAGAACAAGCGTTCAAGAAGCACATTCAGGAGATATCGTAGTTATTGCGGGTATGCCAGATATCAGTATTGGTGATACAATCTGTACAGCCGATCACATTGAGCCAATGGAACACATTGAAATTGAAGAACCAACTCTATCTATGAACTTCCACGTAAACTCAAGTCCATTTGCAGGACAGAGTGGTAAGTACGTGACAAGTCGTAACTTAAAAGAAAGACTTGAAAAAGAACTAGAAGTTAACGTTGGTTTAAAGGTTGAACCAACCGATTCAGCCGATTGCTTCAAAGTTAGTGGTCGTGGTGAATTGCATATTTCCGTATTGATTGAAAATATGCGTCGTGAAGGCTATGAATTGGCTGTTTCTAAACCAGAGGTTATCCTACACAAAGATGAAAATGGACATAAAGTAGAGCCAATCGAAGAAGTTGTATGTTTAGCTCCAGAAGAATATTCAGGAACCATCATCAACAAATTAAATCTTCGTAAAGGTGTTATGCAAGACATGTCTGAAGAAAATGGATATGTAAAGATCGTATATACAGCACCTACACGTGGACTATTAGGTTTCCGTTCAGAATTTATCAATGATACACACGGTGAAGGTACATTAGTACGTCGTATTAGTGGTTATGAACCATATAAAGGAGAAATCGCACAACGTATGGAAGGTGCAATGATTTCAACTGAAACAGGTGAAGCCATGACTTACGCATTATGGAACCTTCAAGAACGTGGTCAACTGTTCATTTCTCCACAAACACCAGTTTATGAAGGTATGATCATTGGTCAAAGTTCTAAAAACATCGACCTTGATGTTAACCCATTAAAGAACAAGAAATTAACTGCCATCCGTTCAAGTGGTCGTGATGAAGCGATGTTATTAACTCCACCAAAAATCTTCTCTCTAGAAGAAGCCTTAGAATGGATCAACGATGATGAATTAGTAGAAGTTACTCCAGATGCGATTCGTATCCGTAAAAAAGGTTTAACGGCTTTAGATCGTCGTAACTTATATCGTCAAAAGATGAATGCTCAATAATTAACTGGTTTCAAATGAGTGTCACAAATTGTGATGCTCATTTTTTTTATGCTAATAATCACTAACCATTTTATCTTTTTTGCACATATTAGTGAATGCAAGTCCAGAATAAGTTTTGAATTTCATACTCGCATAAGCAGAATTACATCTCAAATGTTTTTCCCTTCGCATTGATCCACTTCATCGCTCTGAATCTTTTCTTCCTCTCTGCTCCAAAACTGATCTTCTCTTTTTCTCACTTTCTATAGCGAATATTATAAAAGTCGTAACATATAATTTGACTAAGTTTATATTCAAACTTGTGCTCTGACTTTTTTCATTTAATTTGATTATTAGTTTTCATACTCAATTAATCAGGCAGTCAACAATCTACTCTTAAACTGTAATGCAATTGAACACCAAATTCTCATTCGGATGATAAAAGCAAAGAAAGCGAATTTATACGGTCGTGGAATCTAATTTTTGTAATTCGTTGAACACAAAGAAAAAGCTCACCAACGTACAATGTAGGATTCTACACAGTGCGCCAGTGGGCAATATTTTTAAAATAACTCGACTCGACCTAAAAGAAAATCAATTAAATTGCAATGAAAAATACCATTTTCATCGTAAAAATTATGCGGTATATCCATGCGAATAATTATTTTTTTAAAGAAATCCTTCGTAAGCATTAGAGAAGCCAATTCAGAAGATGTTTTCTGTTCTGTGTCCATCCGAAATGCCGACTGAATATAGATTTTTCGATCAGCATCATTTACTACAAAATCTATTTCCTTCTGAAGATTTTTCCCATTGCTTCGATCCGTTACAACGCCAACATCTACACTATAACCTCTACGCATAAGTTCATTGTATATGATGTTCTCCATAATGTGCCCTGGATCATATTGACGATAATTTAAACGAGCATTACATAACCCAACATCTGTATAATAGTACTTATTGGGGTACTGAAAATAAGTTTTTCCCTTAACATCATATCTTTTTGCCATACTGATCAGAAAAGAATCTATCGTATGCTGCACATAATTTGCAACCAAGGTAGAACTTATTTTTTCATTTTTCATACTAGTCAAGGCATTCGATATATTCGTAGGGTTCGTCAATGAACTTATCTGTGAAGCCAAAAAGTTCAATATATCGCCAAGAATATCTTCCCGTTCAATTTTGTTGCGTTCCACAATATCTCTAATGTAAACTTCCCTAAAAAGAGAAGTCAAATAGTCCTTCTTATCTTTTTCATCTTCTAAAGCCAATAACCTAGGCATTCCACCATAAAGCATGTAGGTATCTAACGCTTTTCTTTCATCCCTTTTAACATGCGAATAATATTCTTCAAATGATAGCGGATAGACATGAATCTGTGTTGCGCGCCCTCTGAATTCTGTAGCTATGTCGTTGGACAAACCTTTAGAATTACTTCCAGTTACATAAACATCAAGATTTCTGTATGCTTTCAGTTCATTCAGCATATCATAAATCGTAACTGTAATTCCGCCATTTTCTTCATCAACAACTTTAGTAGTATATTGTACTTCATCAATAAAAAGATAGAATTTTTCTTCTTTTTTATCACAAATAGCATCTTCTACATACTCGCAAAGAGTAATTGGGTTTCGATATTTGTAATATCGTCTTTGATCTAACTCAAACTTAAGAATGTGGTCTTCTGGTACTCCCTGAGAAAGAAGATACTCATAAAACAAGTCAAAAAGCATAACTGATTTACCACATCTACGAATACCAGTAATAACCTTAACCTCTCCGTTCCACATATTGTGAATCAATCGTTTCAAATAAGAATCTCGCTTAACCATTTTTTCACCTCACACTTGCGTCGTATTTGTTGCAACTTTCATGTGTAGTATACCAAGCTATTCTAAAATTATCAATCTTTTTGCAAATTTATACATTAAACTTACGACGTATACGATGCTAGTACAACGTGAGCACTTTTTTAAAGACATTATCTCAACTGCCACCCAAACATGTTTATCAAAATTATGTTTGCAATGGATCGTACAATTTCTAGTGAAAGAGAACCATTTAAGTATAAGAATTATGCGTCTTTTTCTTTTTAAACCTCTTTAGATTATCTTAAATATTCAAAAAGAATTAAACTAAATGCTTATTTTATGATAATGAACATGTATTAGGGTGAACCCCCCGTATACTGAAGGTAGGCTTGTACGCCTACCCATTTCTTTTTATATTGAATACGAAAAAGGTAGGTGCATAACACCTACCAAGTTACGCGGGCTCATCACCCTAAGTTCATGAATCAGTAAATGGACTCATCACCCAAATATTCATCTCTTACCAGCTTCCGCCGCCTCCGCCACCGGCGCCTCCACCAGAGAAGCCACCAAAGCTAGAGCCCATGCTATCGGCTGTACTTTTCATTTGTTCTGTTTGATAATCCAATAAATTTTGATGGATTGGTTCATACATACTTCTTGTCAGCATTCTGTAATAGAAATAAGAAGAGTATGGATCTGAATAATACGAATCATACCAATCTGGTTGTGCCAAAGGAATCGTACTAAATTTCTTTGTCCACATTTCAGAAAGTCCAAAGACCATCGCATATGGAATGACATCATAATAGTAAGATGGATTTTCCATAGACAATCTTTCCAATTGTGGTACTTCTGCTTTTTCAACAAAGTCTTTAAAACCTAATAGCTCAGGAGCTACATTTTTAAAGTAGTCACTCACCACATTAAATTTAGAACTCAAAAGTATTGGTAGTGAAACTACCACAATACCTACCATCATAAATTCAAATGAAACAACACTAAGAATGGAATTACATTGTCGATATATAAAGTATGCAAGAATCAAAATAAACGCAATACTTAATACTTTCTTTAATACTCCTAGTTTATTCTTGTTAAATACACTAGAAGCAGCTGCAGAATAGTTTAAAACCATCATAAGCACAAAGCTAAATGTAGCTAATATTGTTTCAATCAAATTATCTACAATACTATATCGAGTATTGAATAAGATACATACAATCATACAAATCATAGCTAGTATGGTTGTCACAAACCCATGATCAATACTTGATAATTTTTTATTGCCACTAAATTCATCATTCAAAGCTTCTTTGGCATCATCCATAGCCTTACCAAACTTACTTGATAGTTTCGATAATTTCACACTGGTTTTTGTTTTAAACAATCCGTTATAAATCTTCTTTTGATGTTTTAAAACAGGCGGTTCATGATTCTCTACTTTTGTAAGAACCAAGTCATCCTCCGTTTCAGAAATGGTTAAATACCCCTTACTAGCCCAATACGGAATCAAGGCCATTAAATCCTCTTGATCCACAGATTCATCCACAATCGTTCCAACCATAGCTGGATCCATATCTTTTGGTGGATAAAAATTCACAATTGGTGTAATATGCGCTTTCTTTAAAAGAAGAGCACGAATCAAACTGTATAAGCCAAATAAAACAGCTAAACCCAAAAAGACAAATGGAATTTTTGAAGTCGTTTGTTTGGCACCCACAAAATAGCCTTGTCTTAATTCACCAAAAAGAGTAATGGCTTGTTTAGCACCAATATCATAGGCAGAACCACTGATCGAAGTCGAAGTAATGATGGGAGTCACATTTAAATCATTCGATTGGTTTCCTAGACTTCCACTAAAGACTTGAATGTTTGACATTTCTTTTTCTGTCAAAGCCTTTTCAAACTGAATATCAAAACTAAAATGAGAAATGGTTGTATCCCAATTATTTCCAAGAACCGAATAATAGATAAAATCCAAATCGGAATGATAATCTTCTGGAATGACAATCGTATAAGTCAACGTATACGTATGAGGACCAATAACCGTATAGTCTTCACTACCAATTTGAATGACACGATTGCCTGAATCACTATCTACATCATATTCATCATTTAAAACTGCGATATCTTTAATTTGCAATTTATACTTTTCATCTCGATTGATATACATCGTTTCTGGAATATTACGATAAATACCATGACGATAACTTGAAAAGTTGACATCAATCACTTCTTTCACATCGATCGTATTATTTGAACGATATGTCGCATTTACTGTATAGTCATCAATCGTATACCCTCCATCATCAGCATGAATATCCACAACAGAAAAGCATAAAATTAATGCGAATAAGAAGGCCAAGACCTTCTTAAAATTTAACTTGAACATTTTCTCTTTCCGAAGCATTGGCCACTTCAAACATTGTCTTCTTTTCAAAATGGAATAAAGATGCCACAATATTTGTCGGAACACTCATAATCACATCATTATATTCACGAACTAAAGCATTATAGTATTTACGAGAATTTGCGATATCCTCCTCTACCTTCTTCAATTGATTTTGAAGATCCATAAAATTCGTGTTGGCCTTTAAATCCGGATATTGTTCTGCCACCGCAAAAATTCCCTGAATGGCATTTGTGATCTTATTTTCACTATCCATAACATCCTTTGATGTTTTCGCCATATTTCTTTGGGCAATGACAGAACTTAAAGTTTCAGCCTCATGTTTCGCATACCCCTTCACGGTTTCCACTAAGTTTGGAATCAAATCAAAACGCTTCTTCAAATACACATCCATTGTAGAGAAGCCTTCATCCACTCTATTTGATAAACGAACGAGCTTGTTGTAGCTTGACATCACAAACAATACCAACAAGACGATTAATACAATAACAACAATAATTAAGATCATAATAAAATCCTCCTGACAAAATTATACCTCAAATAAACAAAAAAAGTAGAAGCATATCACTTCTACCCTTACTCATATATATTACCAGTCTGTCGCAATATCTAATTGAGTATCTGAATTTTGCGTAAAACTACCTGTATCACAGACGATTCCCTGTCCTAATGAAGTATCTACAATAGATCCTCTAGGATACTTATTTAAATCGGCTGCCACAATAACATAATCCCCTAACATCTTCGCACCATCTTCACGAACCCAATAATTATCATTGTTTCCCATACCACGCATAATGTCGACTACCCCTGACATATTTAAATTGTAGTATGTTTCCTTTCCATTAGGCCCATAATATACACCACCCGATGCAGTAAGTGCATTCGCATTACTTACATATTGTGCGTATGATGGTTGCGAATAAATGACCTGAGTCACCGCATTATAATTGTTCTGAACGAATGTTGTATCATTCAATAACTCCGGCTGCTCTAAGATCATTTCTTCAACGCTTTTCGACTCTTCTTGTTTCTTGCTAGATTCTTCCTCGATATCTTGAATCTGTTCTTCGAATTTCTCTTTTAACTCTTGAGTTCCGTTTTTTGTATCCACACGCATTAAAATGTTTGTATCCGCATTATTCGTTTTGGCATAAACCTTACTTTCTTCCCCAATAACTGATGATGTTGTTAGTACTGTTAACGCTAATGTCGACAACAATAAACCCGAAACCAATCCTTTTCTTACTACACTACTCTCTAAATTTTCTTCTTTTATAAAGTTCAAAACACCCTCCAATCTTCCCCCTTGGCCTCATAAAATACGAGGCGGTTGTCCATAAAAAAATGGACAACAACACTTAATACTATACACAATTCCAAAAAAAAAGCAAATTTCACCACTAAAAAAGGCCGTTTCTTGCCAAAAGTGGCGAGAACGACCCTTTTGAAAGCGATATTTTCAAAGAAGAAACAAAAATACTCAAAATTTATTTATGCAATACATATGCAGTACTTTCAATTAAAAATTTGCTATTGTCTCCAACAATATTTTGAATATCTTCTATCTTTGGCTTCAAATCATTATCGATATTTCCAAAATAGAAGATCCAAGATTCAACTTTCAAATCAAGTTTTTTCATCATCTCATCAATATCATTACAATACACCTCATTGATTGAAAACAATGATTGTGTTTGACCCTTCATAATCGGATACCAATTCATATAGTATAAATCATTCTTCTTGATCTTAGAACAATCTAACGCAATCAAATCAAACTTCATAGATCTCTCTATATCAAAATAGTGTTCAATATGTACACCCTCTAAATGCCTAGATATCGTTGCGCATTGTATGGATTGATCTAATCCATAGAAGTCAATATTCGAATGTAAATAAGCTAAATGTGCCATTCTAGCACCCATTTCACAATTCACATCTAATACAGTTCTTTGAATACTTGAATCTAAACATCCTTCATAAAATAAGCTTTTAGAGTCAAAATATAGTTTAAAGAATGAATCTGAATCCACATCTAAATGATATTTAAAATTAAATTTACGTGTATTTTCTATTAAGATTTTACGACGATCAATCTTGTCAAATGATTCTCCACCCAAGTGAATAATATAAGAATTATGCACAATAACATTTTGATAATTACTCTGCAAAATTCTTAAACTCAAATCATCATCTTCTTTGTTTCCAGGGAAGAATCTTTCATCCAAGTAAGCAATCAATTCAAGAACATGTCTTTTAATTAATACCGCATACCCTACCAAAATTAATTTATGTTCTATACAGGATTCCTTGATTACATTATTTTGTTTACCATATTCCTTAAGTTCAGCTATGGAATCACTTTTAAATACAGATTGATGATTTATGCAATTACATGTCACACAACCTGCAGATCCATAATTTTCTTTTCATACAATCCCATACGAAGAGTATACAAACTATTAGTGCATAGAATTGTATCGTTATTCAAAAAGAAAATATCATTATCAGGATTTGATGCTTTTATCCCAATATTACACCCTCCAGGAAACCGGCATTAAAATCATTTTCTACCAATACTATACCATTTTGTTGCCTTAAATATTCCACACTATCATCTTGAGAATTATTATCTACAATCACAATTTTTTTTGCAGATATTGGCGTTGTTTCACGTATGCTTTCAATACATTGTTGTGTAATTTGACGATTATTGTAACTTAAAATCACGATAGAAGCTGGTTCTACTTTACTTTGTCTATATGCATTTTCATCTAATTTATTTTGAATTTCAATACGAACCAATTCGTCTTGCCAATAAAACAACGCGTTTTCATATGTTAAATACACTTGTTTTAAATTCACATTTTCTAAATACTTCGCGTATTCCAAATATCCTTCATAACTGATTGGATTATTTTGTATTTTGCTTAATATTATTTCTAACATAACTTTCCCAAAAAAAAGGAATATATAACTGGATAGGGATAAATCAACCTTTAAAAGTCATAGGGATTTTAGCTCTGAGAAAGAGATAACCTTTAAACACTTTTAGGGTGAACTTTTCCTATCTTTTTGTTACAGTATTTTTAGAAGGATTGGACGTAAATAAAAAAGGTAGAAATCCCCGCAACCGACCAAAGTTTTGTGATTTCTACCCGTCCTCTAAGACAATATTATGATACTGAAAATTACCAACGACTTCAACATGATTTTGAATAAAAATGATTATCAGGCTTTTGTTGCTTCGATTGATCTGCTTTCTTTACATTGTCTTGTTTGTGGTGTCGTTGGTCTTTTTATCTTAAACATCTCTGCTCCCTAGTTAATAATCGTTTAAACAATCATAGGGTTTTCAACCCTACAACTTTTAGTCGACCCTATCTAATTGCGGATTGCCACTATTCAATTAAGGTGACTCCCACTTTCCAGATCTGATTCAAGAAATTCAGATTCAATGTAGCCAAACGATTATGCTTATCATACTTAATAATATAATCATCCATATTTACAAGTGGACCCCTTGTCACATGAATCTTATTATTGAGTAATACACCATAAGACATACGAAGAATCTTCTTATCATCCATCAACATCGTAAGAATACGAATCTCTTCATCAGTTAATGCAGAAATATCCTCTTTATATTTTAATTCATGAATAAAAACACTCTCCAAAGGAAACTGTCTAAAAATACGATCCACTTCTACCTGTGACAATTTACTCACCACAAATACATAGCCACCGAATAAAGTTCGCAATTGAATCTGTTTAGAAACCCTATGATAAAACTCCATCTTAGGACTAAACGCAAAAATACCCTCGTTTTCATTCAAGTATTTACATACTTCCTCTTCCTTAGAACGTATGGTCAATAATACATACCAATGTTCATCCAAATTCATACATAAAACCCTTTCATTTCCTATACTAAAAGTATAAGGTGGTTATTTATTTGTGGCAAATCTATTAAAACGGTAAATCAATCTCTATCTCTTTCTCTTCTTCAAAAGTCGGTAAATTCGTTAAATCCAAATCATCCAATCGATTAAAATCAAAAAATGGTTCTTCCATGAATGGATCCCAATTCATACAATGACTATATACATAATTTACTTGTGCGTCCGTCAAACCACTTAGTAGTTCATCAAGTTCTTCTTCCTCACGCAACTCATACAACCACTGCAAATCATACGCACTATGACCAGATTCCACCCACATTTCGACTCTTTCTTTCTCTTTCTTTGTGAGTTTATTTTCCTTTTCAAATTTTCTTAATTCATTCTTACGAATTCTATATTTACTCTTAGTCTTCTTCTTTTTCATACACCCAAATAATAAGGGTATACACTAAGTATACCCTACAGATTGTTGACAAAAGCCTATACCTTTTCGTAAGGACATAGGCTTTTTATTGTATATAGGCAATTTTCGAAATGAAATTGTCTTTTTTTGTATATTTT
>ERZ773178.111-NODE-111-length-89486-cov-10.963424_pt1 | contig 89486 bp, 141 predicted proteins | sample MGYA00580533_ERZ773178 | MGnify/ENA primary metagenome ERZ773178 (study PRJEB29015, sample SAMEA2737859) | human gut metagenome | biome: human gut; feature: human-associated habitat; material: faeces | place: China | collected 2012 ...
ATAAGTTATTGATTTACAGACGATTAAATATTAATTTAACGCAGTATTGATTAATTAAACATTATACCAAAACACCCTTTCATAATAAAGTCCTCCCCTTACCTCATACCGGATAGCGTCTGATTCTTTGCAAAGCTGACGGATTCGCATATACAAGCGTTTGTCCAGCTCTTCTTCAAACAAAAGAGACAATTCCTTCCAATTGTCAACAACTGGTGTAAACCAAGGATACTGCACCTTCACAGCTTGTAGCTCATCCAAGGTTACGTGTCCGTATTCTACCATGTCATAGCATCTACGGAAGTCACTATTGTCTTTAGGAATATTCAAATCTTTCTTTCGCTTTACACCCATCAATGCACTCCACATAGTCATTGAAGAGATACCTGTATCACAAGTGGCTACCCACTCTATCATTCTTTGCTTGTTCATCTTCTTTTATATTAATCACGCTAAGTCTCTTTATTAACTCTTCACATGCTTCTTTAGTTAAGATGCACTTCTTGGAATCTTTAATACCAATAATCTGTTCACGAATATCAGCATCCATGTCGTACACCTCCTGTAGTTTTTTCTGAAACTCAATTACGTCTTCGTTGGTGAGTTTACCTTTCTTCTCAACAATTTTATTTGTTATATTCTTATAAACACATTCGAGTTCAGAACATAAACGAGCTTCTAACTTCATCATTATTGCGTGTACAAAAGTATCATAAAGTCTTTCCATCTTGTATTTCCTCCAAAAGTCTTTTGATTTCCTCGTTATCTTTATTCTCAATGCGAGCCTTTAAGATACTCTTGAAAGCGGCATCCATTGCCTCGTATCTACTGGAATATTCCTTACCATCCGTATGACACAAGCCTTCCTCTACACACCATGATGTAGTTTGCCAACAGAACTTTCCTTTCGAGACATTTGCGACACAAATATAATAACCGAAATGCTCTAAAAGCCAATCAAGCACCATATCATAGCTTGGAGCTGATATTGCCGGATGCTTACTATTCAACTTTAAGGCAGCAGAAAACTCAATATTGGATTTCTCCCACTCGGAATTTGAGTAAGCAATATAACTGCCATAATGCTCACTATATTTTCCACCCTTACGAACACCACCCTTTGCTGTCCAAGGGCTGGCGTAAGCCCAAAATTCGGCTATCTTCTCATCATAGCCGACCTCCTTCAGAAGCTTGGCTATTTCAAAGGGAACTACCTTTGGTTTTATCGTCTGTTTATTAGCCATTATCCAACTTTTTAATATCTTGCCAATGCGTTACTGGCATCAACATGTAATTACAAAACTTATACTCTGCGGTTATTACTGACGGGTTATTACTTCGATGACAAAACCAAATTTCCTTATTCTCTTCATTAGTAACAAGAACTTCTTCTTCAAACTCCGGCAAACGCTCCTTTACAGAAATCCAATCAGACTTATCCGCTTCATCATATGCTTGTTCTAGCAAAGGAAGAACCTTATCCAAGTCTTCGAAATCTGGTACGACTTCATTCACTCGCAAGATTGCTAGACCTAACAAGCTCTTAATCTTTTTTCTGTCCATTGCTCTTCTCGGTTTGTTTCTCTAAGTCTTTTAAATCTACCTTCTCAAATCGAGGAACTGGCTTACCATCTACCTCAACATTACCAAAGAACATTTCCTTTGGTCGCACCCAAACTTCATGCTGTCCGCACACTGCTTGATACGCAACCTTAGCTTCAGAAGTCTCGCTATCAGTAACCTCACCAAGGTACACATAGAAATTGCCCTTATAGTGTCGGTAAATCGGCTTACTGAATCCACCATGCAGCCAATCGGCTTTGCCGTTGATTTTCACGTACTCCCTTACCGCATCGCACTTACAGGACTTATTCAGCTCTTCTACCCAATCAAAGAAAGCTTGTTTGTCCTTGATCTCTTCACTTGATACCATGAAGAGATAAGTGCAAAGAAGCATCTTACCTGCATCAGTATCATATTTCTTGTTCACCTCTTCAGCTAATTGCATCATAGGTGTATCTAAGCGATAATTCCAACTCATAATCTATCCTTTCTTACTTTTTAAATTTGCCAAATCCTCTTTCAAACGTAGATGGAAATTATCTTCTCCATCATCACCGGAAAGAAGCCAATCAATTCTTTGGGCATAAACCTGAGCTTTCTTCAGAAGTTCAATACCCTTTTTGAATTCCTTGATAGTCTCTTTAGATAAGCCATATCTGTTAGGCATCGTATGATGATGCTTTCTAACATACTTGTCTTCATCCTCCTCCAACCATCGGTCTTCGAGAAAGCATCTTTCGTCTTCCTCATCCAACGGATGACCATCAACATAATCTTCTATCTTTGTATATATGTCAGCAATCCTATACTGAGCATAATCAAAACGTCCTCCACTCATAGACTTTTAACTTCAAACTTGAACTTACTTCAACGCAGTCAACCTCGCTTCTAGCTGTTGGATGATGTTATCTATAGTCTTTCCCCTATAATCAATAGCAATATCTTCCAGCACCTCAATCTGAGCCGCAATTTTTAATCTTTCTCTTACTACTGTCATAATCAAACTTGTTTATTATGATGCCGTGCTTGCAAAGTTGTAATGCACGATATAAACATAACCGCCATACATCTTTCCGATTGTTACTTCAACGAAATCAAAGATAATGTCGCCATCCATCTTGTAAGAAATCAAAGGCTCAGTTGGGAATGCATGGTGTTCTGTGTTGAAACGATACACTTCTTGTGATAGTAACTGCTTGAATACATCAACCTCACCATCCTTTGAAAAAACACCTTTAAACTCATCTTCATTGTCAATTGCAACAACTACTCCAAGTTCACTTCTGACACATACACCTTCATTTCTACCACTTTGTTCTTTATACAAGACGGGTAATGTGTAAACACCTCTTGATTCTTCCATATGCTTATTCTTAATTTGTATTTTGTTTTTATCCTTCAAGTTGCCTGCATTGAGCTAAGTCTATTGCATACGCCCAACGCTTAGGAACAAAAGACATCGTAGGTACGAACCTATCCGCACGCTCAACACATACATCTTGCGTCCGGTAAATCAATCCGTCTGAGCCTTTTACCTGCAACTCTACTAGAATTGTATGGTCTAGCATCGGGAACTTATCAATATCATGCCAGACTTCACCGCCTTCAATAAATGAAGGCTTAACATGATTAATCTTTTTTGCCATCACTTACCACAAATAAATGGGTTAGACTTATATTCGTTCTCAATAGTCTCACGGCTACCGAAGCACCACAAATCCTTGGATAGCTCCTTGTGCAACCTTGAAGACTTAATATAATAGCCATTGTTGACATCGTAATGCTTACGTACCATGATATTGTCGTTTACCACTCCAGTCTCATCATCTGTGATAACATAGAACAAACGCCCATCGCTGAATGCTTTCAAGCCTTTGTACACTCCATTAGAGACAACCATCTTTTCATAGCCGTTCGTCTCCCAGTTGGCATAATCCCAAATGGTTTCCAAATCATCATCATTCAGAAGATTATTATCCGTGATAACCTTGCCGATAACCTTGAATTTGCCATCTTGCATCATTGCCTCAACGACAAATTCATCGGCAGCGTTGAAATCGCTAATCTCTATGGGTCTCATAATACTTATGCTTTATATTCTCGTAAATCACTCTCTTTGCAGCCTTTGCTCTTCTGTTATTATCAGAAAATACATCATCATACAAAGACATATCTTCACTCTCAAAAGCCACATGCTCACCTTTGTAGCAAGCATCAAAGCGGCATCCTTTTTCGGACTTAGCCGCAGTAAACTTTATCTTACCAAACTTAATCTGCATAAGCCCTATCCTAGAAAAAATATTAATGATACTATTTCAAGAGCAAACAAAAGCGTTAATGCATTCTCAATCGTGAATACCTTTTTCATTTTTTCAATACAGTTTTACGTGTGTCTCACGTTCTTAATTTATATTATAAGGGGATTTTGGATCCCCTTTGTGTTCTTACTTCAAAACTCGATAAGTTTTATCGAAATCATTAAAACTCTTTAAGTAACCTTTCTCGGTCAAAGAGTTTAATATTTCTTTCAACTCATCCTTGGTATTATCCAAATCGAAATCATACAAATCTGCAAAAGTGAAGTACTTATTACCTCCGATTACGTCAGCCATCACTCCGATGTTGCCATAAACCATTGTCTCTTTCTTACTCAATCTAGTATTCATAACGAATCACAGTTTTTACGGTGTGTCTCACCTTTTAAAATTAGTAACCTTGTTTCTTAATTACGATGCAAAGATACAAAGAATATTTGAAACATGCAAATTATTTAATGTATTTCTTTTATATTTTAACGCTTATTATATATGTAGGCACAAAATTAACTTTCTGTAGCAGAAAAAGCCAAAGAATCCACCATTTCGTTATACATATTACCTCTATGAGCCTTAACCCAATGGTATCTTATCACCTTGCCTTTCGCTACCTTATTATATATAGGCTGTAAGTCTCCTAACTTGCAAGCCTGTATTCTCTCTATAGCCACTTGGCAATCCACATATACATCAACAGAACACAAAGGAGGGCAATCACCCAATGCTTGAATGACCGCCCTTATTTCGGCTCTCACCGAATCGTTCACTTTGGCTGTGATAAATGTATATTTCCCACTATTGATAATCGCTCCCTTATGAAGCACAAGCCAACCGCAACCACACTTGTTGTTCTTACTAGAGCCATCAGCATACACTTCATAGCGCACACCTTTAGCCTCATCAACAATCATCTGAGCAACAACCTCCAAAGAGTCATTGCTCATCACATTGGCTATTTGCTTGGCTTTCTTCTTCATAAGCGATTAAATCAAACCTCGTTCCTTGAACTCATTCATCAATGGGGTTGCCAAGACCTCAATATCTGGATGAGGCTTTCCAGTAGTTCCTTTTGATCGCAAATCGAAGAAATGAAGCCAATCACTCACGAATGCGGTATGAATCAACTCCGTGTTGGTATCAAGAGGAAGAACAGTTCTCGCATCTTGTGGCTTTAAACCATCATCCTTAACCAAAGACAAATACATCATTTCACATACTCTATTGGCAAACCACCATTTTTCTACCGGACTCCAATGCTCATAACTACCGATGTTCTTTGATAGGTCAACAAATGTTCCACCATCAAAAGACGATGGATTAACCGCATCATCTTCACCAACCCACTTTGGTTTGTTGATAGCAATCTCGCCTCCGAACTTATCCTTACTATAGTTGCAATATCTAGTGCTTTGTTCCGCTACGGAATCTACACGATGTCTGTTAGCCTCTCTACTTACCGCAATCTGAGTAGTAAAGCGGACGGTTATTCGCTTCTCATGCCATTCCGTAGGCTCGCAGATATAGTCCAAATCCTCAAACCAATTATTTTCAACTATCACTCTGTAGTTGGTTGTGATATAGTAATCGTTACCTATCTGCATCACCTTTGAATATTTGTTCTCACGATAGTGCTTGACCAATAAAGACTCCGGCACAAAAAATCCTTCTTCATAGGCTACATGGAGGTAAATCGTTCCATGCTCACACATGGCAAGATGGTTGCTGCTTACCATACGCTCAACGAAAGGCTTTGCACTGTCTTTGTCTATCTTCATACTTGACGCATAGCAAGTGCGACCGCATAACTCTATCTGCTTGTAAACTCCATCCATACCCTCACCTTGGGATAGGATTTCATATTTTGGTTCTAATATCTTCATGTCCTTATAAGTTTTGAAATTCGACCACAAAGATAACTATTATATTCCACTCTACCAAAAATTAGCACTCAGTTTAACAACACTTATCTATATTGTGAAAAACAAAAACTATCACCATAAAAAAAAGAGGAGAGTGCATCACGCATTCCCCTCTTACTTTAACATGGCACATATTAAGTTTACAATCTACTCATTTTATCTTTCAATTCGTGTATATCATTGAATGCTTGCAACATAGGCTTATGCCATCGCTCTTGTCGCTCATCAATCGACTGCAAGTACATCAGACTTTGGGCAAGAATAGTTCTTCCCTCATCAACAGCTAACCAAATGTTACCTACATTACCCATAATAGTATTCACGCTAGCTGTTAGTAAGCTACCCTCTGCGCCACCATCACGAGCCGCAATAGCATCCAACTTGGTATTTATGAGCTTTGTTTCCTCATACGTTCCCTCTGTGGCAATTTGTACCGCAGTGAAACGACCATTCAACTCTTCTCCTGTATCTTGGCTCATTGATTCAAAAGAACCGGAAGAAGCGGACTGCTCGTAAGATTGCTTGTAACCCGTAATATCAGCAATATTATCACGAATAGCCAAACCCTCTTGAACTATCTTATCATACTCTTCTTTAAGATTATTCAATTCGGTTGGCGTGAGCTGCCTTCCTCCATTTTCCTTCATCTTGTTTGCCCAGCTCTCATAAAGAGGCTTAAGCTTTTTATTCATAAGGTCTCCCAAAGCGAAGTTAAGCATCGACTGGTTGAGCATTGTAGTGAAGTCATTAGAAAAATCCTTTGCAGACTTACTCATATCCATAAGATTGTTTATGAAGTCACTCTTCATCGAATCAAAGGTTGTTTGAGTCAAATTCTCATTGATTTGCTCCGTCAACTCCTCTAGTTTTCCCGCCAGTTCTGTATATTGCTCCCAATATTCCGTCTTATCATACTTGCCTTGGTCGGTCATGTTCTTCCATACATCCGCATTATGTGTACGAATATCAGCCATCTGCTCTGGAGTGAGCTTGTATATATCCTCCAAGGAATTGACCTTGTTTATCGAAGAATTAGTATAACCACCCCTTATCTTACTTTGCTCAGCCAAAGTCTTATTGATTGCCGCATAATCTTGTGCAGAAAGATTCCAATAAGAAGCATTTGAATGGTGTGCCCCATGATACCCCATCTGTGTTTTGAGAATATCCATCGTTTGGGTATTAACCTGCTTTTGGGCATCATAAGCAGCATTATAATTGCTGACTGCCGTATAACCGGAAGACTTGTCAATAGACTCTTTTAACTTATCAATGGAATACATCAATCTGTCATTGCTCTCGGTCAACTCTTCTGTTTTCTTCGCAACTTCTGCACCATTACCTCCACCAATACCGAACATCTTGCCCAACGAACCAATGGTTTTTATTCCATTCATAGCTGCGCCTATGTAGTTTCCGCTTGCAAAATCAGAAAAGGCTTGTGTTCCACTGTTCAATGCATCCATTCCGTTATTCACAGCTTTACCAAAGCCTGTGTTTCCGAGACCCAAAGCATCGACTAACCCAGGAAGGTCTTTCAGTTTCTCTTGGATTTTCCTCAAACCCTCAGCCCATTCCTCGATAGTATCGTGCAAGCTCTTCTTTGCGGCATCCTGCTTTACCTTGGCTTCTTCCTGTGCCTTTCCGACTTCCTTTGTTGCCTTTCCAACCTTAACCTCTGAAACCGCCAAATCATCAAAAAGCTTACGTAGCTTCTCCGTTTGGCTTACACTGAGATTCTTGGTAGAACCCATAAGTTTGTCCTTATTGGCAGAAGTGATATTACTGGTATCTATGTTAACCCCACTTTCAGCAAACACGCCTTGGATTTTTCTCCTTTGGCTCATATTATCAGCCTTGGCATCAAACTCCCCCTTTCTAGCTTGTGCCAATCGGTCTTGCGCATCCTTCGCCTCATCAATAAGCCTACGGTGTTCACGGACTGCATCATTAACCAATCCCCATCTATCCTTCTGCTCTGAAATCGCATCATCAATCTTGTAGATTTGGTCAGATACGGTTTTCATGTCATCAATTTCCAACGTACCCGAACCAAGCAACTCCTTCATTTTCTTACGAAGGTCTTCAAGATAAGGAATACTCAATCGGTTCATATCCTGAAAGACAACATCCCAATTGATAGAATCCTTGAAATCCGTAAAATTCAACTTCTTCAACTGGTCGTTCATCTCCATTTCCGCACTCGCTGCGCCAAAAGTATCACCTTTCTCTCTAGCAAGGTCTATCTTGTCCGTGTATTCTTTCAGAATAGCATAACGTTGTTGTTCTAAGCTGCCGTATTGCTTCATGAAATCCAACATGTCCTTTATCTCTGCTTGCTGGATTTCCTTCAGCTTTAATTGCCTCTGTTTCTCAATCAAGGCAATTTGGTCTTCTGAGTTCTGTCCAATGGTTTTTCCAAGATGATTACCCTTGTCGTCAACCATTTGTGTGCCCAACACCTCTTTGCGGTATTCCGCATCGGACTTACCCTGTTTCCACATGTTGGCTTTTCGACCTTTTCCCGAATTTACCCAAACGATCTGGTCTTTCTTCTTCTTAGCCTCAACGAGTTTGTCAATAGAATCCTCTATAGCCTTTTTCTCCTTGTCAGAAGACATGTTAATTTGAGCAATCTCCTTTTCGGTCTCATTCTTAATCAATTCCGTTCTTCGCTTTGACAACTCATCGCTGGCTTTCTCCGAATAGGATGAAATAGACTTGGAGTAGTCCTCCTCTGCCTTGCGCTTGTTGCCAGCCATCGTTTCCTTTTGATTTGCTTCACGCTCTGCCTTAGTAGCCGCACGTTCCGCTTCACGTTTTTTCTTAGCTTCAGCAGCAAGGCGTTTCTTTCTCTGAGCCTCGGTCTCGGTTGGTGTACTCTCTACCTTTTCCCCCTTGTATTGAAGCCCTCGGTTTTCATTATAAATAGTCCAATAATCCTTATTAATTCCACCAAACTTCTTTGTTGTATCTCCCGGCTTATGGGTTTTCAACCATGATAATCTTGCTCTTGCACTTTCTACTCTTTGGCTCTGAGACATATTCTTAATCCAAGCTGGCAATGATTTATCATCATAATCCACCTTGATTTTCATATGATAAGTTCTCTCGCAAATCTTTCGGATTTCATCCATTTCACCAGCCATTTCCTTAAATGACTTTTTCGCCAACCTGTTACGTTCGGCATTCTCCATAGTACTACCTGAAAGCTTATTGATAGCATCCCTGGTTTTCTCTACTGCCGCTCTTGCCTTATCCTCCGCATCAAGAGACTTTTGCTTATTTACATTGGCACGTGTGCTTGCTGCAATATAGCTATATGTCTCAGCGGTTATTTCTGCTATTTGTTCTTTTGTCAGCTTCAGATTAAGATAGTACGCTTCAATATCCTTGTATACATTTCCAGATACCCCTCGTAGCTTTTCTACTGTTTCTTTGTACTTGTTAGTCCTTTTATCTAATCCATCGATTTCACCTTGCAGCTTCGCCATTTTATCCAAATCTTCTTGGCTTACCACCATAGTCGCCATCCCTGCTTGTTCCTTGGTAAGAACACCATCCGTGGCATTTATGAAATTCGTTTTAGCTTCATCCTTATCGTTCTTGTATGTATCATAAATCTGCTGTATAGCATTTTGATGTTCCATTGCCACCGTTTGTTCCTCAATGACACCTATCAGATCTTCCTTATGCTTTATAAGCTCTTGTACCTTTGAAGCTTCGTTTTCGGACTTCATAATTGTTTCATCGAGCTTTACGCCAAACTCTTCGTATGCGCTTTTCAATGCATCTATGGTCTCTTTGTGGTTTTCCGCATCCTTGCCTGCCCCTAAGATAGCAAACAAGGAACGAACCTTGGCACTAGCCTCGGATGCTTTATTCCCCATGTTTGCAGTCTTGGTCGCAACATCTTCCGTTTCGTCACCAAACATAGAGAATACAGAAATAGCTGTGCTCACTAAAGTAATGACAGTTGTCAATGGATTTGCAAGCATTGCAGCCCAAAGACTACGCAAGCTTGTTGTCAAAGCATTAGTTGCCCAAGAAAAAGCCGATTGAGCCAAGGTTGCTGCCTTTGTACCAACTGACATCATACCAGTAACAAAGGAATTGCGTTGCTTCGCACTTGTATTCACGTTTTGAGAAGCCGTATTCGCTCCGGTAGCCGCAGAATTAACATTCTCTGTGGTTGTGTTTGCCACATTTGATGCAGATTGTCTTGTGGTAGCTCCGGTATTAGCGTTTCGTGCCGTTGAGTTGGCATTTTCTGTTGACGTGTTCCCTTGTTTAGCAGCAGTATTTGCATTAACCGCAGCCGTATCGCCCTCTTTTGCCGCAACACCCTCATTCACCAGCTTGTTTATCTCGTCCGCACTAGCTCCAGTTTCTCCATAGATTCGGTTTTCCTCATCTATAGCTTGATTAAGCTCTTGGGTTACACCTTTAAGGTCTTCTTGCATACCCAATACTTTTTGGTCTGCGATATATGCCTTTTGGGAAGCCTCATAACTCTTCTGTTTGAGGTCGTTCAACTTTTGCTGCTCAGCTACATATTGATTTACTGCTTGGTCTCGTAATTTTAAATCATCACCAAAGCTATCATCATAACCGCCCAAATCAGTCACATCTTGGTATGAAGACTTTACCTGCTCCTTTTTTGCGGCTACAAGTTCTTCTTGCTTCTTGATTTGAGCACCGATTTCCTCAACAATTCCATGTTGTTCCCTTGCCTCTTCTTTGGCTAATTCGATGCTTGCTTCTGCCTGTTTCTTCTTTTCCTCTATAGCATTTGTGTTAAGAATAGCCTTACCCAAAGGAGTATTGTTAGCCTCGTCTATAGCGGCTTTCTTTGCAGCCTTTGCGTTAATTTCAGCAGCCATTTCCGCATCGGCTCTCTTCTGTCGTGCGGCTTCCTCTTCTATTTCTTTTGTCCGCTTTGCGTTCTCATACTCCATGCGCTCATTATCAGCAGCCTTTTGCTGGGCAACCAGTAAATCTCGCTTTGTTTGGAGTTGTTGAGCCATCTGCTCGGTGATAAGACCCTCGTTTCTCGCCATCTCAATTTGCTTTGAGACGATTTCCTCGGTCTTATCATCACCGATGTTTGACGTATCGGCAATAGCATCACCTAAAGCCTTGTATCTATTTGCCCGATACTGCTTGGTGTCTTTACCATTTAAGGAACGGAAATTGTTTTCTTGGTCTCTTGCCTCTCCTAACTTAGAATCAAGTTCCTCTGTGATTGATGCCATTGTCATAGCATTCTGAACCTTCTGAATGCTTGCCGCTGCCATCAAGCCAGCTTTGTAAGTTCCGACCATAACAGCCGCTGAACCAATAACTTTAACCAAAGTTTCCCAATTCTCTATCAGAGAAGATATTAAGTCAAGACCTGTACCAAAGATTCCTTGTGTCTTTTGTCCTATAGAGTTGATTGCTTGGTCTATCGTATCTTCTATGTTCGACCAACGACCTTGAAGGGTTTCGGCTTGCTTGTTCATCAAGCCTCCGAATTTGCTACCCTCGCTTGACATCTTCACAATTGCTTCTTTCACCAAATCAGCTCCGACCTTTCCATCTGTAACCGCTTGCTGAACCTCTTGGGTTGTCTTACCCATAATTTGCCCCAACGTCTCTGCCATCGGAATGCCTCGGCCCATAAACTGACGCAAGTCAACTGTAAACATTCTTCCTTGTGAAATGGTCGTGCCATACAAATAAACAAGCTGCGACAAAGGAATATTAAGGCCAGAAGCTATGTCACCCAAATGTACCAAGGTGTCATTTACTTCATTGGCTTGAATTCCATATGCTAAAAGTTGTTTTGCGCCTTCTGTAACGTCTGTCAAGTTGAAAGGTGTGCGAGCAGCAGTTTGGATAAGTTCATCCATAAGCGCACCAGCTTTTTGCTCACTACCCAACATTGTTGTAAAAGAAGTTTCTAATTGTTGGAATTGAGAGCGGACGTTAAAGATGTGCTCAGCCAATTGTTCAAAGCCCAGACCTCCAACCAAACTCATAGCTAGTTGCCTTGCGTCTCCATTCAAACGACCAAATAATGAGGAAATACCTTCACCGACAGTAGGGGCTTGCTTCATTTCCGCAATCATTTGGGCAAATGCATTTGTCATTTGATTGGTCATATCCTTAGCAGGAGATACAGAACCCGAATACTTAGCATATTCCGTTTGCATATTCTGTAACTCTTGTCTCGCTTGCTTGCTTAATCCCGTAAGATTCTCCAATCTAGCCTTTTCATCTTTCAACGAGGCATAGCCGGATGATATGTTATCAGAAAGAATTGCGCTTGTTCCTACATCAAGGCCACCTCTGCGCATTTTGCTTTCCATTTTCGCTATCTCGTCTGAAAGCTTCTCTATCTTTCGCCTGGTCGTGTCGGCTTGCAATTCAAAAGCATATACTTCCCGTGTCAAAGATTGCATTTTCTTTGCATAATCGCTGCTCATTACCAAAGAATAACGACCCATTGCTTCGCTTAATTCGGTTACTTTACGCTTTTGTTCCGCATATTTATCCGTGAGGTCTTGAACCACAGATTTATCTGTCGCTCTCGAAGTCTTCAATAACTCACCTTGCAATCTTACAAGCTCTTGCTTGGCTTGCTTGATTTGGTCGAAATTCGCTTTGATATTAAATTCTAGCTGTGCCATCCTTATTCGTTTTTCTTGGCAAAATTAGCTAATATTCAAAGGAATAACGAAAGAATTAATGTGTGCTATTTCACTAAAGATTTAAGTGCAAAGAATAAGGTCTAGATACGAAAAAGCCTTCCACATTCACATGCAGAAGGCTCTGAGTTCTTTATCTATTGTAACAATGAAGCCACACGCCTAAAAGGTAGCGGCTACCAAATCTTTTTTTATTTCATTCATACAATGTGCCAAACGTTCATAAGTTTTCTCGCCAGCTTGCTTTATGCCTTTACTATACTGACGCATCAATGAAGGATTGACACCTGCTCGTTTTGCAATCTCTGACACATTGAGGAAAGAGAAATAATTAAAGAAAGATTGCAAGTCATACTTGTATTCAAATTCAACGTCAGGAAACACTTCTCCATTCTCTTTTGCATCCACTTTTGCCAACGCTAAACAATCCATTAAATCTTGCTTCGCAGCGGCAACAGTTTCTCCACAAGAGTTTAAGCCAACCTTACCTATTCCATCTTCGGTATGACACCAAAAAGACCCATCCTTGGCTTGTTCTACAATAACTTTAATCTTCTTCATATATATATATTCGTTTATCTTCTTAACAAAAAAAAGAGTCCTTTAAGCAATGAAGAGAGAAAGGTGGGGATTACTCCCCAACCAATTCTCTTAGAATACTATGAGCGGTGCCTGTGGCGACCTCTCTAGCGTGTCTTGGCACGAATTGAGACTTTCCCGTTTTTGGATTAGTCCATTTTTCATGTCCCGAACCTTGTCGAGACAGGAAGCATCCCGCTTCTCTCAGTCTCTTAATCAATTCGCTTTTCTTCATTGTTACAAGAACTCTTTTGTCCTTAAGACAATGCAAAGATATAACATATTTGTTATACAACCAAATTTTATGGTAACATTTTTGTTATATTAACCACTATTAACAAAAAAGAGCCACCCCAAAGGATGGCTCACTTTACTTCACTGTACTTTACATTACTCTACTTTACAGAACTGTACTAAACTAAACAGAACTATACTGCACTTTACTGTACCGCACAATACTTTACTATACCATATTTCCCAAGTAGAATTGAACAACCTTTTTTTTAGTTGCATACGTACTTGAAAAAACTCATTCTTCACATAACGTGGTAAGTTGCGAATTATGAGATTTTTGAACCATTTCTGATTTCGTTTGCAAAGGTAAGCATAGTTTCTGAAATACGCAAATTATTTAGTGTATTTCTTTATTCTTTTAAGCTTTATTTTCTTTTGAAAACCTATTTTAAAATTTATACCTTATTATATTATTAGTCTTGTAACATGCCAAACAAACTATTTTTAAACTAAAACTGTTAATAGCCTAAGTTTACAACACTCCAAGAGCCATCACTATTCTTCTTAACAACGCCATGCAAATCAACGAATTTCTTCTGACCACCATAGGTTGAACGCAAAGAATAAGAAACAGTTACCTCATTTCCGCTGACACTTTCTTTCTTGACCTTGAAGACATTTGAACTTTCTGCACCTACAGCACTAGAAGCGTTACTAATATCCCATTCTCTTTGCAAAGCATCCTCGATTGCGGATAAGTCTTCATCAGAAACATATATATCACTTTCTGAATTGCTCGTTGTAATTGCCTTCTCATACTCCTCTACATTTTCTTCACTTCCATTTCTTATTACATAAACGTAATGTTGTGTTTTTATATCCTTTACACGAAATTCCGTAAGTGTCCAATCGAGTGGATTTTCTATAGAAACCGTAATATCTATATGATATTCATATTTTCCCTTTGCTCCATTTATTGTGCCATCTAAGACTCCATCGTCCATAAAAAATCCCCAATTATAATTGCTGTCATAATTGTTAATTTTACTTTTGGCTAAAGTATAGTTTGAACCGAAATATTTCTTTAAAACTACATCACGTTTTGCCTTACATGAATCATTACACATAATCTTGTCTATATATTTGTTACGTGCAATCTGCTCCTCGATAGTAGGTTGTTTGTTTTTATTTCCACATCCACTGCACACCATCAACAAGGGAATGGCTACGATGATGGCAATTATTAATTTCTTCTTCATAATCACATTTATTTAAATTGTCAATATACTAACTTTACAACACTAAACCTGTTAATTCGTTTATTTACCAATTGGATGTATTCCTATGATGCGTTCGACATCTTTATCGAAGAATACTTCATATCTTGTACATTTTCTATTTTTGTCTATATACGCACCATTAATCTTATCAGGAGAGATAACAACATAATAACCACATAATTCTGTATGATTATTAATCATGCCAATCTCATCAGCTTTTTCCAACAGATTTTTTGCATTTTGCTCTTGTCTTTGTATCTCATTACAAACATAATTGATATTACTACTAGACAAATACATATTCCTAGACAGCGAGTCGTTGCGCCACAAACCATTATAAGCGACCATAACCATTTCGGCAGAAGCAGGATTGCATTGAAATTCCTCTAACTTCTCTACATTGGCGCACTCAAACCCTCTTGCCTTAATAAGGGCATCTGCTTTGCTTTCCTTTGATGTACAGCTAGTCAACAAGAGCACAACAAAAGAAATAAAATATAAGACCTTCTTCATAATCCCATACTTTTAAATAATTGAACTTAGTGGGGAACACCCCACGTTACTTAACTCTTTCCAGTTTATCCAGCACATCCCTAGCTCCAACTATGGATGATGCGGAATACTAGTATGCAAAAGTACATCTTTTATACGAAACCGCCATTGTTCGTCTTTATATTTAACTATTATTATACTATCTGTTATATTTTGTTATAATAATCTTTATTGCATTAATATACTTGCAAGTTACACTAAAAAGTCGTATCTTTGCATCCAATTTCCACATTATAGGAATAATAGCTTAATTTTTAGAGCGTGAGACACACGTTAAAAACTGAAAAGAAAGAGACAATGGAAAATGGGATTGTTTTGACAAAAGAAAGTACTTCATCAGATTTGGAGCGATACTTTCGTAGTGTTTTGGAGTTAGATAAGCAGAGCAAGGAATATCCGGTAAATCTTGATGATGTCTGGCAGCTCGCTTACGAGCGAAAGGATAATGCTGTGCGTGCCTTGAAGACCAATTTCATTGAGAATGTGGACTTTATCGTTATCCGCAATAATGCGGAAAACTCGCTCCTCAATGATGCGGAGCAAGATTCTGATAACTCACTTGCCCAAAATGGCAAGCAAGATTGGGGCGGTAGCAATAAGATTAATTATTATCTCACTTCTGCTTGCTTGGAGTATTTTATTGCCCGCAAAGTACGCCCAGTATTCGAGATATACCGCAAGGTCTTTCATTGTGTAGCACAAGGCATGATACCTTCTTATCAGATTGAAGACCCAATTGAGAGAGCGAAGCGTTGGATAAAGGAGCAGGAAGAGAAGAAAGCCATTGAGGAAAAGAACAAGGAAATGCAGCCAAAGGCAGAATACTTTGATAACTTGGTTGATAAAGGCTTACTTACGAACTTCAGAGACACGGCAAAGGAGATTGGATTGAAACAGAACCAATTCATAAAGATACTGATTGCGAAAAAATACATCTACCGTGACAAGCAGAACCATATCAAGCCATACTCGCAATATAACGATGACCTGTTCAAGATGAAGGATTGGGGAAATGACAAGGCGACTGGCACAAGAACCCTAATCACGCCAAAGGGAAAGGAAACATTCAGGTTACTTTTCGGAAACAACAACATGCCTTCGTTGAATTTCTAGGCAAAGGAGAGGAATGCTATTTCCCCTCCTTTTTTTGTTTTCTTAGGAACGGACGCAAATCTGCGTTGGTTGCATTATTGCTTATCCACATGCAAGGCTATTGGCTTACCACAATGAGGGCAGACTAAAGAAGCACCCTGCTGTTCGTTTTCGTCCGCTACAAGCTCAGAAAGAGATACACCTATTATATTAGCAATCTCTTGGAGCTTTTCAATACCAGGGTTGTTATTTAATGTAGAGGATAATGCACCTTGACTAACGCCAATACCTCCTCTTTGGTTTTTTACCAATGCCGCAACTTGCGAAATGGTAAAACCTTGTCTCTTGATTACTTTTTGAATGTTCATATCTAATATATTAAATGTTATTATGAGTGCAAAGATATGAAAAGTTTTTGAAACTACCAAATAAAAGTACTAAAAACATCTAAGAAATTAGATTTTAGTTAATAAACCTTTCATAATCTTAGATAATTGTTAACGCTATGTTAAATATCTAAGATTTTAAATAAAACATTTGGTAGTATCTAAGAAATTAGTTATCTTTGCATCGTGATTAAGAAACAAAGGTCACAATAACATTATTAATTTAGTTGAGGTTGCACCTCCGAGTCGGCACTCGTAAAACGGTATAGTGATTATGGCTACTACATTAAGAAATACATTGAGTGAGGTAATGAAGCTTGCTTGGCAGTTCATCAAGAAGAATGGCTACACAATGAGCGAGGCTTTAAAGGTCGCTTGGATGAACATCAAGCTGAAGGGTCAGATGAAGAAGCGCATCGTGAAGTTCTACTTCCAGAAGGTTGATGGCAGCTTGCGTGAGGCATTCGGCACATTGAGTGAGAAGGTTATCCCAGCTACACAGGGTGCAGGTCGCAAGATGAATGACACTTGCCAAGTGTACTTCGATACCGAGAAAGAAGAATGGCGTTGCTTCAAGAAGGCAAACCTTATGAGCGTAGCATAACAAGATTATTAACGATTAAAAAGAAACTAGATATGAGCGCAAAGATTATCGTGATGCAAGGCAACATGGTTGCAACCATCGAAGAGACGAACAAGGACGCATTTATCAAGCGTGGTGAGTATAAAGAGACCGAGCTGGACAGACATAAGCGTGAGGTCGATTTCTTGATTACAAGCATCGCAAACCGCTACGAAGTGACATTCAATCACAAGGTAGAGCTGAAAGAAAGCCGAAGCATCAAGAAAAGCGAGTATTTCGATAACATCTACTACGTTACCGAGAATGCATTGAACAAGCTGAAAAAGCAATACTCATACGAGTGTGATTTGTAATAGATTTCGTGAGGCACACGCTAAACTGCACCGGACTTTGAACATTAAATATTTAAGAGATATGGATAAGAATTTAAAGGATGCTCTTTACGTTGAGCATGATGGCAAGATTGGTGTTTTAAGCTCAGATGAGCGCAAGGTGGTATCACAGGTTATCGGCACGGATTTGACGCTTGTGTACGACAAGAAAGAGGGTGATACATACCTTTTGATACCATTGACCCGAAACCACAAGTTCGAGTGCAAGGGTAGCCACATCATTGTGGATGGCAAGCGGTTCGATTCTGACATCTTTTTCCGCAAGGATGCTTGTCAATGGATTCAGATGCAATCTAATGAAATGCTATCAATGGTAGCGTAACATATATGGTGTAATTTTTCGGTGAAAGTTCTTGCTTATTTCCTTGCATATATGGAAGAAATTTTGTATCTTTGCAGGTGGATTTTGGTGAGACACACCTTTCAAAAACTGTTTAAAATTGAGTGATATGATTTCATACAAGTACAAGTTATACCGGACGAAGAAGACGAGGCATTTGGATAAGATGCTCCGAGAGGCTTGCTATGTTTGGAATCATGCGCTTGCCTTGCAGAAGAGGTACTATAAGTTGTATCACAAGTACATTCCAAGATTTACTATGTATAAGCATTTCTCTAAGCGTTACAAGCCTATGTTGTTAGCTGCTCAAACAGTTAGGGAAATTTTAGATAGATTGGATATTGCTTACAAGCGTTTCTTTAAGCATGATGCAAAGCGTCCACCTAAGTTCAAAAAGATGGTTGAATTTAGTTCGTTCGTTTTTATGGATAATGGCTATTCCCTCAGTGAAAACGAGTTGACGATAAACAAGATAAAGAAGTCTTTCAAATTCTCTTTGAGCCGTCCCTACGATGGCAAGGTCAAGAGGGTATCGGTCAAGCGCAACAAGCTGGGCGAATACTTTATTATCCTATGCTTGGATAAAGAAGCCAGACCTTACGGAAAGTCACACGATGGTGCATCCGTGGGCATCGACTTTGGACTGAAGAAGTACTTGACTTTGAGCGATGGGCGTGAGATTGACAACCCTCAGTTCCTTAAAGCTGACTTGCAGGAACTTAGACGCAGGTCTCGCAATCTTTCCAAGTGCAAGAATGGTAGCAACAACCGCAAGCGCAAGAAATCGGAGTTGGAGCGATTGTATCGAAACATTGTGAACAAGCGTTCCGATTTCCAGTGGAAGCTGGCACATGAGCTTTGCAAGCGTTATGACTTGATTTGCTTGGAGGATTTGAACTTGGAGGGAATGAAGCGTAATTGGGGACGCAAGATGTCTGACTTGGCTCATGGTGATTTTGTCTTGAAGTTGGAACACGTTGCGAAGAAGTATGGCGTTCAGGTTCACAAGATAGACCGCTTCTTCCCTTCGAGCCGTCTTTGTACCTGTGGTTATAAGAATGATAAGCTGTTATTGAGTGATAGGATTTGGACTTGCCCTAGTTGTGGTGCAGTTCATCCTAGAGACCTCTTTGCGGCTGAGAATATACTTCGGCATGGCATTGCCGAATTGGGGAGTGGTAGTAAGTCACCTAAGCACTCGCAAGGGCGCAGCCACGTTAGCCACCCAACAATCCCTTGCCAATAACGAGGGAGTATGCCAAGCAGCAACGTGCCATAAGAGTTAGTCGTGCTGGCGAGGGCAGAAGTCCTCCAAAGTAAAACAAACGTTAAGGTTTTGGATAAAACACTAAAACGTTTGCAAGTTAAAGAGAAAAGCATTAACTTTGCAACCGAAAATGATAACGGTTGTAAGGTAAGAGTGCGACCAACAAGGATATAGATTATAATTTAAAATTAAATATTTTCATTTTCACTCCAAGCGTGGAGTATCGTCATTCTGCCCATCGCCTCAATATAATGGGCGAATGACACAAGCCTTGTCCGTCCACTCTTACAATATGACGGATGAGGCTTTTCCGTTTTTCCTTACGACCAAAGTTTAATTTTAATTATAAATAGAATAAAGAAATGACAGAATTAGTATTCAGAGGTGAAAGTGATCAGCCCCTTACAAATAGTAAATTGGTCGCAGAAGTGTTTGGTAAGGAACATAAGCATGTGTTAGACGCAATTCGCAGCTTGGTTGGTACGAAAGCCGAAAATTCGGCTCTCGTTGAAAATCAAGAACTTGCGAGTATGTTTAAGCTTATTGAGGTTGAACAGCCAATGCCTTTTGGTGGTGGAGTAAAGAAAGTTCCAATGTACGTTATGAACCAAGATGGCTTTACGCTTTTGGCTATGGGCTTTACTGGTAGTAAGGCTATGGAGTTCAAGTTGAAGTACATAGCCGCATTTAACAAGATGAAGAAGGAAATCGAGGCGAGCAAACAAGATGTTCCTCGCAATTACTTGGAAGCCTTGAAGTCCTTGGTTAAGTCTGAGGAGGAGAAGCAAGCCTTGGTTGAGACTAACAAGAAACAGACCTTGATGTTGGAGCAAAAACAGATAGAAAACGACCAGCTAAAGGATGAGAAGCGCAAGGACGAGCCTTACACCATCTTTGGCAAGGCTATGGTTGGGTGTACGAATAGCAATATCTACGTTGACCACTTGGCGAAGATTATCACTCAGAATGGCTACAAGATAGGTGAAAAGCAGCTTTTCGCTTGGTTGCGAGACAATGGCTATTTGGGCAAGAACAAAACACATAAGAATGTTCCGAACCAACAATATGTGAACAGCGGTTATTTTTTCATTAGCCATAGTGTGTTTACAGGTAAAAATGGGGAGTTGAAACAAGGCAGCACAACGTTGATAACTCCAAAGGGACAAATCTACTTCGTAAACAAGTTCCTAGCTAAAACCAACAAGCAGACCGACTTGTTCGGATTCGGTGAGACACACTAGGACAACTGTAAAAGCCCCAATCTCGTTGGAGGTTGAGGCTTTCTTTATTTTTACATTTACTTCTTATCTAACACTTAGAACAACAAAGACTTTTGCGCTAATTTTCAACGACTTGTATTTTTATTACAAAAGTATTGTTATTTTACATTTCGGCTTCATTGTACTCATAATCCCAGAGGAACAACTTGCCTTTGACGTTTCTAATCGGCTCATCGAACAATTTAGCATTCTTCAAGAACCAATGATATTGGAAATCTTCAGCAAATGCATCCGGATAAGCCTCATGAAATTGAATATCATCCAACTCTACACTGCCGATAATGGCTGACGTTGGCAAGTCTTTGAAGTCCGGAATAACAATACCATGCTCTTGGCAATATTTCTTCATTGCGCTCTCCTGCCATCCGTCAAGTTTTTCAGGTTTAGCTTGACTAGCATGAATAAGGAAACGACCACGGAACTTTCTATTCCATGTTCTATTCTCAATGGTCTTGCAGCCGATAGCGATTAACCAAGCATACGGCTGACGAATTGATAATACTTTCATAAGCTCATTGTTTTATTATTTGCATCCGCAAAGGTAACAAAAACCTTCGAGAAATACAAGGAAACTCTAATTTATTTTCATGTTTTCTAAAAATAATCTTGAAATAGCTTGCATCCTAAAGGCGGTAAGAGGTTAGATCCTCTTCCGTCTTTTCTTTCTGATTCTGTCCCAATCCGGTTTAAGCACATCCATCGTGCCGACCATTGCCTTGTACTTGTCGCCAAGTTCGCCCTCGTTCATAGATGAACGGAAAGTGTACATCTTGTATCGTTCATGCTCAGGAACATATAATCCCACCATCAAGGAACGGACTCCATCCACCTCCTGCTCCGGTGCTATCAATACAAGCCCCTCGTTCATGCTTTCCAACTTGAAAATCTTTGAGGTGACAACCTCATAATAGTCTAGTATATTCATATTCTTGTCTCCTATAATTATTTTGTACGTTCAAACACTTCAATATACTGGATAGAGCTACAATCAATATATTTACGTGTAAACACTACTGTACTTCCACTTCCAATCATAAGTGTTCTGTTCTTTGTATTGCAATTGAAAGAGGTTTCACCACCAACACTATTGAAGTCGAAACTTATTTTTGCTCCACCTACCAAGTTGATACTTCCTCTAAGACCTTTGTCCTCGGCTTCGCCTAATATCACATTCACATGACCTGCATCCATATTCTCCTATAATTAATTGTTAAACACCTTCTCTAATAAAGATACGTATGATAGAGTCACTATCAATGTAATCTCTGTTTCCGTTCTCACCAAGTATAGTTATCAAATGCTTTTTTTTGTTATAAAGAACATCGGCAGTAAAATCAAATAACTTTGATTTGCTAAAGTTTGCATGAGTTAACTGCCCATTAGAGAGTGAAATTCCTGCAATGCAACCGCACTCCTTTGCATCATCTAAGATGTCTTTGATAATTTTAATATCCATAGTCTTATTACTTTACTTCTCGTTCTACAATATCAAAATTATCCCACGTCTCTCCTTCGCTGTCTGAGATATGAAAGAAAGAATCTGAGATATTGTATAGATAATCATCGCAATTCAAAACTCGCTTGTAATTCTCCAAAGTGTTCATTCCTTTGTGTCTTATAGCCTTTCTAGCCTTATCTCTGGTATCGAAGACTTCTGCATCAACCTCAACAGCTTCACCCAATCCGTGTTGGTACGAAGAAATTACTACATATACTTTCATAGCTTAAACCTCCTTTTATTACGCTACCTTAGATAACGTTTCTTTATCGATCTCAATCCACTGCGTACCATCCTTACGAAAGAAGATTTCACTCTTGATACGCTTACCATCCACATCAATGCAATTACCCTTGCAGACAAAGGTGTGGTTCTTTGTCAATGGTACAAGAAGGTACGTTTTGCCGTCTCTCTTGCGTTCTACAAGCGTTTTGTCCGTCCCAAGGATAATTGATACCCTTTCGTCCTTATCGTCCTTTAAAACGCCTATTTTATCCGTGTGCTCGATATAGAGCACATTCAAGAAATTCTCATCCATTTCTTATGCGCTAATCATTTTGTTATACTTCTTCTTGTTAACACCTCGTTTAACGGCTTCATAGAGCAAAGACAAAGCTAATACTTCATCCTTGACTTTCAAAGCCTTCAAGGTATCTCTTTTGACGTTGTTGTTCTCATCAACCTCACACAATGGCACGTAACCCTTGTGCTCGAAATTTCTTCGACCAATCGCCCAAATCTCGTAGCCATCCGGAAACTCATTTGTTTTCTCGAATACATAACTGCCATCAATAAACTTTTCCATAACCAATCGTATTAAGTTCTTCACCTTATCTTTTCTTACTCCTCCCATCGGAAAGCGTTAGGGTCTTTTATAACCTTCTTGCTTGCTTCGTCCCACATATAGCCATCCGTAAACCACTTAGGGGCTTTACCATTGATTACTCGTTTTGCATCGGCTATGCTAGCATAGTCCGGTTCAACAACATTATCAATGCGAACGGCAACCTGACCGAATACGTCCTCCACCTTGGTAATATGATGTCCTTTGTAGAACACTTCTTTCAAACACTTAGCAATTGTCTCCATATCTCAAATACTTTAAAAGTCCTAAACTAAAGGTGTGTTTAAAGGCACACCCCCTATTAAGCCTCGCCAAACACCTTAGAACGTGAATATATCTTTATGCAACTCGCAAGAAGTTGTAAGCCTTGAATTGTCTCCATGCGCCCTTTGCTTCATCCCAATAGCGGATGCAATCTCTTGATGCTGCATGCCCTGTACCATTTGGAGTATAGTCAATGTGGCTCTGAAGGAGAGTACCAAAGGCTTGTCTTACCTCACCATTCATCTTCATAAAGAAGAACTCTACTACCTTGGTCTTCATCGCTGACTCAAGCTTTACGACCTGCCAAGCCTGTTTCAAGCACTCAACCCAAGACATTGAACTTGATTTTAACTGATAGGCTCTATGTGCTAACTGCATTACCTTTCTCATCTTGTTCTTAATTGAAGTAGTCATATCCTCAAACCGTTTTACGAGTGCCGACTCGGCTGCATAACAGCAATTAATAGTTAAACTTTAAAGCCTTTATCTCTTAAAGACATTGCAAAGATACGATTTTATCTTATATCCTCCAAATGTTTTTGCCTAAAACTTACGATTTAATCTAATATTTAACTCTTATTTATAATAAGTGGTCGTATTTTTACAGAATTTAATACATTTATATCGTATAATTGCGTATCTTTGCACTCAAAAACATTAGATAGTATCGTATATGAATTACAAGAAAAGCAATGTGCCTCTATATATTAAAGAGGTAATGAAAGAAAAAGGCATCATGTCAAAGACCTTACAAGAGGCTCTTGGTATGGCTCAAACATCGGTATCATACATTATTAATAATAAAGCGAACCCATCGTTTGATACATTGGTACGTATTGCCGAAATCCTAGATGTGCCAATTTGGAGGCTATTCTACAAGGAGACACCAAAGGAGCTACAACCAGAGCAGCCATCCATTCCGCAATCTCCGGCTATCATCTGCCCTCATTGTGGCAAGCCTATCGAGCTGGAGATTAAGGCAAAGGAGGGGAAATGACATTCCTCTCCTTCTACTCTTCTATTCTTTCTCCTTCAAAAAGCCTATACCTGCATGAACATTACCCAACTTATACCAAGACTGGTCTAAAGTCATAACATAACTACTGAAGGATTCTTTCCCAATATCAAGGGTGAAGTCTTCGTCTACATCAGGCTCTCCATGTCTTACGTACCCCTTATTCGGTGTGTATAGCAATCTATGATATGAGCCACTCTCGCAAATATAAAGTCCGCTATTACGCCAATCGGAACTCCAAAATTCCGGTTTATTCACGTAACAAAGCATTACATCACCATCGTAAATAGGAATACTATGACTTCGCTCATCCTTTTCTCCAACAAACTGTTCGCTGCCAACATTATCACACTGACGGATAACAGATACGATGGAGTAACCATTTCCAATAAAGTCCGCTATATCTACATATGTTCTTTGCTCTCTAAGGTCAAATTCCTGTTGGCTTCTCACGCCATCTTTCTCAAAGATTACAAGTATTCTTGTATACTTATCACCAAAATTGACCATACCTAGAATCAAGTCATTGTTCATGTAAGACGCATAAGCTTCTTTAGCTAGTGTTAATACACGCTCTAGATATTCTAACGGCTTGTATCTAACTAACCAAGACTGACCTTTATGCATTTTTTGCAAGTACGAATACATGTTCATCGCCTTGCATTCATCTATTCCATGTTTCTTGCAGACCAACTTGAACTTATCTGGATAAACACTAGTTACAAGTCTATCCAATTCGTCCATAGCTTGCATAGCCTTCAAATAATCATTCGCTCCCATTTTACTAATCTTTAAGTTTCTCAATTATATAACCACGACCTGTATAGGTACAAGCCAAGCCGATATACACTAGCTGATGTAAAAGCCACAATTCTTCAGTGAACGGCAATTTATCACACTTCACAAACTCATCTTCATCCTCAAAGTCGGATGCCTTTTCTAATATTTCTTCCTTAGTCATTATCTTTTAATTTGTGTCCGAAAGCCGTTAAATTTCTATATCTTTCAGCTTCTTAAATGTATCAAGTATAGTACTCGCAATCTCAAACCTACCAACATTTGGATTCTGTGGAACACTATAACACAGAGCTTTTAAAAGCTCAAAATATTGATTCTCATATAATGTCATATGCTTACTTCTTTTGATTAAAATACTTTTCCAACTCTCGAAGAATGAACAGTCCTCCTATCTTGAAGGACTGCTCTATCACGACTCGATGTTCCTTAAATTCGTTTTGGCTTCTTGAAAACCGAAACGCCTCGTTCTCTAATACTAGCACAAACTTATTAAATTCTGCCTCGGTCATTTACTATCACCTCCTTTCTTGGGAAACAATTCATCCAAGTAGAGCCAACGAATAATAATCCGTTCTGGATTTATTGGCTTGTAACCACATTCCTTCCAACGTATCTTTTCGTATGTAGCCTCTCTGATATATATAGGTGGATTTATCTCACCATTAGGCTTATATACATACAAGATTCGTCTATCCAAGTCAGGAGCCTCAATTGCATCATGCCACAAGTTGCTCAGAAACTCATTGATTATTTTGTCTTTATTCTTCATATTTTCATTCTTCACTAAAATATTTTTTAACAAACGCTCGTTCGGTGAGCCATTTCCCTAACCCTACTCTAAAGTAACGCTTTGGTTTGCCTTTCGCAAACCCATATTCGTCACGAGGTGTATTAACACTTAGGTGTATCTTAGGAACATTGTTCACTGACACGTATGCGGTTATATATTCATCTGTGAATGCCAAATGCTGAACTTCACGGAACTTTACATTCTTAAAGAACATTTCCTTCATAAGCCTTAGTCCTTATAGATTGCATCAAGAATGCTTCTGAAATTCGGATTATCAATAACGGCTTGGGCATCTTCTTTGTTCTTGAAGTAAATTGCTCCTTCGTTATAATTACCACAAGAAGTAATACCGTATTCGTTGGTTCGCATGATATTATGCTTATATTCTTTAGAATTCCAGTCCGGTTTCCAATCTCCATTATAGTACTTAGCTATAGTCATTAACCTAGCTAATGCGATTATCTTTCCAGCAATCACTTCAGGAACTTTCATATCGGCAGGACAAACATCTTTATCTGCTAAAGCAGATAAGACATCCGCATAGCAGATTACCTTCTTTCTAAGCTTAATAACACCAGCTTTTAAATCACAATTCTCAATGTCCACTTCCATTCCTTTAGGAATATCTAGGACTATTTTGTTATCGTCTATCATAACTTATTCAACTTTCGGAAGTCCTTTCTTCCATTAAAATTAATAATCCAATAAACACCCCCATCCCCGAAGGGATGAGAAGTGTAAATCTCACCTCGAAAGGTGGTTGTGCGCCCATCGCCAATGTTATGGGGTGGTTTCTTGTCCGCAGCACCGCAGCTTTCGCCACTTTTAACCACGAACCGCAGAGGTCAGGACTTGGACGGACATCCTGACGTGCCTATGCATTCATCCCTAACGTAGCTCCCTAAATCCATTCGGGGCTGAGGCTAATCCGCTCCGGACGATTGAATGGATAATCGCTTAAACCTAATCTAAAGGTTTCCGGAACTTGAATCAGGTAATTTGGCACGTATCATCCTCGTATTCTCAGCATCAATATAAACGTTTTTGTATTCTAGGTCTACACCTAGAATTTTACGATTAAGCTTTGCTACATCCATATTCCATTAATTTTAAAACACTACGTTGAAGTTCCCTCGGTTTGAACGGATTTTTCTTCAACATTTTATTCGCTTCGTTTTGTATCTTGCGGCTTTCCCACTTCTTTGTAAGACGCATAGCCTTTAACAAACGATGGTCTCCGGCTAGCTTTCCTGCATCTTTCTTGCCACAATAATAGCCTTGCCTATAAGCCCAATATCGGGTTTTATAGACTTTCTTCATTATCTTCTTAGCTTGTCTTATCTTCATATACTACTTGTTTTTATAAATATTACATGTCCCCTCATAAATTGTGCTATTTGTATAGATGCCTTTATATTGCGAAATGGAAACCAATCCATCTGCCTTCATTTCCCTAAGAATGCCATCATACACACTTTCTATTGCTCTTCTCTTCAATTGCTCCATGCCAGATTTATCACGACAATAGTATTGCATTTCAAGGTTTGACATTGCAACTCTTGAATGAAGCTTAATAACTTGTGGCTTTATATATCTAACCTCTATCTTTGGTTTGATACCTAGTTTATCAGCTAACCATTGTTTCCATTTTGGCTTAACATCCTCTCCATCTAAGCAAGCAAGTAATATATAAATAAGACTAACACTTATATATAAAATTACAATTTCCATATGCTACTTATTTTTATCTCCTAATAATACGTGTCTTCGATAAGGGAAGAAATAGCAACGTTCTCCTGGACACCACCAACTAGGAGTGTTCTTCATGCATCTACGACATAACGCTATATTCTTCTCAGCTTTTATGTTGTCACGTTCAAACTTTCTTCGTTCTCTTCTTGAAAGAGGAGAATAAGGATAAGTCTCTTTCTTAAACACCTTAGCTGCTAAAGCATTAAGTTTTAGAAATACTTTTTCTAATATTTTTATCATACGCTACTTCTTATCGAATTTATTGCCAACAACTATGAATTTACCTAATGAAAGATAATGACCTAATGGTTTACCCTCAATCTTTCCATTAGCATGTTTGAGGTAATACCCACTTAACTCTTCCGACCATACAATTTCTGATGGAATAAAAGGATAATTCTTGATAACATCATGTTCGTACAATTCTTTACCTTCATAATCTGTTAGCCCCGTGTACTGGCAGACTGTTGAAGGGTCAACTTGATGCGCCTCATTTCGATTAAGCATAGATTCTTTCTGCCTATCTTCAATGATGTAGGTGTTACCACATTCGGCATAAAAGTAACCTTCTACCCACTTGCCATTGTCAAGACGTTTAGCCTTGAACTTGATATTTTCTACTTTCATAAGCTATTTATGTAAAATTGTTACTCTTCTACTTTTATCTACCTTCCATATAGCCTCCTTGGCTTTATCAACCGAAGGAAACAAATACTCTGGACGAAGGTTACATGCGCCATAATCCCAATAATGGATAAGTCCAAATAACAATGCATGTCTCTTATCTACACGATAAGCAAGGATTGGATTATTCTGAGAATCGTAATGTATGCCTTTAATAGCCTTGCTTTTACGATACATATCTACTATTCTATATGTTGCCATAACTATTCTTCTTTAAGTTTTATTTTTATTGCCTTCAGATTTCTTTCACCTCCATCCCAGAAGCATGAACGTCTAAGATAGAAAGCTTGACCTTTAAGCCAAGGAAACTTATCATAAAAAGCCTTCCATTTAGCCTTTCCAGCCTTCAAAGAGGGTACTTCAATACAACTTCTAGCATAGCAACTACCAACAACTAATGTATCATCACAAACGTTTTTATCCATAACTATTCCTCCGTTATCATATAAGGACAAACAACTACTTTTCGATAGTGCTTACATTCATCATTGTAATCACAAAAACAAAATGCCATAACTATTCCTCCAACTTTTCAATAGGTTTCCAATGAGTTACGTGTAAACAAGATAGAAAGCCATTATTATCATAGTGATAATCTATAACTTTCGTACGAGCTATAGTATTATAATGGTCTTTTTTCTTGCTATACACATTTACACGTTCGCCATACTCAGGCAAACCATCCTCAACAGATACCCAGTCTGACTTGTTGAGTTCCTTCAAAGCTTCTTCTAAGTTAGAGATAACGCTATGTTGGTTAGCATACCTACTCCAAATGATAGCTTGTTCTATCAGCTCTTCAACTTTCTTCTTATCCATAGTTATAAATCAAAATATTCACGTATCTGCTCACCTGTCATGTGATATACCTCAGATATTCGGCAGTCTCTAATTGGGCTATCCCATACACTGGTAGGTTCATCATTACAACTACCATCAGTAACACGCTCTACGGCTTCTTCTTGTCCAGTTGCAAAGTCAACGCTTAGAAGCCGCTTTTCTTCATTACTAAGTCCTTTTCCATCCAAAGCTATATTCAGAGCAATTTGCAACTCGTCATGAGCCTTGCCTGAATAACCAATAGCCTTATCTAGATGAAGTTTGATTGATTTCTCTTTATTATCCATAGTTACTTACTTAAATTGTTTCTTATTCATCCTCCAACTCTTTAAGTGCCTTTACCATATTGTCATAAGCAGATTTTAAGTAATCTCTAATACCTAGAGATTCATACAATCCAAACTCAGACAATGCTGACTCTAAACATATCTTAGCTTTTTCTTTACTCATTGCTTATCCTCCTTTTTTTCTGTTTCTTTCTATATACTTTAGTTGTGCAATACTTATGTTGCCATATCGTTTATACATACCTTGGAGATATGCAATATAGCTAGCTAATGTTATTTTATTTGCATCCATATTCTATTCTTTTTACCCTCTCCACCTGTCACATAGAGAGGATGATTAATTACTTACTCACAAATAATAGCGAGCTGACCACAAGCTGCACCATTCTCGGTTTCAGCTTTTGTTGCAATGGCTACAGCATAATCGTAGCCCATCTTTTCCAATTGATTCTTAATTGCATTCATACTTAGTAATCTCCTTTTCTTTAAATGATTTATAATATAATTGCTTAAAGCCTAACTTGATCAAAACATTGATGTAATCTCTATACTGTTTACTGATAAAGATTTCGTTGTTGTTGCCAATAAATCTATACCACAAATTGTCAAGAAATACATTTGTCTTGTAATGACCTTTATTGCAGTCAATGATAACTAGCTTCCCACCCACCTTCAGATACTTCTTCAAGGTTGTGAAGGTTCTCTGTAAGTCTGGGATATGATGAACAACGTTTCTTAGATAGAATACATCTACTGATTTTTCTCTAAGACCGACAATCTCATCTTTCCCATCATACTGGAAGTCCAATTGTGGAAAGGTTGTTATATCGCAAGTTTTATATCCAGCCTTTGGATTATAGCCACTTCCGAAATCAATGCACAATTTTGTCATCATCAATATGATTGTTTCTTCTTACAAGCTCATTGTTCTTAACGGCCTTGCAGTACTTTTCCCAATCACAGAAATTTCCAAGAGGAGTTACGATAATATCGCTTCTGTTGTACTTCCCATAATTGCCAAATACTCCAAACGTATGGCCATTCCACTTATAATCGTAAAATCCATATCCGTCATCACCAACCTTTACAGAACCTTCTGGGAGTCTTATCTCACCATATCTAGCCTGTAAATCTTCACAGACAATGCTATAGAAGCCATCTGACAGTATTGTTTCCAGCAGTTGTGGATTCAAGCTTTCCTTGCACTTAGGAATGTTTATTCTTGTGTTTGGAATAATCTCCTTGCACAGAAGTGCCATGTCTCTACGTCTTTCGTACTGTTCGATGGAAGATACGCTTATAGCAACCTCAGTTAATCCAGCATCTTTCAATGCTACGATGATGTCCTCATTAAGCAATATTCCATTTGTAACAAGACAAATACCATCAGATGTATAGTTGCTGACTATCTTTACAATCTTTACCAGATCTGGGTTAAGCAAGCTTTCGCCTCCCATGATAGTTGCTCTTTTCAGAACACCAACCTTCTTCAATGTTTTCTCCATCTTATCACAATCCAAGCGCAACGGTGACTTGAACTTTTGGTAACAGAAGTAACAATTTCCGTTTACTCCTGTACTTTCATTCATGTTGCAATTCAGATTTGTAATAATCCGGTATCTAAAAATTCCCTTTTTCATACTAAATTAATTCCTTCTACTACACCAGTTCCAAGATGATTCTTTTCTGATATGTTATTCACGTTGATAGGAGATAACTTTACAAAGAAATGCTCCTTATCAAACCATTTTTTCAGCTTTTCCGCATCAAAATCGGAAGTGTCAACAAGTGTAAGATTGATTGTAGTCTTTAGATTGCTTTCTGTGCGAATCTGTCCCAACTCCTTAATTGTCATTTTGTTCTTATAAGGAATCAACCAATTTCGCTTGTCATCATCAAATGAATGCAAACTAATCTGCAATGTAATGTTTCCCTTAATGAAAGAGAAATCACTACCCTTAATACCAATCGTTGATACATAATGATGAGTATTAGGATATTTCTCCGTAATAATACGAATAGCCTCTTTGACTGCATCAATATTAAGAAATGGCTCACCCATACGAGTATAGTTAATCTTAAACTCTTTTGCTTTGCTTGGGTCAGCACCTGCCTTGCTGATGGCAAACTCAACCTGTTCAACAATTTCTTCTGCCGTAAGATTGCGATAACGTTTCATGTTACCTGTAGCACAAAACTTGCATCTTACTGGACACCCACTCATTGTAGATACTCCTATCATCCAACGTTCCGTGCGGTCGCCAAGCTCATTGTTGTCGAGCTTATTCTGATGTCTGCCTATTGCATCTTTGGTGTAATAAGGCAAGAATGTATCTGTAGTTTCAACAAGGAAACCATCTTCTAATTGAAGGCAATACACGACACCATTTTTAAATGTTTTCTTTCTTAATTCTTTCATATTACTATCTATTTATATCCTTTGCAGGATGGCTAGTTACTCTATTTCATATTTATTGCTTATACAAGCATCAATGGCTTTTATAGCTATGTCAATAGCTTCTGCTTCATATTCATTAAGACACATTATTCCGCTTAAAAAGACCTTTGCTCGTTTATAATTCATCGCCATATTACTATCTATTTATGCCCGAAGGCGTTAAGCATTAAGTTGCGCTCTTATTAGCTTCACTCTTAGAGTTTCTTTCATTTCTTTAGCTTCACTCCAAGGTGTATATGTTCGAGTAAAACAGTTGTAATTTCTTTCATCAACACAATGCAAGCTTGTTATGAGTAAATCCAACTCTTCATCGGATAGTGTAACATTCTTTTCCATACCTACACCTCCATTTCGTTTTTAATACCCAAACCAAAGAGAAAATGTTGAAGTTCATGGACATATTCAAGATAAATCGGTTCCGCTTCTCTAAAACGTAACATACTAATACCAGCTTGCGTAGTTATTTTAATATCTCCCTTTATGAAAGTGACAAAACGTTCATCAAGCGGAAACCACCGATTCTTTCTAAGAATATTTGTAGTGAGTACAACTGGCTTTATATCCTCAACACCAACAAAGCAGTACACCAACCATTCTTTAGGGCAAGATAAGTCAAAATGGCATCCGTCTCTTGGCTCTTTGACAATCATTACTTTGTTGTCATACTCAACAATATCGCCAATAATAAACTTCTGTTTCATACGCTTTAATATTTGCTATTAATGAAATCCTCATACTCACCTATCGTGATTTCCTTGAAATCAGAGTTGTGCTTCTCGGCTCGGATGCTGTCATCAAAGTAAACGAAAATGCGGTCTTTGTGACGGAGGAGCTGAGTAATAGAGAAACGGCTAGCTTGAGAGACTTCTATATTCAGTTCACTCATTACCTTGAAATGGTTAGCAACTGATTTATAGGAGAGAAGAACGGAGGCTATTGCCTTGCCTTGCTTACTACGCTTGTTAGGCGCAATAGCTACATAGTAACCGTCTTCCAATTTTACACCGTCTATCTTCTTCCACACCTTCTTATCTAGCGTATCGTAACGCTCAGAAAGAACCCATATAGCGGTAATCTCGTACACTCTTGTGAGAGTTCTGTTAGGCTGATAGCCCTGATATTTTTCAAATTCGAAGCCTACGGCTTCTTCAACTCTTTTCATGTAGGCTTGATGCTCTTCAAATTCTGCATCGAGAATACTCTTAATGTATTGATAAGCCTTTGTCCCTTGTTTTGCTTCGTACAACATACGCTTTACTTTTTATAGTTGCTATTCTCCTTATACCCACCACTTACAAGCCATTGACCAAATTGTTCAAGGCTTTCTATGTTATATATAAGACTCCATTTGCTACCTATATCATCAGACGTATAAGCTATAAAAGTCTTATGTGTGAGCACATTCCAACAGATTTCCAATCTGTGTAAAATGGTTTTTCTAAAATTATATCTTGCTGCCATACGCTTTACTTTTTTAAAGATGTATATATTCGTTCACTTCACCCAAAACCTGTGTTAGCAGGCTCTTTAGAATCTTCAATTCATCATTCGAATATGTAGCTATTGGATAACCATCAAGGGTAATATTACCACAACTACGACTTATCTTTAACGAGTGTTTATTTTCTTTCATATTTCTTTTTTGCTTCTTAACTTCTTTGAATATTACATGTTTTCCGTCTGAACGGTCTTCCGGTTCACACTGAAATCCATCTGCCCAATCATTATATGTCGGGTTATAACACGTATCATCATGGTCGAACAAACATCCATCGCAACCATTCTGCTCAACTGCTTCAAGAATAATAGTTACTCTCTGCCCTGCTTTAATCTCTTTCATAATCAAAACGCTATTCTAAAATCCTTACCTTTCAAAGTAGGTCTCTTTTTGAAAACGAACTTCTTTAAATCTTCAAAGTCTATCGGGAAGAGCGCACAATATTTATACTTTAATGTGCAGACGAATCTTCCGTTGAGCATAACATCGAATGTGAATATCTTCATTGGTCGCCTACTTTCTTATCATAAAGTAATCTTCTTCAACTTTATTATGTAAGTAGTATAAAAGTTTTAACTTTGTGAGTTTTTCTAACTTTCTTACTACATATTTTATAGTATTAGGACTTATATAACCGTCAGTCCAACCTCTTTTCAAAAGCCATTTAGTACTCTCCTTGTAGAATAACTTCTTGCATTTTCGTTTATTCATTTTCAATCTCCTTCACATAAAGTTTCGTTAACCTCATCATTGTATGTATGAGTAACCGGATTGTACTCGGAATGGGTTGCATATACCCTACCTTTCCGGTTAGTGAAATAGATAGCATTTCCATTGTCATAAAACCTGTACACTGTTATACTATCAACAACAAACAATTTCTCGACCTTGAATTTGTCAACAGAATCCGAGATTTGGACTCTTGTACCCTTACCTTTGCAACCTACCAAAATGGCGGCAACGGCAATTATCATAAATACCTTTTTCATATCAACTTCTTTTCTTCTTGACGAATCCGTCATTCATCATAACCTAATATGCTAAAGAACTCATCCATTTTTGGATTTAGATTATTTGCCATTAACATATATGCCGGAACGGAACGACCGATGTTGCACTCTAACTTTAATGCATGTATCATTACTGAAGCTTGTTGGCTTGAAATCTTAACCCTATCCAATCTGGAAAGTATTTCGCTCTGCGAATCTGCATTACGAAACACTTTCTTGATAAGACTTTCTATGTACTTACGCTGCTTGTCCGTCATTGCTCTTATTGTGCTCAAGAGACTCAACCAAAGCCTTCAGACCATTGAAAGTAGCATCCACCAACTCCTTGCTATCGGAAGCATCAAAATACCAATTTCCAATAATCTTGCTATTATTTTCGGCAAACATCGTAATACTCGTATGAGTATTTGAAGACGACATCTGGATAGACTCCTTTGTTCTACCCATGAGGCTGGCAATCTTTGCCAACACCTCTACATAAACATTATTCTTTTCCACTTTCTTCTTACAGTTTTTATGGTGTGTCTCACCTTTTTAATTAGTAACCTTGTTTCTTAATTACATTGCAAAGATACAAAGAATATCCGAAATATGCAAATTATTTAATGTATTTCTTTTATCTTTTAACACTCTATAATGATATGGACAAATAATTTGCTGACGTTAACACAAAAATCCCCACCACTACATTATTATATATAGTGATGGGGTAAACATTTAAAACAAAATAGCATTATGGATTTCTACGATTACTATCTAGTATTTTCTTTAATTCTCCATCTACATCAAGTACTCCACCTTGCCAATCGGACTGAATATCTAAACTGAACCAACCACCTCCTTTTGTGCGAGCAAACCAAATTTCATTCTCATCATACTCTTTAATAACACAACCAATGAGATAGTCAGTTGTTCCATTCCAGACCCAACTACACACTTCAGAATTAGTCTTGAATGCTTGCTTTACATAATCCGGTGCATAGGCATATAAAACCACGTCCTTTATGATTGCCTTATACAACCTAGAGCTACAGACCTTCCCATCATCAAAGAAAGGAACAACCTCACCTATTTTAGGTATACGCTTTATATCTTTCATTTTAAATCAAGTCCTCAACATAAGCCCATTTATAGATGGCGTTGGACTCCGTAAACTTCTTCCACCATTCCTCACCCATGAAATTCAGATGCTTGAAACGATTGCGAACCTTGGTCAAACCGACAATGCGTCTGTTGTGCTCAGGCAATTCTTCTACCGGATGCCAAGCACTATCCTTTTGGCATTTCATTCCCAACTCCAAGGCTTGTTTGGCTATCTGCCTTGCACCTTGACTAAAGTCTATCTTATCTATCAATAATTCTAAGTCCATAATCAGATTGCTTTTATATTAACTTTGTCATCAAAAAACGCTTCAAGCACTTCCTTGGCTTTAGCATCTGCTTCATCCAAGTCTTTGCATTTGACTACTTGAACACCATAACCTATAGGGTTACGCAATTCATAAATACCATCAGCCTTTACCAAGCGAAGGAAAATATCTCCACCTTTGAAGCGGTACGAATATCCTCCTGTTGCCTCGTTCCATTGTCTAACTATGTTCCTCACCGCCATAATATCTTTGCACTTTTTCCAATGTAGCACTAGCACCCTCAATGTAGGCTGCGATAATGACATTTCTATATAGCTCACTATTTTCCTTATCAATTCCTACCAAGCCTTCTGTTGATTTCAAAGGCTCAATTGTAAATTTATAAGCCTCCTCTACTATCCAGCTAGGAACTCCATTTGAAATCAAATTCTCACAATACTCATTCATAATTTAACCTTTTAAAATTAGTGGATGAGAAGGGATTCAAACCCTTCTTGGTGGCAATACCTCCCCAGTGACCTAGTACACGGAATGTTTAATCAAAAAATCCGCTCCAAGTTTGCGAGGGTCGCATTGCTTTCAGTTGCCAATGCCACTCATCCATTCGTCAGCGACAGATGCGAATTTGAAGACTGTGCACCATTCCCAACCTTGCCCAAGGGTTTTTGCCGCTGACTTTTAGGCATTTGCCAATGATTGCCGACAAATTTCAAGTGTTCACATCTTACGATGCGGTATTAGCTATCTCCTTGCCCAAGGGAACAACCATTAGCGATAGGCTATTTGTAGTTATGAAACTTCCAAGTAAAGCCGTGCGACTCCTAAGTTTATCATCCTGCCCCCACGCAAGGCATCACACGGCTTTAACACGTGGGTATTTGGTCGATTATGGAAATCCTACCTTGTTTTTCTTATATCATTCCGCTGCCAACCTGCCGCCCAATCTACCGGAGCTGCATTACAGCAGTGAAAAGACGTGTTCACATTATATAAGGCAGCTCTGAACTCATCCAATTCTTCTGCCGAGAACGGACAATCCTTGTTTACTCGCCTTTTCATAATTTCACTACATTATAACCAAGCCGACTTGCAAGATCAAGGAATGCATTAAAGTCTTCCTGTGCAAGTTCTGTTCCTGATACTACTCCATTCTCCAACGTGAAGTAACGCTTTGTATTGTAAAGCACATCTTCTAAGCAATAAGTTTCTTTCATCCTAATTCTAATCAATAGTAAACAACCTTTCGACTGGTCTCTTTGTGATATTCGGGTTGAGAGAGTTTGTTACTTCCTTTTCCCAAACACATCTGAACTCCTGTGGCATCTGATACTCGCTGATAAAGACCTTATGTCCTCTTCTAGCCATTTCCATGCACCATATATAGAAACTTTCGTAATCGAAGTTCTTTGATACATCGTACTTTTTCGTAGCTTTATAAGGTAAATCATAATACACTATACTCTTATCCGGTATCACAAGTTCATCATAACTGCCGCTATAGAACTCAACACCTTTGATGAGAGGCACATCACGCATTGTGTTTTCAATCTGCTCCCTTATGTAATCCCTTACCTTTCTGTTCTTGCCCACAACGTTGTGTCCGCTATAACCGCCATCGAAGAAACGACCATTGAAAGAAGCCATAAAACCAATCCATCCGACCGCCGCATCGGTGTATCTGCCGTTCTTTCCGTGGTAGCAGTCTCTTGCGTCCGCATACAACTTCCTCGGTATCTCTTCCTTGAACTTAGTCCCTGCTTGCAGAGCCTTCCACATTTCGATAAGGTACTTATTCTTATCGTTGGCAATTCTGCGATACGTGTCCGGAACGTTCTCTATAACGCTACAGCCACCACAGAAAGCATCTACAAACGTATCATGCTCCTTATCCAGCATAATCGGCAATATTTCATGCACGATTCTAGCCTTGCTACCCATGTACTTCATCCTATCAACTTCTTAATCATTTTAACACCTCGCTTACCTAACTTTCGCTCGACAACCGCATTGTAACTCACTCCATCAATGGAACACTCATCCGGATAACGTTCTTCAAGCCAGTCTGTGAACTTAAGTAAGTTGAAGACCAACTCTTTTCTCTCTAAAAGAAACCGCATATCAATGAACTTTCCAAAGCTTACACCGAAAATTTTCTGAAACTCATTACCTATCGGCAAGAATTCACTTGGTTCGATTTTCATTAGCTTGCTTTCTTAGATGTCACACTCTCCAAAGGATAGTCACTCTTCATAAAGTCACTAATTCCTATGTAAGTTCGCTGTAAATCTTTCTCATCGTCCTTCAGGTCTTCCGTTGCGTTGATAGCCGCCTCATTCAAAGTCTGTTCGTCAAAGACACCTTTTCTTACCTTATCGAAATAAGAAAGAATTTCTTTTGTCATCAAATGGTCAGCCAATCTCTTGAAATCCTTATCCATCACTAATGCCATGAAGTCATAAGAGTTTTCAAAGGCCAAGATAGGAGCAAAGTCCTTGAACGCTTGCATTAAGTTAACATGCAAATCTTCATACAGCTTACGGATGATATTCTCATAAGTTCCCAAACAGAGGTTGGTGAGATTATACAGGATGATTGCATTCGCATAAACTCCCGATTTTTCACCAATCCCTAAGTTCTGTAATCTTAAAGCAAGCTTATCTCGCAACTTATACAAGTCTCCACTAATCTTGTCATAGAACGTCATTGCGAATTCTTCATTAAAATCTGCATTAGGAACATAAGCGTCATAATACTTAACCACCTTTCGAAGGTTCTTCTTGCAGTCCACCCACTTCTTCTTAACTTCAAACCTAACGCATTTCTTCTTCAGAATACTTTTTTCGATTTTCTGCATAAAGCACTCTGCTAAGACCATTTCGACATATACATACTGCTGAAGATAAGCCCTAGTAACGACCATAACCTTATTCACTTCGGTTTCGGTCATTCCATTCGGAACACTGATAATTATCTTCTTGCCACCTACGTTCAACAAGACTCTTCTGAAACAATTAACACTAGGCATGATGTTTTCTATTAGAATATTCAACAACCTTGTTATAGCACTCTGTCCTTACCAAATCCTCGACCTTATTCAATACGATAACCTCATGGGTATCATTCATATTGACTTGTGGACAGCAAATCTGATAAAAAAACTTTGTTCTGATGGTAAAACCAAAGAATTTGATTTGCTCCTTGAATACCCGACCGGACACCACCTTATCAAGTTTCTTCTTGCCATCGAAGAGATTCAAACTCTCCTCTCTACGATATACAATATCGGTCTTAACCGAAAAAAACTTTCCTAACATAACTATTCCTCCAAATTTCTAAGCGTTTCCAGACTCTCATCATTATCAACATCATAGCCGATATGATATTCGTTACCAATTCTTGCACCAATGTATACCTCTTCGGCATCCAAGATATAACGGAACATCTGTTCACGAACCTTTATCTGCTCATTATCCAAACCTAGCACATCAAAGCACTCTTCCTGCAAAGACTTATATGGTTTTGTTTCCATATATGAGACATAAGCCAGCTTGCCATCCTGATGCAATGGCTTCCACTTCTCCCACCAATGGTTGCGGTACTCCAAAATACCTCTTTCTACTCCATCGGCACAAGCATGTTTAACTATTCGTATTTTCATTATCTACCTTTTTTAAAACTACTTTAACCGTCTTCCCTTGACACTTTAACACACGAGACTTAATCTTGTATGTTAGGTTATTAATCACGACATAATCCCCTACACAAGGCATAAAATAAAAGTCGTAATTTTTCCAAATGATATTACCTTCGTACTCGAATTCTACCATTTTTCTGCTCTCCTAATGTTTTCCTATATTTATCTAACATTACTGAATTAATCTCAGACCAAAAGGTTACAATTACGTCTTCGAAATCAACATTATGTTCCTGTGCTATAAAATTTCCAGCACTGACGAAATCAAAATAGCCTTCAATCGTCTCTTGTGTACCAGTACATGTTCGTGTTATGCCATTCTTGACATACTTAGCCACAAAATAATAGCATTTCTTCATCGCAATAACTCCCTAATAAATTCGTTACGCATCGGCTCAACGATGCTTGTGTACAAACTCTGCTTATCTTCGGGAATGTCATCCGGTGTAATAGAGAACATCAACAAATAAGACATCGGAATCTCCAATACCTTGCATATTGCATCAATCTTACTCTTACGTGGAAACGTTCTTCCGGTCTCCATAAACAACATATTTGTCTCGCTACAACCGATAGCCTTACCAAGTTGTCGTTGGGTCAAGCCCTTGCTTACCCTCATTGTCTTAATCGCCTTTCCTAAATCCATTTAACCTCCTATTTTAATTTTTCAAATCTATTCTTAATTGCTATCATGGCATCCTTGACTCCATCTTTGTACCCAACGGAATATAAAGTACAATCCTCTTCGCTAGGTTTTCCGGTTTTTGATTTCAGAAACTCTTCTATCTCACGGAAGCCATGCTCCAAGAATCTAAGAAACATAGCGTTCTTCGTGATAGCTGGTCGTAGGACATTTTTAACCCAATTCCATCCATCACCATAACCTAACGTGAAATTTGAATTGCTACAATATTTCACTTTTGGTTCTTCAAGCCATTGTTTTAAAATTTCTTTCTTTGTCATTTCTTTCAGTTTTTGTGGTGTGCCTCACCATTTTAATTAATAACATTTGTTTCTTAATCACGATGCAAAGATACAAAGAATTATTGTAATATGCAAATAACTTAATGTGTTTCTTATCCCTATTAATATATTTTAATCTTACTATGTAGAATCTACTATTTGTTTTGCAGTTTTTTACATTTCGCTCTCTTTCAAATACCCCTGTTGTCTATTACCTTTAACGTGTGCCTCACGCTTTGTAATTTTTGCATCTTGCAGCGATTTCTGTCAGTCGCTTCCCTTGTACTTTCGTAGTGCTACCTTTCTTGCATTTCAAAACATTTCCTATACTTGTATTTTGTATTTCCAAGAAATGGACGCAACAAAAACAACTTCTAAAATTCTTATCCATTTGACATTTCCTTTTTAAGTTTCTTTCTTTGAGCCAAGAACATAACAATCTCCTCGAAATCATCACAATTCAAGAGCATTTGTCCGACCTGCCATTCCATGGCTTTCTGCTTGGCATCCTCCATACCCTTTGCAAAAAATGTGATTTGCTTCGCTTGGCTTCGATTCTCTACAGTTACTTCAAGTGTTCCGAATTCAAGCTCGGTAGTCTTCATGCAGAGACCCTCATCAAAGAGCCTCTGCAAATGATTATAAAGGTTGCTCTTTTCCATTTTTCAATCTTTCATTTTCTTGTTTTAACAAGTCCTCAAATTCCTTACGCTTTGCTCGCATATTCTCGAACCATTTACTTGGTGTTATAGGACACCCCATAAGCCAATGATCCAAGTTTGGAACAGGCAAATTGAACTCACTAGCTTCAATCGTATAATCATACCATTTCAGCAACTCTTCCTCTGGAGCATCCTTGTCTATATCAGTTACAATAGTAGCCATATCGAAGGTAAAATCACCGCAATTGGCTATTCCTCCAACTTGGTCTCCTATCCAAAATGTCTCCGGATTATCCAATCCGTAAAACTCATGCTTCTCACAAAATGCCTTCAAATAAGCATTGCAAGCATTCTCGTAATCTTTCTTTAATTTCACCTTATTCATATCACATATTCTTAAAAAGTTTCTTAATCTCGCTCTTCTCCACCTTAGGATGGGAGCACGTAACAACTTGCGTACTTGGGGCATGTCTTACCTGCCATTCGCAAGTATTACACCCCAAATCACCAACTTTATTAATTGCATTGGTGTATCTGCCTTTCTCACCATAGGGGCAATCGGTAACAAAATCCTTTCGTCCCCAGATGTACTCATCTATCTTGTATGAGATAGCATTTGCTTTCTCCTTTTTCTCGTTATTATTCAAAAACATCATATCATCAATATTTAAAACAGACATAGCTGACCATCATCAGCAACCTTTAAATTGTTCTCAGGAAACCAAAGTTCCTCTAATATCCTTTCCATGCATGCTACAACAATCGAATTTCCAGCTGCTTTTTGAAGACTTGACTTCGACACACCATTTTCAAGCATTCTGCCTATGTATTCTTCGTCAACATCCATCAAACGAAAAAGTTCTCTCGGAGTCAAACGCCTAATGCGCAACCTTGTCTCTCTAAGCACAACCAAGGAGTCCTTGCTCGCAGATGTAATGGTATTGGCTATATTCTTTCCAAGCTCAACCTTTGGGCTATGCTTTTCGCCTTTTATCCACTTCCCTACAGAACGAGTTCTTATAGCTGCGCTCATAGGCTCTTTCCATTTATTTGATACGAACTTCTCTTTACATAGCAGGGCATCGCTCAAAAAGTACTTCTCATCCACATTTTCCTCCAAGACATCAACTAAGTGTTTCTCCAGCTTTATCTTTCTCGGAAAATGATAATCTATCTTATCACCATCGTTTCGTATAGAGAGCATGAAGACACGCTTTCTACTCTGAGGAACACCGCAATCTGCGGCATTTATCACCTTAGCGAAGTTGATATATCCATATGATTCCAACTCCTTGCGCCACTTATTGAAGTAGCCGATAAACTTGTCTTGAACCAAAGCCTCAACATTCTCCATCAAGAGGTATTTCGGTCTCTTGGTAATAATGGCGTTTCTTGTAAACCAAAGGATAGAGGAACGTGTATTGCTTCCCTCCTCTATTCCTTTCTGCTTTCCGGCTTGCGAAACAGACTGACAAGGTGTTGAATACGTCAGTAAGTCAAAGTCTTTAACCTTACTCCAATCTATCGTTGTCATATCACCGAAATTCTTGCCGGACAGACTAGGAAAGCAAGCATTATGCAAGGCTATTGCACTTGGCTCTATCTCAGACCATCCGATACACTCGTAATCGAAATCAGAATATTTCTTCTTCAGTCGCTCCAAAGCCATCAGTTGAGAGTCATATCCGGCACATAGTTCAAATGTCCGTATCTTCATTTCTCTAAGCTTTTGAATTAACTCTTAACCCTGCCTTAATCTCGGCAGCTATTCTACCTTCGTTTGCCAATCTGTCGCAAAGCTCATTGTACTCTACTCCTGTATGGCTCTTCACCTTGCGCCAAGTGATGTGTGCTACATGAGCGGAATGCTTTCTAAACTTCTCCATCAAGTCTAAGTTCTTGTGTGCAGAATAAACACCGCTCAAAGTCTTAAGTGCATATTGGCTATCACTATGAACCTTAACAACCGCACCTTGCGGGCAATGACCGACACCACAGATGATTGCCAAAAGCTCCATACGGCTTATTGTCGTGTCAATTGTTCCATAGTTACCCTGCTTATACACCTTGCCTTCGTGTAAAATCACATAAGCAGCACCACCAGTGTAATTTCTTCGCTTGGTATCAGTCCGAAGAACCGCAGAACCATCAGTCCACACTTCATAGCAGTCGTGCATCTTTTCTTCCTTGGTCTTGAACTTGAAACCATGCTTGCGGTATGTCTGGCTCGGATTCTTCAAGGAATTCCATTTCTTGACCAAATCCTCCCATTTCTTAGGGACTTTACCGCTTGGCAGCAACCATCCGACATCATCAAATCGACCATAAAGCCACTTTAGGTTGTCTTTCATAAAACCTGCCATCGAGCAATACATTGCAAACTCTTCATAAGTTGGTTTTGCAACGTTTCTGTGCTCATCGCCCTCTTTCTGTTTTCTTTCTCCCATAGCTTCTTTCTTTTCTTAGTTTCTTTAATCAACCTCACAACACATACGAGTAGTTTATATACATAAGTGAAATATACTTCGTATATTCCCCTTAACTCTACAAACTCCCTTACGCACGCAGGTTATTTATAGATTCTCTCGTCTACTATTATTACGTTCGATTTTTTACCCACTTCATCTTTCGCTCAATAATTTTTGGGTTTGTTCCACTCTTCGACTTAGATACTTGGCTTTTTAGGACTTTGTATTTGTTAGCGCATCGCAGTTGACCCTTTCGATATTTTGCCGAAATGATGATAAGATTTCCGAACGCATCATAATAATGCCAATTGTTAGTACAAGCACATGCGTCTACTCCGACTTCTGTACATTGGACTATTTTTTTTACCGTACCAGACTTAACAAGCTTTTTGATAGTCTTCCCAACTTGGTATCTAGTTGAACAGGTATCTTTCATCATGCTGGTGTATGAATAACTTGTGTACTTTTCATTGAATGGTCTTTCCAACATACGAGCTTCCGTTTTTTTGGCACTACGTACACTTTTAATCGTATTCCCATTGACGGCTCTACAATGCGTATTGGAGACATCTTCAATAACATTGATTTTGTTACTCACAACGACATCACACAAAAGACTTCTCAACTGAGGCAAGGTAAGTTTAGCTATCTCGCAGCGTCTTGTCTTGTAACTGTATTGGAAACTGTCATGCAACTTGTTCGCTATGATTCTCTTCACACCGAACTTGTTAGTTTCAATTCTACAATATCCAAATTTAACTGATAAATCCAAATATTGTTTGAAATCTTTCTTGTTGTAGCCCATCACTTTAGCTGCTTGGTTTGTAGATCTAAAATGAAGGTCTGATGCACGGAATAGAAATTTTATCTTTAAGGCAAAACAAAATCCCACCAAGCGATTCTTATCGCCTAGTGCAATTTTAGCTTGCTTGATACCAATTCTAATCTGATGCATAATAACTCGTTTCCTTATTTGTTTAACTTATCTGTGTTTCGCCTACTCCAACAATTATTGCCCATTGCTAACCTAGAGCAATCTAAGAATGTTTCGACTCAAAACAAGGATTCTAAAAAGAAATCCTTACCCTTCATTCGTCTGACACCGAAATCTAGGTAAGGATTATCGTGATGTGGCTTTCGCCACGGAAAATCTTATTGATTCTTGTAAGCGTGTCAGCACCAACAAAGCACGCTGCAAAGATACTAATTTATTTTCAAACTGCAAGGATTTTAATGTGTTCTTCTGCCCTTATTGCGCATTTTTAACACACAACACAATTTTAGTTACGTATATAAAACTACAAATACATTAAACCGCTTGCAAATTTAACATTTAACACTCTAAGGCATTTTCAAGACAAAAAAAAGAGCAACCACCATCACTGGCAGCTGCTCCATAAGTTGTTACCTTAAACCAATCTAAAACCTTAATAACTAAAAACCAACCTAATAAAATAACTTTTTCTTATATTTTACCGTGAGAAAGAAAATCATTGTAACCAGCATCAAGGAAACGACCCAAAAGGAAATCATACCGAATTTCCAATAGAACAAATCCCATCCCTCCAAGTCTTTCTCAATATATTCCTTTTTGGTCTGGGCGATACTCAATTCTCTATTTAGGCTATCCCTCTGAGCCTTGTATATACTCGCTCGCTCTGCTATCTCCTTATAATGAATAAGGCTATCACGAACCTTGGATAGTTCCTTGCTGTCCCTGTATCTAATCTCTATATGAGTAGAATCCTTACCTAGAACCTTACCACTCTCATCTACCCTTGTCTTGACATCATCCTTGATGTAAGTGGAATCCTTAACCTGCTTTTCGGTCTGCTCCCAATGGTAAGATAGCAAGCTATCCCGAATAAGCTTGACCCTTTCGTTGACAATTGAGTCCCAGTGAGCATAAGTAGTAGTGTCTCGCACCACCTTTTCCACTTCTACATATCTCGTTGTCCGGCATCCGTACATCATCAGCATGATGAAGAAACCTACCAATATGGTAACGAGCCAACGCCACCAATCAAATCTTAGTTGCATATCAACCTCCTTTTTGAGTGCAAAGGTACAAATTATATTATATATGACACAAAAAGAGCCATTTGGGTTATTTCCAAAACCCGAATAAGTGAAAAACTAGCCATTTTCTGTTAACGAATGTAATCAAGCCTACTATTATAGCCAAAAGACGTTAAAGCAAAGAAAATAATTTGATTTTTTATTGCATATTTCAAATATTCTTTGTATCTTTGTAACAGAATTAGAAAGGTGAGACACACCTTCAGAAACTGTATTATTAACAATTAAGCCCTATCGCATCACGGCAAGCGAAAAGAATATGGCAACAACTAATAAAAAAAGAATGCGTGAGTTCTTCGAGTTCGGATTTGAGCAAGTTCAAGCTAAGTCCATCATTTAGGAGTGTAACTTCATTGCAGATGCTAAGGAGTTCGCAAAAGGTGGCAAGTTCGAGCGCTTCGCAGACTACACAAGAGAGCGTTTCGAGAACGAGTTTCAATGTGCCCTTTTGTTCGCATAATAACCATTTAAACTTACGGATATGAAAGAATTAAGCTTGACAACAGATTTGATGTTTAATCGCATTCTCGCTAAAAACAATTTTAAGTATGAGGATGAAGAAACAGCCAAAGAAGAAATAACTAAAATGCTATCTGATACAGACCTCACTGTAGTTGAGAGTAGATGCAAGGCTATAGAGATGGTCAATCCAGACAAGAGCCTAGAAGTACAAAAGTCTATTATAGCAGAAGGTTATCTATTCTTAAAAAACGAATATGCAATCTCTATGCAACTTATCCAATATAACGCCTATGGTACGATGAAGTTCGCATACGTTGTAAAAAGCATAACTATTTAGATTTACGGACATGAAAGAGATTCAAAAACTATTAATAAAATGAGCAAAGAATATTATATCGGAGATAGTGATTTTTGGGGCAATAATAGCCCAAACGATAAGTTTAACAAAGAGCTTGTTCCGCTTTTAAAAAAGTTAGGAGTTAAGTCGGAAACTGACTTAGACAAGATAGCAAACATAGTAAAAGATATTAGTTCTATGAGCTACGAAAACGGATATGATAATTGTGAAAAAGAAAATCAAGAATATTCATAAGTTATGGAGCATAAAAACATTCTATCCTACATAGCCAAGGATATACAGAAGACTTGTGAGAGACTTGGTATTTACGCTGAGTTCACACCAAAGGACGAAAAGCACATCGTAAGTTCCGATTTCAAGATGGAGCCTGCAATCTTCAAGAGCATTCATGTTGAGGCTGACCTCCACATTCACCCATCAGAAGTATCTGGAGAAGATGATGTGCTTGACATAGACGTTAGCTTGCATTATCGCTACTACCATTGGGAAGGTGGCGAGAATGGTTGCAACATCGGTTGGATGAAATACCAAATACAACAAGCCCACTTCAATAAGGACAAAGTGTATATTGATAATTTCGAGAGTCTTTGTACCATCAAGAGATGGCGAGGTATTGAACTTTAAAATAAAACTATATGAGTAAGACAAAAAACAATATTCCGTATGAGAGGCAGATGCTTCCCATTCTTCGCAACTACGACAAGCTGGTAGAAGAAAACAAAGCAATGAAAGCTATTATAGCGAACATAAGCAAAGTTTGTAAGCCCGAAGATACTGTCCTCCAATTCAAGAAACTAGATGGACAAATCAAAGACTTAACGAACAGACTTAATGTATGCAAGAAAAAATTGGAAGAAATAGACAATTTGGTTAGGGATAAATTAGAACGAGAGCACTTTTTCGTTTCCAATAGAAGTACCACCCTAGCAAACGTAAGGCTCTTAACAAAATAGATATGGATAACAAGAAAAGTAACAGAGGAGGTGCAAGGGCTGGAAGCGGACGAAAGAAAGGGAACAACGTGAACCTTTGCATAAGGATGCCAAAGGAAACCGTGGACTATATAAAGCAGAAGTCCAAGGAGGAAAATGTTCCTATAGGCTCTTGGATAACCACCAAGCTAGGACTTTAACGAAGATAGCCCCACCGACTAGAACGATGGAGCTATTTTTGTGTTATTAGCTGTTTATTACACGTCCATCATTGCAGACGAGCTTTCCGTACTTGATGTTCCCGACACGTCTGAGCCAACCCTTCAGATTTACCTCTTGCTTAGGGTCGTTCTTCACGATGTCGTTAAGGTAAGTAATCCTAGCGACCTTCAGACTGTCGAACAAGACCCACTGTCCTTGTTTAAAGTTATTGATAGCCGCCAAGGTGTTCTTGCCCATGATTCCGTCCACCTTTGTTCCTACAACTTTCTGTATCTTCTGGATAGCCTTTGAACAGCCGCTATTGTAGGCGAAGTCCACTAGGAGGTTCGCCACCGATTGGTTGTTTAGCTTGTCAGCCATGCAAACATCCCAGTAGTTCCTCTTGAACAGCCGATCATAATCTGCCTTGGTAAGCAACTTCACATCCTCGGCATTGATTACCCCATCACCATTCTTGTCATATCCAACCTTCTTCCAAGTAGCGAGCGTGATTCCGTATTTTGTCGCTCCACCCCTATCACTCTTCTTGTTTGTATACTTAGATGATTCCCAACTAAGTACGAACTCGCTTAAAATGTCCGATTTAGCCATTGTCTTTTTCCTCCAACTTTAAGTTATTGTGTTCGCCACGTTCCCCTATCGTCTTGGTAATGCCAGCCGTGACGAACAAACTAGCCACACTACCAACAAATGCACTTAACCCCATCAAATCGGTCTTGATAGTCCCATAAGTTACCACTTCCCACACTAAGATAAAGCAGACAACCAGGAGCATCAAGAGACCTATCAGAGTAACGGACACTAAGAAGAATGCCTTGCTTGAATGTCCGCTATTAACTTGTATGAGTAATTTCAGATACTTAACCATATTTTAATCCTCCCTGTCACGATATATCTCATTTTCTTCCTTTTCAACCAACGTTTCTAAGGATTCTCGCTTTCTTGGTGGGGTTCTAAGTTGGCATCCATCCTTGATGCATCTGTTCCATTGTGCCTCATGCAAGGCAAGCTTCAAATCGTTCTTCTCATCCCTTAGATTGCGTATGGTAATACGATACTGATTGATTTCCTCATACAATTCATCTACTTTACTATTAAGATTAACGACCGACTCGTTGGAACGTTCATAGAGAGCCTTCCACTCATCGGCATATGATGAAATAGTCTTATTCTCTTCCTGTGATGCGAGTGCCGCCTCCTTTCGTTTTCTACTATTATAGTACAGCAACGTGGAGATAACTCCCGATGCGCAAAGAAGATTAATTCCCGTCTGTATTAATTGAATAGTTTCCGCTGTCATTTCCTTATGTTTTTTGTTGCAAAGATAGCTATTTATATATAATAATGTGAAAATAGCCGAGTCAGAAAACTACACAATTAATTTTTGTGCAAATAATTAAATATTTCCTTAAACAAAGTTATAACACATTAAATTATTTGCTCTATCAATAAAATCTCATTACCTTTGCAAATACAGGTGAGTCACACCATAAAAAACTGAATAAAAATGAAGATAATAGAACAAGATACAATAGACATCATTAAGGCGCACATAAATGAACGACCAAGATACAAGTTGGCACAAAGAATGGGTGTCAGCGTGAAATTCTTGTATAAGATTCTACATGATTGCAATTGTAAAATCGAACATAAAAGACCTGTTCCGAAACCCAACAAGAAGCGTGATGAACAAATTGCAAAGCTTTACACCAACCATTCAGTCAAAGAGATTGCCGAGATTATAGGGTGTCATCCGTCTACAGTAGGAAAGGCGGCAAAAAGACTAAAGCTTACTCATTCGAATGAAACTATCGAAAGACTTAAAAAGAATAGTTTGGCAAATTTAAAGAAAGCGTATGAGAAAGCAACAATAAGTAAAAGGGTAAAAAGCTGGCAAAGAACCATGCAGATGGAGAAATTCAGAGTTATATCCTGCATTCCACAACAGACAAGATTCAAATTTGCGGATATGCCTATAAAAGCATATCATGCCAAGTACAATCTCATAACAAAACATGGATATTTCGCTTTCGAAGGTGAGCCATACATTTTAGGTTATGACCGGAATACTCATAGGATGAATGAAGAATACTATAAGAACAAATATGGATTTTCTTTTGAGGAGGATGAAGAATGCCAAGAAGATTAACAAAAGAACAGATAGACTATATTAAAGTCCACATCAATGACTACCCACGAAAGGAAGTAGCCAAGGCTGCTGGTGTTACACTACACACCTTATATAAATATATCACTATTTTAGGTGGCACAAAAATAGACAACAAGTTGAGTAAAGAAACCATCAGCCAAATTTCCGTCATGTACCAAACGATGACAGCAAGGGAAATTTCCGAAGTGTTGAATATTCCTCAATCTACAATATTAGGACAAGTCAGTAAGCTTGGTTTAAAACACAATGTAGAAACGATAAATAGAATTCGTAAAGAGCGAAACAAGTCTCTAAGAAACTATTGGAATAAAGAAAGATATGCACGTAAAGGAAGAAAACTTCACATGCAATACAAAATGGATGAACTTAGAGTTATGTCGGGCAAGCCGCAAGAGACAAAGTTGAGGATAAGAAAGCTCTCCTCAAAGGCTTTGAATGCTAAGATGTATTTGCGAAAGTCTTATAACTATTTCTACTCTAAGGGTGAGCCGTTCATTCTCTGCTATGACTCCGAGACAAAAAGACACCCTAAAGAGGAATACTATACTGAAAAGTTTGGTTTCAAGTTCGTGTGTGCTTAATTTCTGTTTGCTGTTCCGTTTGCATTTTTCGTTTTCTGCAAACGGAATTTGCAAACAAGCCTTTGATTTCCATGCATCCGGAAGTATGATATTACCTCCTATCACCTTAATTACTTGATTATTAGTGATTAAAAGAAAGTTTGATAGAGTTATTTAATCTTATCCTTATTATTCGTAACTTTGCAGCCGTAACGTTACATAGAGTTAGTTTAATTAAGGTTTAACACAAAAAGATTATTCTTATGGAGACATCAAAAACTTATGTTTTTAATCCAGAGGGTTCAGGTAACAATGGAGGAATGATGAGCTTGATAGCTCCTTTGCTCCAACAGAGAGGCGTTGATCCAAACGTTCTTCTTGCGATGAAGGGTAATAACGGATTCGGCAATGGTGATGGTTCTTGGTTCATTTGGCTGCTCTTTATCCTTTGCTTCTGTGGTTGGGGCGGTAATGGTTTCGGCTTTGGTGGTCGTGGTAATGGCGCAGGTCTTGCCAATGAAATCAACAATGACTATGGTCGTTCCTTGCTTATGGATGCTATCGGTGGCAATCGTAATGCACTCAGTAATCTCGCAACTCAGCTCAATTGTACTGAAGGACAGATTCAGCAAGCAATCTCTGCCTTGACAACCCAAGTCCAGAACGTGGGCAACCAAGTAGGCATGAGCGGAATGCAAACTATCAACGCTCTTCAACAAGGTAATATGCAGATTGCATCACAACTCGCTGATTGCTGCTGCCGTGTAAATAATAATATTACGGCTATGGACGGAAACGTCAAGTTGGCTATGTGTCAGCAGACTGGCACTTTGCAGAATGCCATCAACAATGTAGCCGTAGGACAGGAGCGTGGCTTCTCTAACGTGGCCTACGAGACCCAGCGCCAGACTTGTGACTTGCACAACGCTATCAAGGAGAGCACTCAGACCATCGTTGACGGTCAGAAGCAGGCTGAGATGCGTGAGATGCAGAACAAGATTGATTCTCTTCGTGAGGAGAACAGTACCTTCAAGTCTTCCGCTATGACATCACAGATTGTGGGTCAGGCTGTAGCACCTATCAATGCGGTATTGGCTGGCTTGCAGAGTGAGGTGGCTGGTATCAAGTGTAAGTTGCCAGAGACGGTAACTACGCCTTACAGCCCATTTACTGCGGTTCCTAATTGTGTCGCTTATCAGGCTGGTCTGTATGGTTTGAATGCTGCCAACAACGGATTCTGGGGTTAAAGAAAGGAGGCTGCTATGTTATGGATGAGACCTTTTGCATGGGTTAATCGTAACGGCTCGGCAGCTATCGCATCTACAGGCGTGGTGGTGAACACCGAAAATGTTGTTTTCTCGTTCAGAAACCACGCCTTCGTGAATGCTAACTATAGGGGAACTATCTTTGTGAACCTACATCAAGCCATTCCGACAGGTACGACAAATACGCTGCCAATCCTTTTCGAGACCAATGGCGTAACCCAAGCTGTAACTAAGTTCAACGGCAATCCTTTGACGGTAGCCGACATTGCAGGAACTGGAGTTTATCAGTTTTGGTTCGAGCGAGATACTAACACCCTTCAGCTAATGACGGGTATTGTTTAACAATTAACATTACAAAGCTATGTTTCAAGGACTTCGACCTAACAGCATATTCTATGTGCTTGACAAGGGTGAAAACCCAAGTCTCAAAATCGGACAGGTTGTGTCGGTCAGTAACCCACAACCTAAGTTCCCAACATATACTCCTGGGCAATTCAACCCACAACCAATGGAGACTACCGTTGATGTTGTAGTGAAATTGCCGAATGAGCAAATGGAGTTCAAACAACTCCCTTCCAATATGCAAATCGCAAACTCAGAGAACCTCGTGGTTTCTGAAAGTCGTGAAGCCATGGATGCAGAAGTTGAGGCTATGTATCGGCATTCTAAGGAGATTGTGGAAAGTGAGTCATACCACAAAAAGGTTATGGAAGAGTGTGCAAAGATGCGTGCCATCTTGAATCCACAAATAGCCAAAGACAGACAACAGGAAGAAGACATCAATAACCTCAAAAGCGAGGTTAGCGGAATGAAGGGAACTTTGACCGATATTAAGTCTATGTTGTCAGTGGCTTTGGAAAAAGTTAATACAAAAAAGTAAATCATTATGGGATACATGATAGAAATTACCGAAAACAAGGTAAATGAAATGTCGGAACTTGTAGAGAAGATGCTTAAGTATGGTGGTAAACTCATGCACTGCATTGATGAAATGGGGGATGACAAGTATGGACGAATGGGTCACAGAAGCCCAATGCCGGATTACCGAGACAATTGGGATGATGACGATGATGACCGCTATAGTGAAAGACATGGTGGTCGCAGAGGTGGCGGTTATCGCTATTAGTATTACACTTTGAGGTGGGGAGAAATCTCCACCTCCTTTAAAAGCTTTTATTATGGGAAGATACAAAATACCACTTGACGCATACGATATGAAGCCTGAAGGGATGATTGCGTACCTTCGCTACAATGGCTGGCACTTCAATAAAAAGATGTGCGATTGGGCTATTACCTTAATGCGCAAGACAAACGCAACGACTGGTAAGCTCGAAAAAGTTGAACCGACAGAAAAAGATACAGTCGAGGAACTTCTTAAAGTCAACAACGTAAAGTTGGAGAATGCCGACAATTACGATTTCGTCTATGTCGCAAACATGGCTAGAGCCGATTTCTTTAAGTCCTCTTTAAAGGACGAAGCTGCTTTGGCTCAATTCATTAAGGATATGGTGGATGACCCTGACCAAGCGGACGGATTTATTTTTAATAGATTTTATGCCGATTGCAACCATAATGGTATCGGCATTCCATGGGATGATGTATTATGATTAGACAAGAAATTTACTTGGAGAAATACGATTGGAATGTGATTGTATGTCATGTAGCTAATCAAGAAGAGGTTGACGAAGCTATGGACTTACTAAGTTCCATTGATTGTAAGGGGCAACCATTATTGGATGCATACGACCACATTTCAACCGATTCTTCAAACAAAGGATTGACATACACAAATGTTTCAAAGAAAACAAGTGTTGTGCTCATTTGCAAGTCTACTTCTGAAGGTGAGTATATAAATAGTCTCACACATGAAATGTTTCATGTAGTAGCACATATATGCAACCATCTGGGAATAGATATGCAAGGCGAAGAACCATGCTATCTTATGGGATGGCTTTGTCAGTCGATATTATAGAAGATTTCCTTATAAGTTTAACTTGGCGGGCAGACCTTGGATTTTTCCATCTGCCCTCCTATAAAATTACAAGAATATGAGTTGTTCGAAAATCAAAAATTACCTTTATGAACGTTTTAATGAGGATTTTAACGTTCTATCTGAGAATGAAAATCGAGTTATCATTACATTTGATGATAATGACTTGTCGGTACTCGTAAACAAGATGGAGAATAAATTATTCATTCTCGTTCCGCTAACTAATATGCATTCGTTTGAACATCATCCGGATTGGATCTTGGTAGATGGCGAACGCATCAATAGCAACCTATTTTGGAAGGAATGCGGCAACCAAGTGATAGAATATCAAGGTGATGCCCCTATAGCTATCAAGCAAGACACCATAGAGAGAATTGTTAATGATTTCATTAAAAACAGATAACGTTTTAAAATTTGCATTAATTTATTTGCAAGGTCATCTTTTTTGTCGTATCTTTGCATTGTAATAAAAATGGTGAGACACACCGGAACAACTGTGTTTTACAAACTTAATTTTCGTAGATAAAGATATTAATATATCAATATAGAAAAGCAAAATTATGACAGAAAAAGGATATTTAATCAAGAAAAAAGTATTATTCATTGATTTAGACGACACGATTATTACAACTATATCAGGAAACACCTTTCCTACAGATGTAACAGATTTCAAAATCCGTAAAGAGGTTTTGGATAAGATTGTAGATGCATTCCCTACTCTTTACTATGTGGAAATAGTCTCAAATCAAGGAGGCATCCCTCAATTTGTAGACGAACAGGATTTTATCGGCAAGATTAAGGCTATTGAAAGCTTTATGCAAAAATATCTTCGCAATCATACCGGACGAAATATCTTCGTCAACTCTATGTATTGCCCATCGCATGCAGAGATAGGAATGAGAAAGCCAAATACAGGAATGCTTGAGTCGTATTCTTCTTGGAAAAAGAGTGAGCTGATTATGATAGGTGATGCTAGTGGAAAAGAAGGTGACTTCTCGGACTCCGACAAACAATGCGCAGAGAATTTCGGAATTGAGTACATTGATGTAGAAGACTTCTTGAAAATATGAAAACAATAAAAAAGAGAGGCAATCACTTACCTCTCTTACTCTTAATGAAGTGCAGAATATCCCACTTCTTCCAATATCTCGTATGCCCACGCTTCTTACACTCGCCATTCGGTATGTCACCTCTAGCAACCATACGATTAAGTGTAGCATCGGAAACGTGAAGCTTCTCCTTGACCTCCTCAGTGCTCAGCATAGGGTTGAGCATATCGGGGATGATGTCACACAATCTATCCAAATCATCATCGCTCATTCCGCAAGCGGTGACCTTCTCGCCATTCCTCTGCTGCTCGTCAGCCTTGAAGCAAGCATCACTCAGCGACTTTAAAGCCGTTCCGAGTATCTTATAATTCAATATCTTTCCCATAATCATGCACAAATTTTACGTCCTAACTTGGTTCTACTAATAAACATATCTACAAATCCATACAGATAAAACATTGCAGTTACAATCATAACTGTAAAGCAAGAATCAACCATATCTTTAGTAGTGTACCAACTCCACTCCACGATATGCGCAGCGTTGACTCCAAAAAAGTAGAAAAACGGAATACGATACCGCCAGCACAAGAAGAAAAATCGGCTTGCTAATATCAAAACCATAGGCAGAACATACACCATCAAGTAGATGAATAAATAGCAGGGAAAATTCTCATTGTTTGTTATGAACATTTCCCTTGGATGCTGACTAAAATCCCACATTCCATAAGCGTGTAATAGCATAATCGTAATTGGAACATACTTGCAGAACCATCGGAAGAACTTCAAGATTCTTCTGGAATATCGGTTACCATACTTCATGAGCATCCCCATCAGCTCCGTCACATCAATGTCCTTTATCAACCGTTGGACTTCGGCTTCTTGTTCTTGTGTCATAAGCTATTATATTTTAGTTGATTTAAAAGATTGATGCCGCAAAGATACGCATTTTTAAAAGTAAGAAGTCGGCTTTAGGCTAATTTTTGTGTTAAACTTTATAAAATGTAACAATCCGTAACTAAACAAAATAGCGTTAGAACAGCTTTCTTGCCAAATTCTAACGCTATTATTATATCTACACTGGTATTATCCTATCACAACATCAAGGGTCTCCATATCAGCGAACTTCAAGCCGCAATCCTTAGCAGCCTTGAACAACTCCTTCTCGTCAACTGCCTCGATGGCTACCTCTACCTCGGCATTGGCAAGGTCTGAGAAGTACTTCTCGGTCTTCTGCTTCTGATTAAAGAAGTACTCATTAACCTCCGCAAACTTGGCGGAATCCTCCTTGGTGTATTCGTAGCCCTCATCGGCGTGCTTCTGCTCTAACTGCTGGCACTCCTGGAGCTTGCGCTGCATCTCATCGAACTTATCGTCCTTCAAGCTCTCCTGTGCTTCCTCTACGTCCTTGTCGTAGGTATCGGCTACATGGCGCAGAGCCTTCATATTCTTCCATACTCGCATAGCGGCATCATCACTCATTGATGATGTCTTCAATGCTTTCAATGTTCTGTAGGCTGCAACAGCCTCGATTGTCTTAATCTTCTTCATAATTGTTTCTTTATTTAAATGTTTAAACTAAATATTTTCTCCAATTAACTTGCTATACAGAATACCTTTCTATTTCCGTTGCAAAGATAAGAAATATATCCCAAACTGGCAAGAAAATCAAATATTATTTTTAATCAATAATTCCTTGGATAAATACCGTTTGCTTAGTAGTCAAAACATAGTCCACATACAGCCATAATGCGTAAGTTTTTCCACTCTGCATTTTGTTCTTGAAAAGAACGGTTTTACTATCACCGCCAGCCAGTTTTGTATTACTCATAAGAATAGATTCGCCAACCAGCATACTACTATTTTCCTTGCTCGAAGAAAAACGTAGTTGCAATGAAACAACATGAGACACTCTATCAACATTCTCAATCGTTGCACTTCCAAGACCACTTTGTCTTAGTGTAACCTTGCTAGCATTAATGTCTGTTCTGGTTTTCACCACAAGAGTGATTGGCTGTAATACTGGTATAGGGATATACGAACCCGCTTGTAACTGAGGGAAATCACTGCTTGTATAATCCACGCTGCTCATAAACGGATAGACTGTGTATGTGCCTGCGTGGACCTTTGTAAACTTAACGGTGTTTGTATCTGATGTTCTCATATACTGTAGCTTGTCGCCATTGTTGTTATAGAGCAACACACCAAAGTGATAGGTTATGTTACCATCATCCAACAAGTCTTTCATGCTTATCCAGTCAGAATCGACACTTTGCAGATTATATGCTGCGCTAATACTTACGGCATCTTCCGCTGATGGACTTGTCGTGCCAATTTCTAGGTATTCACTTCTTGCGTTATGATTATACCCGCGAAAATCTCCTAGTCTGTAAGGTGCAGATGCCGTCCTATGGGTGAAGCCGTTGTCCGCTTGCGAATAATAGCCCTTTATATCATAGATACTTGTTGCTTTAGGATAATTGATGTTGCAGTCATTCCTCTTACCCTTCCACCCAGTATTGATATCAAGGAAAGCGTTGTCTGAGTCAACGGGCTTATACTTCGCCCACATATTTATTTTGGTGGACTTGCAAAGAGTAGCAAGGTCGCCGCTGCCCTCTCCGAAGAGGTTCTTCAGGTCATCGATACTGACGGGAGCCGTTATTTTTTCGTTTGCTAATGCCATACGCTTAATCTTTAAACTTAGAACACTAGGCAAGGCAGCTCTATAAGAGCCACCCTGCGTTAATACTCACGATACTTACTCTGCTGCCTCGCTAGCCATATTGGTAGCGATAGCGGAATCAACCTCCGCTATCAATGCTGATACCTCACTGAGCTTGCTCTGAGGGATGCCGCTGATGTTGTAGGTCAGCTCGCTGCCGTTGGAGTTTGCGTTCGCGTTGCCGAGATAGTTACCATTGGCATCTGCGTAGATACTCATATTGATGCTCTCGATGTTGCCACCCGTCTTGTCAACATTGTAGGTAATTTCTACTCGATAGCCGCCCTTGGTATAAGTGGCGGTTGTCTGTTCACTCTTCTTGTTAATCTTTAAATTCTCCATTTTCTTAACTAATTTAATAAATTAATATTCTTGTTATCTAATCTCTTCTTGTTACTGCCGTCCTGCTTTCCACTCAATCGCTGAACCTCTGATTCTAGGAAGACCACACGAGCCTTCAACCTGCTCACCTCATCGTCAACTTGCTCGATAGCACCAAAGGCAACGGCAATCAGCTTTGGAGACCAATAGTTGATTTTGAGGAAGCCCTTGTCGTCTTTCTCCACAAGGTCTTGCATGAAGGTGTTGTGAAGAACCCTTTGGGCAATCCAACCGATGCTATCCTTGTTGTCGGCATTGTATCGGAATGAAACCGTGCCACCCATCGCCTTGATGATAGCCAAGCTGTCAACGCCGTGTATGTCATGCTTCAAGCGTTCATCGGAACTCTTGTAAGCCGTAACACCGCCAGTGGCATAGAAATTACCATCCAAACTCAGCACAGGATTGCCATTGTTGTAATTAAGCCACATGGACTTCATTCCGCTATCGTTGCCAACTCGAAAGTTAAGGTTATAGCCTTCAAGTACCACATTCTTGTTGTTGGAGAAGTTTCCGTAGCCTATGGTGAGAATGCCATTATCATCCTGCGATATGTTCATCACATTCAGATACTTTGATGCTTTGCTATTCTTCCATAGCATTCTATATACACCTGTGTGATAAATGTCGCCGCCAGCGTGCAATGCTGGAGTATAGACGGAGCTTATTCCTTGCTTAAGGTTGATGACACCCCCACTTTGGGCACTGTTCGCCTTGAATATGCTTCCATCGGCAATGCCGAGATAAACGGTCTTGCTGCTATGGTCGTACTTAAGACCCGCCCACTGGTCGTAGTCCCATGCATCATTTCCGAATCGGAGGGCTGTGTTGCCTTGCAAGATAACTTCACCATCGAGGGATGAGATATACGTGCTTCCCATCTTCAAGCCTTTGTGCGAGCCGTCAACGAGGCTAAGTAAATTATTAATAGTCGCCGTTCCGTTGATTGTCGTGTCCTTGAAATGCGCAGCTCCGCTCGTTCGCAAGCTCCAGTTGCCATCTCCGATGGAGGACTGGCTACAGATGTCTTGAACACCTATCCAGTTGGAGTTGTCCGAGTTTCCGATGTAAAGGTTGCCCGAACCGTGCTTTATCCTTGCCCCTGCGTCCAAGGTTATGTCGCCGACACCTGTCATGCTTCCACTTATGTTAGCTGTTCCGTTGAAGGACTGACCCCAGATGGTTCTTGCGGTTTGAAGTTTCGTGGCACTGGCTACATTGTCCGATGTAAGTGCCAAGGTTCCTGTCGCCGTTGGAAGCGTTACCACATTGCTGTGGTTGCCGTTGGTCTGCAACCTTACGGAATAGTCGCTGCCTGTGGTGTTGTCGTGGTGGAAATCAATGTAATGTCCAAGTTCTATCACGCCATCAGTTCCAATTACAGGAATCTTGCCATACGGCTTGCTACTTCCTAACTGAGCATGATAGCCGTCCACGGTGTCACAATTCGTGGCATAGGCAGCTGTCAACGTCTTATTCGTGCCGCCAATGGTAATGGAAATGTTATTCCCACTATTAGACAGATTGGTAAACAAGCCAGAGGCATGAACCCCATCCAACTTATCCGCATTGGAGATGGTCTTGCTGTTGATGTAACCCCATATTGCCGACGCTGGTCTTCTATGTATCCTATTCTTGGCGTTGCTGTCGTTGAATCCATTGTCGCTCGCCCAGGAAGTAAGAATCTCCGTCTTGTCGGTCAAGTTCGCTGTGGCTGTTGATATGGAAGCAATCAAGTCCGTGTCCGCAACGGTCACATCAGCCGAACCATTGAATGACTTGCCGAAGACCGAAAGGGAGTGGTTCACCTTGGTTGCTGTTGCGGCGTTACCTGTGATGCTTGCGCTAGCTGTAATGAATCCTGCTCCATTCGTCAATTGGTTCGTGTTGTTCGGAATGCTTATACTTTTTGCTGCACTACCATCATAGCTTCCGCTTGAATATCCGCTCCAAGAAAGAGCACTTGGATTTTTCATCGTGCTAGGTCTTCCGCTTACGTTCGTCCAAGCAACAGAACCCGCCGATGCAGCGTAATTTACCGACTGTGACCCGATGTTTGATGAGTCGATGATGGTCTTCCAATCTTTCCACGAACCCGCAATTTTCTGACGGAAGTACATGTGACCATTAGTAGAATAATCATTGGCAAGCAACATTCCATAGTTGGCATCTGCACTTCCCCAGTTCATTACCTGTAGCCATGCATTATCGGTAGGCGTATTCGTCACATCTTTCATCTCGTAGATGTGAGATGCACCATTTGTATTGAAGTTGTCTAAGTCGGTCACTATGTTCTCTCTAGTATGATAGAGGAACAGAGACTTTGCGTCCGCCGTTTTCATGTAGGCAGAGAGACTTTGGTGTGCAGTGAGGAAAGTAGCACCCTTAGTAACGGTAATGGTCGTACCATTCTTGGTGACAGACGTAACCGCATTACCACTGCCCGATACGGATATTGATGTAGCACTGCCACCCTCCAAGCTGGAGATGCGAGAAGCAAGAGCCTTGATAGAGTAGGCAGAAGCTATCTCAGACAGCGATTCGCTAGCAAGCTTCAAGGCATCTGAATAACTCTTCACACTGCCGTTCAAGCCGCCACCACTTCCTGCGGAGCTAGTTCCGTATGCGCTTATTCCACCTGTGGCATAGAGATTTCCGTTAACCTTCAAGTCACCGTTGGAGTCCTTCTCCAAGATGATGCCGTTGATGTTGACCTTGGTTGTGGTGTAGATTTCTCCCAACACATGCAGCTTATGAGATGGGGCAGTTGTTCCGATGCCGACGTTACCATTCACGCTAAGTTTGTTGGAGAGGTATACATCCTTGCCACCAAAGTTGCGAATCCAAGTGTTGTCGGTCATGTACCAACCGCCGCCGTGGTCTTCACTATACCAACCAGAGCTTCCCTTGCTTCTGAACCAGTTGTTTGTGTAGATAGTTCCTGCTGGTGCTGCGGAAGTATTGATGTTGCCCACACCTGTCATGTTGCCGCTCACGTTTGCTGTTCCGTTGAAGGACTGACCCCATAGCGAGCGAGCCGTTACAAGTTGGTCTGCTTGCTTCACGATGCCAATTCTCGTAGCACCATCAAGCAAGGTGTAAGGGCTATCCCCTGTGGTTGCTGGCAAGCTTTGAGCCGCAGAGAACGATGTATTTGTCACCAAAGTTCCTTGGCTTGTGAAATCGGCAGACGTGCGTCCTGTCTTCTTGATGATTGTGTAAGACAGACATCCATATCTATCTTGGCAATTTCCCCAAAGTTGAACATTGCCAGTTGCATTGTTGTAGTACACACGCAACCTTGAAGACATGTTTCCAACCAACTCACGCAAGGCTATGTTAAAGTTGTATGCCCCAGAGCCATTCGCTCCATTCTGACGGATTCTCAACACGACAACCGAATAGGTATCGTTATATCCGTTGGAGAAGAGGAACGTGAAACTTCTATCATCCTGTAGGTTGTCTGTGACGGTAATGTCAAACAACTTCGCCCAATAGTGGGAAAGGTTTGCGGTGTTGCTGTTTACCGCTCCCGACCATACGATGTTGTCTTTGTGCCAACCATCGAGCAAATCCGCATTGAGGTTTGTCCATTGTGCGGTAGTCGAAGCTATGTGATTCGAGCCGTTGTAACCGAATTGCATACCTCCCTTGCCGAACTTCACCATTCCTGCGTTGTTGTTGCTAACGCCCATCAAGCCGATAGTGTTGCCAATGTTACAATCACCAATGTAGCAATCATCGCCAATGCGCAATCCATTGTAAGCACCATTCAATGCGCTTGCCACAATCTTAAGCTGACCTGTGAGCGTTCCACCTGTCAAAGGCAAGTACTTTGCGGTGATGGCATCCACCTGTGACTTCGTATAAGCATCAGTAATGCCATACCCACTTATCGTTGTCGGCTTGCTTGTGAGTTCTGAGAAGGCAAGGCTGTTCTTGATTGCAAACGAGCCGAAAGCACCCTTGTTGCAATAGGCGAGGTTTGAACTTGTGCCACTATATGCTCCGTTCCAGTAAGCTATGAAGCTCATGTCAGGAATGATGTTGCCATCGATCGATGCGTTAGTCCATCCCGAAGTGCCCACCGCAGAAAGGCTCTTCTTCGTGTAGCTCTTGGTGTAGGTGATGGCTGTTCCACTGGTGGATATGCCAGTCACGAACACATTGCTTCCACTTGGCTGAGTAACCGAGCGCAAGCCATCCGTAATGCCAAATCCCGACAAAGTGGTTGGCTTGTTGGTGATATAGCTCCACGCAAGGTTTCCTTGGAACGCCGTGAGAGCCTTGATGTGTGGAGCAATAAAGTAGGCATCGCCTTGGTTCGTCACGAACGAAAGGCTTACTCCTGCTCCTATAGTGTCATGGTCAGTATAAACCAATGCAGCCGATTGAACGCCACTTGCATCAGGGTTCTCGTTAGTTGAGAAAACCAATTGCGGACCGCCATCGCCATAGGACAGCTTTCTAGCCGACTTGATGTAGTTTGCATCGTTGCCATAGGTATTTCCATAAATCACCAAGCGATTCTGCTCAGCCTTGTAGCTTGTGTTGACGGTGACGGTAGCCTTTGACAACTTCAAGATGTTGTCTATCTTGGTGATTCCTGTCAAGGCTTGCTCGGCACTGCTGCCCTGCACCTGTGTCGTTCCCACATAATGAGTATGGTTAGACAAGCTGAATGTGCTTCCCTTTGTCAAAGTCAAGGTATGCCCACTTACAGATGCAGCCGTAACCGCATTGCCCGAGCCTGTTACGCTAACGGCGTTCACACCGTCCGTGATACCATATCCACTGAGACTTGTAGGCTTAGAGGTCAAACTTGCAAAAGTATGTGTATGCCCATTGAGCGAGAATGTAGAGCCTTTTGTGAAGGTTATCTTTGTTCCACTCTTCGACACGCTAGTTACGGCATTGCCTGAGCCTGTGGTTTCAATGCTTGTTGCGCTACCACCCTCCAAACTGGAGATACGAGAATCAAGAGCCTTGATGGAGTAGGCAGATGCTATCTCACTGAGCGATTCTGATGTAAGCTTCAGCGCATCATTGTATGCTTTAACAGAACCATTCAACCCACCTCCACCGCTTGATGAAGATGTTCCAGCACCATAAGCAGACACTCCACCACTTGTGTAGAGGTTAGCCACCTCTTCGGTCGTGGTATTCGTAATCTTCAACGCCTTATTGGCTGCGTCATACTCCAACTTGATGTTACCGATGGAGATATACTTTCCACTAGGCACGATGATGCTTCCATTGATGTCAGCAGTGCCATTGAACGAATTTCCCCACAATTTGCGAGCATTAGTAAGCTGGAGAGCCTTCTTCGCTGAACCGTTTGTGAAGTAGCCTTGCAAGGTGGCGATACTCCCTTTGTTTGCGGATATGCCCGAAGCATTTACCCCTTCTGCCTTTTTCGCTCTTGCTACCTCGTCAGATATAGACTTGTTGATTCCGTCAACGATACCACTTAAAGTGTCTGTCTGCGCAATATTGGCGAGGAAGCTCACCACCTCGTTCCACTTATTGATAATTCCGTCCGCAGTCTCCTCGTCAGTAGTCATAAGGGCGTACCAGTCATAGGCACTATTCCAATGACTTACCTTAGTGGATGAAATGCCGTCCAGTACAGACTTATTGCTATGAGTATGCTTTGCTGATACCGCACCATCCCAAGCTGTCTGCTTTGCAGTAGTAGGAATGGAGTAACCAGAAGCAAGGGCAATGGCAATAGTTCCATTGGTAGTGATAGGCGAGCCGCTGACCGAAAGCCCAGTTGGGACAGAGATTGCAACCGATGTGACCGTACCTGTGTTCTTAGTATATCCGCTATCATTGCTGAGTTCGGACAACTTGGTAGGAACGGTTACGTTTATGGTTTTCGCAGCAGAGTTTGGGGTGTAAGTGCCTAGGCTTGTACCATTCTTCTGAATAGTCAAGCCGTAGATGGTCTGATGCGAAGTAAGATAGCTACCCTTTGGCTGATAGGTAGCCTTGGCAGCTGCTATCGTAAGATAGTCGGAGAACACGCCTGTCCCGAATGCGTTTATCTTGTCGTTGAGCTGCTTGATGCTCCAAGCAGTAGCAAGGAATGAAACTTCCGTCTTGCTGCTGTCTCCGTTGTCGGCGGAAGTCATGGCTGTAGCCTTTTCGAAGCCAAGGACTGAGCCGTTCAATCCGCTTCCTGTGCCACCGCTGACGGAAGAAGCACCGAAAGCCGTGATGCCGCCTGTCGCATAGAAGTTGGCGGCGGTCTTTCCGTCCGTCTTCTGAACGTAGAGATTGCCGCTTCCATCATTGATGATGTAGATGTCGCCAATGGCAACCTTGCTCTTGAAGGTAGCGATGCCGTTGACGGTAAGCACACCTGTTATCGTTCCTCCTGCAAGAGGGAGATACTTAGCAATGGTCGAGTTCACTTGCGCCTTGGTATAAGCGTCCGTGATGCCATATCCTGCTATTGTAGTAGGCTTTGAGGTCAAGCTAGCGAAGGTATGGGTGTGACCGCTGAGGGAGAATGTGCTTCCCTTTGTCAAAGTCAAGGTGTGACCGTCTATGCTTGCGCTAGTAACGGCGTTCCCTGAGCCACTAAGCGTAACCGTATTGACTCCATCGGTGACTCCATAGCCAGCAAGTGTTGTTGGCTTTCCCGTAATCTCGCTGAATGCGTGGGTGTGCCCCAACTTGCTATAGGTCTTCTCCGCATCGGCAGACTTCAAGTAAGCAGCCAAGGACTGATGAGAAGTAAGGTAAGTTCCCAAGTCAACGGCTGTTCCACCTGTGGCTGCGATGGTCTTAGTGACACCATTAATCTTCACGCTGTGCGTATGTGTCTTGTCACTCTTTCCGCTGATGTCTTGATGGGATGTCAAGAAAGTAGCTCCCTTTGTAAATGTCAGTTTAGTACCACTTTTCGACACACCTGTCACCGCATTGCCACTTCCTGTAACCTCTATGCTTGTCGCACTTCCTCCTTCCAAGGTGTTTATGCGACCTATGGCATCATTGATGCTGCTGTAGAGTGCAGCAACAGAGTAAGCACTAGCAACCTCGCTAAGACTTTCGCTTGTAAGGCTCTTGGCATCATTGTATGATTTCACCGTGCCATTCAATCCACCGCCTCCAGTACTACCGCTAGATGTAGTTCCGACACCATAAGCAGATACACCACCACTAGTATAAAGATTTGCAACTTCGTTGGTCGAGGTGTTCGTTATTTTCAACGCTTTGTTAGTTGCATCATACTCCAACTTTATGTTGCCAATAGTGATGTACTTTCCACTAGGCACAACGATGCTACCGCTTATGTCGGCTGTTCCGTCAAAGCTGTTACCCCAAAGTTTACGTGCGTTGGTCAGCTTGATGGCGGACTTCGCCGAGCCATTCGTGAAGTAGCCTTGCAAGGTTGTTATGTTCGCCTTGTTTGTGGCAATGTTTGTAGCATTTGCACCCTCCGCCTTCTTTGCCCTGTTAGTTTCGTCCGTGATAGACTTGTTGATACCACTAAGTATGCTATCCAATGAATCTGTCTGCGCAATGCCAGCAAGGAAATCCACAACCTCATTCCACTTGTTGATAACACCATCAGCAGTTTCCTCATCGGTAGTCATTAGCTTGTACCAATTGTAAGCAGAATCCCATTGCCCTTGCTTTGATGTCGTAGGGATGGAATAACCCGAAGTCAAGCTTATGGCGAAAGTTCCACTTGTTGTGATTTCCTTTGTCGTACCAAGAGACAATCCAGTTGGCAAAGTTAGCTTAACCGATGTTACCGTTCCCTTGTTTGTGGTGTAGCCGCTATCATTCGTAAGTTGAGAAACCTTGGTGATACGGTCTGTAATATCCACCCACTTGTGCGTGTGTGCGCTAGGAGTGAAAGTAGAAGGCTTTCCTGTGATGTTTGCCCAATCCAAGCTAAGACCACCAAGTTCAGAACTGATGTTGTCGATTCGATTGCTGAGAGCCTTGATGGCATAAGCGTTAGGAATGCTTGCCAAGTCATTGTCTGTATACGTGCCTTTGATGATGTCTGTGTAGCTCTTCACGCTTGCGACCAAGCCACCGCCACCACCATTGTTAGTACCATCGCCGTATGCGCTCATTCCACCTGTGGAATACACATTGCCGTCAATCTTCAAAGCACCATTTACCACACTGAGGGTAATACTACCTAATTTAAGCTTTCCCTCTACCAACAAATCATTGCTTACGCTGAGTGTCGTAAAAGGAGCTTGCGGAGTCAAAGCCACAAGGTCTTTTATGTTAGTGCCATTGCTACCGCTCTTCCATGTAGGCTCAAAGAATGCAAGGTATGCGCCAAGATTCTTCTCGCTGATGATAAATGATGTAGGGTCAGCGTGAACCTTTCCGTCCACGTCCCACCAGATTGCACCATTTGCGAGATAGCCCGAACCGTCAAAGCGAACGAGGGAAGTAGCAGGAGTAAGGCTTCCGCTATTGTAGTCCTTATCCACCATCTGACCACCCCACCAAGTTGCGATGCTCTTCTTTCCTTTGTTCGTGTCTATCGCTCCGTTGATACCACTCTGAACGTTTCCGTCTGCGTCTCTCAAAGCAAGGAGTGTTGTCATTACAAGACCGCCATCAATATCTGTTGTCTGACCGAGTGCGTCCTTGATATACTTGTAGCCTGCAAGGTCGGTAATGTTCTGCTTTAAGTCACCATATATCTTGCTAGTGATATAGGCGTTTGCCAAGCCAAGTTTGTCATAGAATGCGCTGTATGCGGACTGGAAGTTGGTGAACTTCGTTCCCACGGCAGAGACGATAGCAGCCTTGCCGTTAGTATCAGTTTCATTATATCTCTTAGAAATATCTGAGAGATACTTGATGAGTTCTGTCTTGGCAGTAGAGAGGGTAGTGAAAGCAGTATTAAGGTCGGTGAGTTCTTTTGTACTCTTTAACACCTCTGCTCCCTTCACTTCATTGTACGACTTCTCGGCAGCTGCGAAAGCATCTTCAAGTCGCTTGGAATCCTGCGCCATAGCCGCAATCTCAGAAGGCTCTAGATAGCCATCCGTAACATAATTATCGAATGCCTTCTTGTTGCTTGTAACGGTCTTGCCGAGATTCGTAACATTCGTCTGTGCGGTATCTGCCGCCTTCTTCGCCTCTTCCGCTGCCTTCTTTGCTGCGTTCGCTACAGTATCGTCTGTGTACTTCACTTTCTTAGTCCAATCGGCTGCGCTGAATGAAGCATTGCTCTTGGTTGCCACGACAAGCTCGCCCTTGGAATATGCAACACCACCGAGGGTATATGCTGCTTCCAAAAACCAGAGGTCGCGTTCCTTATAGGATGCAGGCTTGCTTACATAGATGCTGGATTTGCCATCTATCTTGTCGAAGACCTCGGTAGGCACATCCTGCTTATCCCATTTCGTACCATTCCAAAAGAAAGTCTGGTTGTTGCTTGTGTTATACCACAGGTCGCCCTTATGCTCCTTCTTCGCATCATCGGTAGTCCAAGATGTACTCGGGTCGGTTGCCTGATACCAAGTCTCAGCCTTCTTGTCGAGCTGGTCTCGTATTCCCGTCAAGCTCTCCTCTATGGTCTTGGCGAATGCGTTGAGGTCGGAATCATTAGCCTTTACCCATTCTGATGAGGTGAAGCTGCCAGTGGCTCTACTCTTAACGCACACCATCAGAGTCTTGCCATCATCTCCGCCGCTAGCCCATAAATCGCCCTCGTCATAAGGAACAGTAGGCTGAGAGGTGAAAACGGTACGCTTTCCATCTGCCGTGTCCTGCGCCTTGCTTGCTGCGGTCATAGCAGTGTTGATGTCGTTATCCTTGATTCTCGCCCATGCCGTACCCGTCCAACGGTATGTGTAGCCATTAGACGTATTGTAGAACAGGTCACCAGCGTGCTGCGACTTCAATGTATCGGTAGTCCAGTCAGAAGCAGGCTTATTCTGAGTAGTAGGAGCATAGTTGTAGAACCAGGTCTCTACTTTCTCATCAAGCTGCTCCTTGTAGCTAGCCATATCGTTCTTGTACTCTTCCTTGAAGGTATTGAGGGCTGAATCATCTGTGTACTTGGAAGCCTTAGTCCAGTCAGCGATGGCAAATGACGAATCTTTTGCCTTGGCAGTCTGGCAGCGCAGGATTTCATTCTTGTAGATTCTTCCATCTGTAGGATAGGTAGCGTTTACCCAAATGTCGCCCAACTGATAAGGCGGAATAGGCTGGGCACTGAACACCTTCATCTTGCCGTCTGCGGTCTCCTGTGCCTTGCTTGCATCGGAAAGGGCTTTGGCGATGTCGGTATCTGCAATGATAGTCCACTTATAGGTGTTGCCATCCTTGGCAAAGCGGTATGCCTTGCCCGTCTTGTTGTCGTAGTAAAGGTCGCCAAGATGGGTATCTTTATCCTTATCGCTAGTCCAACTGCTTGCAGGGGCATTAGTCAGTGTTGGAACTCCCTCGTAGAACCATGTCTCGATAGCCCCATCCACCTGATTCTGCAAGTCGGCAATGACCTGCGAGTTCTTGATGAGATTGTTTACCTGCTCCTCGGTCAAGCCCTTTGCTGAGTTCTCCTTAATATACTGAGACAGTTCCTTGCCATCCACAGTGGATTTGGCAGAAATCTTGCCTTTAACAGATACCTGCTTGGTTGCGCTGTCATACTTGATGTAGCTACTACCCTCATAGCCATTCTCCTTAGTAGGTCGGTCGCCTACATACATATCACCATAGACGTTAAAGAAAGCCTTATTGGTCTGCTTATTCACGCCATATTCCACGTACTCCTTATTGGCAAAGGAATAGCTGTTGATGCCGTGATATAAGCTGATAGATGGCGAATAGGTATCTACCGCCGAGAAGATAAGACAGTTCTGACGTTCTACATCGGTTCTATTACCGCACTGATTGAGCACATCACCATTAGCAGGAACATCGCTTGCCGTAGCACAATCGGTATCGGAAAGGTCGATGTAGTGATATTTCTTTCCTTCCAACTCCACAGGTTCCTCATCACGACCGATTACCAATCGCCAGTAAAAGTGATTACCCACCTTATGATAAGTGCCCTTGCGAACGTTGAATGACTCTGAACGCACCTGGTCGCCAATAGCGAAATCATTATCCACGGCATCGCCTTCCTGCTCTGCTAAGAAATAGCAACGATAAGCCTTCTGTGACACATTATTATATGTCACAGTAACCTCTTCCACCTTATGAGCCACAACACCACCAGCAGGAGAGATTATCTCCTTACCACCGATGGTGGAGGTTTTCTTGATAACCAGTTCCTCGAAGATAGCCTTCATTCTCACCTCCAGGTAGTCGGTAATAAGATGAGAGCGACCTTCTGTATCGGGAGTCCACGAGCCTCCGTTCTCATTATTGAAGTTACCGACAAGCAATCCACTTAAAAGCTTCTGCACCTTTTCCCAAGTGATAGTACCCTTGGCGGTGTCGTCCTTTATCTTGTTTAATCTTTGTTCATCAACAGCTTTTGCTGAAAATACATTATAATCCGTAGGAGTTATGCTATCATAACTCTTAATGATGTAAATCGACCTTCCGCTTCCGCCATTACCATTAAGATAACTCTGTCCATTATAGATAAGTTCTTCTATCTTTGACTCCATTGCATTGAGGCGGGAATACGAAGGCTTTTCTCCAACATAATACTTCGCACCATCAAAAGGAATATCAAGGCTGAATTCATATCCAATAACTCTTGAAGACCTATATCCATCGCCATAACCTTTATTATAAAGATTAACCCTGTCACCTACCCCATGCAAGTTTCCTCTACCATGATTATAGGAATAGTTATCCTCGGCAGTACATGTATATGTTGTAGGATCTATCACGGACTTCTTCAAATTCTTGATAGCGTCCGCCAGCAGTTCATTAGAAGCAGAAGGAACCAAAGCATCGCCCAATTTGGTAGAATTCCAATTATAGAGAACAAAAGTATCTCCGTCCTTTGGATGCAAAGTTGTGTCCGGCAAAAAACGACCATAATCCTCATTAGCAACAATCTCAAATACCTGCGACTTAGGATTTATCTGTTCTTTTCCATCCTTAAATATAGGATTTCCATCATCATCTAAAAGTATTTCAGGAACTCCATCTGGATTAAACTCACATTCGAAGTCCATACCATTAAGAGAACCGCTTTGGAATACTATATGTAAGTTCTTGCCACTAAGGATATACGCCTTTCGGAAAGCCATATCACCTGTTTTTTCGCCATCATCATTGACAATAGTAAGCGAATTTACACGATAGAAAGTCCGTTTGATGTAATCTCCTTCTTCGGGTGTATTTTCATCTTCTACATCTTTTTCATATGATGTTACCTTAGAAGTCTTGATAAGATTTCTTGGATAAATATCATCATTTGTAGTTACTCCCTCAACATATTGGTCTTCACGGAGTCCACCTACTTGTATATATCCATTTTTCAGTTCAAAGCCATTCTCTGCCAGCATTTGCTTGTTTTGTTCAGAACATTCTGCTGACGTTGGAAGCATAAGGCGTTTTTCGACAACACCATCCTTTGTTATATCTGCATCGGAATCATTCTTGTATCCGCTAGGCAAGTTTCTTGCTGCTCCAAAGGCATATACCCTGTTTGCATAAGTTGACTGACTCTGTGAACTTGACATTGAAACAATATTGTCGTTAAGTCTGAAGTCAGTAATAGCATTCGTATTCTCGCAAGTTCCAAAATGCAGTATATTTCCCTCAAACCACCATTCACAACCAAACGTCTGGGCTATATTCGCAATAGCATCCAATATGCTAGAATTGGAATAGGTTATAAGCTTTGCAGCATTCGCATCTACACTCGCATCTATAACATAAGTATAATCCGTTCCTTCTCCTTCAAAATTAGGGTCATAAAGGTAAGACTTATCTAACTTCGCATAATAAGCTAGATTTTTCATTATCACTTCTATCTGAGTACTAATTTTTGAAGTAAGAGAGAATGTCGCTTCTTGTGAACCTGTATTCGGGCGATACTTCAGGATCTTATTCTTTAACTTACGATAATAGGCATCGAATTGGATTTCATAGGAATATCCAATAGTATCATTATCTTTGGCCTTAGTTAAATCTATAAGCTCAAATCGCCCATATGGTGTTTCGATAAAATCACCAAGCAAGAAATATGTCGGTCTAGAAAGTTTAAACGAAAGCTTACAATAGTGAGACTGCATCAATTCATAATGAACTAATGCTTCTTGTGTAACAGGAACAGTACATCTTACTTGTACGTTTCCGCTATTATCGTAGTACTTTATGTCGATTTCCTTGAAAGTTTTCATAATTATTCTATATCTTCAAATTCTTTTAAAGTGAATTTTTCTCTATCCGAATCCGTCAGTTCTCCTCTATTTGTAGGATTGTACTCCACTAACTTCAAACTCTTCTTGCCTATAGAACCTCCTTTTCCCCTTGAATAGCTAGATGATTTTCTTGCACAATACAAACGATAAACATCATCTTTTGATTTCGGAACCTGTATAGTAACAAAGCCATTATCCATAAGCGCGTCAAAGGCTTTTACTCTTTTATTGTAGTCAATATGGTCTCTGCCGATAATGACGAACTCTAATGTAATGCTTCTTTCTGCCTTTTTTGGACGAATAGGAACAACCCTAGTTCCATGCTCAGTTCTTACCTCGTTGGCAATATAACTCTTATTGTCAGCATCAGCCTCTAATGCATCTAAGAATCCACTACCCATCTTTACACGATAGTTAGTCCAAGCATCCTTTCCGTTTATGATAAGTTCATTCGAATTCATGTCAGCAAAGTTAAAAACAAAATGAGGAATAACATTATATTTTTACTACAATGCTTTCACTTAAAATTTAAGTGCAAAAAGGGCGCAAATCCGAGCAGGAAATGCGCCCCCAAAAAACAATAAGCATTTGATGTTATGAAGTTGAATTTTCGTTTCCCCTTACTTTTGCAGCTAACGCTATTTTATCTTCTGCATCCTTGCGTATCTTTTCAATTTCTTCTGCCGGAGCATCCGTAAGAGCCAACATTTGGACAGCGGTCTCTAGAGACAGGACACCTTGATTGTATAGTTCCGCAATAACTTTCCACTTATCTTTTTTATCATCCTCAAAAGGCTCTGCGAAATCGAACTCTACTTCCAGCTTATCCAACTTGCTTCTCTTTTCAGGATATAGTTCCTTCATAACGGCAATAATAACATGCGACAATCTACCGACAAGCTCTTCATAGATTTCCATTCGGTTCGCCCTCTTGATGTAGCCCAATACCAACGCTCGCTTTATACCTACACTGGTAAGCGTACTCATGGCTTTCATCAGTTCCGGTGACATATCCGGTGTAAATGTATCAAACAATATAGATTGAGCCAAGTCCTCTTTCTCTGCCTTGCGAATTTCTGAGTTCTGAGGTGGATTGATATATTCAAACCTAGAATTCTTTCCTGTCAATTGTATCAGCTTGCCTGGCTTGTTCCGCTTAGGGATTGATTGTATCACGTCAGCGGTTGCCGCAGCTATAGGGTCGGCAAAATAGTTGTTCGTATCTCCTATCTTGGAGTCTAACATCTCTTCACGTTCCATTCTTGGCTCTGCACCATCCCATGATTTAGGTTGGCGAAAGTAGATGCCGTTAATCTTTCCGGTCGGATTAGGATACTTATACACCTTCCATCCAAAGCCACCACGCTCACAATGATAGTTGAAGACCGATGTCAATATATCCCAACATTCAACAGTTCTTGTCTCTCGCTTTAGGGAATAACCTATCGCAAAAGCAAGCATATTTCCATATTGGTCAAACAATTCTCTCATCTTATGTCCTTTGGAACGTGCTGCTACGTATACATCAACATGCATTTCTCCGTTTTTTTGCGAGAAATTAAAGACAAGTCCGCTTTCGGTTTCCGCTCCGGCAAGTCGCTTGCATTGGCGAAGCTTGGTATTGAAGTATATATTCTTCAAGTATTTTTTGTATAGCTCAAAGGCTTCATCGTCACCTTCTACTTTCTTCCACATTATCGGATTACCTAACAAGAAGAACAACTCTACCTCATTGATGTATCTCTGCCTTGTCCTTGCCAACTTCTCCGTCCTATATGGTTTTTCTCCCTTTACCCATTTATCCTCACGGCTCATCACCTTGTGAGTTTGCGGATTATATTCCGAAATGGCATTATCCACATCGAAATCATGTTGTTCCATCATGTTTACGACAGAATCAACATCATTATCTTCCAAACGTTCGAAGATGCTTCTCTCCACACCCAATGCATTGAGCGTGAGGTTTCGAAAATATGTCTTTATCTGAATAATTGAATCTACAAACATCCTTATAACTTTTTGAAGCAAAGGTAATAATAAACATGGTTTCTACACGCTTTAATCTACGTATGCCTTTCACTTAGTTTTTAAGTGAATAAAAAAGACTATTTACTAAAGAATCTATCTTTATTTAGTAAACAATCTTTTTTATTTACACTAGACTTTTATTCACCCTTATAGAGTACTTACACTAACTATCTAATAGTTAAATATTTGTATTTTTATTACAAAAGTAATTATATTTGTCGTTTAGTACACTCCTAAGTCTGATTTTGATGCTTTCCTTGGCTTCATCACCTTACCGAGCAATACAGCAAGAATATAATACCTAGCAGCATCTATTAAATGATTGTCATGGTCTTCTGGAACATTGATATAATTACCATCCTTATCTTTTGACCACACATATTTACGGAACTCGCTCTGTAAATGGACTGATTGCCTAGTAGTGAAGATTTCGAATGTCTGCATCTTGTCAATACCAGCCAATATAGAACCAGCCCCCTTTTGTGCTCCATATATGACTATTCCACCAAGAGCTACCTCATCTATAAGTCTAGGGTCAGCACTATCCGCATACACAAACAAACCTTCTTCCGCATAAGGACGCAAGAATTTTATAATATCACTGGACAACATTTCCGTTCTATAGCAAAGTTCCTCTATATACAGGCGATTATCTACGATACCACACTTCACAATGGCAGTATAGTCTTTCGAATATCCCCAGTCTACTCCGATGGCTACTTTCCTTGCGTTGCTAGGGAACTTGTCAACGATACCTACATGCTTGAATATTGCACCTTCAGAGACATCTGACCATCTACCTATCATTATATGAGCATATTTCTCCGGTTCATTCTCCTTCATTTCCAACACCTCATTAAGGAACTCCGGTGACAAATGCTTTATGTTATCAAGATACGTAGTATGAATGTGCAACACTCTTGGGTCTGTGCTGATCTGGACGGGAACGCCATCAAAATACACTTCTTTGTGCGTCTTTTCTATAAAACGCTTATATACCCAATGATTGGAATCGCATGGGTTCATAATGATTATTACTCGGTTGTGCAAGCCTTTCTGACGGATTGAAAGCATGATGCGCTCAAAATCCTCCTCACTCGTCCATTCCTCAGCCTCATCAACGACAAACGTAGTCACACCATGAATAGACTTTAACTTAGCAGTCTGATTACCACTAGCCGTATGAATACCACGGAACATGATTTCTGCACCTGTCATCTTATTGACTATATCGGTCTTCGTATTCTTGAAGTAATCCTGTGTACCATCAATCTCTATCTTCTCTTTAACCTCTGGAATTACGGAAATAGCGGCACTCACCATCGTATAACGTGTGTAAAGAATCTTATGCGCTATCTTTCTTTCGGCATTGTATTCAAAAGTAAGTCTTTCGATAAACTGAGAGGCAGAGAAACTTTTTCCTGACGCACGACTTCCTGTAATAAGATAAATGAAATGTGTCGTGTCGTTATACAACGGATAATAAACGGAATGTGTTTTAGCCATTACTCACCCTCCCCTTGCTCTTCTGCTTCCTGCTCTATCTCTCTTTCAATCCACTTATTGACGGATATACCTTTCTTAGGGTCAAAAGGAATGCCCTTTTCCTCTTCATCCTTCTTACCTCTTTGTATCTCTCTCCAAATCATATCGTAATGGAATAGCCAAGTAGAAAGAGCTTGTACGTTAGGTGGAGTCTCCTGCTCGGTTTCTCTAGTTTCCACTACTATATCATCCGTCATAACTCCATCTACAACCATGTGTCTTTTGGTGGTTGTCTTGCCTTTTACTTTAACACCGCCAAGGGCGCATTTAAGGAATCTGCCACGCACGATTGCATTAATAAACTCTCTGCCACGCACGAGGGATTGAGTTATCCTTTCGCCTCTTTCCGCATTTTCGTCTTCATTCCAATTCTCGTATTTTCCGTTTTTCATTCGGTTGAAGACCTGTGGATTTAGGTCAACCCCAAACTTCAAACCAAGGGCGTAAGCAATTTCAGAATCCTTCTGACCTTGCTTTGCAAGCTGTTCTATCTCATCGTAGAAAGCATCGCCATTGTAATCAAATTTCGGTTTTGCCATTTTCTTGTATTTATTATTGTTTCGCTATATATTGGGCAGATGGGATTTATACCTTGCCTCTAATTTTGTTATACATATAGAAAGGAACGGCTAGTATGAACATCGGTATTGCCAATACCATAGCTATAGCCAAGTTCGCAATCTTCATTAATCTTTTTCCGTTTGCCTTCATAATCTTTCGATATTTATGAGTTGACCAATTGTCCTACCTTGTTTATCAAAGGAGTAAAGAGCCACGACACCCATATATTGAACGCTTTCTTTCTCCTTTTTCCGAGAAACATAGAAACAATCATAAATGGAATGAGCATACCTATTGTTATTGCCGCCATTATAAACCCTAACGAGAATCTTATAATCTTTTTCATTGCTTTCATTTTGTTTTTGTTTATATCCGTTTTGCAACTTTCATAAGCATTTCTCCCTTTATTACCTTATCGGTTTCGATAAAGCCAAAGGTGCTCATAAAGCGTTCCTTGTTCTCGATGTTATCAAAGGATAGCATGACGTAAGACTCGGCTTCTAAAGCTTTTTCCGCTGCCTTGGTATTTACCTCTTTCTTTACCTGTTGCATACGCTCTTTATTCGCTTGATATTGAGCATCTTGCTGCTGATTGGCTATAATTTGATTTTGTTCTATCTGTCGTCTCTGCTCTTCTTGCACTTCCTTTGGTGCTGGCACTTTTCTGTTTTCGCTTTCTTGGGCAAATGGGTCTAGTAAGGAATTGAGTTCTTTACCTAACTCATCTTCGCCTTCAGTCTTTACCATTGCATCATAGCCGAACAGGGACAGGTCTTCTTCCGTTAATCCGGCATCCATATAGTTTATGTCCGGCAGTAATTCACGGACTTTCATGTCATCCCATTCTCCATGAGCATTCTCGGAATTAAGCATGAGGTTCAGTTCAACTTCGGTCTTGTAATCTACATCTATAGCCTCAGCCAAAAGAGCATAATCCTTTTCGGGATAGCCCATAATCTCATCCATGATGGTTACTTTTTGGTTGCCGCCTACGATGGTCATTGTCTGCTTATTGACGGTTATACCACCAACAACACCATATTTCCTTATGGAACGTTTCAATGTAGCTTTCTGCTGCGGTGAAATCTTCCTTGGATTATATGGTGCTATCTGCACTTCGGAGCGTTTGAACTCTTCCTGCTTACCTGTGAAATAATCTCTTGGTTTCGTCATCTTATCAACTCATTGTTTCTTGCAAAGGTATGAATAATAATTGTTTAAGAGAAATGTTTGTCTTCGTGTCTTTTCACTTTGTCTTTTTAGTGAAATAACATATCGCAGCAACATGTTAATTGGCTTTTATTTTGGTTACTTTTGCACAAAAAAGATATGGGAGACGTAGGTAATAATGGGGTACATGCTAGGCTGAGAGCACAAGCAACCTCAATGCGGAGAAAAGCCGAGTCGGTAGGTAATAAGCTACAAGCTATAGCTGAAGGTATAGCTAAGAAGTATGGAGCAAGGGTCACTCCTATCAATTACAAGAGTGTTGACTCCATTGTACGCAAGGCTAAGGGCGAGGCTAATGGTATTAAAGACATTAAGGACTCGTACAGAACAACCATCATCGCAGATAAAGGGTCAATACCGAAAATAATAAAAGACCTTAAAGGCAAATACAAGGGCTTTGAGTTCGTTAGACTCAAGGAACAGAAACTGGATACTGGCTATTCTGGAAACATTATCAATATCCGGAACAAGAAGACCGGACTTATTGGTGAGATACAGGTTAACACCGCCAAGATGATTTACGCCAAGGAGAATTACTCGATAGCCTACAAGCTGTTGGGTGGGAAGACCATGCGAGAAATCTATAAAGAGACCAAGAAACCATCCGGTTGGGGACATGCGTTATACGAGCAAAGTAGAACCGCCAAGAGTAATGGAGGTAAGAAGCAAAGGTCGGTATCTATGCAACAAGCTTACTATGCAACATTTCAATAATTAATATATTTAAATTTCAAGTAATAAACATTAATTTATTTGCAAGTTTGATATATTTTTTATATCTTTGCATTGTAATAAGGAGATAAAGACTATGAATAATAAAGATAAGAACAAAATCAGCCACCTCCTTAAAAACGGAGAGTCGGTTTATGTTTACTATTGGGAGGATGACATCGTTTTCCGCTATCAATATGTAAATAAAGAACTTATGTGTTACCCTAAAGGTAAAGGACGTAAGCCAAAAGAGTTTAAGTTTAATGAGAACACCTATGCACAAGATGCTCTTGAGTTAGGTGAGTTAATAACGAAAGAAGAATATGAAAGATTCTGAAATGATAGAATTGTGCCTCAGTATTGCTTGCAAGGCGCACAAAGGACAGATTGATAAGGTTGGATTGCCTGTTATATTGCACCCTATCCATGTAGGAGAAATGGGTAATAGCACCGAAGAGATTTGTGTCGGATTTCTCCATGATACGATAGAAGATACGGATATGACCTACGACAAGCTGTTATCACTAGGAGTAAGAAAAGACATTGCCGATAGTGTATGCATTCTAACCCACAAGGAAGGTGTTCCGTATTTTGACTACGTACAATCAATCATTGACTCAAAAGATATGGTTGCAATACAAGTCAAAATCAACGACTTGCATCACAACCAATCGAGAGCTAAGAAGTACGGATTTCAAAAGCAATATGAAAAATGTACTACGGCATTGTCAATGATGGGAAGGTTCTTTCCACATGAGGAGGGACAATACTACCCATCCTTTGAATATATGCCTTAACTAGTACGCTTGCGAGTATAATTCCAACCTAATTCCTTTGCGACTTCACGAAGAGCTTTATTAGTACTAACTACATCAGCTCTGTCCCAAGCAATTGACAACTGCTCTCTACTCATTCTTCCGTGAGTGTAATCGGAACTTGGTTTAGCGACATATGAATTAAAATATTTCATACGCCTATCCTTTATCTTTCTTGCAACATTCACGGCTTGACGTTGCGTACTTATTCCCCAACCATTCTTCGGTCTTTTCATAGAGTATGTATAAGAGCCTGTGATAGCTCTTAGCTCTGATGCGTTATTTATGACCGTAGTAGCAATATCTGCACTACTAAAGCTTCTTCCTATCCTACCTGCAATATTGCTATCCAACCCTTCTCCTGGGTGGTTATGCGTCAATATCGCATCTTTGTAATTGTAACCACTTGGCAATTTCGTACTTGTAGAAGTACCTCTTGTGGAATGGCTTATCTCTTTTCCATTTTGGTCGAAAGCATAAATACGTTCTGTCTTTAACTTTCTAATCTTAGCTTCTGTGTCGGATAAAGCCATATCCAATCCACGGCTATGTCCGGCATTAATTTGCCTATCCGCTCTTTCGCCTCGTTGAGGTCTGCCTCTATATCCTCTATCTGCCATATATAAATCTCTTTTTTTATTTGCAAAGATACAAAATTTGCAAGGGAGTACCTAAATATCAATGGTTTACAACTTCACTTATCTATATTGTGCAATCATTCTTTATCTTTGTTGTATTTAACCTCAACACCAATCATCGTTTGTTTCACAAAAACAGCCTTGCAAGCCAATAGCTTACCACTTTTGGATAATTCTTTATCCTTGTATCTAATATCATACTTGCCCATATGATAATCGTAGCAAGCATCAATACAGCTCTCTACAAGCTTCTTCTCTGCTTCGAAATATGGCATTTCCTTCTTGCTCACTTTCGCAAGCCACCCACCACCTTGTATTAGGTCGAATATTCTTGAATACCCATCACGCAAGCCATTGCAATATGCGGCATAAAACTGCACTTTCTGAAGAGGAACTTTTGTACCTTGTTCCAACAACTTGACAGCCAACGCCCTAGCCTCATCATCTTGGCTCTGCTCTAGTATCTTCATTGCATGGTTTACAACTCTTCTTTCCGGTTCCGTCATGTTATTTAGAATTTAAGTTTTTCAGAAAGCCCAATCTACCTTCTACTTGTGTAAAGGTATCATCCAACTCATCGTCACTCATAGAGGAATAGAAAGTATAACTGCATGGACGCATAGTAAAGCCATCAATCAAGAAAACTGAAAACCACATAATACGCTTTATACTGCTTTGTTTCAGATTTACTTCTAATGCACCCTGCTCTACTTTTACGACAATATTATTGGTTGATTTAATGTTTAACGCCTTACCTAAAACATCATTATATACTTCATTCATTGTTGTTCTCTTTATGTCCAACATATCTTTTCATTTCACTATAAGCCCTCTTCATAGCTTCAGCCGGAGAAAGATTATACTTTTCCTCAATATCGCTTGTTATATCCGCAAGATGCATCCTAAACAGCTCTTCAATGTAAGTGTCATCTTTCATTCGCTGAATACCCCTTGCGTATATCTTAGCCTTATCCATGCCCCATTCCAATCCCATTTCGTGAATGAATTCATCCAATTGCATAAGGCTTTTCTTTCCGAAGTTTCGAAATTTTACCATTTCAAACTTGGAATATTGTACCAAATCTCCAATAGTATCTATATCGGCTGCCTTTGTCACATTAAGGACACGAACTGGTAAATTACAATTGACTAATCTGATGGAGAACACTGAAGGGGGAACATCTTCAGATTGTTCTTCTTCTTCTTCACCCTCTTGCATAATCAATTGCATTTTTACATTCTTAATTTCTTCTTTCAAGGAATTGTTCTCCTGCTTCAAGTCTGCAAGTTCTTTAATCGCATAGTTGAACTTCCGGATAGTCTTAACGACAATCTGGCGCACTCTCTCCCTTGAAAGTTCAAGCTCTTCGGCTATATTACTAATCCTGTCCCCATTGAAAAATGCTTGCATAATCTTCTTCTCTCGCATTCCACCTTGTGACGTTAACTCCAATAACGTACAAAGTGAACCGCCTATCTTGTCATAGCTGAAAGAAGAAACGTTCAAAGCATCATGCATTAACATTTGCATCTTCGCATTTACCTTGCGCTCACTTGCCAATAACTCTTTCTGCTCTCTATCAAGCAAGTCTTCTGAAACTGACAACATCTTGTACTTCTCGGAATACTTCTTGACATCATCAGCATTCACCCAAAAGCGTTTACTGCTCTTATCATTGTAGCCTCCAAGTAAGCCCTTGTTAACCCAGTTCGTAATCGTCTGAGGTTCAACACCTAAATAAGCAGCGGCATCATTTCTTGTCATTCTCTCCATACGAACCCCTTTCTTTTATTTTTTTGTTCTTAAAATATTCACCATAGGCATTAACCAAATCTTTTTCAGTAATACCTCTACTCAAACAATCATTAGCGAAATCGATCTGTACATTATCATTCCTTTGAACTTTAGTGTATCGTTCAGAATATTCTTTAATTAAGTCGGCAACTACCATATATGCTTTAATTTGGGAAGATTTAAGCATATCTACGCTAACAAAAGTCTTACAGATATTAATACCTCGCTTATAGTCAATCTTTTGCAGATAAAGCCCCATACTCGTAGCTACAACCTTACTTGTATCATTCTTGTAAATAAGCACCGTATAAGCCACTTCTCTTTCAATATGGGCTAATACCCTATTAATTGGCATATTCTCTATTCCCAATGCTCGCTCGGCATATCTTCGTAAGAAATGTGGCGTATAACTGAACTGCTCTGCGCTATTCTCCTCGTCCAACAAGGAAGTAGCACATACATAATCATTCGTCTCCTTGCAATAGATAAACATATCGAAATAGAATTGTCTGATGTTCCCTCTATTTACATACACGCATACTTTGTACTCGGTAGCGTCTTTCGTCTTGAAATCATAACACTGAGTAGTGCTTTGCCCCATTCCTTTACGAAGCTCACGGATGAGTTTCTTTGCTTTTTCGATAGCAAATTTTTCTAGCATAGGCTTATCCTTCTTGAATATCTCAAAGAGTTCACGCCCTGTCATTGACCCTATAATCATTCTTTGCCCTCCACTTTTTCATTCAACTCATTGGTAAAAAACTTTTTTAATCCTTCGTATTGCTTTACCACCTGCTCCAAAGCCTTATTCTTTTCACGTAACTCATCACGCTCTAAGAGTAACTTTCTGTACTTCTCCAACTCACATCTAACTTCTTTCGAGCTAAGCCTCTGTAGCTGATTGTTGAGTTCATTAAGTCTGTAGCCTTGTTCACGTGTTTTCTTACGTAGACGGCACAACTCTTCTTGCATCTTGGAATAATTCTTCAATACCCTAAGAGTTATCCGCTCTTCGGGTATATCCTTATTCATTTCATTTTTTCTAGCCTTACTCATATTTAAAACTCCTTATCCTTTAAAAATAAAACACTCCCAACCAAATAACTACCTTTCCAGCCTAATTGTTTTGCGTGACTTGTTGCTAATGTATTTATTCGCTTAAACCTTAGTACTCCATCACCATCACATAACAAAATATTATCGCCATCAAGATGTATCAATTCAACATATCCATCAACCAAAGCCTGAGCTTCCTCTAGTGAAATCTTTTCTCCATTCTTTGGCTGCACCTCTTTGACGATGCAGCCTACCTCGTATAACTTCATGCTCTATAAATTTAAATAAGACATTATTTCTTGAACGGCATCCATATCGTGCTCGACACGCTGCTCATATGTACTTTTAAGACTTTTATAGGTCTTAAATAGTCTAAAACAATAGTGTTTACCTTCAAAGTAAAAAGGCAACTCATTGCAATTCTTTTTGTTTGCCGTAAAATTATAAGGACTCCCATGATGAAAATCAAACTCGAAAGAGCTATTATCATCTTTGCATCGCTCTACTATCTTACTTCTCCATTCTGCAATATGCGCTTGCATCTTTTTCTTATCGTTAGTTACTTCTAACCATAAATCAGTTGACACATACCTAGAAGGACAAAGAGACGATTTTTCCAAAATATCCAACGTAACGACATAAACGTTATTTGTAGCCACTGGCTTCAAAGCTTTCAAAGCTTCATCCAAAGCGTTAGCCAAAGCTTCGTTCTTACAATTATTTTCCTTAAATTGGCTTATTACTTGATATGCTGTATTCTTATCCATAATTCTAAGTTTTAAATTTCAACACCAAAATTTTCTGCAAAAATCTGAAGCATAGTCAACTCCAAAATAACTTTCTTCGCCTCGTCCTCACTCATACCATAGCATACTGCAAAACGCTGACGTAACGTTGCGCAATCCATATCGTGACGCTCGTTTAAGAAAGCTATCATATTTCTTACTAATTCTTTGCTATTCATTCTCTTAGACAGTTTTTGTGGTGTGTCTCACCTTTTATATTATTTGTACTTTTCAATTGTATCAAAGACATTATCTAAAGCCTCATCGCAATACGCTGTACTAGTTACACATGCACCTCTTGAAATCGCCTTGTAGCAGTCTCTAAGACCAAGCAAGCCACTAATAAGCTTAGACGCATCATAGCAAGTAAACTTATTCAAGTCCAATGCATCAATAGCATTTATGCCATTTTCTGTGATAACACCTTTAATCTCATTGATAAACTTCTTCTGCTTGTCGGTAATCATCTTCATAACAATTGTGCTAGTTTTTAACGTGCTCGCCCTGCACTATCTTGCAAGAAACTTGTCTTGCGGCAAATCTTCAAGTATCTCTTAAAGACATTGCAAAGATACGAATTTAATTTCTAACTTGCAAATATTTTATGGTTTTTCTTTTTATATTTAACCTTTGTTTGTGTTTAAGAACACGTTTATCACATACATTAACAATATAGGCAGACTTTCACAAGCCCGCCTATACCAAAAAGAAAATAATACATTATTATATATATAAATTAAAAAGAGTATTACTTGTTGTCATACCTATAAAGAATCACCCTACTTTGCGGAAACACCTTATATATACGCTCTAAGTCTTCAGGTGCATTATCCCTTAGCCATACAAAACAATCCAAGTCCAAAGACAAACCTCCTGATGCATTCCCCACCTCAGCGTTCTCGGAGCGCAATGCTCTGGAGTACATTATCGGCTTAGGTAGATGCCGATGCTTCATATATTGCAGGATTTGTTTTTGAGTAAAATCAGCAAGAGGATAACAATTTCCACCATGAATGTAATTTTCATCCTCATAAGACTTCAACATAAGGCTACGGTTCATCGAGTCTGCTTTTTTCATACCAAAGAACACGTATTCTATTCCGAAACGTATCTTTAAGGCTTTTACGACCATAGAAAGATTAAGTACCTTTACCTTTGGGTTCGGTACACAATACACCCCATAATGAAGATTGTATGTAGTATTCCAATGCGGAATTTGCTCGAACTCTATCTTCGGGTATCTTGCCCTCAGCCAGTTTATCCATCGCTGTATATGTTCCAAGTCTTTTACGAGATACATAAATACACACACTATCCGTTCAAACTTATCATACAATAAGTCCAATGTAACAATGGAATCCTTGCCAAGAGACATCATAACAATGCAATCTGGACTCTGTTCTCTAACCATATCAATTACCTTATTGGCAACTTCTATGGGATTCTTCCTCACTACAAGAGGCTTTACTCGCTTACGTCCCATATTACAATAAACCTAAGACCTGACTTCCGGAAACACGCATAGAGCTAGTGGCTACCATGTGCAGCATATCACAAAACAGCTGCTTCTGTTCCAAGCTTTCAAAGTCGATAAATATGAAGTTATCAATATCTTCCTGCCTTTTCATGCCGACATCAGTACAATGTTGCTTCTGCTCTTTAACCTCTTCCTTTGTCATCTTAGGCTTGGCAGCATGCTCGGCTACAATCTCTTCAGATGTTTTTTCTATATTTGGTAATTCCGTCATTGGTACTGGTTCAGCAACAGAAACCATCGGTTCATTCAGAAAATCCTCACTGAAGTCATTCATACCCGACTCTTTTAAAGAAGCTTCCAAATCATCTTGTAACATCTTGATTTGTTCTGTGTCCTGTTCCGTGAAGCCAGCAGCCTTGAAATCTATTTCGTCTATACTGAAATTCTTAGCAACCAAATTGTAATCTATTGGGTCTTGCGACTTCGCCATAAACAACAACTGCTCCTTTTCGGTCTTCTCGTCAAAATCAACGGCTTCTACCTTGATGTCATAATCGGTTTCGGGAGTACCATCATAACCTTGGATAAGGTCAACACTCATCACTCGCTTATGTCCGTCTATAAGATTACCTGTTGTCTCATTCCATTGAATACCACCAATGAGACCAACTTTCTTTATGTTAGCTTTCTGCTGTTTGATGTCTGCATCGGTATGTACCTTCGGATTACAAGGATTCAGATTTATCTGAGACCTCTTGATTATCTTTGTTTCACTTCCTTTTTTCATTTCAGTTCCTCCTTATTACTATTAGCTTTCAACATGACTATCCTTGCCATAGGGAATACCTTATATATCTTTTCTAAATCTGCCGGATATAACTCTTTGAGATACTTCTGATATTCTATATCCTCAATGTCAACTCCCGAACTTTGCTTATTCGTTCCGCACACCTCTGGGTTCTTCAAGCGATGGTCAAGAATAAAATCCATAATTTCCTTATTCTTATATGTAGATAATGGATAAAACTTCTTCGTCTTCCAATTAATAGCTTCCTTCCCATCCGTATAACTTCTTAGCATAAGTCGCCTGTTCAAAGAATCCGATTGCTTGAATCCATAACAAGCCCACTCAACTCCTAGCTTCTCCCTAAGTTTTTCGGTTATGTCAGCTAGAGTCCATTGCCTTTGTTTTGTGTTCTGCTTTATTCCCATATACCCTGTCTTAATATAATTGAACAAAGCATAATGGGGAACTTGAACAAATTCTATGTTCGGGTATTTGGCTTTAGCGTAATTGTAGTAACGCATGATATGTTCCAAGTCTTTCACAAGATACATGAATACTACAATAACTCGCTTGAACTTCTTGTAACATAAGTCAAGCAAGACGATAGAATCCTTTCCACTCAATGAATGGAAAAGCAATATACTGTCTGTCTCCTTGGAAACATCGTCAATGATTTCTCTTGCTCTTTTTAGTTCTTGCATACATTATTCTCCTTAAAAACAAGGGGTGAATGAAACTTAATCCATTCAACCCCTCTAAGACTTTTAACCTCTTCTAAGTCTGCGGTTTACACGCTCTGTGACGTTATTAGCTGCTGTACGAGCTGCCAATGTACGCATTGCGCCACCGTAAGTAGTTCCTTGTGCGCCAGTGTTACGATATTCGATATTTCTACCACGCTGTCGTCTCTCACCTGCACGAAGACCTGTTGTACGATTTGTTACCGCTCTCCATTGGGTGTAGCGATAACCTCTTGATGCCTCTGACATAGTTGTAACGTTTTAAGTCCACGAATCATAAACTACTCCCCTTGAGGAATTATCTAGGGTCAGTGGACTTACGCCCACCTACTTTAGAGTCGTTTTAGTTACCTTGTCAACAACAAAAAAGAAAAACAAAGGACGCTCTTTCTCTTTTTTAAGCTCCAATGCCTCATACATTTCATCCAGGTCATGACTATCATACTCTTCATGAAGGAAATCCATATCTTCTTTCATTACGATGCATGTGTCATTCACCAAAACATCACAATCGAGATACCACGAGTTGTTATAATCATGGAAGTGGATTGTCTTCACTACTCGCAATGGGTCAACAATACCCTCCTCTTGCGCTTTAATTACATCCTCTTCTTCACCATGCTTTTTAAGGAACTCCAAAACATCCTTGTCAAACAAACGACCAATATAATGGTCTGTATAGGCTCTGTACTCAACCTTCTTCTTGCCTTCAAGAATCTCCTTGGCATTCTTTCTTGTCATAATCAAGTTAAGAACCTCAATAGGTTTGGCTGGCTTGAAATCGGGATACTTCTCTTTAAATGCACTTACCTGCGCATCAAAATCTTCTTTGTTATTACTCATAATTAATTATTTCAAGGAACACAATGCAAAGATAGTATAATTCTTTCATCCAAGCAAATGCGTTCGGGTTATTAAACTCACTTTTGGCAAATTGTGAAATATCATTTCTTTTCACCAAACTTCTCTTCAAATGATTTTCTGACTTCTGTAAACTCGCTGTCATCAATAACATTTGGGTCAAAATTTTCTTCTTTCTTCATATTATCAATCTTTATATGGTTTAACCAATCTATCTTTAGCTTGCGCCAACAGTTGGCACATCTCTCTGAGTTTAGACCGCCTACGACATCGCAAGGTGGAACATCATTCAATGAGTCAAACTCATCAATCTTTATCTTCTCCTTGCTTGGTCTCCAATGCTCTCTAAGACGTTTGTTAGCGTCTGCTCGGTATCTAAACCAACAACAATCTTGTTGAATGCCCTCTCGGAAAATATGGTATACTTTCATCGCTACAAGTTATAAAGTTCTCTGATTTGGTCGCCTGTCATGTTGTAAATTTCCAGTATTCGTTTATCACGTAATTCACAATCATAAAAATTACTATCTTCATCATTGATGCTACCGTCATTAACACGCTCTACAGCTTCTTCTTCACCTGTCGCATACGAAACCGCCAGAAGAGATTTTTCCTTTTTTGTCAGCCCTTTATCGGACAGCGCAACTTCTAGAGCATCATCCAAGCAACCTTGTATTTTACCAGCATATCCGCTCGCTTTATCCAACAACTTGATAATTTTTAGTTCTTTCTTATCCATAGCTTTACAAATTTACAAAACCACCTCTGTTCACACTATCAACGTTCTTTACGAACTCACTAGGCTTTAATAGACTACTAGCGAAGTACTCGAACAAGAGAGAGTTACCAAATCCCTTGACAACCTCGAAAGCCTTATCGAATAGAGCCTTAACCTTTGCTTGCTTCGTGGGAGCGACAGATAAAGCTAGGTCGTCCATCTTCTCACGAATCTCATCGACCATAAGGTCATGGGCTTTAGCTCTACCTTCAGCGGTCTTACCTAATTCTAAATATGTATCTTTAGTCATATCTATAAAACAGTTGTTTCGGTGTGTCTCACCTTTTATATTACGTTGCAAAGATAAGAAAAACACCTAAATCTTGCAAATTATTTAATATATTTCTTTTAAATATTAAATATAATTTATGTTCAGAAACACATTTTAATCTTTAATCACCTCAAAATGAGCATCCATAGCCTCAACAATATTGCATAACGTATCAATATCTGCGTTAAAACGCCCCATTTCAATATTACGAATGTTGTTAGGCTTATAACCTGACTTTTCTGCCAGCTCCTCTAAGGTCATACCGCTAAGTTCACGAACCTCTTTAATCTTCTGACCCATGATGTAGCGATAGAGATTTCGATTGCGATGTTTCTTATCATCATCGGGATTACGTCTTTGCTGAAGATAAGCAATCTCAAAGTTTCTTATCTTCAGACAATTTACCATGTTGTCAAACACCTTGTGCTTAGGCGGAAGAGGAAACCCATCTGCATCCTCTTTAACCAATTCAATCTCGCCACCTTCCGTAGTCTGTATGTACTGAGCGAAGCGCACCGCATCATCGTAGTACATTTCCGTAAATCTTTGTATCATATTTTAAGAATTTTCTGCAAAGGTACACAAAATAACTCACATTTGGTCAAACTTGAAACATACAAATAGGTTTTATTTGGTATTTTTAATACTTTGCGGTATCTTTGCACAATAGGAACAAAAATAATTTAAATCAATAACTATGTGGGTATATAGCGAAAAACAAAAGACATGGGTCAACCTTGAACAAGTTCAGCGAATAGCTAGCGATGGACAAGGTGGATATTTGTTGATAAGTCAAGATGGCAAGAAAACATCCATCGACCAGTCTTGGTATGACAAGGCAATGCGTTGGGTTGACCCTGAATGGTGGGAGAAGCATCCTAATGGCGGAAAGGATTCCTTGAACTTTGAAGATGCTCTGAAGGCTATTATGAAAGCTACAGGTGCAAAAATGGACAAAAAGGATAATGATAAGAAAGAGGGGGAAGAATAGACCTCCCCCTTTCTTCAAAATTCAAACATCGTTCTTTGCCTCTCCTATCATTTTCATAACATATTCCACTACCTTTTCGTTTGCCTTATTGATATTCGTAAAGTCCTTTTGAATATAAATATCAGTAACATCTAGTTGAGAAACATGATTGAGGGCTTCGTGTATGGTATACTTATCAATACCTAGTTTATTTCTTGCTATAGATGCCCAAGTATGACGGGCAGAATAGAAATCGAAACGAGGAATACCCAGTTCGTCAGCTATGAAATGCAATCCCTTATTTATATGCTTATTGAAATTGGCTGCATTGCTATATTTCTGATAGAAATCAAAGACCCTTGTTGTTCCCTTATATTTCCGGAACAAAGGTTTGATGATGTCAGGTACAACAATTTCTATGTGGGCATTATCGTTTCTCCTATCTCTAGTTTTAGCTCTATCGTAGGCGAGTACGCCCTTATTATAGCTGACACATTCATATATGTCAACAGAGTTCATTCCCATCAGAAAGAACGAGAGTACATAACAATCCCTTGCCATACCTACACGTCTAGTCCCCTTGAAATTAAATACTCTTACAAGGTTCTCTTCACTGATTACCCTATCTTTTGTCTGCGGAATATCCCTCGGAACGGAGAATTTATCAAAAGGATTACTTTGGATAATATCATTTCCATTCGTATTATATTCTTTGATAGCTTCATTGAAGATATGCCGCATATTGCCCAAGTATAAGGATTGCGCCCTAGGATGACCATCTAGAAATTTCTTATATCCGTTAAGGAATCTGTAGTCTATGAGAGAAAACGGCAGCTTACGGCAACCATTATAGCGTGCAAGGGAATTGAGCATAATCAGATAATTCTTCTTTCCCTTATTATCGGATTTCTCAACCCACTCTTCGGTAAAGGAAAAGAAGTCTAAATCCTCTGTCTTTTTGCCTATATCAATCAAATGTTCACATATCCAATCAATATCCACATCTTTACCTAGCAAGTCTACCTCTAAGTCATAGAGTGCATCCTTCATAACATTCATTTTATCTTCAATCGTCTTCAATATCTTACGTGAAGAAATCTTTCCGGCTCTAGACAAGTCTGAGTCAGAAACAACTATATTGGTAGGAAATCTTTTTCTCTGTCCCTTATGAGAAAGGACAATAGACACCTTTCTTGTCTTGTCTTGCTTTGGTTTTCCAAGCTCGTATGTTATTGTAGCCATAATATTTTTCCTTTAAATTTACAACATTTTGCGGCAATTTTGCGGAAAATGCGGCAATTTTGCGGCAATTTTACACTTTACTTGTAGTACTCAGAGCCTACTTGTGGAATTTTAAAATCTTCTAACAAATCGTTTCTGTTTCATAAGCAAAAGTTCATTATACGTCCATAAACACCTATTTCACAGACATTTATAAAGAAAAATGGTGAAACAACCTATACGATTATTTCACCATTTCTTGTTTATTTTTATCGTGATTCCGTTGGGGTTCGAACCCAAGACCCACAGCTTAGAAGGCTGTTATAC
>ERZ773178.114-NODE-114-length-88555-cov-8.087232_pt1 | contig 88555 bp, 94 predicted proteins | sample MGYA00580533_ERZ773178 | MGnify/ENA primary metagenome ERZ773178 (study PRJEB29015, sample SAMEA2737859) | human gut metagenome | biome: human gut; feature: human-associated habitat; material: faeces | place: China | collected 2012 ...
TTATTGGCACGTTTCTCGTCAAAATTGGTACTGTATACATAAAAAAGCAACCGGATTCTTATCAGAAAAGATTCCGATTGCTTCTATTTCATTTTTTTATTGACATTAAAGCTGCTATAGCAAAAATTTCGTTATATTATTGGTATTTAATTTATTTTACAGTTATCCTCGCTCTTGATGGCAAATATTCATATACATCTTTCATTTCAGATTCAATGCCTTGCTGTACAACATCATCTATACTGGAATAATAACTTCCATATTGATCAAAAAATTCTTCTTCTGAGTCATAATACTCTTCAATCTCTTTCTTCACTTGATCTGCATTATATGTTTGTTCTGCCTGATCAAGTTTTATATAATATTCTGGATTTTCTTTAAACCAAACTGTTATATATACATCTCTGTTCTCAGCATGATTTGTTACCATTACCCGTACGGAATGTTTATAATTCTGTATCTTATAGTCCACATTTTGTATATCAAAATCAATCGCATATATGTATTGATCATATTGTTCAAATTCTCCAATGTTATATTTTTCTTCAACATTTTTGATTTCTTTAACTATTGATTTCTCGAATTTTGAGCCATCATTGATATAATAGTCAACATAATCATCACCTACATTCACGTACTTCTCAAAAAGATACATTGTATCTATTACAATTTGTTTGTCTTCATATTCAAAAGGAGGTTCGTTAGATTTTATATCTATTACCTGATATTTTATCAACAGTAAAATTGTAATCACACAGCAGACTAACAAGCCACTTCCTGCAATTAGAAATGGCATTATTTTTTTCGCCCCGAAGAATGCTGATTTTCTTTTTTCTCAGTTTTTTCATGTCTCCCCTTCGTTTTTTTCTCAGATTTCACATAATTATCTTTATAGCTTTTCTTTCTTTGTTGTCTGTTTTTTGTATCATTCGTCTCTGTATCACTTAGCAGTTCATTCAAAAAATCCTCTGCTGACGCGAATCGTTCCCGTATGTTTAAGCTCATCGCTTTCATAATTGCATCGCTGAAGTTCTTTGATATTGAAGGTATAATCTCTTCCAATGGAACCAATACATCTTCCATCATTCTCATAACTGAATCCTGTGGAATTAAGCCTGTTAAAATATAATATACTGTTGCACCTACAGCATAAATATCTGTCCATGCCCCCTGCCCGCGACTATTGCTTGTATACTGTTCTGGAGGTGCAAACCCATATTTTAAAATGATTGACGTAGATTTATTTACCTCTGCAATCTCCTGTTTCAATGCACCGAAATCAATTAACTTTACCTCCATTTTCCTTTACGAAACACTTGAGCGTTTTACCCTTCAAATATTCCATGACCATATATGCTGTATTATTCTCTTCAAAATAATCATGCACATTGACAATGTTTTTTACGGATCCAAGCTTTGCTAATCCTCTTGCCTCCCGCAAAAATCGCTGCATTCCCCTCCTATAACTTACCTCATCAGCATTTGTATATACACTTACCAAAGTCGCTGCAACTGCACGATTTGCAATTCCAACAGGGTAATATTCCTTTATACATACCTCTGTCTGAAGCGTGTTATCCCACGCCTTATATGTAATTCCAAATCCTCCAGCACCTAAAATATCCTTTATTTCATATCTTTCATGCAAAATTGTTCCTATTTGTAAATAATATGTTCCTTCCATAACCTTCCCCTTTATTCTTCCATAATGGACGCAAAATTAAGTGATATACCAATCTCATAGTCACTTGTGTATTCCTCATCCGGTTCAAAAATTCCATCTTCAAAATTCATCTCCGCAAATACCATTCCAAATGACGACTTATTTCCTTTTTCAATTGGTGGACACCACTCCCATTCCCCTGTCTCATAATTATATTCTATCCGTGTCCAATCCTCTCTTGGTTCGGAAAAATTGATTCCCTTCTCACGGTAAATGACTGCAAACTCTATCGCATCATAGGACTGGCTGACGCAAGTCTCCCCGACAGCCATAATCTCATAGCTACCCATTATCCCGAGATTACTCATGATATCTCCAACCGTTACATATGGGGTCTGCACAAAATCAAATCCCACATCCGACACTTCGCGTTCATTTCCATACTCCTGAACGGTATCCATGTTAAAATACCATGCCACTTCCTTTTTCCATCCCATAAAAGGGACTGTAACGTCAACCGATATATTTTCCAGAATACCTGTTCCAATATCTACATTTACCGCTCCTTGATATTCATACTTGAAAAATCCAATCCAATTTGGCTCTGATGTCTCAATACTTATAATCTGACTCGTATCCGTTATTGTATATTCAATTTCATGTCCATATTCATCTTCTATCTGAAATGTCGTTCCGATCAGACATCCAGATAATTTTTCATTTGCAAACTTATGATTCAAATATGCTGGAATCCCTGCGCCAATTATAGAAGAAACTGCAATAAACAAAACAAGTATACTTGCAATAATCCATTCCACCAGCTCACGCACACTTATCATTTTTTTCTCTGCTTTCTTAAAAACTATATTGGCAGTTTGCGTCGTTCTATGATTTTGTTCAACTGTTAATACGATATATTGATTTGTTTTACCTGTTGTTATTACAAATCGGTCTCCTGTATGTATCTGTCTCGTTCCAGCTATTTTCCTGCCCTCGAACTGAACTCCATTGGTACTGTTCAGATCCTGCACATACCAGATACAATTTTCCTTATAAAACACACCATGTACACGTGATACGAAATCATAATTTAACACGATATCATTATCTGGCTGCCTGCCAAAGCTTACTACTTCTTTATGAAATTGTTCCAGATCATAACTTCCCAAATTCTGGTTGCCATAATAAATCGTTATCTGCATACTTCCTCCCCACAAACGTAAAATCACTCATGATCCCGGTAAAATGTGTTGCTCATTAACCTCTTTTGTCAATCGTACTTTCTAAAGCAAACTTCCCAAAACTAAATCTCCGATAATTCTAAGCAAAAAATCCCAAAGCTGGATGTATCATATGTTCTTCATATCGTTCTTCTACCTGTCTTGTATCACTTGGATAATATTGAGATTCACTCCAGCTTGACCACTCGCCATATATCGGTTTTCTAAAATAATATGTTGTAGTCGTTGTCTTTTCTCTTGTCTGATAACGGTACAATATCGTTCCTGTTGACGAATCCTCTTCAACATTACATACATCACTCGCAGCCACGGGATCGACACCCCATTCTGACCAGTCTGACCAGTCTCCGTATGTATCACTATTTTCACTTTTATAATATTCAAAACCCTCTGGTGGCACATTGCTTGTTGAAGTTGTCTCTTCATATGATACTACATCTCGATATCGATAATACGTCCAGCCTTGACTATCTGACACATATATAACATAACAATCTGACCAATCATCATTAAGATACGAACCCGCAAATTCACTACTATAATGCTGAGTAATATACGTTTTAAACTGTGATCCCGGACTTTGTGCAAATACTATCCCATCCGCGACCCCTGGTTTATATGCATTTAATACGACTATATTCCCTCCATACATATTATCTATCTGTTCACAGTCCCACAATTTGTCTCTGGCAGCATAAATATTCAAACCCACAACATTCGGAATTCCATCCTTATTTGCAGAGTCCTCTTTCTGCTCTGTCGTATCCTGTTTTTCGGTCGTCTCCTTCTTTTCCGTCGTACTGCCTTTCTCCGTTGTTGTCTCATCCGTTGTACCCTCATACTGCAAAACAGCATCTGAATTTCCGAGACTGATATAGATTACAATCGTTGTTCCACCTGCAACCTCTGTTCCTGCTTCTACACTCTGTCTGATTACATGATCCTTTTGTACCGTGTTACTCTCTTCATCCTGTATTTGCACTTTAAGACCCTGTGCCTCTAAGATTGCAATCGCCTGTTCCCGGCTCTTATACTGCACATCCGGTACATGAATCTTTGCATCTTCCTGTTTTCCAAGGCTGACAACAACACCAACCTTTTCGCCTTCTGTCGTTGTCTCTTTGGCCGTTGGATTCTGGCTGATGATATTTCCTTTTGGAACGGTATCACTATATTCTGTCGCCAGTTTATATATGTAGAGTTTTGACGATGCAAGTGTCTGCATAGCATCTCCCCAGCTTTTGCTGCATACATCCGGAACCGTAGTCTGTTTCTGGCTGTCGTAATCTTTTCGACCAGTCGATATATAAATCACCATTTTCGTTCCAACAGCAATTTCATCCCCACAGGCAATGGTTTTTCCGTCTGCTACTGCCAGCTCTGCTACATACCCAGGTGCAACATCACTTTCTTTATCCTCTATCGTGATATCCTCCTGCGTCCATCCCATATTGATCAGCAAATCTACAACCGCATCTTTTTCCAATCCTTCGATGTCCGGCATATATGTAACCTGTTCTCCGGCACTCACGACTATCGCCATGACAGTCTTTTCCTTCACAACTTCTCCGCCTGGAATATTTTGTGTCAACACAAGATTTTCAGGTATTACGGAATCATTTTTCTTATCCGTGATCTGCATGATGAGATTCGCCTCTGAAACCTTCTTCTCTGCCTCATCTAACTCCGTATTGATAATATTCGGTGCGTACACATATCCATCCGAGAGATTTCCGCTATCTCCATGGAACATGTCTGAGACTCGAATTACTCCCGTCAACAGCAACACAATACATGTAACAACCGCCGCTGTTCCGATTCCTGAAGCAATTTTTACCCATAATGGCCATTTGCCTATATCCATTTTCCTTATATGAACCTTATTTCGTTTTACATCCTTGTCCGAAAATAAATCATTTTCAAAGTCTTCTGCCGTCTGCGTCCGATCCTCAATTCGCAGATTCATTGCGTTTAAGATTGCATTTTCTATATTCTTTGGTATTTTTACCCCTAACTTTGATGGTGCCACAAGCGTATCCTTTAATTCCCGCTCCATGGAATCTTCCGGTGTGACACCTGTAATCATCTTATATAATGTTGCCGCACAGGCATACACATCCGTCCATGTTCCCTGATCGCCTCTGCTTCGGTATTGCTCCTGTGGTGCATATCCTGGCTTCACCAGAACTGACAAACTGCGGCTGTGTCCTGTCGTTGCATATCTTGCAGCACCAAAATCTATGATTTTTACATCACCACCTTTGGATATCATGATATTATCCGGCGATATATCTCGATGTAAAATTCCCTCTTTATGCACTTCCTTCAATGCTTCCACGACTGGCTTCATGATTTTTAAAGCTTCTTCATATGGGATTTTTCCTTCCCGCTCCAGTCTTTCTTTCAGTGTCTCGCCATCAATATACTCCATAATGATGTACGCAGTATTATTCGCCTGAAATGTATCATGTATGTCTACGATTCCCGAAACACCTTTAAACTTTGCCAGTCTCCGTGCCTCATCCACAAATTTATTTACACCACTTAAAAATTGTTCCTCTTTTTGTCCTGTAAATATTGTTACATCTGAAACGCCCATGGCTCTGGTAGAAAACTCACTTGGAAGATATTCTTTGATTGCAATTTTCTGATTTAACACTGCATCCCAGCCAATATAGGTAACGCCAAATCCTCCATTTCCTATGGACTGTCCCACTATATATTTATTCTCGATTACCGTGCCCGGTGCAAGATGAATTGCTTCTTTTGCCGGAGTACCCTCCTTATATCCGCAATATGGACAAATATCATATTTATCTTCATATACTTCCATGCATCCCATACATAATCTGTCCGCCATATTTCCAACTCCTTATCCCGTATAATTGTAAATTAACCTATATAATCCCAAATCTGAAATTCCTCTGCTCCTGGAACCTCTCCATCCGTTATCCCTGGTACATATTCCATTGTCGTAACTTCTCCTGTTGCTTTGTTCACATGAAAATATGTAAAAGAACCTGTATAAGAGCAATACGTGACTACATATTCCTGTTATGTTTCCGATGTCAGTTCCCAATAAAAAAAATACTCATCCTGACTCATATTATTTAAATCAGGATTTTGTTCCCTACAAAATCTCTCAATTGCAGCCAAAGTTTGATCTCTATCTAATTCTTTTGAAGACTGCGAGTTGGATATTTCCTGTCCAAATATCTCTGTTTCTTGTGTAATCTCAGAATTTGTCATTTCCGTAATTCCGTATGTTGACGTGTCAGTTTTTTTCTTCCCTCCCCACAATATAATCACACCAACAATTACCAGAATAATCCCTGTCAATCCTATAACCACGAAAATAATATTCTCTTTTCCTTTTTTTCTTCATTCGCACCATAATTTGCCTCTTCATTAACATTTTTCCTAAAAACGAAAAGAGATCTGTATATAACGGATCTCTTTTTATCTACCTATTCCATAATCATCTTCCTCAACTCCCCATAATACCTACGGCTCACTGGAACCTCTATCTTCCCACACTTTATAGATGTTCGGCTTATTTTCGATATATCTGCCATGCGAACCATAAAACTCTGATGCACGCGGACAAATCCATTATTGACCAGTTTCTCCTCAATCTCGGAAATCTTCGAATAAAATGTCATCTCTCCACACCCCAGATGCAAGACGATTTTCCGTCCTCTGCTCTCTACATATTCTATAGATGCAATCGGGATTGTCCTCTTTTTCCGATTGATAATTGTCTCCAAATAACGGCCTTTTTCCCTTACTGACTCCACATTATTTTCAACCATATTACACACTCTCTCCTAAATGTTTTATCCTTCGCAAATCTATTTATTTTTACATAAATAATCTGTCATTTTTTACATAATAGCACATAAATTTTTGTTTTTTCGCGTTCATGCATAATTGGTGCGTATTCCGTCAAAATTGGTTTTTTTGCCTGTTTTTACTCCTCTTTTTTGCTCTGTTTATACACCTGATTGATCCCCGTAGACGCAAATCCAGACATAATTCCAACTGAGATTGCCGTAATAATATCCTCTGCCGGGAAGCTCTTCATTACATACATAGCAGGCACCGCAACGATTCCTCCCACGATGCCAACAATCACCGGAATCGTCTTATCGCTGATCTTCTTGCTCGCCTTACACCCGATTCCAACCAGATAACAAATGATCACAATCGGCAGCACCGTTACATAACTTGAAATATCCATCTTTTCTCCGCAAACATTCTCTTATACTATTTCTATGTCACGTCCGTTCAGTTTGACAACAAAACAATCTGCTATTGAGATATTTTCTTATGTAACCGTAGAAAATATATTTGACGCTCATTTCGGACAACTATATAATGAACTTGATTTTAGAAACACCATGAACAACAGCATAGAAATATAAATCTGCAAATTACACATTTCTTGAAAAGGAGATTATAAAAATGATAAAAATAGATTTAATTACCGGATTCTTAGGTGCCGGCAAAACAACTTTTATAAAAAAATACACCACCTACTTGCTGCAACAGGGAATGAACATCGGCATCCTCGAAAATGATTTTGGAGCCGTGAATGTTGATGCCATGCTGTTGCAGGATATCTTAGGGGATCACTGTACATTGGAAATGGTTGCAGGTGGCTGTGATGCCGACTGCCACCGCCGCCGCTTCAAGACAAAGCTCATCGCTATGGGCATGTGCGGCTACGATCGTGTCCTTGTAGAGCCATCCGGTATCTTCGATATGGACGAATTTTTCGATGCATTACACGAATCCCCCCTCGACCGCTGGTATGAAATCGGAAATGTAATTACCATCGTAGATGCCGATCTGGAACAGACATTATCCGAATCTTCCCGTTATCTTCTCGCGTCACAGGTAGCACAGGCTGGTGCCCTTTTATACAGTCATGTTCAGGAAGTAAGCTCGGAGAAACTTATCTCTACCAAAAACTATGTAGACCAATCCTTTGAGATTCTCCATACCGAAAAGAAACCAACTCCTTCTATTACAATAGAAAAAAGCTGGGATGATTTAACCGATGCAGATTTCAAAGCCATCCTTTCCTCTGGCTATCATTCCGCAGATTACGCCAAATTATGGTTTGATGATAAGAAAACATACGACAGCTTATATTTTATGAATATGGATTTCACAGAAGAATTTCTGAAAGAATCCTGCACCAAAATCCTAAATGATCCTGCATGTGGAAAAGTATTTCGAATCAAGGGATTTCAGAAACTCTCTGATGGATCGTGGATTTCCCTCAACGTTACGCATCAAAAAACAGAAATTCAGCCAATTCCAAATGGTCAGGCAATCTTAATCGTCATTGGAGAAGGACTGAACCAGGCAGCCATTGAAGGGTATTGGGGAAAGTCAAATATTTAATTCTGTTTTCATAATTTCTGCACACCTTTTGCACACCTAAGTGATTTTCAACCATTAAAAAACGGCGGAACCCCCTTGATTCTACGTGGTTTCCGCCGAATAAAAAAGATGCCCAGAGCCAGCGTTTCCCTTTCTTCCTATTATAATGCACATATATGCAAATGTACGAAAATAAGCCGTTTTTTAACAATTCTCAATACACGATCTATGCATATATGCGCACTTTTTTTGCACACCTGCTGCACACCAACTCACTCTTGTTGAATCGTATATGTCACTTTCATAGTCTTATCTGCCGTCTTTGTAACTGGCTTGTCCAGGTTACTGATTGTTGCCAAATAGTTTTTCAGATAAGTGGTATATATTCTTCCATAGTCATTTACAGTCATTTTGTTTATTTTATTATTGATTATATTCGGACGTGCACTATCATATTGCTTTAACTTTGACAATTTCATGCTTTTTGTTATACAATCAAATATAGCAATACGATTATTATTCGTCACATAGATTTTTCCGTTGCTATTTGCTATTTTGTTTAGGTATGTATAATCCATTTTTGTTTCATATTCATGCACATCTGTCGGATTTTGGGTATTGATCTCGTACAGTTTTTTGTTACCGTCACTTATGTATATATATTCATTATATGCATCTATTCCACCATCATTATACCAATTTGTCTGTGTGTTATTAGTTATATCAATCCGCTGCATTGTCATGTCCGTTATATCTAGTTTAAAGACTTGTAATGTTTCATTCTTATACGTTACACCTGCGTTTATGAAATAAATATATCTCCCATCGTTACATGTTCTTTTCAAAGTTGACAATCCGTCAATCTCCAGATCGATTTGTTCATAGCTAACTTTATTTATGTCTTGCGTTTTATTTTTTTTTATATTAAACGGACTAAATGTTGATATCTCTGATGCATATTTATATACCTTAAACTTGTTAGCACTTAAACTTCCACCATAGATATACTGAGAGTCTATATAGAAAGGGGTTATTCCATCTATCGGTTCTCTTACATTGCACAGACTGTAACTTCCATCTATACATATGTTAACATTTGTAGGCTTACTTATACCAGCATCTCCAAATCCACAGTTTCCCATGTCTCTATGTGTTAACGCCGCAGCCGCAATCACACCATTTCCCTGATTGGTTGTCCAATCATATACATATGTCATTTTCTTGCTCGGCCAGTCTGCTACGCTTTCTTTTTGATTGTAGCTTCCCTGCGTCAATGCCTCATCAGCATTTGCTACATTAAATGCACCACAAGCCGTAGCCTCTATTCCGCCCGGCAATGTTACAGCATCATCAGGTATTTCTTTGTCTGTCAAGACTATACCTCCGAACGCAACCTCTGTTGTTGGACATAATTCGTCCATTACTTGTCCAATGTTTAGATAATATCCATTATTGCTGAACATTTTCTCTAATGCAGCTGTCATATGATTGTCATGCTCAATCACCTCAGTCTCTCTGCATCCCCGAAGCTCAAGGCGCACATGCCCGTGAAACTTCGGTACCTGTATCTTATTGATGTACACGTTTTTTAAAATCGATTCCATATTACTTATCCTCCTCATTCTTAAATGTATATTGGAACTGCGTCAGATTGTCCGTCATATCTGATACTATAAAAGCAATCGTTAAAATCTTTGATGGTCCAAGCTTATCATATGTCTCCAACAGGCTTCCTTCCAACGCTGCTTCCAGTGTTTCTTCCTCTGTCCACGCCATACCCGCATCATAGGATAGCTTAACATTTATACCTTCATGGATTGCTGTTGCTCCGGTAATTCCATAGATACTTACATCCGACATATCACATGCTGCCTGTATTACCTGTGGATGCGGTTTTGCTGTGATTGTAAGTATCGTATCGGTTATCGTATCCGCATCCGTCCATTTGTAGATTGTCGGTGAATCTAATTGCAAAATATAGTCCGATGCTGGTGCTATATCTAATCCATGTGTCTCGAAATCTGCTGCCTGCAAGGTATCACCCGAAAGAGTTATTTCTGTTATAACTTCAGCTTGAATTGTATAGTACTTTTCCGCAGACCGGAGCAGGTATCGAACGATGACTTCATCTGTTGTCGCTGCATTATTTTCGGTTTCTCTTTCTGTATCTGCATTTCCGATTGTCACCGTTTCTATGGATTCAAATTCTGTCGAATCCAAAGCCACAACATTCATCATGCCACGGTCTATGCTTTCATTCGTCGATTTGTTAACGAACGTACCAGCAAGCCGGAATACCCCATCTTCTACAACTACATATCTGGATGAATATGTACACTCGCTTTCTGCTGTAAATGTCCAGCTCACGATACCCCAGCTGAAATCTGTTGCATCAAGCAGATTGCCAACTGTCACCGTATCTTGCAGTTTAACTATTTGAAGCTGTTCCTCCACCACATTCCGCTCCACATCAATCAGTCCTGCAATAACTGTACATGTCAGAGCCTTTGATACTTCTATTGCATCCTTCAAGGCAATCTGTGTCAGCTTCTCTTCCAATGTGATAAATCCATCCCATTCGACTGTACCAACCAATCCTTGTCCATAGATAACCGCACGTATTGCTCCTTGCGCTATCCCTATGCTGCCGCCAGTGATATTCAACTTGACAAGCCATCTGTTGATTGAGTTTGCATCGATTGTCAACATGTACATTAAGCTCAATATATGCTTTCCGTTTTTCCACGTTTCCGTCGGATTGTATCCAACTATGGTTAACTCATTTAATGTGTATTCGATTGTACCAATCACATCCTCCGATGTTGCTGTCGCATCAAGTAGGATTTCTGCTTGAAAGAGCACCCCAATTGATACGGACGATGTAAACCGGATATCGATTATGGACTTGGACTCGCCATCTCCGATCTGTATCGCACTCGCATTCTCATAATTAAAAAAAAGAATATCCGAAGATGATACCGAGCTACGCAACCCTTCCAGATTCTTATCCGTCTTGCTCTTCGCTGTCGCAAGCGCCGGATCTGAACCAAAGCCGGTTATCTTATACCCGCCATTAAACGTATAATCATACATCATCACACAGCCAAGCTTCCCCGGTGCAATACCATCCGTACACCGGATGATATCTCCAAGGTCATACATGGCACCGCACAGGCAGCTTGTCTCAAACGGCACATAGTCAATCTGCAAAAGTGCTGTCAATACCGCGCGCCGTATCTGCTCTTTGTAGCTGTCTACACCATATTGCAGGAATGGGTTGGAGCCAAGATTGTATGTCAGATAATTGTCCGGATCCGAACCGTAATAGCTTGTAGTATCGTCTGCCATATTCACGCACGACAGTCCGGAATAACGCGTATCAAACTTACTGAATTTCGATCCAGTAAACCGGTCATGATTCGTAAGCGTATCAACAACCGTCTGTTCATATTTCCGAAGCACAAGCTTTCCCTGTCTGTCCATCGTCGCAAAGGTACCCGTTGCCTGTGCCACCCAGAAGATAAAGTCCTGCCATGTTTCAATATCATTTTCCGTATAGAGCGACAGGCTCTCTGTTCCGTTCGGAAGTGCATCCACCTCCGCCTGCGTCATGCCAAGCTCCGCCTCACAGGTTGTACATGCTAACGTAAGCAGCTCATATGGTGTTCCAATCGTGATATCAACGCTACAAGACCGATTGAAGTGAGCCATGTTGTCATATGCTGTGATATCAATTCCATATTCCGTGTCGTTCGCTTCTGATACTGTATATATGCCAAGTGGTACATCTTCCCACTTGTCGCCAATCAGTAGTCCCTCTGATACAACGATTTGTGCATTCGTCCAATCAGGCACCTGCAGATCCGGCTTGAATGTGCACTTCAACTCTCCTATGTACACACTGCCGATCTTGACATCGTTCTGCTCGCTGCACTGATTCGTGATCGTGAATGAACCGCTCAATATATCATGATTGGTAAATGCTATCTTGTTCACTGTACCTGTCAGGCGAAATGTCTGTACTTTTTCTTTTGTCTGTTTCAGATATGCATCTGATACCTGATACATGCAACCGCCTCCTCAACATCCTATAATTCCTCTGCACTAAAGGATACTGTCCAATACCCCTGTGTGCCTTCGCTGTGTTCCGAATTCTTCTCCAGATCGCAATCGATACTTTCAATCCGCACCGTGTATTCTGATTCATCAATCTGCAGTTTTACCGACTGCATCTTTGCATATCCAAGCAGCTTGTTCTTCCATTTCGAAGATACTTGGAATTTCAACGAGCCGGAATACTTCCCGGCTCGCACGTCAATTGCAAGATCATCCCCCGCTTCTGACTGAAATGTATTTGATACTTTGCTGAAGCTCTCTGAATAATCGATTGGATTTGGTACACGTTCGCCATTGATTTTTACATATTTGTTCAGCATTATCTTCCTCCGCTTCTGTAATTATTGATCTGGTTCGCACGTACAATGATGTCATTTAATTTTGACTGGCCGATATATACCGGGATCACAATATCGCCTGCTGCCATCGCTGTCTGATTACCTGCAAGTGCGGCTTTCATCTCACGTGCCACGGCCGCAATCCACTTTTCGTTTTGATCAAGCGGAACTACCGCCTCTGCACCAGTGCCTTCCAGTAATCCGACCTGTCCTTTGGCAAGCACACCGCCTCGTTCCAATTGCGGTACTCCAAGCTTACTGATCTTTGACAAGCTGACACCCGGTATTTTGTTGATCACACCGATTACGGCATTGATTGCACCGATGAAGCCGTTTATGATTCCGATTGCCTTGGATAAGACAAAATTAACGGCTGTTTTTACTGCTCCGGAAATCGCATTGCCGATTGCCATACCTGCACTTTTGAAGATGCCTGTTACAGAGTTCCATACGCCTGAAAAGAAACCGCCTAATCGATTGAAGATACTTGTTATGCCATTCCACGCCTGTTGGAATATGCCTGTGAAGAAACTTCCAACCGTGCTGAATACATTCCTTATGCTTGACCATGCATTTGTCGCTACCGACACGATCCCATTCCATATGCCTGTAAAGAAGCTTCCTATCGCCTGAAATGCAGACGTAAAGAATTCCTTAAACGCCGTGACAAGCTGTGACACCTTCTCACAGAAGGTTTCCCAGATAAACTGTGCCACCTCGACGATTGCATCCCAGTTTTTGATTACTACGATAATTGCAGTGATCACGGCAATTACCGCTGCGGCAATTAGCAGAAACGGACCAATTGCTGTGACAACCCCTGTGATGGCCGGAATCATGGTTCCTGTAATAAACGTAGATGCAGTACCCATCCATGTTGTGATAGAACCGACTAAAGACACTATCTGACCGCCGAATGTGATAATCTTACCCACAGAGGATATGAGTGTACCAATTATCGCAATCAGCGGTCCTATCGCCGCAGCGATTGCCGCAAACTTAACAATCTGCTGTTGTGTCGCCGGATCTAAGTCGCGGAACTTTTGTACAAGCTCCTGTATTTTCCCGGTTATCTGCTGAACTATTGGCATCAGAATCTGTCCGATTGATATTGCGCAGTTTTGGATTGCTGTCTTCGTCTTTTCAAACTGGATGGACGGATCCGAAGCTTCCAGCGTATCAAATGCCTTTTGCGCTGTTCCTGCGGAGCTTTCAAGTTCTTTAACCGCACTTGTAAAATCTGTTGTATGCTGGGTTATTGTTGCCGCTGCCTTTGCGGCTTCCTGTGAACCAAACATATCTGCAAGACTCATTCCGCTACTGTCCGCTTCATTCTGTATAATCTGTAACACATCTGACAGATTATATCCCTCATTCATCAGCTCACTAAACGATTTTCCTGTCTTTTCTTTCAAGATGTTTGATGTCGTGCTTCCGGATTTCCCAAGTTCATTCAGCATACCATTGATGTAAGTTGTAGCTTCCGCTGTACCTATACCATTTTTTGTAGTCGTGACGTAAGCGGCGCTTAACTGGTCAAGATTGACACCGTACATTGCGGCTGTTGGGATAACTTTACCCATGGATGCGCCTAATTCATCTACTGTCGTTTTACCGAGATTCTGCGTTGTGATCAACTTATCAGATACACTTGATACCTGATCTGCCGACAGTCCATATGCATTCATCGCTGTTGTCAATGTGTCTGTTGCTGTTGACATGCTGGTGAATCCTGATCGAGCAAGTACATTTGCTTTTCCCACAAACCCAACGGCATCCTCGGTTGACTGACCTGCTGATATTGCATCATAAGACGCCTCCGCAAGAGCTGCAGCACTTATACCTGTGTCATCTGACAGTTTCATAATACTGTCGTCCAGATCAGAAAGCGGTGTCTGTGTTGTATCTGCGATTGTAGACAGCTTCGCCAATGCGGAAGAGTAGTCCTTCGCTTCTTTGACCGCCGCGGTACCTCCTGCCACAACCGGCATCGTAATTGTTGCTGTCATCTTTCCGCCAAGTGCCGATACCTTATCTCCAACACCTGTAACCTTTTCTCCAAGCCCGGATATGTTGTTGCCAACTTCCTTGATATGCGCTCCTGCTGCCTGCATCTGACTTCCCAGCACAGACGATGCCTGTCTTGCCTGCTTTTCCAGATTCGACAGCTCATTCGTCGTTGTGACAATTTCTGCCTGCAACGCATCGTATTCACCCTGTGTGATGTTTCCAAGTTCAAGTTCTTTTTTTGCGGATTCGGCAGCCTGCTTCTCCATATCAAGTTTTTCTTTTGTTCCTTTGATTACTTCATTCAAAGCATTCTGTTTTGCTTTGAGAAGATCTACATTTTTCGGATCAAGCTTGAGTGCTTTCTCCACCGAATTCAACTGGCTTTTCGTTGTTTTGATCTCTGAATTGGCAGCTTTCAGTGCTTTCGTAAGCCCTGTTGTCTTTCCATCGATTTCAATTGTAATTCCCTTGATCTGTCCCACGTATCCACTCCCTTACATAGCTGCAAATTTATCAAAATCATCCTGCGTCGCCTTGAGTGGGTAGTTATACGTGTCATTGCTGCTCTCGATCATCATGTCGAGCACATCTCCATGTGTTAACTCCTCAAGGTCCTGCATCGATATATGTAGTGAAAAAGCCCGCAGCATGAAGATGTTTGTATTCATCTCCCTTACTGTTGACTTTGGTTTTTTTTTAGTTCACTTGTGGTCGTAATATTGCGATTCCATACATTCAAGATGGATGTAATTGCCGCAGGATCCTGGAAGTCTGCTTCCTCAAATTCTTCCATCCATGCAATGTACCCTTCTTCTGAAGCTTCTTTAATCTCCTTACGGTTCTGCATGTTCATCACATACGCAAGCTTCGATGTATATTCGATTGCGTCAAGCTTGTCTACGTCTTCTACGTTTTCCAGCTTCGCAAGATCTTTTAACAGCTCGCGCTTAAAAATCTGCTTGTATCGAATCGCAGTTGCTGCGTTGCTCTCAACTGCTACTTCTCTCTGTCCAATTCTGATCACTGATCTCATAGTATCCTCCGTTTCTGTTGCACCGGTGCAACTTTATATTTTTGCAAGAAAAATGGGACGGTATCTTCTACCATCCCATTTCATAATTGATATTAACCTGCTGCCTGTTCTGATGCAGTCGGCTCCCATACTTTTGTATACCAGCTCTTATACGCGCCATCTGTTGTATTGGATCCGGTTGTTGCTTTAACCAGATTCTTTTCCTTGCCATTGATCACGTTGACATCCGGACGTGGTGTAGCCTTAATTGTCACAGATTCTGTCACAGGCTCCGTGCTGTCTTCCTTGGTCTGGGACGCAACGGAGTGTCGTGTCAGTGAGCAACGATACAGTACATGTCTGCGTGCCTTTTTATCGCCTGAAAACTCAAACAAAAGAGCAATATACTTCTGTTCGTCTGTCGAAGATTCAACAAGCACACCATCGACTTCTTCCTGTCCCATCACCTCAATCTCTACGTCCTCCGGTACTAGTGCAGATTCGAAATCTCCCTCATAGCCGGAATTGCTTGATAATACGGCATACGCGGTATCATCCGCATAAAACGTGTTGGATTCTCCGGACGGATCAAGTGACATACTTACTGCTCCCGGCCATTTCTTCGGCGTACTGTATGTACTCTTGATTGTTCCATCCTCCTGTTCCGTCTCTGTGATAATCGCATAGTGCGTATTTTTCAGTCCAAACTTAATCTTATTTTTTTCTTTATCCATCTTTATATTACCTCCGCTTCGTATATGGTCATAAATACTTTCTGCTCGTTCTCGAACTCGTCTGTCATGCTCCACGGGATCTCTGCTTCGTCCAAGGCACTTTCAATCAACGTCTCCAGCTTCTCATCCTTCTTCGTGCTGTACAGCACAGCACGCATGGAGCTAATCTTCTGATACACCTTGTCATCTGCAAAGAAATTGCTGTCCGCATGGCATGTGTACGTGATAAAAGGTACTTTTGTGCCTTCCGGTGCATGGTCATAGTGTACAGTCACACCCGGTACCGACAAGACTTTCTTTGCATCTGCAATCGTCATCCTTTTTCCACCTGCCTTTTGAATTCTTCCGGAAACTCATCCTGCGCCCAGGCTTCCACCGGTGCAATATGCACGTGCGCATCGGCGTGTCCTCGCACCTCTCCATTGATGATGATGTCATGTCCGTTCTCAAGAAGATGTGTCAGCTGGTACTGCTCGTTATACACAGTCATTCCTTCTGATGTTTTCTTGTATTTCCATCCATTTTTGTACTTTTTTCCTCTTTTTGCACGCTTGTTTTTGGGCGAGGTCTTTTTCAGCTTCTTTACAGCTTCCTCGGCTGTTTTCTCCGCCGCCGTATCAACCGCAGTGTGCACATGATGCTCAAACGCCGAAAAAATCGATTGTAATTCCATATCAAGCTGTCCAATTTTAATCGTCTTCGACATACGTCACCCCTGCTTTCTCCTCTGCATAAAGCTCGATCGTATCTGAATCTGTACGCTCATATGTACGATAGATCCCATATACTTTGTCTTTGTACTTCACAAGCTCTTCGCTGTTGTAATTTACCTTGTCTGTATCAAAGCGATACTTCGGATTCATACCGACCTGCCCGGCTTTGAAGAACTCCTGGCGATCAACAGACTGCACCCTGCATATCACCGGATGTTTGATCATCTCTGTGATAATCGTATTCCCGATATCATCCTGGTCCGTCTTCGTTTCAAGCAATATGATTTCGTCATCCATCCTCTTCCTCCTTCGCTTTCTGTGCAAACAGGCGATTGTTGAGTTCATACCGTAACATGCGTGGCATCTCCTCTCCGGTTGCTCTTTTGCGCCACATCCACGCCGCATAGCTTATGATAAGCTCCTCATCATCCACAGGTGGATCCTCCGGGAAGGTGATACCCTCCCGTTCGATCCGTTTCTTTGCAGTCTGCAGATGCTGACTCAACCGCTTATCATACACCGTGGCTGATATTCCAAGGTCGATCTTTAAAATTGTCAACTTATCTGCATCTGTCATAGATTACTCCTTACTTGATGCAGCCGCCTTATTTGCTGTATCTTCTGCAAATGTCATATCTGCTGTCGGTGTTGTTCCAAGGATTCCGATGGCAACGAAGCCCTCTGCAATCACCGGAAGACCGTCATATCGTGCCAGTCCCTTATATACTGTCTGATCTTCCAGGAACTTCACATGCTCGGACTGTGTGATCTGTGCGCCCTCACGCTCGGCAAGGAGATATAAGTCACCATACCCGCCGACGATTACATTGTCCGGGATGAAATCGAGTGTTTCAATCGCACCACCCACGATCGGCATGGTGTCTCCCATTCCGGTTGCGATTGCGCCGGCTGCGTTAAAGCTGAGCGCCTCTGCTACAAGCTTGGTCTTGGTTGTCTCATTCATAGCCCAGAAGCGATTGCCTGTCGAATACTTGCCCTTTGCATTACCAGATGCAATCACAATCTCCTTGAACAGGTCAACGCCCTTCTTTGCGGCTGCAATTGATACAATGTTTGAGGAAGAAAGATTCTTCCACTCGCGCGCTGTATCCGGGTAAGTCTCCGGTTTTGCCGCCTGCGCCAGACGTGTGACTACGCCTGTTGGCATTTTCTTTCCTGTTCCGTAAAGGATTGCCTTATCAAGGGCTAATCCAATTGACTGTCCAAGAGCTGTGATGATTGCTTCTGCAAGATTGATATCCGAGTCATTCAAAGTTGCATTATCGATTGCCATATATCCAGATACTTTATATCCATCTACTTCGACATTGTTGAATAACATCGACAACTCGTTGATAGAACCATTCATCTCTGTCCAAATTGCTTCAGGGATCGTGCCCTGAATCGGCTGTCTTGCCTTGCCCGGCACAGACTGCACACGTACATGCTTATAAAGCTTTGAGTACTCCTCGATGTTCTCGCGAAGGAGTTCAAGCATCACGTTCGGAATTGTAAGCTCTGCACCTGTAATCGCGCGGTTCTGCACACCGTTTGTATAAAGCGTACGCACACGTTCCAAGAAAGTGTGTACCTCTTCTCGCGCGAAAAACGCATCACGCTCCTGTACTGTCATACCAAAAAACTTCTTTCTAGTTGTTTTCACTGTTTCCACTCCTCTCATTCTTGCCCCTGGTGCCGGTTCTGCCTGTCTCTGCTTGCTTTCCAGTTCTGCAAGCTCGGACTCTGTATCCGATACTTCCTTTTCCAGAGTTCTTACTGACTCGTCATTTTCTTCCTTATCCTTCTCGTACTGCTCTACTTCCTGTGACACTGCCTCCTTCTCTTCGTCTGTCTGTGCCTCTTCAATGGCTGCCTCCAGCTCCTTCTCACGTGTTGCAAGCTCCTTTGCCTTCTCACGTGCCTCTGTGAGCTTCTTTGTGACTTCGCTCAGCTTCTTTCTGAGCATAATTGCTTTTAACATGATTCGCTTCCTCCTTTTAATTTTTTCTTCATGTCAAGCTTCCACACCTCGGTCTGTCGCGCCCGGATGGTATCTGCATCCTTCTTTCGCGCATTGACACTTGTCTCTTCGTATGCCGGGAAGGTGCATACCGACACCTCATACAGTTCCACCTTCTTAATTGTCCAGTGTACGGATCCGTCCTCGCGGGCTTCCGCCTTTTCGTCCAGAATGTCAAAGCCGAAGCTGCACTGATCTACATCGTGACGTTTCACTCTGGCATACAGGTTCATCGCGTCCGAATCATCCGGATTGATGTCGATATGCCCCCAGAGTCCGCGTTCATCCTGCCGCAGTGTCAATGTGCCTGCTTTGGTTCTTCCGAGCACAAGCCCTGTATCATGGTTGATCAGTGCACGTACATCGCCGGATATCGTATCTGTAAACGCCCCAGGCGCTACACTCTCACTCATCCCCGGCATAATGTTATAGGTGCTATTAAAAACGGCGAAGTACCCTTCAATAGAAAGTGCCTCGCCGTCTTCCCGCGTATTAAATTCCGATGCGACAGATCGTATCTGTCGAATATGTCTATCCATTGTCTTCTCCCTTCTGTACCAGTTTCTTCTGTGCCGCTGCCATATCCCACGGAATATAGTTTTCAAGCACTCTAAGTTCATCCAAGCCGTCCTTTGGTGACATGCCTATCTTGTCTCTGACTTCATTTCCAGTCACAAATCCACGGTCTGACAGCGAACCGAATACGGATGCTATCGTCGTCAGATCCCAATCCATCACGGACAAAACATTGAACTTGATGTACATATTCGGACTGTAGATCAGCTTACGTGTCATTTCCTGCTGTAAGCCTGTCACGATTTCTCGTACCTTGGTCTTGACAAAGTAATTCCATTCCTCCTGCTTGTACTCGCCAACGCCCAGTACAAACGGCGGAACACCAATGATTGCCGCGACTGTCTGCTTATCCAGCTTCACATTATCCGCAATTGCAAGATCTGATAAGGAAAGCGGCTTGACCTGATTTATCTCAAACTGTTCCGCAGGTATCAGCCACGGTGCTCCTGCTTCTCCGGATGTCATATACTCGTCTATCAGCTTCTTTCTGCCCTTCGGGCTTGAAAACTCTTCTACCATGCCATCTACCTTGATGATCAGTGATGGCTTCCATTTGCTTTTCATAAAAGCGTTTGTAGTGACCTGTGCCTGCCGCAGGTTATCTGCAACATCTTTCAACTGTGCTGTAACGCCCTGCCCTTTGTACATGTATACCTTATCCGGATTATATACAAAGTGCATCACCTCATCCGGAGCATAAGGGATTCCATCAATCATCACACGATATCTGGTGTAGTCGCCCTGAAATGATACTCTGTTTGCAGCCACCGGCTCCATATCAGACAGATATCCATCTTCCGTGTATACTTTCACAACCGAATTGCCTTTGCCATACAGGAGCAGATTCATCACAATCGCTTCTATAAACGTCTGCCGCGTCATGCTACTGCATGGGTTTATATCAATCTTTCGTGACAGTTCATTGATCACACGCTCGTCACCCCGTTCGGTGTTCTCCATGACGTGAATCGTCATTGCTCCAACCACTTCTGCAATCTTACGGCAGGCTGCTACAATCTCCGGGTTCTGGTCCAGAGATGTATAACCATCACCGCACAGGATGTCATATGCTTCGTTGCTTCCGATCAGCACCGCCGACCGCTTTTTTCCTGCTTTTCTTAGTGCCCGCTGTAGCACGTTATTCTTTTTACTCATCTTCATTCTCACCTCCCCACCAGCTCTTTGATTTCTCACTCTTTTCAAGTGAATTCAAGAATCTGACGCACGCAAATACGCTTGAATCGAATAAGTCAATACGTGCCGTCGGTTCTTTCTTTTCATACTGGATCATATCGTCTGTCTTTTCAATGGCGTGTACATTCTGCACACAGTATTCGTATGCATCCGAATGGCAGTAATACAATTTGCCATCCTTCGCCGACTTCTCAATATGCCGGAAGCCTTCTGACTTCACATAGAAATACTGTGGCTGATCTATGATTTTGAACCCTGCTTTCTTCATCTGGATAAAATACTCACGTGCAAATTTCTTATCGTGACCAACCTGCTTGATCTTAAAGCCTTTGCTCCGCATCTCCTTAAACCAATTTACAATGTCACCGACGTTAACCGTCGGCGTGTTGCACATGGTCAGCCATCCATCGTCCCGCCAGCCAAATAGCGGTATGTTGTCTTCATCTGCTTTCCTTGCTGCTTCCACAACCGGGAAGAATGCATGCGTGATAATGATATCCACATCTTTATAGTGTCCGAACAGCGCCGCCGCAGTAAGATCGTGCAGCTTCGACAGGTCGGCACCGCCGTACCAGTCGATTTTGAGCTTTGCCAGCTCCTCTATGCTCCAGTTGTACTGCTTATCCGAATTCTGAAACTCTTTGATGTCGAAATATGCCTTCATCGCCGTGGTATATACATTCAACTGTCTGCTTAGAAAATCCTTCCGCTGTTGCGGATCGTTCTGCGCCTGTATGGAATCGTTCAGGATAGCTTCCGGCCGGATTGTCACACCATATCCCGGATTTGCCTTTTCGTGCTGGATCGGATTCGTAAAATCTACATTTCCTTTCTCGTCCTGATCCGCACGGGATACAAAACAGAACAATGTATCATCCTTCACGATGCCATCCAGCACTTTGTTGGCATATTCCAACCGGCGATAGCAGAAGGAATTCATATTATCGCCTGCTGTGGTGATGCCGATCATCAGCTTGTTCGTGTATGCCGCCATTGCTTCTTTGAACCGATTGTATTGGGATGCACGCTTGAAAGCATGCACTTCGTCCGCGATTGCGATATTGCAGTTAAAAGAGTCCTGTGTGTCCGGATTGCTGGCGAGTGCTTCGATGTACAGGGAACCTTCCGGCTCTTCGTCCTCGTTGTAAAACGTGTACTCGATAGAGTGCTGTGCATTGTTATCCAGTACTTTGAACTCGCCTATCATGCCCCGGTACCGCAATGTATGCAGGATGTCGTCAAAGCTCTGTTTCGCCTGCTTCAAGGCGGCGGCCACAATATAGATCGTCGCTCCTGATCTTCTTTCCAGAAGTCCAAGTGCAAACGCAAGCGCCGCCACAAACAGCGTCTTACCCTGCTTTCTCGGAATAAAAATAAAGGCCTCTTTGTATCGTCTGATCTGAGTACCTTTATAGTAAAAGCCTATTAAGTTATATACGATGAATATCTGCCACGGCTGCAATATCAGCGGTGTATTCCGCAGAGAGTGCCCTTGCAGGTCCTCTCCCTTCACGTGAACCATTACCCGCTCAATGATATTGATCACGAAATCCGGCTCTTTCGTGTGCAGCTCCAGATCATCACGTTCCAGATCGTCCAGAAACCGACGGCATTCGCGCATATTATTCCCGGCAATGATCTTTCCAGCGACCACATCTTTCGCGTAGCGGATTGCCACCTGCTTGTATGACTTAGCCGCCAATGTCCCGCAGGATGTCTCCTAATGCAGACACCTTTTTCCCTTTGATTGCTGATTCGTCGATTTTTTTCAGCCCTGCCGGTGTGAGCCCAAGATCTCTCCAATACGAAAGTGCAGATGTATTCATGTCGCCCCAGCTCACCAGCAGCGGATTTTTGGTCATGTTGGTACTTCCGTTTTTGTTCGTATGCTCCACTACAGGTTTTGCACCGGTTTCGACGTATTCCTGATAGATTTTGTCACGCTCTGCAAGTATATTTGCGAGCGTATCGATCATCGGAAGGAAAGCATCTCGATACGTGCCAACCGCCTTGGTTGCTGATATTATTCGATTTTTCCATGCTGTCTTTTTCACCCGGTTTCCCCCTTTCTCAAAAAATCCTGCGTATTTGGAAAAGGCTCCACCCACCGTTCTATCCTTACCCGCTCCAAAATCGCTAGAGAGGGGGGAGTCTGCTGCCATATCTCTTCTTCATACGCATTTGTAACTGTTTTCCATACGCTGTAAGCTCGTGCGAATCCCTGTCATGCATCTTGTTGTGGCAGGACTGGCACAAGGTTATCAGGTTGCAGTCGTTGTATCTCTCATCCGGATAGTATTCAACCGGGAATACATGATGCACATGCTCTCCTTGTCTTCGCTTTCCGTAACGTCTGCACTCCTGACACTGATATGCATCCCGTCTCAATACGGATGCGCGTTTCCTTTTCCATCTGGTATCGTTATACATCATTCTTCCTCTGATTTCTTTTGAAGGACATCGATTGCCTTTGTGATTACTGCCGGGAGCTTTACGCCCATAAGTCCTGCGTTTTCTACCAGTGATATCGTTTCATTTGCGATAAATGCAATCACAACCGCGTCGCGGATATAATTCGTTCCAATCACAAGATCTAATCTGTATGCCACGATCACGAACACAAGTGTCATGCACTTTCTGCATAAGCCTTTCCATCCTGCTTTGCTCTCCAGGCTTCCGGTATCTGTCTTGTTGCTTTTGTGGAACACTCCCGCTACAACCAAACCGGATACATAATCAATCGCCATGAATATGAGCAAAGTTACGGTTCCCGCATCCCATCCACCAAATACCGAAGCAATCGCAGATCCAATCATTCCTACTGCTGTACATATCGTCTGTTTCATCGTCTCTCCTTTCTACGCAAAACAGCAGCTATATGTTTCCATACAACTGCTGCCTTCGTGTCTCTCAAATATCTATGCTACTATAATATCACATAAAATGTCCCCTGAGTCCCCCACTTTCAATTTCAGTTTGTCCATTCATAGTTACTCATATGTTGGCTCCGGCTTTGTGTCCGAATAGACATAATCTTCATCACTCAACTCGTCAGCAATAATTCTGACATCTGCTCTCTGCAGCTTTAAGAGTAATAAGTCAAACTCATCCAGATTTCTAAGGGAATTCAAATTCGGGTTTGTGTCTACTCTTATTTGCCATCCATCCTTTCTATCTCCATCCCACTTAGAGAGACGTATTGTTCTGTTGAGTTCCTCCTGCTGTTCCTCTTCATCCACTGTAAAATCAATAGCAGCATATTTGAATGAACTCCATCTTCTCTCACATTCCTCCTCAAATTCAAAATAGACAGTCATCGCCTCATACTCTGGAGATTCATCCCATTCGACTTCTCTTTCAGAAGTATCCATATTCCTAGCTACAAATTTTTTGTACTCCTTAAATAAGTCCGTTAATTTTATTTCCGTTATCTGAGGTTCTTTCATCAAATACCGGAAATTTTCCAACATTTGCTTATTATCCACAAGATTAGACTTATTGACTATATCTGTAAGAATGGTATCTAATTTTACTATATAGGCAGACATATCATAATTTTCAATAAACGGAACTAAAACCTGCTCAATTCTTTCTTTGACCGCCTTTTCAAGCTTTCCATAATTAAATGAACTAGCTATTGCTTTTTCTATTCCATCCGTCACCTTTTCCCTAATAATCTGATCAACAGTTCCATCCGATAGGATTTCATCAGTGATTCTCTTAATATCTTCATCAAAATTTGCCATACTATTTTCCTCCTAAATATCTATAATATTCGATTGCTGGCTTTATAGCTTTTTGTACACCTGTAATCACATTTGCCAACCTTGTCTCTATATCTCGAACGTCAATACCATTCATCTGACAAGCTATAGCCAGCCTCATTTTATCTTCATCTGGTGTTTTGCACAGTGCTTCGTGAATCTGTTCTTTTGTCATAATGTACCTCCTAAATTTTTATTTCTTTGAAAGCAGGTAGTAGAACTTGCGCCGACTGTTGTAATACAGGTTTCTTCCTGCTGGCATCCCTCGCGCCCTAAGCGTCTTATAAGTACATTCCTCATCAGTTACGCCTGCGAGAATGTACATTGCAAGCTCCTTATTCGCTTCATATGCAGTATCTTCAATCAGCTTACATTTTGCACTTAGGGCTGCTGCCTTAATGGCTGCGCTCTCTGTTGGATTTGAAAGTCCTGTTCCTGCCGTCTGTTCGTGCGAGCGAAGTCCGCGCAGTTCTTTCAACTCCTTTATCCATTCCGGATACTGCATGCAGTAGTGATATAATTCGAGATATCTGTGCTTGCTTATGTTGTACTTTGCCACCGTGTTTCTCTGTCTTGGCATTTCTCGCATCGCCCCTTTACACTCGTTTTGTATAATCTAATGCAATCCATCCGGCGCCGCTTTTAAGCTTGCCCCACTTCGTTGCTCCTGTTCCGGCAGCCTCCGCAACGATCGTATATACACCTTTGTCACGGATGCATCCGGTTGTATGATAGTTGGTACCTGCTCCCTTCCGGATGTTTAGTGCAGATACTGTGACCTTAACCCTATATGTATCCGCCTGTGTCTGCTCCGGTTGGACTGCTGCCTGCTCCGGTGTCTTTGTTTCTTCGTTTGCATTCTGTTCTGTGTTCATTCCAAGCGTTGCAAGGATTCCTTTCGCATATGCTACACCAAACGCCCGGCACTTCTCTTCTGTATCCGCTTTTGCCGCATCAGCTTTATTGTCTACAAATACACCCTCGCAGATAATCGCCGGGCATTTCGTCTGTCTAATAAAGCCAAAATAATCGCTTCCGTAAGCGTTCTTTTTTGTCTTTAAGCCACGGCTTTTCTGCCCGATCTTCACAACTTCTTTCTCTATGTTCTGTGCAAGCACCTTTCCTTTGCCGCCATTCACACTGTGCCATACTTCGAAGCCTTCTCCACCGCCTGCGTTGTTGTGTATGTCCAGTGCCAGATCTGCGCCCCAATAATTGCACATTGTTGTTTTTTCATTGATTGAACTATCAATATCTCCATTTCTGCTAATCAATACATCGACACCGTGTTCTTTCAGATAATCACGGCATCCTTTAGCCATCTGCAGATCAATATCTTTTTCTACCAGATACTTCACTGCTCCGGGATCGCTCCCGCCGTGTCCTACTCCAATATATACCTTTGCCATCTCTATATCCTCCGTTCATATACTCTTGCATTTATATGCTGCTGTTCTTCTTTGTTCCACGCATCCAACAGGCGTCGCGCCGTCCGATACGCTATAATATAGCTTTCGCTCCTGCTGCCTCCACTGTCTTTGTAATATTCATTGAGAAACTCTAACAGTACCTGCTCCCGTATCTTCTGTGTTTCTGTCTTTTGCTCAGCTTTCCAATCCAGTTTTGTACCGCAGTTGTCGCAATAGTGCACACTGTTCCAACACATTTGATCTAGTATTCCTCCTTGATTGCCTAGATACCACTTTCTTTCGTGGCAACACGGACATACTGCAAGCACTCTTGGATTGCCGTGTGCATCCTTGTATCTCTCATCAATCTCAATCAACAGTTCTGCCATAGTACCCGGTTTCCCGGATTCTCACCCCCTTCCTTCTTTAGATTTATGATATATTTTCTTAGTGCCAAAATAAAAAAGGTACCAACCAATGAATACTGGTCAGTACCTTTCCTTTTCTAGTATTTACTTGTTTTTCTCGATGAAGTCACTCATCATCCTGCTTAGCTGTCCCGCCTGGCTTACCCCCGCCTTCTCACACGCATCTGCAAACGCTTCCACAAGCTCACGCTTCAGCTTATAGGATTTGCTTATCAGTCCAGCTTTCGCATTCCACTTGTCCTGCGGTCTAATCTTCTTTTCTTCCATCGTGCACCTCGCAATATATATTTAATCCAATTGATGCCACACTCAATACAAGTGCTATTGCAATTGCCGCATCCAATCCTTTTCTGATTGCATAGTACACAAGAACCGCCGCCGAACAGGTGCTAATAATTGTTAATACTTTTCTTATAGACATATCTTCAAAAATGGCTTAGAATAAAATTAGGCGGTGGGTGGGATATTCCCACCGCCTGTGCCCTTACTTGAAGAAGGTTTCGTAGATCAAGCATACGATGGTTGCTATGCCTTGCAGGATGCCTGTCACGATTGCAACCTTTTCAAGTTTGGGCTTTTTCTTTTGTTTTTTCTTAGCCATTACTCATTCACCTCCTTACAAGTATTATAATATCATACGGTGTACCGTATGTCAATACTTTTTAATAAAAAAGATGAAAAATTTCTGACCAGTATTCACTTTTCAATGTGCGTCTTTATCTAGTATTTACTAGACTTTACAGATAATTCTTCCCGAAGATTTCCCGGAAGCTTTTATCCGGATAGCGTTCTTCAAATGCCTTTTGTGCAGCTTCATGTATAATCTGCATATAGTCGCTGTTCTGGTGTACCGCATCCGGTCCTGTCCGGTGATGCTCCGGGCACAAGTAAACCTTCAAACCATATTTTTCCGACAATTTCCTATTCGGACCTCCAAAGCAATGATGCTCCTCAATCGTATAGCCCTGCTGCCGGATTCCGAGCAGATCGCACATGTAACAACATCCGTCTTTGTTCTGCATGATTGATCTACTCATGATTTCCCTCCTTGCTTTACTATCTCGATTGCTCTATCCAGTCCTCTGTGGTACAAGTCATCATATTCTGTATCCAAGCAAGGACATATTTCATCCACATACTTGTCAAAATCCGCATATGAAAGCTCTTTTTCCTCTTCCAGTTGTTTCAAAACATTATCTACGTTGTATGCCGTAGGTTCTGCGTCAATAATTCTGCAGAACCGTTGGTATTCATCCGGGCTCAAAGTGTACTCACTTACTCGATCTTTCAAGCTCATATCGTCAATCAATCTACTCATCATAAACCACATCCTTACTTACTTTCTTGGCAACCTTGATGGTGTCCTTATTCGTCTTGCTAACCGTGACCGTAACTCCACGTCCGTTATTTACAGTTATCTTTGCTATGTTCCGCCGATCGACCAGCTCCACACACTGTTTCAGATATTCACACACCTTTTCGTCTGTCTCGTGAATTGCAAGCTCAATGTTGTCCTTTGCTCTTTCCTGCCGTTCTTTTGCCCGCTGCCATATCCGTGCACCATTGCAGTCACACATTGTAACTGCCTTTTCTTCCGACTCATCATCGTCAACCGGATCATCAAAAAATACAATATTCTTGCAATATCTGCATGTTCCTTTATTTGTCATCACTTTACCCCTTTCTTGCTCTTATCCATTATGTTTCTCCATTATCTTCAGCAGGCTCTCAATCTCGGTATTCATAACCGTTGCCGTCTGTTTCGCCATGCTGTAGTTCTTCTGTTCAAAATACTTCGCCAGATCCTTCATATCATCTCGCAGCTCTTCCATTGTCGCTTCATATTCGGAATTATCTGTATATCCCCAATACCCCGTTGGAGCTGGAGCATATGCTTCCTGTTCTTCGGTACCTTCTTTCCGATTTGCGCTTTCCTCCTGATCAGCTTCCGCTGCATTCTTCACTTCTTCTGCATCTCTTTCCAGCACCTCCGGATCATGAGGCATCTCGACGATCACAGGCTTTTCATACTGCTTCTTCGGTTCTTCTTTCTTCACCGGCTTTGCAACCGTGACTTTACTTTCCTTCCGCTTCGCAGGCTTCTTCTCTTCGTTTTTCACTTCCTTCCTCGGCTCCGGCTTCGGTTCTTCTTTCTTCTCTTCCGGATACGGATCATCATATGTCCTCGCCCAGACATCTTCGATCCTCTCATCCGGATATCTGCGCGCACAGATTGCAGATGCGGCGCTACACAGGTCTTCCCAGCTTATCTGCCCATTTTCTCCGGTACGCATATTGACGATCTTGATATTTGCTGATATCGAGCATGTCATCATCAGCCTTCCAACGCCCGGGACTCGCACGATGATCACTCTCGTCTCGTCCGGCGCAATGATATCTATCATCTTGTCGATATCATAATCCGGATAAATCACGCTCGATAATCGCCGGAAGTCGTCCGGTATATCATGCAGCCATGCTCTGACTACCTGCGTCAGCAACGTATCTTCTCTTTGTTCCTCTGGCTGTCCTGCTGCCTCAATCGCAATCTCGATATCTGTCACGCCCTGCTCTGCATCGAACTCCTTCTTGATCTCCCGGATTTCTGTCTTCGACAATTCCTCCGGAATCGTGTCTACAATCGCCTGCGGGAGTGTCAGCATCTCGGCAAGCTTTGCCATGCCGAACCCATGATATCTTTCAGCAAGGGCGGGCGAATATCCGCCCTCGCTGTAGCGCTTGTTGATATTTATATATCTTGATACGACGTCCTTTGACAGTCCGTACTCCGCTGCTGCAAACTCCGCAACATTTCTGTATCCGCTTGTTTCCAAGACATTCGATTCTTCCGCCTGCCGGAGCAGATAACCTATTTTGACAAACCCATCTGCTGCCTTATTCAGTTCCGTATCAAGTTCTTTCTTAAATGTGAGATACTCTTGCGAATACTCATTTGTTCTTTCTGTTAATTCCAACATTTACACCGCCTCCATTAAATCTTCCTCAAGTCCCTTTAATACTTTTGTATTATTCTTTTCCTGCAGTTCCTTGATATTTGCTTCTCTAAGAATCTTTGATTGCTTCGCACGTGCATGGTCTTCCTTGCTCATCCGCTTCCGGATTTCCTTCTGCCATTCTTTTAAAAATGGTTTTATTTTTTCCAGCTCCGGTTCTCCATCATATGCACCTCTGTGCTGTCTGATTGTACCGCCTGGTTCAACCTCAATCGTGTAGAAAGACACGTCCGGCTCTTCGACCTTCCGAAGGAAGCATATATATGTCTCATGCTGTGCAATCCGGTCGAAATACCGGTCCGAAGAACTGACACAGTGATGAAGGTTTCGTCCCTCACACACAATGTCATAAATTCTCACAGGCACAGTAATAAAGTATTGCTCCCCGGCATATTCGAATTTGTCTTTGATTTCCTTCAATACTTCTTCTGCTTCCGGATACTTTTCTGAATAGTTCTTTGCATCCAGCTCCGCTCCAAGTATCTCTATCTCTTTCACCGCTTCGTCATGGCGGCGCTTCAACTCTCTCGGCTTATAGATCAATGCGTCAGCTGTTTTCTTCCCAAGTTTCTTACACATCTGTATGTAGTCGATATACTGATTCGCTACCCCCTTCAGGCTCTTTCCCGGATATGACTCTTTTTTCTGCCGTTCTAAGTAATTAAGTGACTGCTCAAGCGACATATATTCAAGCATGCATCCAAGATCATTCGGCTCGATTTTTCCACGCCTTACTCTTTCTACTGCGTTTTCACTGATCTTCTCTCCGGTTCTATCACTGTAACGCATCCACTTCATTACAAGCTCGCCACCATCACAATCACGTATTCGGTTGATCTTCTGTCTGTCATTGATTCCGAATACCTCTTCGATAGTGTCTCCATGCAAGTCCAAATTCCCATAATAGCTTGAATCCCAAATAGAGATCTTCTCACTTGATTCTGTAAGCATATTGTAGAATCTTCCACGAAACAGCATCTCTGCAATTTCTTCATATCTACTTTTCTTCGTTACCATCATGTTGTTCCAGTTGCACTGGATCCCTGCTGCCGCCATCTGCGTGAACAGTCTGCTCCAGCATTCATATTCGGTGTCTTTGAATGCTTCTTCAATTCCGCCATCATATAAAAATCCTGTATATTCCCTTCGATTCGTCGGGTTCCCCTTGTTGTCAAAGTATCTGCCGTTCCATTGTTTGTAGTAAATATCAACCGCTTTTTTCTTTGATGGCTTCGTAATATCAATATCTTCTGGTGATCGTTTATACAAAATAATTCGAATATCTTCATCCACACCTATTGCTTTTCTCCATCCGTTTCCCGGATAAAAGTAGATTTCTGCTTGATAATGCCTTGCAACTCCAATTTCTTTACCCATCGGTTGAATCAGGCAGAAATGCACATGCTTCTCAATCTTCTTTTTCCGCGATAAATACTTAATCTTACTGCCGCATTCCGGACATGTGATCATGTCATTGTTTCGTGGCTTCTCTTTCAAATCAAATTCCTTCCCACAAGCACTGCACGACCACTTCTTAGTCTCTCTATTTTTCAAGCACCAGTTTTCTCCGCCTGTTGCTCTTTCATCTACCCATTCCGACAGATCCGATGGTTCTTCTGGTACCTGATCCATAAGATCCTGTACACGTTGCAATCTCCTATCTTCTTTTGATTGCCGCAGATCTCTGTCACGCTCCTGCTCCATGTAGTAAATTTTGTCAATTACATCCGTTTTGTAATAGCTCCTGCTTCCCGCTGCCTTAAGGATCTTGTTCAGTTCCTCTCTGTCTTTGTTTGACATGCTTGTATTATCTTCATATTCCCAATATCCGTATGCTCCACCATTTTCACCGCTATAAGCAGCTGTTACCTTCTCTTCATGCCATACCTCTGTATCAGCATGAAATGTCATATGTTCATAATTCTTCGGGTTAAAACAATGTCGAGCCTTCAATACCCCATCCTTGAAGATATTCAACACAACGATTTCTTTCACAATCTGTAATATTGTCCAGTATCCTTTTTTCTTTTTGCACGCCGGTACTGTCTCTTTTTCTATCGCTTTCTTAATCATGCTCAGTCCTCCATAAACAGTTGTCTATCCTTATCAATCATTATCCATTTTCCAGCAAGTTCTTTCGTTACCAGTATCAGTTTTGATGCCACGATGCCTTTTTTGTTTTCTACAAGCAAGCCAAGTGCGCTTCCCTCTGTACCTCTGACACGCGGACTGCTGCCTCTTGCAATAGCAATATGTTCTGCTGCAAATGCCTCCGCCTCATCCAACTTCACTGTTACGCCTTCTTCTGTTACTTTCCAATCATACCGACGCGGATGCATGATGATATATCTCATCGTATAGTATGCAAACAGTTGTGCATCAAGTTCCTGCACTAATGTGATCTCTGTCGATGCAATCCGGTTCTGATCATCTTCGTCAATATCTCCCGTTGCTTCCACACGAAAGAACCGGCTCTTCGGCCAACTATAGTATCTCAAGCAGGCTGGTGGATACTCGCAACAATGGAAACCAGAACTTGCCGTCTGACTCTTTTCAACCTTCTTTGTCTCTCCTGGTACAAAGTGACATGTCTCTTTCTTTCCATCACCCATTACGCTCTTCAGATTAGGTGTGAATCCTTTGAATGCCATCATCAGTCGACACCTCCCTCATAGTATGTATGCATCAACTGTTTCCGCTCCGTCCGCGTCGGGATCCCGATAGAAAACTCATGCGATCCGATCATGTTTTTAATTGTTGTAGTCTTCGCCACTATCTCTTTGTGCACCACAGCGCGATTCGTATATCCCGTCTCCGCTGTCAATGCAATATACCCCGCAAGGCTCTTCCCTTTCCGTCGTACCGCTATGGCAAACTCCCTGTCTCTCATGATCTCCGCTTTAATCTCATCTACCCAGTCTTTAAGTATTCCTTTAACATCCAGATGCTTCATTTCCACATCCAGCTTCCCGACCGCTGCCAGCTCCGGCGTGGTCAATGTATCAATCAGCCCATCGATATAATCCTCCACGTCATCTTTATCCAGTCCGTTTTCTTCCGCAAGTGCTTTGAGTGCGTCTACGTCGCCCTCCTGCAGTTCTGCTGTCGCAAGGCGGTTGATCTCTTCAGCACTGTCCAACTCTCCAAATTTATCCCACATCTTTCATGCCTCCATTCTTCATCTTCTCCTGCATCCAAGCCTTCCACTCCCGCGTGTCCTCGGATACGGTCCAACTTTCATTTTTATTGAGTAAAAGCTCGACTTTTTCCCACTTTTCTGCATTCTTGATTGCAACACCTCTTGCCGACTTCCAACCATTTTTCTTCCAGCCACCTAACCAGTCATTTTTCAGCGTCCAGAAAACATGCTCTGTACGTGTGTGGATATGCACAGTACATCCCTTCTGCATCCGTTCCAATGCTGCAATGAGCAGTGTCAGCGTAATAATATTCGTATTACAGTGTTCAAAATGCATGACTTCATACACGATCACAGGCTCGCCTTTGTATAGCATCTGTTTTCCATCTTCGTATGCTTCCATCACATACATGCCGTCGGCTTTCGTGGCGCGCGGCGCAATCGTCGAAGTCTCAATATATATCCTCACTTCCTGCATTTTCGTCTCTTCCTTTCGTTGCACCGGTGCAACTTCGACCAATCGTCGCCCGGTGCTCGTATCACTCTCTTGGTCTGCTGTATCTTTACTTCCGTGTAATAGACATAGCTGTACCCTGTTACCTGATTTATGCCAATTCGAATTGATTTTTTTTCTATGTAATACCCCGGACGGGCTACCGGTCCATCCGTGATGATCTTCTTCATTGTCCGCCGGACATATGCTTTCTTCTCCGGTTCCGGACGTACTAAGTTTCTGCTTGAAGAAAGACTGGATGCGCGCTTGATCTCTTCCGGGTCAAATATGCTTTCCTGTTCAAGCTCTTCCGGAAGCGGCTTGCACATATACGACGCAAGCTGTCCGAATCCTTCCTCATCCCGGACCGGTTCGCTATGATGCGACTGTCCCGGCCAGTCTTTCGCTATCAGCAACTCCGTGTTCCATATCCGGTTGCAGATCAGGTGAATGTGAATACCGCCGCGCTTGCCAATCTCTACGCGCCTGATCCACTTCCACTTCTCGCCGTGTGCTGCATAATCTCTCCGCATGCGCTTATCAAACAGTGCCAAATCCTGCTTGACAGCATCCATGCTTTTTCGCGTACCTGCCGGATACTTCAATGTGATCCAGCAATCGCCTGGGAGGAAGTTTGCTTTCAGCAAATGTCTATATTTGTTCTCTTTATTGATTTGATTCTGCCGCTTCACCTGTTCCGGTGTCGGTTTCTTCCTTTTCGCCCGGTGCTCGCCTTTTGCTCCTGTATGCCCTGCGAACTTATATGCATGCTCTATGGAATTTTGGAAATAGTATGTATGTTTTCTGTATGCCATCGAAAGTGTATCCTTGTCCCTAACTTTAATATGCTTATACTGTCTCAAAGCGAGCTTTTATCCCGCTTTTCTTGACGATATAAGCTTTGTGTGATACACTCAAATTGTTCAGATTCGAGGTATTACACCTGAGCCGGTTTTCAGCCGGCTCTTTTTCTTTTCAGTGCAGCTTCTCCGGTTGATTCCTGGTAGTATGTACCATCTTCCGCCACCCAGTACCGGTACCGGTCACCATTCGCGATCCTGCTGCCTATGTACAGACATCCTGTCGGTGGCTCCAATCCTGTGAAGCTCTTTGCACTCATATATGCCTTGTGCATGATCTCATCCATCTTCGTCACTTGTACGCCACCCTTCTTCGGTCTGACGTCTTGCTCTTCACGATGATGTGATCTGCGCAGTCTGCCTCGACGTTCCAGTTTTCCCATCGTAAGCCGTTTTTTGCCATGATTTCTTTTTGCTTTCGCGTCGGCTTTGCCGGACGCTTTAGTTTCTCGTCTTTCAGTCTCATCTTCTTCCTCCGTTTCGTTCGCAAGTGCGATCAGCTGCTGCCAGATTGTTCCGGCTATCATAATCCCAAAGCCATACACCAATCCCATCCACAACAACACTGCACCTTCCACCATCGCGATCGTCGCCAGCTTATATGTTGTTATGATCATCTTGTTACTCATCCTCTCATCCCTTCTACTGATATTCCGATTGTAGATTCCCCCACCCGATCTGCCGTGCGACCGATGTCGGATTGAACGGCGGCACTCTGTGTCCTGCCTTCAGATCCTTCCTGTATTTCAGAAAATCTACAAATGCAAGGTAATTGACGTATGTCACACCGCATCCATCCAATATCGTGTATGCACCATATCTTCCTTTCTGCACATACATGTCAATCTCTGCCAGCCGGTTCGATACCGTACGCGCTGACACATCCAACGCCTTCTGTATCTGCGCCTTCGTCACGTACGGTGATGCACTGATATACTTAATCGATGTTATCTCCATAGTCCTCACTCTCCTTACTAATTCAGTTGGTGACAATTTGTCACCGACTCAACTGATGACATCTTGTCACCGGTTCAACTGGTTACATTCTGTTACCGGTTCATATCCGGAAACATTTTTTGTAAATGATATTTCTTTAATTCCTGAATCGCTTTCACCTGTCTTTCTTCCTCTTGGATTCTTGTATCGATACATCGCATCGTATTGACAAGCTCATGCTGCGTATCTATATTCGTATGCAGGTCAATCTCATACTCATTAAAAATCTCTGGTACAATATTGAGTCCTGTCTGTGTTCTCCTAAGATATTCCGGCAAATTCATCTTGAAGATCATGTACACATATGCCGGTAAATACTTATTTGACACAACTTGAAAGACACAGTATTTTGATTCAACCTCTTTCTCTTCGTTCAGATACTCCATCTGGCCTTTTGTTGCCGATACCTGCACGCAGAAGCTTCCTTCCGGATATATCTTTGCTTTCTTTGCCCTTTCCCATATGCATATATCTTTGATTCTTACATGTTTGTATTTGGTCAGCTCCATAGCTTCAATACCTCCGCGATATCGCTCTGATAACCATCTCCAACAAGTTGTCGCATCATTCCCGCCAATTCCCGCTCTGTCTTCCTTATTTCCTCATCTGTTTCTTGCATCTGAGCTGTCAGCTTTCTTATATCCACCTGTTCTTCAGGCTCCGTAGTATCGATATAACGCGGTATATTCAAGTTATATTGATTTGCCTGAATCTCTTCGATTGACACCAATCTGGATATTTTTGCTTTTTCGATACGATTTTTGTAATTTTTTGCAATCTCGTGTACGGCTTCTCCGTCTAATTCATTGACCTTTGCCTTCTTTGTTGCATATTTCGTTGCATCCATTATGTACACACTCTCGGTATCTGCTTTTTTCAGACAGATCATCACAGTTGGTATGCTTGTATTCAGGAACATATTGTCTGGAAGACCAATAATCCCATGAATATATCTTTTTTCGATCAATGATCTTCTGATTGCCAGTTCTTGATTTCCTCGAAAAAGCACTCCATGTGGAAGTAGTACAAACGCTTCCCCACCATCCTTCAGCCTTGTCAATATATCGATTATGAACAGATAATCGCCCTTGCTTTTTGGTGGTACTGCATATTTTCGAAACCTCCAGTCCCCAACACCACTCCATGGCAATGAATATGGTGGGTTCGATATGATTGTCTGGACGCGTCCGATGTTTGGTTCCAGCTTTGCAATGTCACTGTATCGCGTTCCGGCTTCAAGCCGGTATGCTTCAAGCAACTCGCGTGTTGTTATATCCTCTTTTATTACCCATCCTGTTACGTTTCTAATGCTCATATTGAACAAAAGAAGTGGAAATACCGTTTCGCTTTTTTCAATGCAGATCACATTCTTTACACCATTTGCAATATAAGATATTGCAAGGCTTCCAGTTCCTGCGCATTCATCAAGTACCGCTGCCGGTGTCGTCGAAAGCTCATAAAATAAGTTACAAATACAATCCGGCGTATAGTCCTGTTTCATCTGCTTTCGCTGAGCTGCCTCTGCCTGAAACACATCTCTCATGAAATCTGTACTCAAATCAATATCCTCAATAATCTTATTGAAGTATTCTTCTCTTCTCTGCTTATCAAAAATGATATCTTTTAGGTATCTAATAAATTCGTACATCTCGGATATTCCAAGTATCTCCCGAATATCCATATCCCATCACGCTCCCTTCAATCGCTCCAGCTCTTCAACCAGACTGTTTTTCGCTCGATCAAGCGACCGTATCTCTTTCTCAATGTCTTTTACCTTCATTGCTCGCGTGTACATATCTTTGAAGATTATGAGTCCAAAGCTCTTATACAGCTCCGCTACTTCTTCCTTACCGGATGTATTCCGAATTGCCGGATGCCACATGTATACGGTCTCGATCAGCTCGTACTCTTCATCTGTCACAGATCCGTGAATCAGGTCCTCGAATTCAGTCTTCATCATCTTCATCATCTTTCTCATATCCTCCAATCTGAACTTCATCTCTGTGTCCCATCATTGCCCGGATATGCTTATTAGGCACATCCGCCATCACCGCATTCTCAAGCAGCTCCATCTTTGCTGCCTGAAACACCATATTGTAATACTGCGGCTGTTTAATCGTAATTGGCGTTTCTGCTGTAAAAGCGTCAACTATTCCCATTTTCTACTCGCCTCCTTCCCTTTGTCCTGCTTCCTACGTGTTTCCCTATTGACCATTTACACATCCACCTCTATACTTTCCTTACAGGCTCCCGCCAGAGACGAGTAAATATGAAAGGGGGATTTTTCTATGGTTATTGGTACAACTGAATTGATTAAATACCTTGATAGTGTCTGCCAAAACAATGCGGAACTGTTACATAACCAATTTCAAAAAATATGTCAGTACTCCAATAATGAGGTTGAGTTATGCCATAATGTTATGAATGAAGCCATCAATTTTTCGATGAAGCTATCAGTTTTGACAGTTCTTGATTTGATGTCCAAACTGGAACTATTGGATATTCAGCTTGATGATCCGGAGTCGACGCCTTTACACTTGGTTTGGGATTCTGATCATCCTGATAAATTTGATTAAGCTCTACGGCAAGCCCCTCTGACTGGGCTATCCCTTTTGCAGTAGTTCTTTCAGCCTCAGAGCAAAAAAACTTTATTTGGGAATCTATGTAATTACATATATTCTTTTTATATAGATTCCCTTTGTGCTTCAGGATTTCTTCCCTAACGGGTGGACTGAATTCAAATGCTACGCTTGATATCTGCTTTGATATTGCCGGAAGAATTTCCTTATACAAAATTGAATCCATCATGTTCAAATCATCCATATGCTTTGAATCACTCATCTTTCGCACCTCCTCTCTTCCTTTGTCCTGCTGCCTCCTGTTATGGTTCTACATATGTAGTAAAACGATATTTCACAGAAAAAACGCGATAATTGAGATATTTTTTATATTTATATGTTTAGCTTTCTAAACTTCAAGGGTAAAAAAATATATGGTTATTTCGCACATTGGAATACCTAATATCTCACAAGCCTTGTAGATTTCCTGCTGAGAAAACTCTAAGATATTATTTAATCTTTGACTTAACGATACTCTTCCCATGCCCAATTTCTCAGCGAATACATCCTGTGTTCCACATACTTCTCTGATTTTCCCTCGAAGTTTATTGTAGTTCCACTTCACTTTCTTCATCTCCTTTCTTCTTGTTTAGCTTTCTAAACTACTTGCAGTATATTATTTTGAATGCGTCTTGTCAACACTTTTTTTCATTTTTCTAAACTTTTTTTATTTTCCGCTTGTATTTTGTTGTGTTTTCTAAACATATATGATATTATCAAGTCGAAAGGAGGATTGAAAAATGGATACAATATCTAATAGAATTCAATATGCAATGGACAAGCTCGATTTGAAGCAAACTGATTTAGTTTCGCGAACTGGCATAAGCAAAGGAGCATTAAGTTCTTACATATCTGGTCGTTATGTTCCAAAACAAAATAATATTTACCTTATTGCTAAAGCATTAAATGTTAGCGAAGCTTGGCTCATGGGTGCGGATGTACCAATGTCAAGAAATGTAAAATCTAAAAACGGTATTACAATCAATGTTCTTGGTCGAGTTGCTGCAGGTATTCCAATCAATGCAATTACTGAAATAATCGACACCGAAGAGATATCTGAAGAAATGGCCAAGACTGGTGAATACTTTGGCTTGAAGATCCGTGGTGATTCTATGGAGCCGCGCATCTGCGATGGCGATGTTGTAATTGTTCGCCAACAGGACAATGCAGAATCCGGAGATATTGTAATTGCTATGGTCAATGGGGACGATGCGACATGTAAACGATTAGTCAAATACGCATCCAGCATCGCACTTGTTTCTCTCAATAGCAAGTATGAACCTATGATGTTTACAAATGAAGAGATAATGTCCAAGCCGGTACGTGTGATCGGTAAGGTAGTTGAATTAAGAGGAAAATTTTAATCCATAAAGGGGGACTTTTATTATGTTTAACAAAGAATCTAAAGAAGAAAAAGATGCAAGAAAAACAGCCGAGCTCATGCAGAAGTATGGCTTAGACTATATATCCGAAAAAGATAAAGAATCAATCAGAAAAATTCTAAGTAATCTGGTTGGGACAGGTATGATGAAAACAGGGGTTAGTTTATCTCTTGGAAAACCAGAAGAACAGGTTAAGATGGCATATTTATATGCTCTTATGGAACAAAACTGGATCATTATCCGCCAATTGGACAGAATATCTAATTTACTAGATAAAGATTGATATCATATACACATTATTCTTACAAAGGGGGATTTTATTTTGGATATTAATGAATATATGAAATCACGAGTAGACGATCAAATTGAATGGTACGATAAGAAATCCGTAAAATGTCAGAGATGGTATAAGTTTTTACAAGCGATAGAAATTATAATAGCCGCGAGCATTCCTGTTTTATCTGGTTATACAAGCCAATGTTTTACTATTCCTATAATAATTGGTGTCGAAGGTGCTGTTATTACAATAATCGAATCTCTCACCAAATTATATAAGCATCATGAAAACTGGATTGAATATCGAACCACTTGTGAATTATTACGCTACCAAAAATATTTATACATTACAAAATCAGCACCATATAATGATGAGCCTGAAAGTATTGATAATATTTTTGTAAGGAATATTGAAAATATCATATCCTCCGAAAACAATAAATGGAAAAACATTAACATCAAAGAAGCAGCAGAAAATAAATCTGCTAATTAACTCTTTGATATGTCTTTTCAAATATATCTGGTTTGCAAGGATATTGTTCACCGTTCACTCCTGTGATAATCCAATCTCCAGGAGAAGCGGTCATTCTTCCTTCCAAGGTATTGATAATTAATTCTACATCTGTTTGATAAGCTTCGACAATTACAGGTTTCTTTTGAAATTTTTGTTTACAAGATTTCATATAGACGCCTCCTATTCAGAAAGGGGATTCACAAATGACTACATATAATATTTTTATCAGTCACGCTTGGAAATATACCGAGCATTACAACAAAATTGTCCAATGGCTCAACGAAGCACAGAATGAAGGAAAGTTTAATTGGAAAAATTACTCTGTTCCCGAACATGATCCACTTATTGATCCTGATAGTTCAGAAGGAAAAGATGAGTTAAAAGCTGAACTTAAAGATCAGATCAGACCTGCATCTAAAGTCATTATTCTCGCAGGCATGTATGCTGCTTACAGCGATTGGATCGAGTATGAGTTGGATACAGCCGTTGATATGGATAAATATATCATCGGCGTAAAACCTTGGGGACAAGAGCGTATTCCAACTATTATATCAAATAACTCCGATGTTCTTGTCGGTTGGAACAAAGACTCAGTTATTAACGCAATTTTAAATTCGTAAATTTATTATAACAGATGTAGATAATTATAACAAGCAGTGCTCCCTGGTGTTCTAGCACCGGGAGCATGCTATAAACAAACAATATAATACACTTAACCGGGCAGCCGAGAGGTGTTACACCATATCCGTTCGAGTCTTGGAAGGGAGTGGTGCCTTATGAGTACATATGAGGAATTCATGGTGTTACTTACCATTGCAATACTTATTGTAACGATTCTGAATCATAGAAAGTAAGAAAAACACCTCAGCCGGTCAAGCACAAGGTGTTTTTCTTTGAATAGTTTGCCGGACGGATAGGTCGTATCTATCGCTCGGCTGTCTTGTTAAGTGTATTATATGCTATTTGGTTGATTTTTTCAACCCCAAATCACCTGCAGTTGTTGCACCGGTGCAACTTTTACAACCAGGGTACAGATTGTACCCTACATCATAACTTCATAACAAAAAAGAATCCCCCGTGTTGGCGCACGAGGGACTCAGATACACCATCTAAGGGGATGGCATACATAAAACATACAAACATATTATACCATCCCCTTCTTTAATTTACAATTAAAAGGAGGGATTTTTTATGTGGTGTGAACCTAGAAAAAATGGAGTAGTTTATCGTGAACGATACAAAGATCCTCTGACTGAGAAAAATAAGGTTGTTACAGTTTTCAAGTCTAAGGATACTGCTCAGAATCGAAACAAAGCCCAGCGTGAGCTTACTGCAAAGATTGATGCAGCCATCGCGGAACTTCAATGTGATGATTGCTCAATAACGCTATCTCAAATGCAAAAAGAATACCTGAAGGCTCAATCGGTTACTTTCAAGCAATCAACCGTAAAAAGGAATCAGATTATTACTTCATCTGTTATTGATCTACTTGGTGCTGATGCAATAGTAGATAACCTTACGACTCAATTTGTAAATTCAAGGTTGCTTGGATCTGGGAAACAAGTTAGTACACTCAATACCTACATTACACGATTCAAAGCACTCCTTAATTGGGGATACATAAACGACTACCATAACAACATGAAATTGATCGCAAAGCTCAAACCATTTGTAGATCCAGCAGATGATAAAGAGATTACATCGAAATACTTAGAACCAACAGAAGCCGAAAAACTTCTTGACTACATCAAAGAGGACAAAAGCTGGCATTGGTACTATGTAACTTCAATCCTAATACACACAGGCTTGCGTTTTGGCGAACTTTCAGCATTAGAAACAACGGATATCGATACAAAGAATCTCACAATACGGATTTCAAAGACATATGATTCAATCAATGATATTGTGACAACTCCGAAAACAGATAACTCCAAGCGCACGATTCACATCCAGCCAGATTTATTACTTGAACTGAAGAAGTGCTTGCTCTGGAGAAATGAAATGATGCTTGCCAATAATATTCGATCATGTCTCCTGATTCCAAATATCAAAACAGGAGAACATATGCAAATCGCCGGTTACGAAAAATACCTTCGTGTGACTTCTGAGAAACTTCTTGGCAGACATGTAACACCTCATATGCTCAGACATACACACGCTTCGCTTCTCGCTGCAAACGGCATGACTCCGGACGAGATTGCCCGCCGATTAGGACATAGCAAATCTACAATCACAAGCAAGATCTATATTCATGTTACACAAAAAGTTATTGAAAATGATAACCGGAAGATTGATCAAATAAAACTGTTTTCATAATTTTTGCCCACTATCTGCCCACCTAGACGATTTTTAGCCATTAAAAAACGGCGGAAACCCTTGATTCTACGTGGTTTCCGCCAAATAAAAAAGATGCCCAGAGCCGGAATCGAACCAGCGACACGAGGATTTTCAGTCCTCTGCTCTACCAACTGAGCTATCTGGGCATGTATCTTATGTAATTAGTAGCGGGGACAGGATTTGAACCTATGACCTTCGGGTTATGAGCCCGACGAGCTTCCAGACTGCTCCACCCCGCGATATTATGTTGTATATGATATGTTCTCTTCTTCGAAAATATTCCCGAAAAAGAAAATGGATGGAGGTGGATTCGAACCACCGAAGCAATTTGCAGCAGATTTACAGTCTGTCCCCTTTGGCCACTCGGGAATCCATCCATGTCAGGCAAAGTGCCCTAACAATGTGAAATTGTAGCATATGTTCACACAAATTGCAATATGTTTTTTCTATTTTAGTGTAAAAGTTCAGCCATAGGATGACAAAAGCAACGATTGGGTGCTCGCGCTCAAAGCGTGTTAACGCGACTTTGCGAATGACGCAGGCTGAACTGCTTCAATATAGTACAGATAAAAAGGATACTGCGCCAGCTGCATCTGCCCGTAATCAGTCACCCGATATCCATCCTGCTGTAATCCGGCAACAGCCTCATCGCTCATGGCATCTGGTGTAAAGTACCAGAATCTGTCGGATTCTGCCTGGTTGTAATCACCGTTTACGATCTCATTATCGGGATAATAATAATACAGTACTGTCCATCCCAGATGTTTCACCCCGTTGGTGACCATCTGCACATCCTCTTCGGGCGTGCCGATCAGGTCCAGGGTCCTGTCAGTCTCTACCTTCTGCTGTTCATAACTGTCATAGCATTCCCGGTAATTCTGTATTCCCATGCCAAACATTACAAGCAGTAACAGTACAAGCAGCAATCGGGCTGACAACTCCAAGCCCTTCCAGGACCGTTTCTCCAGCTCCGTCACCTGTTCCAGCAGACGGCTGCTTCCGATGACTAACATCATGATCGCCACTGCACTTAACGGATACAGATATCTCTGTGCCAGCATCGGTGCCATTACAACACTCAGCAGATACGCAAATGCCAGCGTTCCAAGGATCGTGCAGGCACCTACTACCATGGCGTATGTTTTGTCAGACCATCTTTTCACTGACGGCTTCTGCAGACGAATACCCTCTTCTCCCATGGAAAACAGGGACGAATCCGCCACCAGCGTCACTATCAGCAATACTAACAGCAGCGGAAATACGATTACATTCATCCGTCTGCCGCCCATGACGATCTCCAGGCTCTTATCCAGCCCGAGGATCTCCGTCATCCACCAGCCTCTGCTGACATTTTTCAATCCCGCATAGAAAAAATACAGCCATGGAGCATAGCCGATCAAAAATGCCACGATTGCCAATACACCTTTTCTCCAGGTCTTACCGCGGTATTTAATCCACACTGCCACTCCGGTGAAAAACATCATAATGCCCACGGCTACCAGGGCATAATAGTGAGAATATGCCGCGCCAAGTGCCCACAATACCATTCCGGTCCAAGTCTTCCTGGTGCCATCCGCTATTACACGGTAAGAACAGTAAAAGCAACCCATTACACACAAAAAGGCAAGTGCATACATGCGAACTTCCAGATTATATTCCAGGCACGCCTGTCCCAGACCCGATATCATCACGAAAAATGTGGTCGGGAGCATACCGAAATGTTTCCGTATCACTGTCAGTGCCAGCACGATACCAATGGCAAACGGTACCAATGAAGCCAGATGGAATACCGGAACGCTGAATCCGAACAGGGTTCCAAACAGTTTCAGCCAGTAATAATACAGCGGCGGATGATTATCCCAATAATACAGCACCTGCAAGATACCACCGACGCTCTTATGTGCAGTATTTGCAGAAAAAGCTTCATCTCCCCACAGCACCCGGTCGGACATCATGCTGAAATTGAGACAGATCACCAGCACACTGAATGCCAGTACCACGACCGGTCCTATGTATCTGTATACAATGTTCCATCCTTTGCTGCCGGCGATTTTAGTCATAACACTGTGAATCTTCTCATGTTTACCGGCTTTCGCCTCTTCCACGAACAGTTCACAAATGGTATATGCCAGCATGATGCAGATTTCCAGGCTCAGCACTTTGACTGCATATTCCCGGGATTCTACGAGTTTTCGCAAAATTGTATTGTCGTCATTGCCGGTCAGGGAAAGCAATACCCACGGCACAAAAAGCATGATCATCAGACAGGTTGCATAACGAAGAACATACGCTCCCTTACTTCCGGTCACCGTCTTCCCGGTGCTTCCATTATTTTTCAAAACATATTGCCGCCAGATCCCTAAGGATACCAGCGGCAACAGCAGGGTTATGATGATGGTAAACATCTGAAATCCTCTCTGTCTTTGGTAAATTATATTTTTTTCTACACGTTATTCCTGCACATACTTCAGGATTGTCGCGGAAGTCTGGGGCATCTCGATCAGGATCTTCCCTGCCTTGATCTCATACTCCGCGCCTTCCATGCAATATCCGTCATCTCTGGACTGCAGGATCACTTTCATCTTACCTGTCTTAGGAACCCCGATCTCCCATACATGGATCTCCTTGGTGATGGGATGATTGTTATTGTTGATCAGGATCGCACACTGTCCCTTGCGATTAAAACGCCCGTAGGAGATGAAGTTATAATCATTCTCCAGCATTTTCAGGGAACCGGTACACAGTTCCTCGTTTTCACGGCGCAGGCGGATAATATCCTTGTGAAACGACAACAGCACCTGATCCTCATGTCCCCAGGGATAGGTTCTCCGGTTATCGGGATCCGTGAATCCACAGACACCGGCTTCATCTCCGTAGTAGATCGTCGGTGCGCCCGTCCAGGTCATCTGGATCACAACGCCCTCCCTGAACACTGCCTTATTGATGCCCTGCTCCGCAGCCTGGGGGCCTAAAGTATTGGTACGTCCCACCTTATGGTTCGTTCTCGTCAGGAAACGGGAATGATCATGGTTGGACAGTTCATTCATAGCCACCTGCCAGCTGGGCATGGAAAAGCTGGAGGTATGATGCCGCATGGCTCCCCAGAAGCTCTCTGCATTACCGAGCAGGTCCTCTCTGTAGTCATCGCTGTGCTTCTCCATACCGGTGAGGAACCAGGTCACAGGCTCCATGAACGCATCGTAGTTCATAACAGTATCCCATTCGTTGCCCTGCAGCCAGTCTCTGGTATTGCCGTAATGCTCTGCCAGAATGATCGCTTCCGGATTGGCCTCTTTTACCGCTTTCCGGAATTCCTGCCAGAAATGATGATTGAACTCCTGGCTGTGACCTAAGTCTGCCGCCACATCCAGTCTCCAGCCATCCACATTATAGGGCGGAGATACCCATTTTTTTGCAACATGAAGAACGTAATCCATCAGTTCCTGAGAACCTTCGTAATTCAGCTTCGGCAGGGTATCATGCCCCCACCATCCGTCATAGGAATTGTTATAGGGCCATGCTGCCTGATTATGGAAATCAAAATAATTCCGGTAAGGGCTGTCTGCGCTGACATAAGCACCCTTGTCATAGCCTTCCGCATTCTCGTAGATACGTTCTCTGTCCATCCATTTATTAAAGGATCCACAGTGGTTGAACACACCGTCCAATATGACTCTCATGCCTCTGCGATGCGCCTCTGCCACTACCTGGGCAAACATCTCGTTGCTCGCCTCTAAGTTCGCCTTATTGGTCACGCGGTCGATATAGCGGGAAGCGAAACGGTTCTCCCGCTGTCCATCCGGAAGTAGCTCTCCCTCATCACTGACGATCTTACCCAGATGGGGATCAATATAATCATAGTCCTGAATATCGTATTTATGGTTGGACGGGGATACGAACAGAGGGTTAAAATAGATCACCTCAACCCCCAGCTCCTGCAGGTAGTCCATCTTGTCCAATACGCCCTGCAGGTCTCCTCCGTAGAACTCACGGACATCCATCTGTGCAGGATACCGTCCCCAGTCCTCTACACGGTGCACCGGCTCCCCGATATAGCAGTATTCATTGGTCAGCACATCATTGGAGGGATCGCCATTGCAGAAACGATCGGTATAGATCTGGTACATTACCGCACCTTTTGCCCAGTCGGGAGTATGGAAGCCGGGAATGATGATAAAGTCATAATACTCGTTGACCTCCTGCACCAATCCTCTCATATCAAAAATACCCGTGATCCTGCCGGTCTGTACCTCAAAATAGTAAGATACCTTCTGGTCATCCAGACGCATCACATAAGCATAATAATCAAAATCATTATCGCCCTCCACTCGTACCATGAGATGCTTCTGCCCACCGCTTACGAGGAATATCCTGTCCACGTTATTCCTGGCGGTACGGAAACGGATCGTCACCTCGGAATAAGGTTCCGGCTCTTCCGGAATCACATACTCCGCACTTGTATCTGTAAAAAGAGCTCTTCTGTTAAATACGGGTCTCATGGCAGCAATATACTGCTGGTTATATTCTGTTCGACGTAATCGCTCCAGATCCATAGTATCTATCCTTTCTGAGACTAATGTCTTACTATCTATATTATGCTCCTGCTATTCTTACCTGTGCAGCACACACATATTTAATTATACCCTTTTTCCTTACATCTGACAACAGCCTGACTTGTTTTGAACAGTAAAAAGGACAGTCTTGGGAGGACTGTCCTTTTTAGAGAAGGTATTTCTTTCTTATGGGGTATAGCAAAAAACTATATAATGTATTGGGGGGGTTACGAGTATTATAATAGCATGCACTACTAGTTTTTACTATTCTCAAAATTCACAAATATTACAAAATTGAATATTTGTTTTTGTATATTTTTCACAAAAGCGGTTTGTACAATACTACCAAATCTACGAAACACCCTCGAAAACCTTTTCCTATACAAAAAGTGCTTCAAACTCTTCTCGGTTGATCTTTTCTTTTTCTAGCAGCAGCTTAGCACAACTGTGAAGTACATTCTCATGCTGCATAATAATGTCTTTTGCCTTGGTATAGCAGTCATCTATGATCCTCTTGACTTCCTTATCGATCTCACCGGAAATCTCCTCACTGTGAGCCTTGGCATGTGCCAGATCCTTACCGATGAATACTTCATCATCGTCATCATCATAGCAGATGACTCCGATATTATCAGACATTCCGTAACGGGTTACCATACGGCGGGCTGTCTTGGTGGCTTTCTTAATGTCACTGGATGCTCCGGTGGTAATATCTCCGAAGATGATCTCCTCTGCGATACGTCCGCCCAAAGATACCATGATATCCTGGAGCATGCGGCTCTTGGTGGCGAACATCTCATCCTTTTCCGGCAGAGGCATGGTGTAACCGGCTGCCCCTACGCCGGTAGGAATAATGGATACGCTGTAGACAGGTCCCACATCGGGCAATACATGGAACAGGATCGCATGACCTGCTTCGTGATATGCCGTGATCTTCTTCTCCTTGTCGGAAATAATACGGCTCTTCTTCTCCGCACCGATTCCTACTTTGATAAACGCCCTCTTAACATCTTTATTCGCGATAAAGGAGCGGTTCTCCTTCGCTGCGATGATCGCTGCCTCGTTCAACAGATTCTCCAGATCCGCTCCGGTGAATCCTGCGGTAGTCTGTGCGAGCTGCTGTAGATTCACATCATCTCCCAGTGGCTTATTCTTCGCATGTACCTTCAGTATTTCTTCTCTGCCACCCACATCCGGAGTCCCTACCGCTACCTTACGATCAAATCGTCCGGGACGCAGGATCGCAGGATCGAGAATATCCACACGGTTCGTAGCTGCCATAACGATAATACCTTCGTTGACACCGAAACCATCCATCTCTACCAGTAACTGGTTCAGGGTCTGCTCTCTCTCATCGTGTCCGCCGCCCATACCGGTACCACGGCGTCTCGCCACGGCATCGATCTCATCGATGAACACGATACAGGGTGCATTGTGCTTCGCCTCTTCAAACAGATCGCGCACACGGGATGCGCCGACACCGACGAACATTTCCACGAAATCAGATCCGGAGATGCTGAAAAAAGGTACTCCGGCTTCGCCTGCCACGGCTTTCGCCAGCAGAGTCTTACCGGTTCCGGGAGGTCCCTCCAACAGAACACCCTTGGGAATCCTCGCACCGACGCCGGTGTATTTTCCGGGTTCTTTCAGAAAATCGACGATTTCCTCCAGTTCCTCTTTTTCCTCCTTCAGACCGGCTACCTGTGCAAAGGTGACGCTCTTGTCACCTATGGACATTTTGGCCCGGCTCTTGCCAAAGTTCATCATTTTACCGTTACCGCCACCGGCCTGCTGGGCATTCATCATCATGAAAACGAATACACCTACAGCCAGTACTACCAGCATTGGCAGCATATAAGTAAGGAACCAGTTCTCTCTCTCAATGTCATTCACTACGGGATCAAATCCGTACTCGCGGACCAATGTCTCCAGCTCGGTGATATCCGTAGCATACAGCTTATGATTCAATCCGTTCTTCATCTGGATCTCCAGATAGCCGGTAGGAGCTTCTCCATTCGGCTGTATTACGATCTCAGATACATTTCCGGCATCCAGATCCGCGATAAATTCTGCTCTGGTATATTCCTCTTCCCGGTTGCTCAACAGATTGAGCCCTACGATCACCATGACCAGAAGTATGATAAATATAAAATATGAGTTAATTGTTCTGCCGTTTTGTTTCAACTTCACGGGCCTCCTACATCTTCGTATTGCTTAATCGAATTCTACCACACCGATGTAAGGCAGATTACGATATCTCTGATCATAATCCAGACCGTAGCCCACTACAAATTCATCGGGAATATTAAATCCGGTATAATCTACATGAACATCGATGACTCTTCTCTCCGGCTTGTCCAACAGAGTGCACAGACGTAAAGAAGCCGGTCCTCTGTCACGAAGCATCTCTAACAGATAACTTAAGGTTCTTCCACTGTCTACGATATCCTCTACTACGATAACATCCTTATCCTTCAAGGATTCATCCAGGTCTTTTACGATCTTTACCACACCGCTGGACTTGGTATCGCTGCCATAGCTGGATACAGACATGAAATCCAGAGATACGGGAACGGTGATACGCTTTGCCAGCTCACACATGAAGAAGCTGCCGCCCTTCAGTACACATACAAGGTGTACCTGCTTACCTGCATAGTCCTTACTGATCTGTTCTCCGATCTCCTGAATTCTCTTATCTACTTCCTCTTCTGTCAACAGTACTCTGATATGTTCTGCCATTTTCTTTTGTCTCTTCGCTCTTAGGCGAACTCCTTTCTTATTAATTGTACCTTTAAAATACGTTTTGTATTCTCCGTAACTTTATAATATTCGCTGATGCGATATCCCATGACCCACAGCACATGATCTTCCTCTGCCAGGATCGGCAGCCGGTCACGCTCCTCCCGTGGAATTTTCTGATCGACAAAATAGCTTTTTAATGATTTACGGATCATTTCTCCTCTGCCGTCTGCAATGGTCAGATAGTCTCCTGTCTGCCTTGTACGTATCGTCGGACATTTTTTTATTTTATCATAATCAAACCATTTCGTATACTGATTTGTGGGAACTTCTTGGTTTTTTTCAAGTCCATGGGACGCTTCCCATACGGAATATTCCAGAGTTCCCAGCGCGCACTCCACTGTTTTCTTCTGTCCCGGAATCATATCCTGATCCCGCTGCTGCCAGAGCGGTGTCGCAACAGCAGTCTGCTCGTCGCTGTCCGCAGCTTTCGTTGTCTGCGTCGTCTGTATTGTCAGGATGACCTGTTCATATTGCCGCCTGCCGCGGATTCCGAAGGGAAGGCAGATCGTCCGGTTTCCTTCCTGCGTAAACAATGTCAGAAGCTCCGTAATATGTTGATAGGTGATGTCTTTCTGCCCGGGAGAAAGTCTTTTTACCTCTTCATACAAAAGTCTTTTACGGATCACCGGATGCAGCGTCAGAAAAGGTTCCACCGCGATATGCTCCTCTTGTGCCTGACTGCTCACATCCGGCTGCAGCGCACTGCCCGGAGCCTTTATGCTCTGTATGCATCTGTTCACTGCCTCCGCCGTCTGCAGCTCCAGATATTCCTCCGTCTCCGCCAACAGCTCCGCTGTCTGGTTCATGTGCGCCACACAGCCCCGCGCAATGTTTTGCTCCGCATAGGGTAAAATATGATGCCGTATCCGATTCCTGGTGTAATCGTCCTCATCGTTGGTAGCATCCTTACAGTAGAAAATTCCCTGTTGTGTTAAAAAGTCCTCGATCTCCCATCTCTCCAGGCACAGGATCGGCCGTATGATCCGACCTCTCACCGGGAGGATGCTTGCCAGTCCCCGGATCCCACTGCCCCGGAACAGATGAAACAGCTGCGTCTCGCTGCGGTCATTGCTGTTATGCGCTACCGCGATCTTCGTGGCTCCCCATTCCTCCGCAGCTTTGTCAAAAGCTTCATATCTTGTTCTGCGGCCGGCTTCCTCTTCGGAACATTTTTCCAGAATTGACCGCTGCCGCACATCGGCTTCCGTCAGGAAAAATGGGATTCTATGTTCTCCACACAATTTTTCCACATACCGGGCATCCTCACCGGCTTCCGGCCGGATCCCGTGATTGACATGGACCACCGCAATGTCCAGCGGGAATTCTCTCCTCCATTCCAGTAACAAAAATAAGAGGCAAACCGAGTCTGCCCCTCCGGAAACCCCGGCCACCACACGGTCACCGGGTTGCAGCATTTGATGCTCTTTTATATATGCAAATACTTTTTCTCGTGTATCCATCCATGTATTCATGATTTTACTCTATCCTAATTATGCGAAAAAATCAAGGCAGCAATCACGCATTCTCCCACAAGCACAGCACAAACACCGTCATATCATCCCGGATCCTGCCCCCACAGCTGCATATGGCATAAGAAAGTATCTTCTCTGCGATCTCCTGCGGATTCTGTTCTTCTAATGTCTCTATCATAACCCGCATCCGCTCCTCGCAATCATCCTCCAGTGCATCCAGCACACCGTCCGTCATCATGATGAGCAGATCGCCCGCTGCCAGCTGCCGCACCCGGACTTCCGACTGCGCTTTCTGAAAAATCCCCAGCGGCAGACTTTCTCCTCCGATACACTCTGTTCTGCCGCTTTCTTTCAGAAAAGTGGCCGCACCTCCGACTTTGCAGATCTCGCACTCTCCGCTGTACAGATCCAGGCTGCAGATATCCACCGTCGGATGATCTTCCTCCTCATTCTGCGCATACAATGCGGAGTTCAGCATATTTACGGATTCTTCGGTGTCAAATCCCGCCTCCAGCATTTTTTCCATGAGATCCAATACTCTGCCGCTGCCCCGGCTGGCATCTTCTCCCGCACCGGTTCCGTCGGATAACAGCAATAACAGTCTTCCTTTTTCCGATTCCAGCATGGCATACTGATCCCCGGATATTTTCTCTCCCTCTTTTACTGCCCGGCTCACTCCGGTAAGGGCCACATATTTCGGTTCTTCTGTAAACTGAAAACAGTGTGGTTCCCTCTCTATGAGATAGGGACTTCCCGGCGACGGCTGCAGATGCTTCCCCAAAAGTACGGTAAGCATATCTGCTGCCTGCGAGGCCTTACAGCCGGATCTCTCCGTGGAAAGTATCATGCTGATACCGTTTGCGGCAGCACCTTTTTTTCGAATATAACATAACTCTGCTGCCGCGATCCCCTCACTATGCAATGCCTGGACGAGGTTTTTTCTTCGCTTTTCCTCTACCGGCCGGTAGCACATCTCTTCTCCGGCCACTTGTTCCATGATCCGTGCGACCGTCTGCAGATGATCCCCCATGACCTGCCTGCTCTGCTGCAGCAGGCATTTCTCCAGAATACTCTGTCTGTCATCTCCCACAATCCTCGCTTCGTCGTGAAAACTTCTCCCCAATTCCTCAAAACTCTCCGCATACCCCAACAGCTTCTGCCGGCACAGCATGGATACCTGTGCACATAACTTCTGTTCCGGATTTTTCTGTTCCCGTTTCCCTATCACCATGACTATTCCCCTTTCTGTCTTCACGATTATAGAGCCACTGTTTCTTTCTTTTTGTCAAATTCGGGGGAATGTTACCTTCATTTTTTGCGACAAAAAAAGCAGGTCCACTGTTGAGAATCAGTCTCCCTGCTTAATTGTCCTCTTTAAAAAGGATCTCACCTTCATACACCAGTCCCAGCTTATCCTTCGCCACTTCCTCCACATAAGCCTTGGTCTGTGTATACTTGCGATACTCCTCGATCTCTTCCGCTCTGGCGGTCTCCGCATCGATCTGCGCGCTCAGGCTTGCGATCTGGGTATCATATCCTGCGATCTTCCGTTGTAATTCCACGCTTCGCACCGCAACGACTACCATGATCATCAATACGACCAGGCTCACCAGGAACAGGCTGAACCGGTTCTGATGTCTCCTGCGGTAGGCTACTCTTCTTTTTCCCCTTGCCATACGCGCATCTCCTTTCTATGAATATTTTAAGCATTTTCCGAAGTCCCGTCAACTTCTTTTTTACCCATCTTACGGATATCCGCAACGCCTTATGAATCGGGTTTAAGAGCATGTTGAGAAATCCGGAGACATATTTTACCAGGAGGGGACTTAGCGTCCTGTGATACAGATACATTCCCAATACCGCCCCCAGCACGGCGAACCATCTCAGGTTCCCATTGCTCTCCCGGAACATCAGTAAAAACACTTTTCCCGCACAATAGATCCAAAAGGCAATATCCTCCAGTGACACCATGCCGTTGCCATGTGTAAAAACCCTCCGCAGAATCCGCAGTATATCATACAGAAAAGTAATCTCTATTCCCAGGAGAAACGCATGCAGCAGAAAAACATTTTCATTCATTAACGGAACAGCCTGGCGAAAAATGACTCCTGCTTCTCCCCGGATGCTGCGGTATCCGAATATACGAAGCTGTCGATCCGGCCGTCAATGTCCACTTCCCCTTTATCCAGGGTCAGCCGATTCACATGCAGTTCATTTCCGCGGATCATCAGCATCCCCTGTTCCGTCTCCAGCAGAATCTCCCGCAGATCAAAAGAAAGCACATCATTGACACCGTTCACCGTGCAGGTTCGTCTGTTGGTCATAATTATTTTATGCATACGCCCTGTTGTGTTTAAATCTTCCATACTTCCTCCCATCTGTGTCACATTGCAATTTATCATAACTATTCAAAGCTACAATTCATCTTATGGGAGTCATTGGAAATTTATACATATTTATACATAACGAAAGAGTTCTTTTGCTTCTTCTTTTTTCACTGTCTCCTGAACATCCAGCACTTCTACCTTTACTTCCTTGTTACCGAAAGAGATCGTGATGATGTCTCCCTCTTTTACATTGGCAGATGCCTTTGCCGGTTTGTCGTTGATCAATACTCTGCCGCTGTCGCAGGCTTCGTTGGCCACAGTACGGCGTTTGATCAGGCGGGACACCTTTAAATATTTATCCAGTCTCATGGGTTTCCTCTCCTTCTGAAAACTATTTCTCATAACGAAAGAGACCCGAAAGGTTGTCCTTTCGAGTCTCTGAAAAATCAGCTTCTATTATGCGTTCAGCATATCCTTTAATGCTTTACCAGCCTTGAACTTAGGAGCCTTGGAAGCAGCGATCTTCATGGGCTTGCCGCTCTGAGGATTTCTACCTTCTCTTGCTGCTCTGCTGGATACTTCGAAAGTACCGAAGCCAACTAACTGAACCTTACCATCCTTCTTTAACTCTTCAGCAACAACATCTGTGAAAGCCTTTAATGCCTTCTCTGCGTCCTTCTTGGAAAGACCAGCCTGATCAGCCATAGCTGCAACTAATTCTGTTTTGTTCATATTGAACTCCTCCTATAATGAGTTTCGTGATTAAATTTACGCTCGAAAATAGTTCTTTTGAAACGTCTATAAATATATATATCTGTTTTTATCCCTTTTGTCAAGGCATTTCCGCATATTTACGGCATTTCCTGTGCCTTTTCAAAGATTATTTTGAAGTTTGGGAACTAACTGTCAGATCCACAAAAGAATACGATACATCCTTCTGTTCATCGTCCACCTGAACCGTATAACTCCTGGTCTCATATCCGGACTTCCGCAGTGTGATCACGTGACTTCCCGATGTCTTTTTGAAGCTACAGGGTGAGATTCCCACATAGTTACCGTCCAGATATACTTCCACGTTTTCCGGTGCATCAATGTGTACCCGATAGTAGGTGGTTGTGGTGTCTGCCGTCGCAGAAGTACTGCCGGAAGCAGTACCGGTGGAAGAGCTGCCTGCAGACGACGAGCTTTGTGTACTTCCTGTGCTTTCCTCACTGTCGGAATCCACTTTATCTAATTGCACATCCACTCCGGCAGATTCCTGTCCTACCCGGAGATACTGTGTCAGAGATTTATAGCCGTCCGCTTTTGCTATGATCTGGTGGATTCCGTACTCCAGTGAGACCGGCTGGGAAGGATCCACCTGACTTCCGTCAATATACAGCTCCGCATCGGCCGGGCTCATGGAAAACAGCACCATACCGTACTTCGCCTCCGCAACCTCCAGATCTCCGATATCCAGGGTTGTCTCTTCGTTACGGTTGATCACTACATACTTCGTACCGCCTCCGCCGCTGCAGCTGATATCCACCTGATAACTGCCTTCCGGCACCGTCACCAGCATGTCCTCCGTGATCCTCACGATCTGTGTCTGTCCGATCTCCAGCCATCCACCCACGAAATTCTCATCATTGACCAGCCGGAGATATCCATGACCCTTTTCCACGACCACGCTGAGCACCGTACTGTCAATTCCATGGAATGTCAGAATATCGGATGGATTCAGATCGATCTCTTCTATACTGTGTCCCTGGGAAAAATACTGCGTGTCTTTGGACAGCTTATAGGTTTCTCCGCCGATGCTTACCTCGTGCCTCACCACATTCAACTCATAGCGCTCCACACTATCATACTGCCATGCCGTCTGTGCCAGCTGCATGGATGTCAGGTGTTTCTGTGTCTTCAGAAAAGTCACATCCACAATATCACCCTCCTGCAGCTGATCCAGCGAGATCGCCTTGCCGTATTTATCCCCGAAACGGGTGGTTCCGTCCATGGATAGCGTATATCGCCTGCAGAGATCCAGATTCAACAAAGTGACAGTTTTGTCAACTTCGTTAATATCCACCAGTACAGCAGTATCCGCAGAATCATAGCTGTCCGGATTCGTCACCACGAATCCGGTATCCACACGCTCCGCTTCCGTCTGTGTCTGCGTCTCTGTATTTCCTTCCGTGGCAGCTTTCTGCCCGCAGCCAGTTATTGACAATATTGTCATAAGCCAAATGCATGCTACTGCTTTCGTCAGATATCTTTTGTTCATGCTTTTGTCTCCTCTCCGGTACCTTAGTGTCTATCCGATCTTATGATCTTATGGTCTCAGAATCCGCAGGAATTTTTTTCGGGCGGTCTCCTGTTCCAGCAGCCGGTCCAGTTTTTCCTGATTTTTTTCCGGAATCCATGCTTTTCCCGAATTGTAATAGAAATTCACGATCTTCCATAATTTTTCGGGATAAGACAATCTGTAGAACAGATCCTGTCTCTCGAAGGGATTCAGCGGTCTGACGGATTCATAAGCTGCCAGCAGGGCTTCCCCCCGGTTACAGTCCCAATCACTTTTCTCCAACAGTTTACGCAGCAACAGATAAAGATCCCTTATGGGACCGTCTGCCTGACATTTTTCAAAATTCACCAGGAAAAATCCTCTGTCCTGACGCAAAATATTGTGATATTGATAATCACCATGGCAAAAGCAGAAGGTTTCTCCCTCTTCTACGTCATGTGAATTTTCTATCTTTTTCCATTCCTCACAGATCTGCCCGGCCTCTTCCAAAAAAGGATCCATCACGGCAGCCAGCCGGATCTCGAACCAGGTCTTCTGGCTCCGCTGTTTTAAGAATCTCCGGGCCCTCTTCAATTCTTTGTTATGCTTCTCATACTCTCGACTCGGAAGGAATCTACGGATGACCGGTGTGGGTATCCCTTCCATCTCGGGAAACGTGGGAATAAATTCCAGATCCTTGTGAAGTCTGGCCAGCAGGCGCATGGCTTCCATGCATTCTTCCCTGTCACGGATGTTACATTCTCTGCCTTCCCACCAGGTCTTCAGAATATATCTGACACCATCTCTGTCCGTGACCGACAGTGCACCCTCTCTGGTGGCGAGCAGTCTCTCCGCAGAGATATTCCCACAAGCCTCCAGATGCTTAAGCACCTGTTCCTGCAGACGCAGCTGTTCCTCGCGTCCTGTATATTCCTTGAAGATCAGGCAGCCCTGCTGTGTATCGCACAGAATCGCCCCCCGCCCTTTTCGGGTACGCAATACCTCTATCTCATACTGCTCCAGCAGTGCCACCGCTCTGTCATTCACTTACAACCCCTCCTAAGATATGTACTTAACCGGTTTGACGGTTCCTACGCTATCTTATGAGAGATCTTATAAAAGTATGCTCACTCTTTGCCTGCTGCCAGTTCGCCCGCCTTTTCCAGCAGTTGTTCTCTGGTATTCTGCTCCGGGTGCTCTAAGACCAGTTCCAACAGCTTCTGCAGCATATCGCCCAGCTCCCTGCCGGGCTTCATTCCCATAGCAATAAGATCTCTGCCGGTGACAGCCAGCGTTTTCAAGGATACGCACTGCTTTTTCTCCAGCATCTCTTCATATAACTGCTTCCAGAGCTCCAGGTTCTCCAGCTTCTCTGCCCGCAGATAATCGCTTTGTGCCAGGATATCCGCCTGTCTCACCGGGAACAATAGCGGGAAGATATCTTCCCCGATCTTGTTCACAGCTCTCCGCACGATCCGCAGGTCAGGTGTCACATCATTACCATAATCATGGTATCTTACCAGCCGGGTCACCACTGCCACTGTATCATTATCAAATCTGAGTCTCCTCAGGATCCTGCGTGCCATCTCCTCACCCACTGCAGGATGTCCGTGAAAATGGGTGGTGCCGTCTTCATCCACGGTAAGTGTCTCAGGCTTGCCGATATCATGAAGCAGCATAGCATACCGCAGATTCTTCTCAGGCGCGATCTCTATGAGAGCATGTATGGTATGCTCCCCCACGTTGTATTTATGGTGCTTATGCTTCTGAGGAGTCTCCATCATGGCATCGAATTCCGGCAGGATCACCTTCGTGACACCCATGTCATAAGCATCCCGCAAGGTGTCAGGATGAGGGGAGATCAACAGCTTGGTCAATTCCACCTGGATCCGTTCTGCACTGATCTTCTGCAAAGTCGGTGCCAGCTTCCGGATCGCCGCCTCGGTGTCCTCGTGGATCTCGTAGCCTAACTGCGCAGAGAAACGAATGGCACGCATGATGCGCAGAGCATCCTCTCCGAAACGTTCCTCCGGATTGCCCACGCAGCGGATCAGCTTCGCTTCGATGTCCTGTAAACCACCGAAGATATCGATCAGACCTTCTGTTTCATTATATGCCATAGCATTGATCGTGAAATCCCGGCGTTTTAAATCTTCCTCCAGATTCGGGGTAAAAGTGACCTCCTTAGGATGTCTGCTGTCTTCGTATTTTCCATCCACGCGGTAAGTGGTGACCTCGAAGCCCTCTTTGTCCAACATGACCGTCACGGTACCGTGCTGGATCCCGGTGTCGATGGTACGACGGAACAGCGCCTTCACCTGCTCCGGTCTCGCCGAAGTGGTAATGTCCCAGTCCTCCGGGCATCTGCCCAGGATGGAATCCCGCACGCAGCCGCCTACCACGTAGGCTTCAAACCCTGCATTCTGTATAGTCTCTATGATATATTTCGCTTTTTCAGGTATTTGTATCTGAATCATATATATCCTCTTTTGCAAAAATCACACACGCTCATTGCTCTGTGATTTTTCGCTTGTTACTGCTTTGTGTCTATTGTTTGTTTCTAAGAAAGGCTATGCCTGCTCCGGTTTCATGATAAATTTATCGATGACCTCCACCAGCCCGTCCTCATCGTTAGTACCGGTGATGTAATCTGCAGCTTCCTTGACCGCCGGCTGGGCATTCCCCATTGCTACGCCGGTTCCCGCATATTCGATCATGGAGATGTCGTTATAGCCATCGCCGCAGCAGATCGCATTTTCTCTGGTCAGTCCCATACCCTCCAGCATGTGATCGAGAGAAGTTGCTTTATTCACATCCTTGGGCATGATCTCAATGAAATAAGGCTCGGAACGGTAGATGCTTGCCACATCACTGTATTTTTCCTGCAACTGTTTCTCCAGTTCGGGGGCAATCTCTTCCGGTGCCGTCATCAGACATTTGTTGATATCAAAATCTACATAGGATACAAAATCATCCACCTTTTTAATGGGGATTCCGTTAATCCTTGCTTCTAACTGCACATATTTATCCGGCTCAAATGCAGAGATGACTCCCTCTCCCTGATAAGTGATCAGTCCGCAGCCATTCGCTTTGGCGTATTCATACAATCCGGGTACAATGGACAGGGGCAGTGTTCTCTGATAGACCACTTCTCCTGATTTACATTCCACGATACGGGCCCCATTAAAGGACAGAAGATATCCGCCGTATTTTTTCAACTCCAGTTCCTCTTCACATTTCCGCATACCGGGCGTGGGACGTCCGGAAGCCAGGATCACCTTGTGTCCATGCTGTAAAATATTCCAGATTCCCTGTTTTGTAGCTTCTGTAATCTCTTTTTTAGAATTGGTCAGTGTTCCGTCAATATCTAATACCAGAACCTTTTCCTGCATTTCTTTTCTCCTCTAATCTAACAGTACCTGTCTCTTCTGCTTGCGCAGTGAAACAGGTACTTGTCTGTTGTCTATGTTCTGTTCCCCGGCAAGCCTTACTGTGCCTGTGTTGCGGTCTCTTCGGTAGCAGCGGTCTGTTCCTCGGTGATCTCCTGGGTCTCTGCTGTTGCAGTCTCAGTCTCAGCAGCCGCGGATTCCTCTGCCTGCACTTTCAGGTAATTCAGCTTACCCTTGGGATCCTCTACAGTTACATCTGCGGTAATATCCTGCATATGCTGACTCATTGTATCGGATACCAGCGTATTCTTGATGTTGATCTTCCACTCAGGCTGATCCTGTCCGATGTAGTAAAGTACATAGGTGCTGTCACTGACAGTGATGGCTACGGTATCTCCTGCCTGACGGCTGCTGTCGAAGATCCAGTTGCTCAGCTCCTCGGTCATACCGGTCTTGGTTACCTGCTCGAACAGACCGCCGTTCTCTACTGCGGAAGTATCCTGTGTATACTTCTTGCACAATTCTGCGAAGCTGTCCTCGGTAGCTGCACCGTTCTTCCACTCCTCCAGGATCTCTTCACCGGTCTTATCCTCGGTGGGAATGATCACACGTACATCTGCGGAAGGAGTCTCATCCAGATATCTCTTCTCAAATGCCACGACATAGTAGCAATGGCTGTTGTCGTTAGTAATGACGGTGGTGTCTCCTGCCTTTCTGGCATCATCGAACAGCCAGTCGGAGATCAGGTAGTTCACGGAAGACTTCTTCTCATTCTCGTGTGCTTCGCCGTCTTTTGCCACGGTCTGCTCCGCATCGTCAGCCAGTACCTTGGCATCTTCCATGGCCTTGGCGATCTCAGCATCGGAAGGCTGGTAAGCGGTATCGGTGCTGTCGGAAGCTGTTGCATCTGTAGCTGCAGTTCCGTCTGTTGCAGTGGTATCGGTGGTTGCAGCAGTCTCCTCTACGGGATCTGCCAGTTCGGTAGGCTCGGTGGGCAGATCAGCTTCGATCGTGGTCAGGCGGTAGTCTACGGAATCGTAGGTTGCCTTATTTTCCTCATAATAGCTCTGGACCTCATCATCACTGGGAGCATTATCCTCCTGCAGCTTCTGATAATAAGCGTTCATTACCATGTCGTTCTTCACATATTCTTCGATACGGCCCATGGTTGCATAGCTTCCGTAGATGGAGCGTACATATTCTTTATCAGATACGCCTGCGGCTGCAGCGGAGGTTTTGATGGTCTCCTTGAAAGTATTGTACTCATCCGTGGTATCGTAGGTAAAGCCGGCTGCTTTGGCTTCTGCCATCAGCGCCTTATTCTGCTTCAGGCTCTCTACAGCATTCTGCTCAAAATAGTCCTTCCAGGTCAGAGTCTCGGAATACATCTGGGTGGACAGATCCTTGCTGGTATCCAGTCCGAAATAGCTTAAATAACTTCCGTACTGTGTAATGTAGTTGTTCTTGGAGGTGTTGTAGACATAATCAAATTCTACCTTATTCACCTCTTCCCCATTGATCACTACATAAGTCTCATGGGTTGCCAGATAGGTCCGGATCGGGAAAGATGCCACCAGGCATACCAAAGCAACGAGGAATACGATCCCGACTGTTGTGCTGATGCGCTCTTCCTTTTTCTCCTTTTCCTTCTCTTCTTTACGCTTCTGTACCTTACGGTCATATTTTGTCATGACCTTCTGTTCAGTTTGTTCTTTTTGTTCCTTATTTTCTGTAACTTTTTCATTCTTAGACATCGCTTACATGTCTCCTTCCTAGCGTCTTAAGTCCAATGACTCCTTATTTTACCGTATTTTAGCGGAAAAAGAAAGCTATTTCACATATTTTTCAAGTTTTTCCACGATATTTTTCGCACATCCGGGCTCAAAAGGACTGTCCAGTCCGACTTCTTTGATCATGTTGGTGTAAAAATCGCTGGCAGACAGCCTGCACAGCTTCAGATAGCTCTTCCACGCCTCTGTAAAATCGGCATCCATCTTCACCTTGTACTGTAGTGCACAGGTCTGTGCCAGGCAGTAATCAATATAATACAGAGGATAGTCGTAAATGTGCAGCTGCTTCTGCCAAAATCCTCCCTGTCCGAAGAAAGGATCTCCCTCGTAGTCCAGATGAGGCTTGTACTCCCGCTCCAGACGGCTCCATGCCTGCTTTCTCTCGGCCGGGGTCAGCTCCGGGTGTTCATAGACGATATGCTGGAACTCATCCACCATACAACCGTAAGGGATAAACGCAGCCGCATCCTCCAGATGCATCTCCACATAATCCTGCGCCCGGTCGCCGAAGAACAGGTTCATCCATTTCTCCGTGAAAAATTCCATGGACATGGAATGGATCTCTGCAGTCTCCATGCCGATATCCGCATGCTCTCTGATAGGATCCTGTGCAGCGAGATACCCCTGGAACGCATGACCACACTCATGCGTGATGACGTCCACATCACCGCTGGTACCGTTAAAGTTGGCGAAGATAAAAGGTGCATGATAGAGGGGCAGATAGGTCATGTAACCGCCTGCTTTCTTCGTCTTGCGTCCCAGGACATCAAATAACTGGTTCTCCATCATGAAATCAAAAAATTCCGCTGTCTCCGGAGACAGCTCACGGTACATCTTCTGTCCGGCAGCCATGATCTCTTCGGGGGTTCCGGTGGGTGCCGGGTTGCCGTCCTTAAAATATACCTGCTCGTCGATATAGCTGAGCTTCTCCAGACCCAGACGCTGTCTTCTGCGGTCATGCAGTTTCTCTGCGAAGGGTACGAAATACTCCTTGATCTGCCTGCGGAAAGCCTCTACCTCGTCCTTGCCGTAGCAGTTGCGGTTCATCCGGTAATATCCCAGCTCCAGGTAATTTTCATAGCCCATTGCCCTTGCCTGCGCGGTACGGTTCCTCACCAGTTTGTCGTAGATGCTGTCCAACTGTTCCTCATTTTCCAGGAAAAAGGCACTCATCTTCTCCCATGCCTGTCTGCGGACATTGCGGTCGGAATTCACCAGATAGGGCCGTAACAGGGACAGATTCAGTTCCCTGCCGTCGAAATCAATCTTCGCACCGGCGATGAGCTTGTCATACTCCATGGTCAGGGAGTTCTCCTCCTGCATCAGCGGAATCAATGCCTCACTCATGGACTTCTGTGCCAGCTCCATATTCTTGAACGCTACCGGCCCGATCTTCTCCTCCAGATACGCTCTGTAGGGGGATTCATATAATTTCTTCTGATAAGCCAGCACCAGATTACTGAATACCGGGCCCTGCTCATCATAGTATTTGTGCTCTTCCTCGTAGAATTTATCGGAGGTATCGATATCAAAGCGGATATTCGCGATCGTCATCAGCGTCATAACACGGTCCGTCAGCGCATAGTACTTCTTATGCACCACGAACTGCTCCTCCCCGCTCTTCGCCGCCTCCAGCTCCCGGATCAGTTCTCCCATCTCCTCCTGCACTTTGGCAAAATCTATTCTTTCATAAGGCATGTCCTGAAATCTCATAATTATAGTAACCCTCTCTTTCTGTTCCTTAGGAACCTATACTGCTTATCTTACCCCAAAATGCCGGGAAAGTAAAACTTTAGAAGCGTTCTGTAACATTTTTCTGGATTTTTTGTAGCCTTTTTGTAACATTTTTCAGACTTGCCAATAAGGAATCCCTATGGTATGGTGGTATTAAAAGTAATTTTTCTTCTTTCAAAAAATCTTATAGACCCGTCAGTGGTCAAAGTTTCCCCTTATTATTTTTTATATGGAAAATATTTGTTTTTTTGTGTCGTTTTATTTTATTTTTACATTTATTTTGCAACAGAAAGGAGATTTATGGAGTTAAAACAAAATAATATGACCAGCAACTATTTTTCGGAGGAGTATTTAATGAATACTGTGTCGAGATTCTGGAAAAAATTTGTTGCGGAAGAAATTTCATATGGAAATACGGTAGCGGCTGCGCCGGGGAATGTGGCTGTGACAATACCGGCTTCCGGAAAGCGAAATTATAAGGATCTGGTGTTCCGGAAAATATTTCATGACAAGGAGAAGCTGCTCTCGCTGTACAATGCGCTGAATCACTCGCATTATGAAGATCCGGAGCTACTGCATATTACAACTTTGGAAAATGCGGTTTACCTAAGCTTGCAGAACGACCTGTCATTTGTGGTGGATTTTGATCTGTGGTTTTTTGAGCATCAGTCCACCCTGAATCCCAATATGCCGTATCGTTTTTTATTGTATCTGGCAAGTGAATATTCTAAGCTGAACACGGATGACCTGCTTTACTCCAACAAGTTACAGATGCTGGATACTCCGCATTTTGTGGTGTTTTATAATGGAACAGATCCTCTCCCGGAATACAGCACCCTGAAGCTGTCCAGTGCCTACCGGAATAAGGAAGAGGCTCCTCAGCTTGAATTACAGGTACAGGTAATCAATATCAATCTCGGGTTCAACGCCGAGCTGATGGATGCCTGCCAGATTTTAAAGGAGTACGCCCAGTTCGTTGCAGAAGTCCGCAAGCAGGCAAAAGTGTATCCAAATCGACAGGCCATCGTTCAGGCAGTGGATGTGTGTATTAAGAAAGATATTTTGAAGGAATTTTTGCTTGAGAATAAGAAGGAGGTTATTGATATGGTATTTTTCGAATATGACGCTGAGGCGGAAAAGAGGGTCATTTATAAGGATGGACGAGCAGAGGAAATTGTTCGTTTATGTAAAAAATTTCATGTATCAAAGGAAGATACCATCCGGGAGTTAGAAACCGAGCTTTCTATTTCTACACAGGCAGCCCTAGATTACTATGATAATTTTTCGAAAGAATTGGAAAGGAAATCTTTGGATGATCAAAGGGTCTTATAAAAACCCAAAAAGGGCAGCCCGTCATGGACTGCCCTTTGGTTCTTACATAACGCTTACAGATATGGTTCGTTCCTCTTAGGAAACAACCTGATCTCAGCTTAAGCTTACTGTAACAGAGACAGTACGCCCTGGTTAGCCTGATTGGACTGAGCCAGCATAGCCTGACCTGCCTGAGCCAGGATGTTGTTGTTGGAGTACTTAACCATCTCAGTAGCCATATCGGTATCACGGATCTGGCTCTCTGCGCTGGTGGTATTCTCAACTACGTTGTCCAGGTTGTTGATGGTGTGCTCAAGTCTGTTCTGAACAGCACCAAGTGCAGAACGCTGGGTGGATACAGTCTGAATGGCATTCTTAAGGGTTTCGATAGCTGCTGTAGCACTATCAGCAGTATTTACTTTCAGATCAGATACTCCAATTCCCTGTGCGCTCATAGATTTGATAGAAAGATCTATCTTATTGCTAGCTTCTCCGTCTGCGCCGACGTGCAAAGACAGGTTCAGCGCATCAATTTTCTTGCCAGTCTTGGTTGTGACAGTTACAAAATCAGTAAGTCTATCTGCACCGATTTCAACTAACTCTCCTTTTGTACCACCACCTGCAGGATTTTGACCATCTTGAGATAAGCGAGAATATAAACCACCTTGATATACACCATGCTGATCAAAGTAGTTTTTCAAATCTGTTGCTTTGATTTCCTTACCATTTTTATCCATCAATCCCGTAGCAGACACATCTAACTGTGCTTTGATTGTAGCTGCATCTGCAACCTGACCTGATACCTGAGCACCCCACTCAGAACCCGCTTTAGGTTCAGCCTTATAAATCTTGTATCCATCTTTTGCATTTCCCTCTGCATCGATATACTTTGCAAGGTCTGTTGCTGCTGTAGTTTCAGTCAACTCGGTTTTGGTTCCATCTGCACCTACTGCATAAAATTTCTGTCCAGCTTTAAGGGTAAACGATTCCTTAAATTCCTTGCCAGCTACAATGGAAACACTATCAAGAGAAGTTACATCTTCGTCTGTTTTTACACCTTTCAGCAGATAGGTCTCATTGAACTTGGTGGTCTCAGATACACGATCAATTTCCTTTACCAGCTGATCAATCTCATCCTGAATATATCCACGATCGTCCTCGGAATTAGTTCCGTTTGCAGACTTTACTGCCAGCTCATTCATTCTCTGCAGCATATCATGTACTTCGGTCAGGGCTCCTTCAGCGGTCTGTACTGCACTGATACCATCCTGTGCATTCAGGGATGCCTGTGTCAGACCTCTGATCTGCTTTCTCATCTTCTCACTGATGGACAGGCCTGCTGCATCATCAGCTGCACGGTTGATCTTATAACCGGAAGAAAGTTTCTCGGTGGATTTTGCCTGAGAAGCGGTGGTTAAGCCTAACATTCTGTTAGAGTTCATAGCTGTAAGATTGTGTTGTACTACCATAATAATTTACCTCCTTGTATTACTGCCCAATTCCTTTTGCGGCAGTGTGCGTATCTGTATTGTTATTGAGAAATCCTTTTCTCCCAGATACTTGTTGTTAGTTTTTATAGTAACCGGAGTAGGAGCTTCCCTGTCGGGCCCTGACAGAGCCGCTCTTCCTCCGGTTATTACCGTATGAAATTATTTGTCCGCATTTCCCTTTGTGATGATCACGTTGGATTTTTTGCGATACTTCTCCGGGTGCTCTTCTTCCGCATAATATTTAGGAAGCTTCGCTCTCTCCTCCGGATCTGTGATCTGGTTCTCTAATACCGTGCTTCGCACGATGTTCACCTCTTTCGGTGCATCGATCATGATGCGGAGATGATTCTTGGTTCCTCCCAGGAACACGATCTTGATATTGTCATTGATCATCAGGTATTCTTCCGGACTAACGGTCAGACGCAGCATAATTGATAACCTCCCTGTTTTTATTCAGCCTTCCTTGCCTGCTGGTTTGCACTGATGCAACATTTTATTATGGAATGTTGCATTTTCCTAATTCATTTATTCCATCAAGGAGGCCATTATGAGCACGACACAACCTATCCGCAGCAAACAGCTTCTACACGATTTCAAAGAGTACTACCTTACCAAACAGCCCAACTCCCGGAATTACACTCTCATCCTGATCGGTCTGAACACCGCTCTCCGCATCAACGACATCCTTCATCTCACCTGGGGAGATGTCTATTGCACAGAACACAGCCGCTTTTACACCCATCTCCTGATCACGGAGAAAAAAACGGAAAAAGAAACCAGAATCCTGATCAACAGAGAACTTCAGGAAACATTACTGTCCTACCGAAAAACACAGACTTCCATAGCCGACACAGACTACCTCTTCCCCAGTCCCAGAAAAGCTGATTCCCCGCTCTCCCGATACCAGGCCTACCGCATTGTCCGTAAGGCTGCAGAAGCCGTAGGGATCGAAGATGTGATCCGGTGCCATTCCCTGCGGAAGACCTTCGGCTACCATGCATGGAAAATGGGAACACCACCCGCATTGCTGATGGAAATCTACAATCATTCTTCTTTTCAGATCACAAAACATTATCTGGGAATTGAACAGGATGACAAAGATGCCGTATTTCGTGACATACAGCTATGACATGCGGCTTCTGTAATTGCTATAGTGATATGAAAATAACGCATTAACGATTTTTATAAAAAAGGCTAAAGTTTTCCCATGGTCAGCCGAAATATGTAGTGCAAGACAAAATGCAACATTCCATAATAGAATGTTGCATTTTCTATTTTAATCTATTCATTTCTGTGGTATTCTTTTAAAGACTGCATATCGCTTTTTTTCGACAAATATTTCTCTTTTATTGAAACATATACAGTCAGAATCAGGAGTACACATGAAAAGCTTTATATGTCAAATATTCTATAAGCAGCGGGCGGCATTCGAGCAAAGCTGCGCTTCCAGGGGCAAAGAGTATCCTCTTCCGGAAGACGTTTTCCTACAATCGGATATTTTCTATGACGAGAAGCATGTTCCGGCACATCGTCTGGATGTCTACCGTCCCAGGGGACGGAACGGAGAGATTCTTCCGGTCATCGTCAACGTACATGGCGGAGGCCTCCTCATGGGGAACAAGGAGTTCAACCGTCCCTTTTGTGCCTCCCTTTGTGAGGCGGGGTATTTGGTATTCAGCATGGAGTACCGGCTGATACCGGACTGTCTTTTCTATGACCAGTTGGCTGATCTGCATCTGGCACTGGATTTTATCCGGGATCATCTGACGGAATACGGCGGTGACATTTCCCACATATATGCCTGCGGCGACAGCGGCGGTGCCTGTCTGCTGACTTATGGAATCGCCATGCAGCGAAGCACTGCACTGGCACAGGCTGCCGGAGTAACCCCTTCTGACCTGCCAGTCCGGGCACTTGGCCTGGTCAGCGGAATGTTCTATACGAACCGCCTGGATCAGATCGGACTTTTCCTCCCCAGATATCTCTACGGCCGGCATTATAAAAAAAGTGCTTTTGCCCCCTATGTATCTCCGGAGCACCCGGACATCGTGACCAGCCTGCCACCCAGTCTCCTGATCACCAGTGACAACGATAATCTTCAGAGTTATACTCTGAATTTTGAAAAGGCTCTGCGCAGACATCAGATGCCCCATAAACTGATCAACTACCCGAAGGATCCCCGCCTGACCCATGCGTTCAGCGCTTTTTACCCGGAGCTTCCGGAAAGCAGGGAAGTGATCCACCATTTGATTCATTTTTTTGAACATACCGGAGATGACTGTAAAGGAGGATATGTATCATGACATACGACGAAAATGTTTTCAAAGAAAAAGCTAATCGGAAAGCCCGTAAGATCTGGATCGTTTTTGCTGTTTTACTGAGTGCCAACTATGGCTCCGATGCGTCCGGGGGATTATATCCCACCACTTCTTACCTTATTTTTCTGGCATTGTGCTGGCTGCCTCTGATCTTCGGCGAAGTGCTGTTACGTGTAAAGGGCTGGGCAACGGAGCTCTACCGCTACGATCTGGTCATCGGTTACGGTATCTTCTACACTTTTGTCATCTGTACTACAGCTTCCCCGATCGCTTTCACTTATATCCTGCCGGTGACGAGCCTGCTGGTACTGTATAAGAACCGGAAATTCATGATCAACTGCGGTATCGCCAATGCCCTGATCATCGTCGGTGCAGCCGTCTATCGCTATATGCTCGGCTTCAACAGTGCTTCCGATATGAAGAATTACCAGTTACAGCTGTCCTGTATCGTCCTGTGCTACATCTGCTATGTCATGTCCATCCGTCATCTGAATGAATCCGACGGTGCCATGACCGACAGCATCAAGGCTGACCTGCACAGAGTCGTAACCACCGTAGAGCAGGTCAAATCTTCGAGTAATATCATTCTGGATGGTATCACTGTCGTAAGAGAGCTGGCTTCCGAGAATAAGCATGGCTCCGATATCGTCATGCTGGGTATGAACGAGCTGACTGACAACAACAATATGCTGCAGGATCGTACCACATCATCCACACAGATGACATCCGATATCCGCGCCCAGGTAGAAAATGTGGTAGCTCTGATCGGAGAAATGGTCACGCTCGTCGAAAAAACGCAATCCCATTCCGGCGTCAGCGCGGAAGACCTGAAGAGTCTGGTGAATACCGCTGCTACCATGTCACAGCTGTCCACCGAGCTGGAAAATGTTCTGGAGAATTTCCGTCAGGAATTCGAAATGGTAAAACAGGAGACCGGCACCATAGAGAAGATCACAAACCAGACGAATCTGCTGGCATTAAATGCTTCCATCGAAGCTGCCAGAGCCGGAGAAGCCGGCAAGGGCTTCGCTGTTGTGGCAGATCAGATCCGTACCTTAAGCACCGAGACCCACGCTTCCTCTGATCAGATCAGGGATGCTCTCTCCCGACTGGATGCTACCTCTGCAAAGATGACCTCTTCCATTGAAGAGACATTAAAGCTGATCCAGATCACTCTGGAAAAAGTAACGCAGACCGGAGATAACGTAAATCAGATTGCTTCTGATTCCGTGCAGCTGGGCAATCACATTCAGGTTGTAGATAATGCCATTAAAGAAGTAGAGAACTCCAACACCCAGCTGGTATCCAACATGGAGCAGGTATCTAACATCGTGGATACCATCACAACCTGTATCACACACTCCAGCCGGACCAGTGAACGGATGCTCAGCAAGTATCAGGAAACAGCAGACAATATCAATACCATCGAAGATGTCATGGAGAACATGATGTGTGATCTGGGTATCGGTGGTTTCATGGGTATTGAAGACATCAAGCCCGGAATGAAGATTGACTTACAGCTGGTCGGTCAGGAGGATGTCCAATATCTTGGGGAACTGATCGAGCAGCTTCCGGAGGGACTGCTGGTATCCTGTCAGAAGAAGCTGACCGTTAACGGGTCTGCTTCCTGTATGCTGCAGGTCACCGCAGGTAATATCCTGTACTGTTGGGACAAAGCCACCATTTCTCCTGCTCCCGAAAGCGGTGAACATGCTTTCAGGATTACCATTACTACCAGACCCAGGATCAACAATAGACGCAAATACCCTCGTATGGATCTGAATAATACCTGTACTATTAAGTTCAAAAATTCCGATACGGAATATGCGGCTACCATGGAAAATATCAGTGCCAACGGATTCGCTTTCCTGGCTACAGACAAGATATTCAGCCAAAGCAAAAATGCAGAAGTCATTATCACGATCCATGATTTTGCTCTGCCGAATCATAATGTGCTGGAAGGTCGCATCATCCGCTGTTCCGACGATAACGGACTGTATATCGTCGGATGCCAGATGCCGGAGGATAATTTCTATATCCTGGAATATGTAGAAAAGAACTTAAATAAATAGAATTCCTGTATAAAACCAAGGCACCAAAAATGCCCATTCATATTCAAATGAATGGGCATTTTTAATGTTGTTCTTTACGGTTTCAATAGCCGGGCGATCAACCCCTCGACCTCCTGGAGCTGTTCTTTTGTGCTCTCTTTGTGGCTTTCCTTGCGGTATTTTGACGGAGACATGCCCTTCATGGCATGGAACGCTTTGGTAAATACCAGCGCATCACTATATCCACAGGACAGGGCAATACTCTCAATCGGATAATTGGTGGATTCCAGCAGTTCTCTCGCCTTGGTGATACGGAAGGTGGTGAGGAACTGCTGAGGCGACATTCCCAGATAATTCTGGAACAATGTATATAAATAACTGCGGTTGATACACACATAATCCGCCACATCCGTTACCTTGATAGGGTTACAGTAGTTACTCTGGATAAAAGATACCGCTTTTTTCACATACTGGTTCCCCTTATCCTCTTCCTCTCTGGCTACCACACCGGCGCTGTCCGCGATCACAGACAGGAATACTCCCAGCAGTCCGTTCCGGCGCAGATCATCCGCGATTCCAAAGGTATTGTGTTCCATCATATCACGGACAATCGAATACAGCTCCTCTGATTTATCACAGGAAAAAATAGGATGCCTGTCTGACAGTCCCATGCTATGTAAATACTCTTCCGCGCGGCTCCCGGCAAATCCCACCCACAGATAACTCCAGGGATCCTTCGCATCCGCCTGATAGAAAGCCAGTTCGTTGGGCTGGATCAGAAATCCGTACCCTGCTTCCAGCCGGTATTCCTTGTCATGGAACCGGAAATGCCCCTTGCCGCTTAAGACATAGTGGATCAGGTAGTGCGGCTTGGATGCCGGTCCGAAGCTGTGCAGTGCTTCCGTCTGAGAGCACCCGCAGCAATTCACATACAGACTTCCTGTTTTGTCATTGATAAAGTCCAGCTTAAATGCTTTTTCCATGGCAATTCCTATCCTTTCCCATCGGTCAATTCACTATAATCCCGCCGTCCTCATCAAACGCCACACAAAAAGCACTGCTGTATTCGTTCATACGCTGCAGGATCCTCTGCTTATCCTCCCCCGTTGCCGGCGTCGGTCGGAAATCATTCCTTGTTTTGACAGAACTTACCATACAGGGAATGATCCGGGCGTTCTGATCCTCCACCTTTTCCCCGTTCTCAAAAGTAAAGGTCTGCTGGAAGATCATGGTGTCCTTGTCCTCCGGATTCCGGTTGGCTCCGAAGCAGAAATTTGCCAGACTGTAGATAATATATCTGCCCTTGTATTCCTCGATTCCCTGCAGGACATGGGGATGATGACCGATGACCAGATCCACACCCCAGTCAATGCATTTCCTGCCAAGCTGCTGCTGATAATTTTCCGGATAATTGTCTTTTTCGATACCCCAGTGACAACAGGCGAGGATCAGATCCACGTTCTGTTCCCGCAAGACCTCGATATTATTCTGAATCAGTTTCTCCGCCTGTGCGCCCCATTCCACTTCATTGACGGAGATAATGCCGATCTTCAGATTCCGCTCTCCGCCGTGGGCTGCCGCGCTGTCCGGGATCTCATAGATGCCTACATTTTTATCATAGGCATAGACAATGCCCTCCTGCTCTAATGCCGCCACTGTATCCCGGCTGCCCTGTTCTCCGTAGTCCAGTCGATGATTGTTCGCAAAGCTGACGGCTTCGATATCCCCCAAAGTCAGTAGATGGGCATATGCCGGATCTCCCTTGATGCAGTAGGTCTGCCCCTCACGCATCTGTTCCGATGTGGTCAGCGGCCCTTCGAGATTCACGATGGTCATATCATCCGCCTCGAAAATATCTCTCACATTCTCGAAAAAATATCCCTCATCCTCCGCCTGATCGTATGCCTGACGGAATGAATAGCTGTAATCCTGTTCCTGATGATTGCCCAAAGTCACATCCCCTGCCGCGGAGATCGTGATCGTGCAGCGTTCCCCCATCAAAGTATCCGAAGCTCCGGACTGTCCCGATTCCGGCAATGCAGTATTGTCACCGCCCTTCCCACCTGGCAGAACGATCTCCCCGATATTATCCCCGGGCTGATCGTCCTGCGGTCCGGTATGGTAACCACCGATCGGCTGCGCCAGTTCTTCCACCCCGGGAATACAGACCTGCTGTGTCAGATCATCCCCACAGCCGCTAAACGCTATTACACTGACCGCACAAACCAGTGCCACAAACCGCTTTTTCCTCTGCCCCATAAACACTCTCCCTCTGTTACAAAGAAATCCCTTAGCCCTCTCCTAAATCAGTCTTAATTTTCAGAAGCCGCTGTCGCAGTGCTGTCTCCCGTTCCATACAGATTCTCCTGCAGGAATTTCTTATTCGCCTCGAAATCCACCTCCAGCACAGACATTTTACGATGGGTCGCATCCTTATACGTGCCTTCAATGGGAATACTGTTCTGTATAATATCGTATGTCAGAATCTTCGGTGCCATGAGGCTTAACCGGTAACACTCCGTCTGGGTCAGGTTCGTGGTCAGATTCGGCATGAGTCCGTCGATCAGTCCCTTCGGATTCGTGAGTACACCCTTAGGCAGCTTATGAATGACCTCTGTCAGCACTTTTCTCTGTCGCTCAGTTCTGCCGAAATCCGTACCGATATAACGGTTTCTGCAATATGCCAGCGCCTGAGGACCGTTCAGATGCACCATGCCTCCGGACAAGTCATCGAAATAGTCCGTTCCCTCCGGTCTGCCCAACAGGATATTATATTCTACCAGGTAGCCGTTCACGTACTCCACTTCCTTGCCGGTCAGCTCCAGATCCACGCCGCCCACGGCATCTACCAGATTCGCAAATGCCTCAAAATTCACCAGCACATAGCGGCTGATATGAATGTCAAAATTCTGCTCGATGGTCTCCATCAGCAGCTCCGCGCCGCCGTAGGAATATGCCGCATTCAGACGATTATCCTTATGTCCCGGTATCTCTACATACATGTCACGGAGCAGAGATGTCATATATATCTTTTTCGTCTTGTTGCTGATAGACAGCAGGATCATGGCATCGGATCTGCCATCCTCCCCGTTCTCACGGGAATCGTTACCGATCAGGAGAATATTTGTAACTCCTTCTTCCTTCATGGGAGAGCTTGCCACAGATTCGATCTCTTCATAATTCATCTCCGCATAGACCTTGCCCACCAGGACGTACAACCCTGCTGCCAGAAATACGAGGATCAGCGCCACTGCGATCAGGAAGCGCTTGAAGCCGGATTTTTTCTTTTTTCTGCCGCTCCCGGCTTCCTTTTTGTTTCCTTTTCTGCTCTTCTTATCCGTTTTCGTGTCTATCTCCTCACGCTTCCCTGCTTTTCTTCCGGAGCGATTTTTTTCTCTATGATCTTCGTAGTCCTCGTATTCGTCCGCATAGTCCTCCCTTCTGCTACGCCGAGGTCTATCGGATGCCGCCTGTCTGCGACGATCTGCATTACTGTTACTACGGTCACCACTATTACGATTCTCTGAAGTCTTACGCGTCGTCTCTCTGCGAGCCACCTGTCTCTTACGATACGCGGGATCATCCCAATCTTCCGCGTAATCATCCGCTCTTGCTCGTCTTCCGGATCCGATCACATCCAGTTCCTCCTCATCCTCGTCATTCTCAGTCATGTCAAACATCTGTGGAGCCGGACGCTCTGCTGTCCGCCTTCCGGTCCCGGACTTCCCACTGCCGGAGCCGGACGTCTGCATTTCCTGCATCTCCTGCTGTAAAAAGGCTTCCAGCCCTTTCTGTATATCTTCCATCTCCTGAATGGAATCTCGTTCTCTGTCACTCATATTGTACCTCATTTCCACATACCGGCACCGGTACGTTCCTTAAGCCTCTTTCCTATTTGTCTCCTAGGATACCACACTCCTTTGTATTTGTCGCGGCAGAAATCCTTAATATTTGCTTAAATGTTGTCCGGCATTTTTTAAGACACACTTTCTATGGCAATAAAAAGAAACTGTCTACGGCATCCACAAGATTTTATCTTGTACATTTTCCACAGACAGTCTCTGCATTTTTGTTATCTTATATCATTCTATTTATGAGCGATTCTCGCATCTATGTAATTCTTCAGAGATTCCACGGTCTCCTCCACACCCAGCCTGCTACTGTTGATGGACAGATCGTAGTTCCGGGAGTCGCCCCATTTTACCTTACAATGGCTGTTGTGGTAAGATTTTCTGCGACGGTCCTTCTCGATCATGCGCTCCTCCGCATGTCTCGCATCCAGCTCATAGATCTGCATAACACGCTCGATCTTGGCTTCTCTGTCTCCTAATACAAAGATGGAGATCAGATTCGGATTGTCCTTCAACACGATCTCAGAACAGCGTCCTACGATCACAAAGGATTCTCCTGCCTCTGCCTTTTTCTTGATATAGTCAAACTGCATTCTCGCCACATTATCTGCAGGAGAGCTGTTCATTCCCATCACACTTCTGTACAGGAATTTGTTACGTCTCTTTTCATCGAACTCTGCCAGCTCCTTGCTGCTCACATTCATGCTTGCAGCCACCTCATCTAACAGGTTATGATCGTACATTGGCAGCTTGTAATATTCTGCCAGCTTCTGTGCGATCTCATGTCCGCCGCTGCCGTACTCACGGCTGACGGAGATAATCAGTTGTTCACTCATGGGTCTGCCCTCCTTATAGTCTTACAGATATCTCGCATAGATCATTACCATGGAGATTACTATTACTATTATAGTCGCAGGAGCCATAACTTTGCAATATTTTCCCCACTTGATCATATGACCTGCCTTTGCTGCGGTAGCGATACCCACGACATTTGCAGATGCACCGATAGGAGTTGCGCTTCCACCGATATCGGTTCCCATGGCTAACGCCCATGCCAGGATAGAGAGTTCCACACCTTGGGCCGCGGACAGACTGCTGATGATAGGGATCATCGTCGCCGCAAAAGGAATATTATCCACGAACGCGCTGGCGATTGCGGAGATCCACAAAATAATCGCGATCATCAGCATCAGATTACCATTACTGATGTCACCGATGAAGTTCGCCATAACTTTCAGGATACCTGTCTGCTCCAGACCGCCTACCACCATGAACAATCCGATGAAGAACAGCAGCGTCTTATAGTCGATCTGCTTGATCAGCTTCAGGGCATCTCTGCCTGCGGCGATCAGTGTCACGATAGTGATAAACACGCCGATGCAGGATACGGTCAGACCGGTCTGTGCATGGGTTACCAGCAATGCTACTGCACACAGGAAAATAACGGTACTGATAATGAATCCCTTTTTATCGGTAATCGCCTCGGAAGGATCCGGGTAAGTCTGATTGCTGCCGGCTGCTGCCGCCTCGCTGGCACGCAGCTCCTTGTGGAATACCAGGTAAAAATACAATACAACTACGACCAGGGAAATACCTGCGATCAGACCGGTATTGGTCAGGAAATCCGTGAAGGAATATCCCAGGGAAGTACCGATGATGATGTTGGGGGGATCTCCACACATGGTAGCGGATCCGCCCAGATTCGCACAGAATACCTCTGCCAGGATCATAGGCACCGGATTGAATTTCAACAGCTGTGACAGTTCAATCGTGACTGCTGCCAGGAACAGAATTACGGTGATACTGTCAATGAACATTGCCAGAATACCGGATAATACCATAAAAGTCACGAACAGCGGCACTACCTTATACTTAACCATTTTAGCAAGGCGCATGCAGAGCCAGCGGAAAAATCCGACTCTCGCCATTCCCTCTACCATGATCATCATTCCCGCTACGAATACGATCGTCTCCCAGTTAATGCCGCTGGAAGTCTCCGCGGACTGTCCCGCCGTATACCAGAAATGACTTGTAAAAAAGCTGCCTAAATTCAAGGTCTCCCACACTGCACCCATACTGTGCATTCCCAGTCCGAATACCAGCACCAGCGTCAGCAGACCGCAGCCCAGTGTAATAACGTGTCTCTCCCATACTTCCAGAACGATCAGGACAAACATTGCTATAAATATAACTACTGCAAGTATCTGTGCTATCACTTTTCCTGCCTCCTCGTTAGTTTTTCTTATAAACGTACAAGAGTAGATTGTATCTGAAAAAGCAGGGGAAGTCAATCATTCTTTGGGAGGCTATGCATAAATATTCCGTTAAAGTTTTCCGGATCATTCATTCCGGAAGCTTTCGATATCGTTCTTACCCACATAGCGTAAGAACATGCGGCGCATGTCGATACCGCTCTCTCCGAAATATAATTTCATGTATTTCTCACCGTCCTGACGAATGGGCAGTGTTACAACACGTTCCATGGTCTGACCTTCCGTGCCGTTAAGGGTCACGGTCTGTTGTAATGTATTGTTCAGGAACACGGAGAGCGGCAGCTGCGCCAGTTCTCCTAACGCAGAACTCATCCGGAATACCAGTTCATATCTTCCGATCCTGGAGAAATGCAACTGGTATACCGCACTTGTGCCCTTCTTCGTGGACAGCTTCTCCAACGGAAGGTCTATGTCCTCTAAAAGCTTCGGTTCCGGAAGTTCCAGACGCGCCAGCACCTGTCCGCTGTCTCCTGCGCCCTCGGTGCTTATCGGATTGTGAAGCTCCGTGCATTCCTCTTCCTCTCTGTCCAGAAACCGTTCCATAGCAACGGAACGTAACAGGAAACCACAGATATTTGCCGCATTCCGTGTAAGCTGTGCTCTGGTCAGTCTGCCATCTGCCAACCCTTCCGCGGTATTGTCCCCCGCGGAGTTGGATGCCGCATCCGCTACGACCATATAGATATCGTTCTGTGCCCGCACCATGGGAATCGTCTGTCTGCCAGAGCCGGGCTCACCCTCCTCGTTGATCTTTGCCCACCAGTCAGTCATCACAATGCCCTGATATCCCCATTCCTTACGGAGAATAGTCGTCAGGAGATCATAGTTGCCAGCTGTCCACAGTCCGTTCACCGGCCCGTAAGTAGACATGATGCTGTAAGCGCCACCCTGTTTCACCGCGATCTCAAAGCCCCTCAGATAGATCTCCCGCAGTGCTCTCTCCGATACAATGCTGTTGGCATCATGACGCTTGAATTCCTGATTGTTACATGCAAAATGCTTGATGGTGCCGGTGACACCGTATTTTCCCATGCCGGTCAGCTGTGCTGCTGCCATGATACCGGTGAGATACGGGTCTTCCGAAAAATACTCAAAGTTACGACCGTTCAATGGATTCCTGTGGATATTGATGCCGGGTCCTAAGAGGGTGTCGATCTTGTTCTTCCGAAGCTCCATGCCCTCCATCTCATACAGCTCCTCCACCAGCTCCGGATCAAAGGTGCAGGCAAGCAAGGTGCCGTTCGGCAGGGCATATGCCATGGTGCCGCAATCCATACGGATACCGGAGGGTCCGTCCGAACAACAGGCTATAGGAATCCCAAATTTCTTCAGTTCTTCTGTCACTCCGCCGAAGGCTGCTGCTGTACCCGGAGTCACTTTCGGGGAACACATGCCCTCTCCGCGGGTCATACAGATCAGGTCTTCGTCCGACAATTGTGTCAGAAACTGTTCCAATGTGATTTTTCCATCCGATACATCCGCCAGCTTCCAGCCACGGTCTCCCGCATACTCACTCTGCGTAGGTCTCTCCTTAAGAATCCTGTCCGCCAGATCTATCGTTCGTAAAGGTACATCTTCCCAGTTTGCAATGGCATGATCCTTTTCCTCGAAAAAGAAAGGTTTCAGGCGCTTAAACTCCTGTACCGGTGCCATTGCCTCCGTCACCATCCGCACTACCCGAAGCTCTGTCAGGGTCGCCTTGCCAGCCTCTACCGCACTTCGCACATCGGTTCCGGCATAGAAGATATAGTCTCCCTCTTCCAGTACATAGCAGGATTTATGTCCGGTGACACCACTGTCATCATAGGAAGCATACTCCGTCAGCTCTGTTTTCAGCAGCAGTTCTTCTGTCTCACCCGGCTTCAGTTCTTCTGTCTTCGCAAATGCAGCCAGCTGGCGCAGAGGCTTTCCTAATTTCCCCTGAGGTGCTTCCAGATACAGCTGCACAGTCTCTCTGCCGGATACTCCCCCGACATTGGTTACTTTTGCAACTGCCGTGACTGCCATGCCCTGTACTGAGAATCCCAGTATCTCTGTCTGGAACTTCGTATAAGATAATCCAAATCCGAAAGGATACTTCACCTTATCTTTCGCAAAGGTCTCAAAATAACGATATCCTACATAAATATCCTCGGTATAGAAATTCTCCACCGGATCTCCGAAATTTTCCGTGGAAGGATAATCTTCAATATCTTCTGCAATCGTGTCACTTAATTTACCACTGGGATTTACTTTGCCGGTCAGAACGTCTACACAGGCCCTGCCACCCTCCTGACCTCCCTGCCAGATATAGAGTACTGCCTGCGGCTGATACCGGTCTACCCATTTCATATCTATAATATTACCGACATTCAGTACCACGATCGTATGCTCAAAAGCATGACATACATTACGAAGGAGCTCCTCCTCCAAAGCTGTCAGCAGATAGCTTCCCTCCGCCGCACTGTTATCCTTATCTTCTCCGGCAGTACGACCGATGACCACGATCGCTGCATCCGATTGTCCAGCTGCCTGCACCGCCAGTTCTTCATCTACGGGCATCTCCTCCTGATTCCAGGGTTCCATGGCCCAGCCTTCTCCCACATCAAAGGGATGCTCCTTCAGCCACTCACGGTACACCTGCTCCAGTGCTTCGTTTACCTGTATTATTCCATCTTCTTTCAGGCTATCAATGATATTCGTGACATAAGGAGCATTAACCATGCCGCCGGAGCCTGTGCCGCTCTTGTAATGCTCAAACTGTGTTCTTCCGAATACAGATACTCTCTGTCCCCTGCGTAACGGTAAGGTATCCTCTTCATTCCGCAGCAGCACACTTCCTTCTGCCGCCACGCGTCTTGCCAGCTCCGCATACTTCTGATAATCCAGTGTATATTTCATTCGTTCAATGACTCCTTCCTGCAAACAACCTGTTATTGTTGACATCATTATACCGAAAGGAAGAAGTTTTCTCAATAGAAAAAGACACTGGAGAAAGTCTCCAGTGTGCTCAGAAGATAAGCCGGACTACAAATTCCTCGTCTTCCATCCGGAACTGATACTGTCCGTTGAGTTTTTCCACATAGTATACGATACTCCGAACCCCCAGACCATGTCCGGAACGCTCTGTGACCGGAATTCCATCCGTGAATACCGGCATTATCTGCACCGGATTTTTCACCATGAGCAGCAGATGCCCTGCCTTCTCCGACAGAGACAGCTCAATCCTTCGTCTGCTCTCCGGCAGCTCCTGTACCGCATGCATGGCATTTTCCAGTACATTCGACAGGATCGCACAGAACATCATTTCCGAACAGGGGAGCTTCTCTCCGATCGTGACCTGTGTATCCCAGGGAATTTTCTGCTCCTCAAATCGGGTATTATATGTAGATAGCACCGAATTCACCATTTCGTTCCTACAATATGCCTTAATGACAGTATCATCATAGGTCTGGCTGACCTCATTGAGATATTCCAGCGCTTTTTCACAATCTCCCTGCTGGATCAGAGTCCTCAGGACGGCCATATGATGTCTCGTATCATGCCGCAGGATTGACATCTTTTTCTCGCTTTTCCTTGTATTGTCCATCTCCGCCTGAAAAGAATTCATCTGCATACGGATCAACTCATTATACTGCTCTGCCTTGCTCTTCATCTCGTATTCCCGGAAATACACCAGCAAAAAAATCAGATACGACAGACAGATGGCAAATCCGAGAAATTCCGGCACCGCCCTGTTGCCGGTATAAAGCAGACTGGAAAACTTCGTCGTGGCATAGTCAAAAATATAATACACCAGCGGCAGACTTCCGATCAGCAGTAATTCCCGATTCGTCTTGGTCAACAGCATCGCCGTCGTCTGGCAGACATAGCGGCACAATACCCAAAATACCACCAGCGTCACCACGATACGGCAGGCGTAATAGCACCACTCTTTTCCTGTTACCGACAGTACGAACAACCCCATCCAGTTACTGCACTGGCAGCACAAATAGGCAGTGAAGATAGAGATCAGGGACGGTAATATTCTGAATTTATAATAGAGCACCAGCATCAGCAATAGCGGCACGTGAACGATCAGTGGGTATATCTGATCCATCATCTCCGGACCCAGCACAGATACGCAGACCATATATAATCCCCCGGAAATCACTGCCAATAGCAACAACTTCCCTACATTCGTTTTGTCCTTCTTCACACCCAGAAAAAAAGCCGACAGGAAGATGCCGAACAGCATAGTCGTAATATTATGTGTATATGTCAGAATTTCCAGTATCATAGGAGCTCCTCACTTTTATTTCGTAAGTTCATAGATGCTTTTTACAGCTTTACTTTTACAAAATCATGTTCCATGGCAGGAAGCACCTTTTCGATCAGATCCGCCGTCCGCATCCGGAGGCTGGAGGTATTGATGCAGGGGTGGCATCCGAAATATTCGCTGTTCAGCACCTCTTCATCGATCAGCAGCTTCACCTGATGTTCCTTATCGTTCATCAGACCGAGTACACTGACAGAGCCGGGGGTGATATCCAGGAATTTCTCCATGTATTCCGGCTTGGCAAAAGAAAGCCTGGCCGAGCCGATCTGCGCCGACAGATCCTTGGTGTGGAACACCTTGGTATCCGGGATCATCAGCAGATAAAATGCGGTCTCCTGACGGTTGCACAGGAACAGATTTTTGCAGACCATGGATTTCAGGATCTCATCCACTTCCTTACAGTCCTCCATGGTCATTGCGGGTGCGTGATCCACGCGGTCATATTCCACACCTAAGCTGTCCAGCAGGTCATAGGTGCGTATCTCTTTGTCCAGTCTGCCTGTGGTATCGGCAGGGCTTCCTTTTTGCAATACTAATGTCATTGTCTTTTCCCCTTTGTTGTCTAGTAACCGATGGTGTCGTTTACGAGAATCACATGGATCCTGTCCGTATGTCTGGAATATCTCGTGATCAGGAACTGGCAGCAGATGGTATCCGGAGACTTACAATCGAAGCATTTTCCGGTTTCTTTGCAGGGAGTCTTGATGTCGAATCTCTGGGCATTGATAGGTGCAGCCACGTTTCTCGCACGCTTCATGGCGCTGTCTAAGTCTGCGCAGACCTTGTTCATGCCGACGATGAAGATTACTTTCCTCGGTCCCTGGGCTATGCAGGAGACACGGTTGGAATTGCCGTCGATATTGACCATGACACCGTCGCTGGTGATGGCATTGGCGCTAGAAAGGAAGATATCCGCATCATAAGCTGCCATAAGTCCTGCTCTGGCATCCATCTTAGAGCGGTCGATATAGTGGTAATTACCTGCTTCCAGTGCGGAGATCAGTCCGATCTCTCCGGCACTCATGCATCCGCCCATGGCGATGGTGCTTCCCTCCGGGATCAGCTCCAGTGCCTGTTTCAGCGCAGCCTCTTTATCCTCTGCGTAATAACCTGACATGTTGCGGGACTGTAATCCCTTGATCACTGTTTTGGCCAGCTGTTCATTTCTTTTTCTGATCATTTCGTTCATCTCTTAACCTTCCTGCCTTTCCGTAATCTGCAAACTTTATTCCTGAGAACCAGATTCTTATTGACATCATTTTATCAAAAAAATAATTCTGTGTATAGCAACCATTTTATATTTGACAATACTTTTCGCATATGCTAGGATATTTCCAATATTAGGGAGTAGTTCACATCGGATAACCGGTGTTGTGTTGGTCGTCATCACGTTAGTGAAGCCACAGGCAGTCGCTAACCGGGCAGTACACTTCTACAGAAATGGAACGAGACTTTTATTGTATATTTATCATGCAATAAAAGTCTTTTTTTGCGTGATAAACAAAGGATCCGGGTACATTATTTAAGAAGGAGGATTTGTATATGACACAAAAAAACATCTGGAATATTTCTGTAAAAGAGCTCATGGAAAAATATCAGGTGACAGAACAGGGGCTTACTACTGCCCGCGCGGAGGAACTTCGCCTGGAAAAAGGTGAAAATATCCTGCAAGAGAGTAGGCGAAAAAGTATACCGGAAGTATTTATCAGTCAGTTTGCTGATCTGCTTGTAGTAATCCTGATCATTGCAGCAGCGATCTCCATGTTTTCCGGCAATGCGGAGAGTACCATTGTAATCCTTCTGGTACTGGTGATCAATGCCATCCTGGGCACCCTGCAGCATGTAAAGGCCCAGCGTTCTCTGGATAGTCTCAGGCAGTTATCTTCGCCCGGTGCAAAAGTCATAAGAGACGGTGTAAAACGGGAATTTCCATCGAAAGATATCGTGCCGGGAGACATTGTCGTATTGGAAGCGGGTGACATGATCGTGGCCGATGGACGTATCCTGCACAGCTATTCGCTGCAGGTCAATGAAAGCTCTCTGACAGGCGAGTCTGCCAATGTAGAGAAAACAGATGCCATTATAGAGGGTGATGTGGCGCTTGCCGACCGGGCAAATATGGTCTATTCCGGAAGTCTGGTCACCTACGGACGCGCTGAAATGCTGGTGACTGCTACCGGCATGGAGACGGAGCTGGGTAAGATTGCAGGACTGATGAATGCAGCCAAAGAGCGCAAGACACCGCTGCAGGAGAGCCTGGACAAGTTCAGCAGCAGACTTGCCATACTGATCATGCTCATATGTGCTGTCGTATTTTGCCTGTGTATCTATCGCCGGATGACGTTGTTGGACTCCATGATGTTTGCAGTGGCACTGGCTGTTGCTGCGATCCCTGAGGCACTAAGCTCCATTGTGACCATAGTGCAAGCCTTTGGTACGCAGAAAATGGCAAAGGAAAATGCTATTATCAAGAATCTGAAAGCTGTGGAAAGTCTGGGCTGTGTCTCTGTCATCTGCTCTGATAAGACCGGAACACTAACACAGAATAAAATGACAGTGCAGCAGATTTATATAGAAGACCGGTTATACGAGCCGGATCAGCTTGACCTTTTGAATCAGACACATCGCTATCTGCTCTACGACGCTGTCCTCAACAATGATTCCAGTATCGTCGATGACAAGGGCATCGGTGACCCTACAGAATACGCGCTTTTAGAAATGTTCCGAAGGATTGAGGCGGATACATCTTCTATTTTGAAAGAAGCAAATATGCATGAAGATATCCTCAGGCAGAACATGCAGCGTCTTGAGGAAGTGCCTTTTGATTCCGACAGAAAGCTGATGAGTACGAAATATATACTGCATGGTGTACCCACGATCCTCACCAAAGGTGCTGTGGATGTTCTCTTAGACCGCTGTGACTATGTGCGCTGCAGCGACGGTATCCGTCCTATGACGGAAGCTGAAAAAGACAAGATCCGTATGCAGAATCAGCTTTTTTCAGAAAATGGCCTGCGTGTATTGTCTTTTGCTTACAAGGAATCGGAGGAAAATCTCGACATCCATGCGGAGTATGGCTATACCTTCCTGGGTCTGATCTCTATGGTAGATCCTCCCAGAGAGGAATCTGCGGCTGCCGTTGCAGCTTCCAAGAGAGCCGGCATCCGTCCGGTCATGATCACCGGTGATCATAAGGTAACAGCAGTGGCAATTGCCCGCCGGATCGGAATATTCGAAGAAGGAGACCTTGCACTGACAGGTGCGGAACTGGATGCCATGAGCGACAGCGAACTGGACGAACAGATCATAAAAATCTCCGTCTATGCCAGAGTATCTCCCGAGAACAAAATCCGGATTGTCGAGGCATGGCAGCGCAGAGGTAATATTGTCTCCATGACGGGAGACGGTGTGAATGATGCTCCTGCATTGAAAAAGGCGGACATCGGTGTCGCTATGGGAATTACCGGAACAGAGGTATCCAAGGATGCTGCGGACATGATTCTGTCAGATGATAATTTTGCAACGATCATCAAGGCAGTGGCAAACGGACGTAATGTATACAGAAATATCAAAAATGCCATTTTGTTCCTGCTGTCCGGTAATACCGCCGGTATCTTAGCAGTATTATACACATCCCTGATGGGACTTCCTGTGCCTCTTACACCGGTACATCTGCTGTTCATCAACCTGCTGACCGATTCTCTTCCGGCCCTGGCAATCGGCATGGAACCGGCAGATGACGACCTTCTGAAGGAAAAGCCCAGGAATCCACGGGAAGGAATCCTCACCAGCGGCTTTATGATTACGATGATAACACAGGGTCTGCTGATCGCAGTAGCCTCCATGACAGCTTATCACATCGGACTGACCGTCAGTTCGGCTATGGCCTCTACTATGGCTTTTGCCACACTGACACTGGCCAGATTGTTCCATGGTTTTAACTGCCGTGGCAGCGAATCCATCTTCCGGCTGGGACTGACCTCGAACCGCTACAGTCTCTATGCTTTCGCCGCGGGAGTCTCTTTACTGGCACTGGTTATTTTCATCCCGGGACTGCACAGTGTATTCAGCGTAGCCGATCTGACTACGTCGGCACTCGGTCAGATCGTAGGTCTCGCTCTCATGCCGACAGTGATTATACAGATAACGAAAATTATCAGGCATAGATAATTGGTTTAATCAATATCTTCCACAGACTGCAATCTTTCCTTTTTTACCTTCAGATATTCTTCCGCATAATGTGTCTCTTCGTTGGTTGTCAGAATTACCTCCTGCCCCTGCGGCATATCAATATCCGTTGCCGCAAGCAGGAGGGAATCCTCCTTCAGCCAGCTTTCCAGCCCTGTGAAAAACTGCGGGTCGTAGTGATCTGCCCCGTTCAGCTCATTATGATATCTGTCAAAGGAATAGTTCACGGGAGACAGTACATTATAGTCATAATAGCAGACACCCTGCCCCGACCAAAGGCTTGTCGTTACCAGATAATCGTAACCATCCTTTTGTGTGAGGAATATCTGTACGTTCCCCGCATGGGCAATGGCGAATTCCTGCGACCACAGAGGAATGATTCCATATTGTCCATCTCCCAGATACTCGTAGACCTCTACCGTTCCCCAGTTTCCTGCCTTATGCAGCGCTTCCGTGAGCTCCTCATTTTCTTCCTCCAGATAGACCTTCGTTACGATCTTTTCCTTGTAACCGTTATGGGTCAGATCATAATATCCGGTATAGACCTCTGTCATATCCGGTTCTTCTTTGTCGATATTCTCCTCTTCCAGATAACGAGAATATGTTTTTTGTACCGAAAAATCTCCCAGAGAAAAATTACCATCTTTTTGCATGGATACCGGTGCCGTTATATTAAAGCCAGTCTCATAAACCAGGTCCGCCATCTCGTTCATATTTATGCCAACCCCTACATTTGCAAAGGGCTGTCCTCCACGAAAATCATACCGGATCTGCGCCCCCACACCGATGCTTTTATAAGTGTATCCTTCCAGTTTCTGCAACAGACGGGTCTGATCCAGATCAATACTCTTCTGAGCATCTATCTTTCCGTTTTTATCCAGAAAATCCACATGAAGTGTATGAAACTTCTCGTCTAACGTATCCGCCGCAAGGATCCGGCTTTCAAAATCTTCAACCACATTTGTATATTCGGAGACCTTCGGGGTTCCTTTCTGTACATCTACATAATACAGTCCTTCCACATAAATACCGGTTCCTGTCCCCTGTATGGTAGAAATATAGTACTCCTTGTCGCCATCCCCATCATAATCTGCGGCTTCTACCGCAGGTGGTGCCGAATACATATTTCGCCAGGGAATCCCCACCCTGTATTCCCGGTCTCCGTCGTGGATCACCAGACAGTCTTCTGCACCGTTGCCCCAGACACTGACTGTCTCATCATAGGAGTATGACAGCACACCATACTCTCCTTCCGGCAGCTCCCGGGCAGCATCCACCGAGACCTGATCCGCCAGGGTTTTCTCCTGATATAGTCCGGTCTGGTAGGTAATTTTCTCCGGCTCAGGTTCCGTTGTCGTCTCCGGGATTATCTGTGAGGTGGCTGGAGTGGCTGTAGCGGTTTCCTGACTGATTCCTTCTGCCTGAGCAGATTCGGTATCAGAGATTTCCAAAGCGTCCCTACTGCTGCCGCAGCCTGTCAGAGAAAATGCCACGATCAATGCCAGTAATCCGCTACTTATTTCTTTGTGAAGCTTTCTTTTGTACATACGCCCTCCCCCTATAGCCGGTAAATACATTTTCTATCTTTATCATATCTAACGAATCTGGCAAAGTAAAGCCCAAAAAAGCCCAAAAAGTGCCGACACCATGCTTTTCGGTATCGGCACCTTTTCTTTTTAAAATGCTGAAAATCACTCTGAAGACATTGTAACACCTAAAGCCAGCTTTAGATCAAGAATTATTGTTTTACATATCTCTGATTTTTACTATTTGGCTTTTCCGGCAATGTCATTTTTATTAGTCCCAACTCTATGGCAGGCTTGATATAATTTTTTCGAAATGTTTCCTTGGATTTCAAATGCAGTGCCTCCATGATCGCATTAGCGGTATAGGGAACGTCGTACTCCATTACTTCCAACATCCGTTTTACATATTCTGACATATTTTCATTTGTCTTATTTACCTGTATGATAACTTCATCTAATACCTGATCTATCATTCTTAACATAAATTCTATAAAAACATCTGAATTTCCATTCACATGGCATTTTGCTATTGCATCATAATATTCTGCCTGGAATCTTTCAATCTGACTTTCCAACGGAATATATTCAAACACATTTCTCCAACGGTATAGCATTACCGTATGCCATAATCTGGCCATTCTTCCATTTCCGTCTGCAAAAGGATGTATAAACACAAATTCGTAATGAAAAACAGCTGACACAATAAGCGGATGTATTGTCCCTTCACTGTTTTTAACCCATGAAAATAAATCCTTCATCAGTTCATTTACCATATTCGGCGGCGGTGCCACAAAAATACACTGATCTCCGGAAAAGACACCCTCTTCCCCTTTTCTGAATAAGCCGGATTCCTCTACTGTTCTATAGGTCATTATTCCATGGATTTTTTTCAGATCTGACATGCTTTGAGGATTTATTTCCGAGATTTTTTCATATGCAGCATATGCATTTTTCACCTCTTGTATTTTCTTTTGATCTCCCAATACAAGATGACCATTGATGACATCTCTCACTTCAGCCAGAGACAAGGAATTTGCTTCTATTTTTAAGGAAGAATGAATGGATCGGATCCGGTTGTTTTTCCTTAAATGCGGCCTTGCCTCTAATTCCCTGTGACTGCTTATTTTACCTACTTTTTCAGATATAGAAGAAACAAGCTCCAACATTTTATTTGAGATTGTATATGGCGGTTCATATTTTCCCATTTATGTCACTCCATCTTGCTTATTATCTTGCTTACTATCTTACTCGTTTTGGATATCATTAGCAATCTTTTTATTTTTTGTGTGTAGCTCAAGATTATATTAGGTGATCTAATAATATAAATCTGCTAATTCCATTATGAAGAGAGCCACAAAGCACTATACTATCAAGATCAACACACGATAAGTGGTGATCTTTTAACTAAAAATGGGCGGCCGTTGGCTTTGGAAAGCGGCCGTTCTAAAACAAAATTGAGACCGTTGGGCACTGTAAACTGCAGGAAAGCTAGGAATCCAATGATAACCGGTCACTTGGGGAGCTTTTTTTATACTTTTCTGACGAAATGTCTGATATCACATGGATACAGGCTTTTCAAATGCTGCTCCAAATGTTCAGAACAATGCTTTCAGATAACACTGAACTTTCAGACGAAAAAATCGATGAATTGGCGAATGCATTTATGGATGCGCAAGAAAAGAACCTGAAAGATATGATTTTTCAGGTTCCTTCTTTATCATTACGAAACACTTATCTGTAAGCACTTACGATTGCCGTTACATATACTGCAATGATTACAATGCTCGCAACAAATACTGTTATTTTGAAGATGTTTATTCTTATCGGTTTCTGTCCATTGTCTCTCAAATATTGGTTACAGATATTAACACTTTCCATTGCCAGACCTGCCGCTTCCGCAGCGTATGCTGCTTCTGCTGTTTCCGCGCCTACGGAATGTGCGACACTTCGTCCAAGATTCACAGATCTTCCGCGATCTGATAACTCTTTGGCTCCCTTTAACCAGAATCCTAAATGCTGGCATACAATCTGTAGTCTCGCATATGCAATGGCACCCCAGAATAGTGGAACGAAACATAACACAAATGTAATTCCCATTGAATAGAGCCATTCTGATAGATATTCTGTTGGATCCAATATCTGAAATGTTGCTATTGTATATATAAATCCCATAACAATCGTTAATGCAAACGGAATGAGAAACCCAACACCAACCTGCAGCAATATAATTGATCTTCTTGCAATCTTATAACTATTATTCTGTACTTTCTTATATGTTTCGGTGTCGTAGTTTTTCGACTGAAACGCAGCGTCATGCCATCCCATGTATATTTCCTTCCTGGTATACTTTCTGTAATATGGTAAATACGAGTCATTCTGAAACAAAATAATTATATCATGATGTGGAAGCTTGGACAACATTTTGTTATAAAAAATAGATTTCTCAAACTTCGCACATAGATTTTAGCTATGCACCTTGAAAATTCAATACCTGGCAGTTATTCAGTTGTCAATGTTCTGACCTTAAGATAGATTTAGAAATCTGCTTATCATTTTGAATCGCTTGTGTTATACTTTTATTCATAGCATGAGCCTCCGGTTTGTATTGTTTTTTAACAACTCAATTATACCAAAACCATTGGTTTCATGCTATTTTTATACCAGTTATTATTGAATTTTCAAGGT
>ERZ773178.125-NODE-125-length-85915-cov-6.952679_pt1 | contig 85915 bp, 88 predicted proteins | sample MGYA00580533_ERZ773178 | MGnify/ENA primary metagenome ERZ773178 (study PRJEB29015, sample SAMEA2737859) | human gut metagenome | biome: human gut; feature: human-associated habitat; material: faeces | place: China | collected 2012 ...
GTATCTACTCATTTCCATTTTAACGGTTTCTTTCCAAATATGCTCTACTTTTTTTCTTGTCTTTTTTGTAGGCTCTACTTGTTTACCCCAACATTTATTATAGAGCCTCTTTTTTATACTTGCAATCTTATGTAATAATTAATCAGACCTGCACTCCGTATAACAGAGTACAGGTCTGATTGTCGATTTTAAAGTATTATACATACAAGACCGTTACAGCCCTCGTTTATTACTCTTTCAATAGTTTCCTGTATACGCATTCTGGCGTCCGCCGGCATTCTTGAAAGCTTTGTATGCAGGCCCTCGTTTACAAGCTCATGAAGTGATTTGCCGAATATGTTTGAATCCCATATTTTTACCGGATTTTCTTCAAACTCGCTTAAGAGATACATAACAAGGTCTTCGGATTGCTTTTCACTTCCCACAATGGGGCTTACCTCTGTTGTTATATTGGCTTTCATTAGATGTATTGACGGCGCAGAGGCTCTGAGCCTTACTCCGTATCTGCCGCCTTGTTTCATTATTTCGGGTTCTTCAAGCTTAAGGTCTTCGATTTCCGGCATAATTATTCCGTAACCGGTGGCTTCCACCTCGTCGAGGGCGTCCTTAACCTTAGAGTACGCCATTTTGGTAAGCGCCAAATCCTTTATGCTGTCCATCAGCTCTTGTTCGTCGTTAATCACAAGTCCTGTTGTTTCGGCAAGTACCTTGTAGAATAACGAATTGTTGATTTTTATCATTACCGTTGCGCTGCCCGAGCCCAAATCAATGCTTTCTACCGAAACACCGTCTACATTTTTGCTGTCATTAAAAGCGGTTTCAAAGCAGTTTATATCTCTTATGTGATGCATACACTCCGCTGATTTTTTTATGGTTTCGGTCAAATCGGTTCTGAGCCAATGTTCAAGCGGCAGGGAGTTTATCCATCTCGGGAAATTTATACAGATTTCTTTTATAGGAAATTCAAACAATATTCTTGAAAGGATTTTTTTGATACCTTCCTCGTCAAGCTCAAGGCAATTTATCGGTTGTACCGGCACACCGTATTTTTCGGTAAGACGGGCGGCCAACGCAGTGGATTCCTCGGATTCGGGATACATACAGTTAAGAAGTATAATGAACGGCTTATTTATGCCTTTCAGCTCTTCTATAACTCTTTCTTCTGCCTCTTCGTATTCACTTCGGGGAATATCGCTTATACTTCCGTCGGTTGTAATTACAAGCCCTATGGTGGAATGTTCGTTTATTACCTTTCGGGTTCCGATTTCCGCTGCCATATTGAACGGTATAGGTTCTTCAAACCAAGGCGTCATTACCATTCTGGGTTGATCGCCCTCTATATATCCGAGTGCGCTCGGAACTATGTACCCTACGCAATCAATAAGCCTTACATTCATAGCACTGGAGTTATCAATGTTAATTTGAACACCCTTTTCGGGAATGAATTTAGGCTCGGTGGTCATTATTGTTCTGCCGGATGAAGATTGCGGAATTTCGTCGTTTGCCCGCTCCTTTTGGTATTCTTCGGAAATATTCGGAAGTACAAGCTTATCCATAAACTGCTTTATAAAGGTGGATTTCCCGGTGCGTACCGGACCTACTACTCCGATATAAATGTCTCCGCCGGTTCTGGCGGCGATGTCCTTGTAAATGCTCACATTTGTCATAATGTTTCCTCCATACGCTTTCAACTCACGGCAGTTAAACTGTCTTTTGGTAAAGCATATGACGGCACAGCTTGATTTATGACAGCAGAGAAACGCGGGATTTTGAATAAATTTCAAAATTCACCTTGTTTTACCGAGTTATTTGTGGTATTATTTTAGAAGGTAGATAAAGGAGATATGTAGTTATGCATTTGCAGGAATCCGGTGAGATGTATCTGGAAACCATTTTGATACTCAGCAGAAAAAGTCAATTTGTGCGATCAATTGATGTAAGCGAGTATATGAATTTTTCAAAACCCAGTGTGAGCCGCGCAATAGGACTTTTGAAATCGGGCGGATACATTAATGTAGACAGAAGCGGTTATATTACTCTTACCGATTCCGGCAATGAGATAGCCTGCAAAATATATGAGCGGCACAATGTCCTGTCTGAATTTTTACAGAACATAGGGGTAGATGAAGAAACTGCTACGGCAGACGCATGTAAAATAGAGCATAACATAAGCGACGAGACCTTCGAGGCGCTTAAAAGACATATAAAATTATTTGAAAAATAAAAGAACCGACGGAAGTGAGCTTCCGTCGGTTCTTTTAGTATTTTTTGTTTTGCAAGGCAATTTCCGTATTATAAATAGCCTGTACTGCGGCTTTATCGAGATTTATAACGATATAGGTATAAATCGCGTCAAATATGGTGAGCTGGGCTATTCTTGAACTCATACCGAGTATCGAGTGCTTGGTTTCCTCCGATTTTGTAAAAAGCGTTATATCCGACGCTTCAACAATAGGCGATGCGGCGTAATTTGTTATTCCTATGGTTGCGGCGCCGCCTATTTTTGAAAGTCGCAGAGCTTCGACAATATCTTTTGAAGAACCGGAGTGCGAAATTCCGATTGCAACGCTTCTGCGGTCAAGATGCGAGGCAATTATCGCCTGCATATGGTTATCAGTACAGCTTTGTGCGTCAAGACCGAGCCTTAAAAATTTGTGCGCGGCGTCCATAGCTATTGCAGCGGAGTTACCGAGCCCGAATACGGCTATCCTTTGCGCGTTCATTATAGTGTTTGCGGCCTTTTCGAGCGCGGTCGCATCAAGAATACTTTCTGTACTTTGTAAAGAGACGGAAATATCATTAATTCTCTTTTTGAAAATTTCGAAACAACTGTCCGTTTTCTTTATTTCGTTTCCTACGGACGAGGTTGAGCCGATTTCTCCCGCAATTCCAATTTTGAGTGCCTGAAAGCCCTCAAATCCGAGCCGTCTTGAAAAACGCACGACCGTAGCGTCGCCGCATCCGCATTTTTCGGCAAGCTCTGTAACCGAGAAGCTGACCACGCTTTGGGTATTGCCTGTTATGTAATCGGCAATTTTTTTTTCGCCCGGTCCCATTTCCGAATATAGCCTTCTTATTTTGTGCAAGGTTGATTCCATTATATATCACCAAATGAAAATAATTTCCATTATTGTAGCATTTTTTTTTAAAAAAGTCAATGAAACAAAAATAATTTTTGTTTTCGGGTTGATTGTGGGGCGGTTATCTGTTATCTTTAATATATAAAATTTTAAAAAGGGGGGATAATATGCTTAGCTACAAAGTGAAAATAGGCCTTGTACCTATGCGCAGAAACACAACAAACCGTCCGGCTAAGACTTTTCTTACCTGGGTCTCCGCAGAGGAACGGGGACATAGGTTTGTAGACTACATAGAAAAGAACTTTTCAAGCGAAAATGTTTCTTTTACAGACAGCAGGGGACTTGGCTGTGCAGACTTGATTTATGACGATAAAACCGCCGCCGATTTGGTGGAGCGCTTCAAGAAGGAAGATGTCGATGCGGTAGTTATCATAAACTGCAACTTTGGAAACGAGGAAGCGGCGGCTGATATTGCCAAAGCTCTCGGTAAGCCGGTGCTTTTGTGGGCTCCGCTTGACGACGAGTATTACAAGGACGGTATGAGACCTACCGATTCCCAGTGCGGTCTGTTCGGTGTTTCCCGTCAGATGCAGCGTTATCATATTCCGTTTTCTCACCTGCCATGTTGCCGTGTTGAGTCCGATGAATTTAAAAACGGCTTTGACAGCTTTGTCCGCGTGGCATGTATGGTTAAAAACTTTAAGGGTATGAGAATAGGTCAGGTTGGCGCCCGTCCCGCTCCGTTCTTCTCGGTTATTTGGAACGAGGGTGAGTTAATGGAGAAATTCGGCATTAAAATAATTCCCATTAACTTTGCTATTATTGAGCAGAGAATGAGGTCTGCCGAGAAGGATTATGCGGACGAAATAGCAGAGTATGAGCAGTATTTCCTTACCAACTACGAGCTTGACGATCTGACACCAAAATACATTAAACCGATGGCGACGATGACCGCGATGTATAAGCACCTTTTTGATGAGTTTAACCTTGATGTTATTTCGGCTGAATGTTGGACCGCTACGCCGATTATGTTTGACGGCTTGGCTCCCTGTGCGCTTTACGGCCTGCTCAACGAAATGGGTCTTATGATTTCCTGCGAAAGCGATATACACTGCGCTATGACTATGGCACTTATGAAATCCGCAACACTCGGCAAAGGCAGGCCGCTGTTCGGTGAATTTACGGTTCGTCATCCCGAGAATAAAAACGCCGAGCTTTTGTGGCACTGCGGACCGTTCCCGGTAAGTGAAAAGGCGGAAGGTACAAAGGCACGTCTTGTAAATCAGCGTGCGTGGCTCAGAGGCAGAGACGGCGAATACACAGTAGCCCGTATTGACCAGGAGTACGGAGATTATATGATATTACCGCTTATTTGCCATACTACCGAGGGTCCCGAGACCCACGGTACATATATATGGGGTGAATTTGAAGATTTACAGGCAGTTGAGGACAGATTGCTTGACGGTCCGTACATCCACCACTTTGTTGAAATGAACGGCGATTACAGAAAAGAAATCAAAGAGTTCTGTAAGTATTTCCCCAACCTTAAGGTTGATGAAACAATTAAATAATTAAAGGAGATATAAAAATGCAATATCAGATGAACGAATTTTTATTTGCAATGATATTAACTGAGCTTGAGGACGCGGTGGGCAAGGAAAACTGCTCTACCCGTGCGATAGACAGAGTTACCCACAGCGTTGACTACTACTGGCTTTCCCGTATGTGGGCAGACCGCGGATGCCGTATGCCCGAGGCTGACATAATCGTATGCCCGAAGGACGCCGAAGAGGTTTCAAAGGTAGTTAAAATCGCTAACTACTATAAGCTCCCCGTTACCACATGGGGCGCAGGCGGCGGCACACAGGGCGGCGCTATACCGGTTTGCGGCGGAATACTTCTTGATACCAAGCGTATGAACAAGATTTATGAAGTTAATACCGAGGGTATGTACATAGAGTGCGGCACAGGCGCTATATATAAGCATATTGAGTGGGCGGCAAACGAGGTAGGCAAGGCTACTATGCATTATCCGTCAAGCCTTACCTGTTCTACCGTCGGCGGATTTTTGGCGCACAGAGGTATAGGCGTTTGCTCTACCAAATACGGCAAGATTGACGATATGGTACTCCAAATGGAGGTTGTACTGCCGAACGGCGATATAATCAATACCTCTTCCGCTCCGAAGCATGCCGCAGGACCCGACTTGAACCAGATATTCATAGGCTCTGAGGGTACGCTCGGCATTATAACAAAGGCTCAGATAAGAATATTCGACCAGCCCGAAGAACGCCGTTTCAGAGGCTTCCTGTTCCAGGATATGACCGGTGCGTTTAAGGCGGCTCGCGAGCTTCTTCAGAAATTCAAGCCCTCTGTTATGCGTCTTTATGACGAGGCGGAGACCGCTTCCCTTATAAAGAAGATTGTAGGCGTTGAGCGCAAGGGCGCGTTTATGAATGTAGCTTATGAAGGCGACCGTGAAATGGTAGAGGTTGAGGAGAAAATTCTTCTTAAGACCTTCGCAAAGTACGGTGCTGAGGATATGGGCAGCGACTACGGCAAAAAGTGGTGGGATGAAAAGATTACATTCTTCTATCCCGGATATATGATGGATATTCCGCAAATGTTCGGTACAATGGATACCATTGCTCCTTACGGTAAGATTGAAGAAATCTACTGGGCAATGAAAGAAGCCATTGAAACGAACTTCCCGCAGGCTAAGTTTATAGCCCACTTCTCACACTGGTACGAGTGGGGCGCAATGGTTTATGACCGCTTTATCATAGATGGTAAGGATGTACCGAAGGATCCTGTTGAGGCTCTCCGTCTCCATCAGGCAGTTTGGACCTGCGGCGTTCGTACGGCGTTGGCTCACGGCGGCGTTGTAAACGACCACCACGGCGTCGGCATCAAGCTCGGCAGACTTATGAAAGAGCAGTACGGTCCTGCAATGCAGGTATTTGAAGGTCTTAAAAAATCGCTTGACCCGAACGGCATAATGAATCCGTTTAAGTTAGGTCTTTAATAGGGGAGGAAATGAAAATGAATTTATCTGATAAAGCTAAACAGCATGTTGATTCCTGCCGCTTTTGCTGGATGTGCCACCACATCTGTCCGATAGGCAATGCAACAGGTCATGAAAGAAGCACAGCCCGTGCCCGTGCGCTCGGTATTTCGCTTGTAAACCGTAACGCTATCGAGCTTTCGGAAATAATGGATAATATATACGAGTGCTGCACCTGCGGCGGCTGTGTTAATGTTTGCGTTACCGGCTGGGATCCTGTTATGTTTACTAAGGAGACAAGGCTCAAGGCGGCGCTTGAAGGTGCTTTGCCTGAATATATAAACAAGCTTGTGGATAACTGCCTTGAAACCGGCAATGCCTACGGCTTGACCGAAATTTCGGCTGACCTTAAAAAAGCTGTTGAAGCTCACTCCGCTAAGACCGATACGCTCCTTTATTTGGGCGTAGACGCACGCTATAAGGTAGCTTGTCAGGCTGTAAAGGCAATAAAGGTGCTTGAAAAGGCAGGCGTGGAGTTTACCGTGCTCGCCGACGAACCGGCAGACGGCTCACAGCTTGATTTCCTTATCAGTGCGGCTGATGAGACAAAGAAGCAGATGGAAGCCGCGGCAAAGGTATTCGGCGAGTACAAGACCGTTGTTCTTTATGACCCGAACGACGCTAAGACCGTAAAACAGCTTTACAAGGAATACGGCATTGAGGTAAAGGCTGACGCCGTTACATATACCTCGTTTGTAGCAGGACTTTTAAAGGATGGAAAGTTAAAGGCAAACAATACCGGCAAGACCGTTGTTTTCCAAGACCCGTATCAGCTTTCCCGTGATCTTGAGGAAACCGAGGAGCCGCGCGAGATAATAAAGGCTTATGCCACTCTGCACGAAATGCTTTTAAATCGCAAGGAAACGGTTTGGGCAGGAAATCTCTTAATGGCGGAATATCTCCCCGATGTTATAAACGAGGTTGCCGCACGCAGACTTTACAATGTTGAAAGCATACACGAAGATACAGTTGTTACTGCCTGTGTTTCGGAATATGCGGCATTAAAGTCCGTAAAACAGGATAAAATTGAGGTTCTTTCAATCGAAGATTTGATATTAGGAGAATAACAATGTTAGTTACTTTACAAGAAATAATCGGAATGGCGGAAAAAGGTAATTATTGTATACCTGCGTTTAATGTATACAATACAGAGACCGTTATGGGCGTGTTTGACGCGGCTGAAGAGGCGAAAGCACCTGTTATTATGCAGGTTTATCCCCGTCTTTTTAATGAGTATGTCGGTTATTATTTAGCACCGGCTATTTTGGCGGCGGCTAAAAAGGCTACCGTGCCTGTTTGTTTCCATCTTGACCACGGTCCGAGCGAGGCTGAGGTTATGAAGGCGTTAAGGCTCGGCGCTACCGGCATTATGCTCGACGGCTCTACACATCCGTTTGAGGAAAATGTTGCGCTTACAAAGCACATTGTGGAAAGCTGTAAGGCAATAGGCGTAGGCGTTGAGGGTGAGCTCGGTCACATAGGCAGTGTTAACGACGACGCTATGGACGAGTTTACCAGCCCCGAAGAGGCCGCAGAATTTGTGAAAAATGTAGATGTTACCTGCCTTGCGGTGCTTGTGGGCAACGCGCACGGTCACTACAAAAAGCCCCCGAAGCTTGATATTGAAAGAATAGCGGCTATAAGAAAGGCAACAAACGGTATTCCGCTTGTTCTGCACGGCGGTTCGGGTATTCCGGACGATCAGGTTAAGGCGGCAATAAACGCAGGTATTCGCAAAATGAATATCGGCACTGATGTTTGTTGCGCTTTTGCGGACGGCACACTTGAAAGTCTTAATGACCCGACAAGAAGCCTTGCGGTTGATATGTTTATGAAAAAACCGATAGAGAGTGTTAAAAAGCTTGCACTTTCGAAGATAGCGCTTACAGGCGCGGGCGGAAAGGCGTAAACAAATGAAAAAAGCAGTAGGTATCGGAGCCTGCGTAATGGATACGCTTATCAATGTTCCGAATTACCCCAAAGAGGATACAAAAATGCGTGCGGACGCATTAAAGCAAGCAGGCGGAGGTCCCGTGGCAACGGGACTTGTCGCCGCCGCAAAGCTCGGGAGCGAGACCGAGTTTGTAGGTGTCTTGGCGGACGACGCAGGCGGAAGCTTTTTAATAAAGGATTTTAAAAAGTACGGCGTTAAGACCGATAATATAGATATACTGTCGGGCTACCGTTCCTTTACCTCTGTTATTTGGCTTTCGGCTAAGGCTTCAAGCCGTACCTGCGTTTTTGATAAGGGAAATCTGCCGCCGCTTAAGCTTAGTGAAAATCAGAGCAAAGCGGTTGCCGAAGCGGATCTGCTTATGATAGACGGCAACGAGATGTCGGGCGCTTTAGAGGCTGTAAAAATCGCGCGTGAAAACGGCACAAAGGTTCTTTACGACGCAGGCGGATTGTATGATGGCGTTGAGGAGCTGTTGCCGTTTGCGGATATACTTATTCCGTCCGAGGAATTTGCACTTGGAATTACGGGCGAGAAAAAGACGGAAAACGCGGCTAAAAAGCTATATGAAAAATACAACCCCGATGTTGTGGTTGTAACCGAGGGTAAAAAGGGCGGAATACTTTATGACGGAACACGCCTTACCGCCTATCCGGCATTTCCCGTAAAGGTTGCCGATTCAAACGGTGCGGGCGATGTGTTCCACGGAGCTTTCGGCGCAGGATATTTAAAGGGTTATGATTTCCTTAAATGCTGTTATTTCGCAAGCGCGGTTTCGGCTGTTAAATGCACCGGAGTGGGTGCCAGGGAAAGCGTACCGGATTTTGATACCGTTAAGAAATTTTTAAAGGAGAATGGCTATGAATTATAAAAGAGCGTATAAACCTTCAAAGGGCTATACACCGATAAGCAAAATCGGCGAGTGTTCCTTAAAAATGCTTGAGTTCGGTATGATAGAGCTTGACGGCGGCGATTTTTTGGAATATTATACCGAGGATAAGGAAACCGCTTTTATAATGCTTGAGGGACACTGCGATGTAGAGACGGGCGGCACGAAATGGGAAAACATAGGCAACCGTAATACTGTTTTTGAGAACAGAAAAGCGGAAAGTTTTTATATGCCCCGTGAGCAGAAGCTTACAATTACCGCAAGAGACCACATTAAAATTGCGGTTTGCGCGTCGCCTATAAAGGAAAAGACCGAGCCTCAGGTTTTGCGTGAGGACCATGTTGTATTAAAGCTTTTGGGCGATATACCGTACCAGAGAGAGACAAGCTTTATTATTGACCAGAACTCAAACGCCAAACATCTGACGGTTGGCGAGGCTTATGTTACCGAGGGCAACTGGGCAGGCTTCCCACCCCACAAGCATGATGTGGACGATATGCCGAGAGAGTGCATAGCCGAGGAAATTTATTATTTCCTGTTTGACCCGAAGCAAGGCTTTGCGGTTCAGTGCCTTTACACGGCGGACGGCAGTATCGACGAGGCATACCGAGTTAAAAACGACGAATTGGTTGAATTCCCTTACGGCTATCATACCACCGTTGCAACACCCGGTTATCAGACCTACTTCCTGTGGCTTATGGCAGGCGATCATCAGGGCTTTAACAGAAGCAACGACCCCGACCACGAGTGGATCGAAAAGAAATAGTATTAAATTGGGGCTGTTATTGCAGCCCCTTTTATGATAATATATAGGAGAGAAATTTTATGCTTGATATCCTTAAACAGAAAAACCGGGACATTGAGCTTTATTCCGCGGACAGTGACGAATTTAAGACTTTCGGCAAGCTGATAACCGATCTTGACGCGTCGGAAATAATTGAAGCCGCCGAAAAAATAAACAGACCGACAGACGGCTCCGCTTATACACCGAGCGAGGAAAGCTTTGAAAAGCTCCGCATTGCAGGTGAAATCAAGGCAAAGTATTTCGGTACACTGCCTACGCAAATAGGCTATTGCCATGGTCATAACAGCCTTTTAAACGGTGCGGAATGGCACAAGTCAAGTGAAATTAACATTGCGGTAACACCTCTTGTGCTGATTTTGGGTCATATTTGGGATATTAAAGACGGTAAGATTGATTCTTCCGATTTTAAGGCGTTTTATCTGCCGGCAGGCACCGTTGCGGAAGTTTACGCAACAACACTGCATTTCTGCCCGTGTGAGGTGGAAAAGGGAGGCTTCGGATGTGTTGTCGGCTTGCCGCTTGACACAAATAAACCGCTTGAAGAAAAGGTTTCCGACTTGCTTTTATTCAGAAAAAACAAATGGCTTATAGCGCATACCGAAAATAAGGGGCTTATAGATAAGGGCGTTGTTTCGGGTATTACGGGAGAGAATTTCAAAATTAATTATTAAGGAAGTTTAAAATGCAGGTATTTACATCCACTTTAAATCAGATGATGGTGCTGTTTATTTTTATGGCGCTCGGTTTTTTTCTCAATAAAAAACGGCTTTTGCCGCTTGACGATTCGGTAGTGCTTTCAAAGCTCGAAACATATGCGTTTGTTCCGTGTCTTGTTTTTTCGGTGTTTTATAAGTACTGCACCGTCGAAAATTTCAGATTAAAGTGGACATATATGCTTTACGGCGCGGCAATAATGGCGGTATCGCTCCCGATAGGCATTGCTTTGGCAAAGCTCTTCGCAAAGGACGAATATCTGAAAAAAATATATACATATTCCTTTGCGGTGGCTAATTTCAGCTTTATGGGCAACGCCGTGGTTTTGGGCGTTTTCGGTGAAGAGATACTTTTTGATTATATGATATTCACACTGCCGCTTAACCTTTATGTTTATTCTATCGGCACGGCTTCGCTTATACCGACCGAGGGCGGCAAAAAATTAAGTGTTAAGACCTTTGTAAACCCGATATTTATTTCTCTTATATTAGGCGCTTTCTGCGGACTTCTATCAGTTCCGTTGCCTAAGTTTATAACTACCGCAATTTCAAGTGCGGGAGCATGTATGTCGCCGCTTGCAATGTTGCTTACGGGCTTTGTTATAGGCGAATACAGCCTTAAAACCTTAGCCGGCGATAAAAAGGTATATCTGGCGTCGGTTATAAGGCTTATAATTCTTCCCGCAATCTTTATGTCGGTGCTGTTACTGCTTAAAACCGATAAGGCTATAATAAGGGTTGCGCTTTGCGCCACGGCAATGCCGCTCGGACTTAATACGGTGGTATTTCCTGCGGCTTACGGCGGCGATACAACGCCGGGAGCGGGAATGGCGCTTATTTCTCACTTAATTTCTATTATCACGATACCCGTAATGTTTTCAATTTTTATTTAGGAGGTAAGTATTTTGAAATACCTACTCGGCATAGATTTCGGCGGCGGAGCCTCTAAAGCTACGCTTATTAATGATCTCGGAAGTATAGTAGCGGAGAATACAACGGAATATCCCACGCTTTACCCCGAACAGGGAGCCTGCGAGCAGTCGCCTGACGATTGGATAAAGGCTTTGTGCGAAAACACCGCCGCAATTATAGAGAAAAGCGGTATAAACGCGTGCGATATAGCTTGTATCGCAATAGATTCGGCAACGCATACATTTTTACCGTGCGACGGGAATTATAAACCGCTTATGAATGCGGTTCACTGGACGGATACCCGTTCACGCGGCGAAGCGGCTTCTTTGCTTAAGGAACACGGCGAGGAAATATTCAAAGCCACATTCCATAAGCCCGATACTATCTGGACCCTGCCGCAACTTTTGTGGCTTAAATCAAACCGTCCGAATGTATTTGAGAAAATGCAGCATATATTCTTTGAAAAGGATTATATAAGATATTTTCTTACGGGTGTTTTTTGCACCGATTATATCGAGGCGCAGGGCAGTATGCTGTTCGACTGCCGCTCTATGAAATGGTCGGACGATCTGTGCGGCTTTGCGGGTATAGATATATCCGTTTTACCGCATATAGTATCTCCCACCGATATTATAGGGAGCGTGACCGAGTCCGCCGCAAAGCTTACGGGGCTTAAAGCGGGTACGCCCGTTATCTGCGGAACGACAGATACCTGTATGGAGGTGTTCGCATCGGGCGCTACCGAAAAGGGCGATGTTACGGTCAAACTTGCAACCGCAGGTAGAATTTGCGTTATAACGGACAGACCGTACCCCGACAGAGATCTTGTGAACTATTCCCATATAGCAAAGGGACTTTGGTATCCGGGTACTGCAACCAAGGCGTGCGCCGCGTCCTACCGCTGGTACAGGGACACTTTCGGCGGAGAGTATAAGGAACTTGACGAGGCGGCGGCCGGAGTACCGATAGGCTGTGAGGGTATGATATATCACCCCTACCTTAACGGCGAGCTGACCCCGTATGCCGACCCGATGCTTTGCGGTAGCTTTACGGGAATAAGGGCGACGCATAATAAGGCGCACTTTACAAGAGCGGTGCTTGAAGGCGTGTGCTATTCTTTGCTTGATTCCAAGCTTGCGCTTGATAAGCTGAATATTTCATATAAGGACACTGCGGCGGCAATAGGCGGCGGAACCAAGGGAAAGCTTTGGCGGCAGATGGCGTCGGATGTTTTGGGACTTTCGCTTAAAACCTCCGAGAGCAGTGATTCCTCGCTCGGCTCGGCAATGCTTGCGGGAATTGCCGCAGGCGTGTTTGCCGACCCTGCCGACGCTGTTAAAAGGTGTGTTAAGCCTAAATCCGTAACGGTGCCTAACCCCGAAAATACCGAGAAATACCGCAAGGTATTCGAAGAATACAAAAAGATACACGACGCGCTTGCACCTATATACGACGCGAGGTAGAAAATGAAAATTGTTGTGTGTGTAAAGCAATCGGCAAACGGGGAAATCAATCCGTTTGACGCAAGCGCATATGAAGCGGCGCTTAATATACCGAACGGTGAAATTACGCTTTTAAGTATGGGACCGCAGAAAACCGCGCCGTTTTTAGAGGAGCTTACAAGGCTCGGCGCACATCGTGCGGTATTGCTGTGCGATAAGGCGTTTGCGGGAGCGGATACTCTTGCAACCTCATATGCTTTGGCGCTTGCGATAAAAAGGCTTGAGCCTCAGATTGTTGTCTGCGGCAGACAGTCGGTTGACGGCGATACGGGTCAGGTAGGTCCCTCGCTTGCGGTAAGGCTTGGCTACAGACTTGTTACAAATGTTATGCAAATATCGTCGGTTGTCGATAAGCTTGTCTTTAAGGACAGGAACGGCACAGAAACAGAGTATAATGGCAAAACCGTAATAACCGCCGAAAAAAGTATGAGACTTAGACTGCCGAGCATCCGCTCAAAAAAGGCTCAGACCGAAATATGGACGGCAGACGATATAGCCGCCGATTCCTCGCTTTGCGGACTTGCGGGCTCGCCCACACGGGTCTTAAAGACCTTTCAGAACGAGTCTGACCGCCGCCGCTGTAAATTTATTAAGTCAGGCGAGCTTAATGCGGCTATAGAGACAGGCCTAAAAAAGGGCAGGGAGAAAATAAAGCCCGTTATAAGTGAAAAACGGCTTAAAAGCGTGTGGTGCGCGGGTAACTCCCCCGTAGACTTTGCTGAAACGGTGGGGGAAAGCATAACCGTAATTGATATTGAAGCACCAGAGAAAACGGCGGAGAAAATTAGAACAGGCAAGCCCGACGCCGTGCTGTGGGGGAGCGACCCTGTTTCAAAGGCGATAGCTCCGCAGGTTGCGGCACTGCTTGAAACAGGACTTTGCGCCGACTGTACCGCACTTGAAACCGATGGCGAAACGCTCTATATGTACCGCCCTGCATGTTCCGGCGATATAATAGCGAAGATCAGGTGCGAAACAAAGCCGCCTATGGCGACCGTCCGCACCGCAGAGGAAGAGCAGAAAAAAATTATTATCGGCATAGGCTACGGCGCAAGGGAATATATATCCGAAATAAAAGCGCTTGCCGAAAAATTAAACGCCGGTATCGCGGCTACAAGGAAAGCGGTCGATAACGACCTTTTGCCTTATGAAATACAGGTCGGTCTTACGGGTAAAACCGTAAATCCCGATGTTTATATTGCCGTCGGAATTTCGGGTGCCGTGCATCATATTGCGGGTATACGGCAGTCGGGTACGGTAATCGCCGTAAACAGCGACCCCGAAGCGCCTATCTTCAATTACGCCGATTACGGGATAACGGAAAGTATTGAAAATCTAATTAAATAGCTTTTATACGGCACAACCGCCTGTGAGAAAATTCACAGGCGGTTGTTTGTCTGTAAAACGGCAATTCTTGCGTATATTGCTCTTGCAATGTTATGCGGCGCACTTTTTGCAGGGGGTAAGCCCTGCCGCAAGCGCTTGTTCACGGGTTATGGAATAGCTGTTTGCGCCGCCGCAGGTTGATATAAGGTGAAATCTCTTGCCTGTGGGCGTTCTGTAAACCACAGCGCTGTCAGTCGGCTGTTCGACCCGTTCGGTTTGCTTTGTCGGCTCCGAGTAGGCACTTTCGGAAGAAGAGTCCGCCGTAACCTCGGGTACTTTTAATGCGCTTGAACCGTCCTTATAATCTATTACTATATCGGGCTGAACATTAAAGCAGTAAATATTAAAGCAAATGCCGCCGCTGTCCTCAACCGAATACGCCTCCATTTGAACACCGCTTGCCAAAAGATTATCTCCGCAAAATACGGGAGTTACCCTGTATGCCACATGGTTGCCTGTTTCTTTTATGTAGTCCGCAACCATATTTTCAAACGGCAGCATACCCGAAACATTCATATACTTTGTGCCTGTGATAAGGTTTTGCCTGTTGTCGTTTTCGGCGGATAATTGCCAGCCTATTAAATGACAGCGGTTATATAAGTATTTACCGCTTATGCTGCCGTACTGTGCCTGAACCCACCCTGTCGGCTTTATGCGGCTTATAGTGCCGCGTTTTTCGTTCTCTTTCGGCATAATCTCTTTTCCGCAGGACGCCGTTGCCGCCGTACATCTGCCGAGACTGTCAAGACTGCCGTATTTTTCATACCCCTTGTCGCTAAGCTCCGCCGCACTGAAATTCGGTATATTGTTGTTGATTACCGCATACGGCTTGCCAGAATAAACGGGCAGATTATTCGGGTCTAAGGGTACTGCCTGTCCGTTACCGACGGGAGTTACGGGCGTGCTTTCACGGCTGTCGGCTTTTGAACTTGCGGATGAGGCGTTATCGGAGCCTTGCTCTTCCGATACAGTGACCGAGGAAAAAATGCTTTCTACGGCGCTTGCGTCCGATTGCCTGTTTTGGGTATTACAGCCGCTTGAAAGGAAAATTATAAGTGATAATAAAAGCGCTGTGACCGAATATTTTATGTTTTTCATTTTTCTTCTCTCCCGTAAACCGAAAGTGTAATTTTTTTATGAGAATTTCCCATAAAACTTGTACTTTTAATTTTTTTAAACGGGGGTTCTATGGCAAGATACCTGTCGGCAGGGTAGTCCCTGTTCCAGCAAAACACATAAATTTCATCAAAAAGCGCAAGGTCGGGTTCCGTATTTTCCGCAAAGCAAAAGTCACCGCTTTTCATATCCGAAATAAAGCTTTCGAAAATAAAAAGCCGTTCGGTATTTTCAAACTGACCTGCCGAATAGGAATTGAGGTAAATCTTTTTGCCGCCGATTATTTCGTAGATCTTTTTTCTTACGGCGCTGTCCGAGCTTTGCCGTCGCCCGGCAAAGGAAATACCGCCGTTTTTATCACAGCAAATAATTAATTTCATTTTTTTATCCTCCAATTCTATAATGTGTACAATACGGTATTTATTTAATTATATCTACTTTTAATAGATATATCAACAAAAACATTATATGACATATATAATCAAAGGCAAGGTTATCGCTTATAATATAACAAAAGAGTGGGTGATAATTTTGAATGAAGTCAAATTTAGAAAGAGACTAACAGAATTAAGAGAAATTTGCGGTGTCTCTGCAAGAGAAATGTCATTGTCTTTAGGTCAAAATGCCTGTTATATTAACAATATTGAAAACGGCAGAGGAAATCCGTCACTGTTAAGCTTTTTCAATATATGTGATTATCTTAAAATAACGCCTGCCGAATTTTTCGATACCGAAAATTCTAATCCCGTACAATTAAACGAGCTTATTGCAAAGCTTAAAAAGCTAAACGCAAAACAGCTTGAAACTCTGTCGGCATTTGTTGAGCAAATGCTCGCCTGTAACTAATATAACATATTAATTGCGAAAAAATTGTCGTATTGTATAAGTATTAAAAGATAACCGCCTGTGAGAAAATTCACAGGCGGTTTTTTGTATGTAAAACGGCAGTTTTGATAACATTTTTCGTGTGTTACCGAACTAAAACCGTGTGCGAGGGGTTTCAAAAGGGGTTTTTTACCCCTTTGCCATTGGGCAAGCAACGAAAACCAAAGCTTTTCCCGAATTGGACATTGCCAAAACGGAAAATCATATCTCACGTATAAATATATATGCTACAATGAATTTAGATTTAACATAAGTCTTAAAAAGCGGAGGTATGATTTATGACTGTAAAAAAACTTACGGCGGCATTACTGGCGGTATTCACCGTCACGATCTGTCTGCCCTTTGCGGCGGCAGAGTCGAACGGCAATATAAGCTGGGAGGTTAAGGATAAAACACTTGTAATCTCCCCTATGACGGACACTGCCGCAATCCCCGATTTTAAGCAGGGGGACGCACCGTGGTACAGCCTTAGGAACAGTGTGGAAAGCATTACCGTAAATGACGGCATAACCCGTATCGGCGACTACGCTTTTTACGGCTTTTCAAAGGTAAGAACGCTTAATTATAAGGGCGCTTTTTATAATAAGGCGGTTTTCGGCAGCTCGGTAACAAGCTTAGGAAACGGCGCCTTTGAAAGCTGTACGAGTCTTATGGATGTCACACTGCCCGATACCGTGAAAACCGTCGGCAACTCCGCTTTCAGGGATTGCATGGCGCTTACATCCGTTTGTCTACCCCAAAAGCTTTACAACATTGACGGGACAGCCGGCGAAATACCCGATTATCTGTTCAGCGGCTGTACAAATCTTAAAAAAGTAGTTTTTACGGGCAGAGAGGGTGAGCAGAATATAAATCTTCCCTCAAATATAACAAGAATAGGTAAGGGTGCGTTCTCGAAATGCTCCTCGCTTGTAAGCTCAACCGTAAAGCGGTTTGATATGCCGAACACGGTAAAACGAATTGACAATTTTGCCTTTGACGGCTGTTCGGGTCTTGAATTTATGCAGGTCACGCTGTCACTCGAATACATCAGCCCATCTGCGTTTAAGGGCTGTACGGGGTTCGGCAGATTTATAATATACAATGACGGTTGGGGAGAATATTACACAAGCAATAACGATTATTATACAATTTACAATAAAAGCGAAACCGAGCTGGTAAGGTTTTTGCCCGCTACAAGGTTAGCGCAGTTTACGGTATCCGAAAAGGTTGAAACAATCGGTGATTACGCTTTTGAAAGCGCTGTCAATCTTGAGACCGTAACACTCGGCTCAGGGGTCAAGAGCATCGGCAGCCACGCATTTGCCAATTCCGCAAAAATTAAGAGAATATTCATTCCGAAAGGCGTCACCGAAATCAAATATGGCGCGTTTGATAACTGTCCGTCCTTAGGCGCAATATACTACGGCGGCAGCGAGGACGACTGGAAAAGCATTGCAATTAACAGCGATAACGCAGTGCTTAATGGCAAGACGGTTTATTATAATTCTGCGGGAATACCCGAAAAGGAGACGCCGAACGCTCCGTCGGATCCCGAGCTTGAAAGCAAAACCGATACCATGGTTACGCTTAAAGCCGTTGACGGCTGCGAATACCGAATGGACGGCGGCGAGTGGCAGAAGAGCAATGTGTTTACGGGACTTAACGAAGATACTGAATACTCTTTCTATCAGAGAATAGCCGAAACGGAAACGGCATATGCGTCCGAAAGCAGTAAAAAGCTTACCGTCACAACTGATGAAAAACAGCTCCCCGACGGCGAAACGCTGATTAATATAAACGGACAGTGGCAGTATTTTAAGGACGGAAAGCAAAATTTTGACTACTGCGGACTTGTAAGCTTCTACGGCACTTGGTACTATGTGGAAAACGGCGTACTTAACTGGGACTATACGGGTCTTACAAATTACTACGGCACTTGGTATTATGTAGAGGGCGGCGTACTTAACTGGGGTTATACGGGTCTTACAAATTACTACGGCACATGGTACTATGTAGAGGGCGGTATACTCAACTGGGGCTATACCGGATATACAAATTACTACGGTACTTGGTATTATGTAGAGAGCGGAGTGCTTCGCTGAACAAATTAAATAAACGAAACAAATCAAAACCACCGGTCAACGAACTTGTCAAGTAAAAGCAGGCACTGAAAACTACCAATTATTCAAACCCTTGTTCGATTCTGTATTGAACAGGGGTTTTGTAATTGAGCTTGTAGGATAGTCTTTCGTTATTGAAGTAATGAACATACTTTTCAATGAACGAGGGAATATCCTCGGCGGACTTCAAATTAAAGTCTGTTCGCATTTCCTCTTTTATTCAACTATTTAAGGTTTCGATAATCGGATTATCAGTAGGTGTTCCGGCTCTTGACATTGAGTGTATAATATTAGTATAATCTTTATGGTTTTGGTAAAGACTTTCTGATGAATAGACACTGCCTTGGTCGGTGTGAAGGGTGGCCGGGCAGGTCTGATCTTTCTTTTTCTCTATTAAGTATTCAAAATAATGATAATATGGCAAGCGGAATACCGAAGGTATTAAATGAGTGCGAATACTTTTCGGGAATAGGCATTACCTGTGAGGCGAGTGAGAAAAATCCGGCTCTTTATGATTTTCTTTTTGAAAGCGTATGGCAGGAAAATGCAGAAAGCAAAGCAAGGCCAATCAATATAGAAAAGAACAACACCTTTGTTCCTAATGGCTGTGCGGTTGATTTGGCGGAAGAGGGTAGGCGTTATGACGAGCATATAGCAAAACTCGGCGGCATTGATTTACAACTTTTGGGAATAGGGCTTGACGGGCATATCGGCTTTAACGAGCCTGATAAATACTTTGTAAAAAGCACCCATGTGGTAGACTTGCACGAAAGCACCATCAAAGCAAACTCACGGTTTTTCGAAAATGAGGACGAAGTACCCAAGAGAGCAATTACAATGGGAATGGTATCAATAATGCAGGCAAAGAAGATATTGCTTATAGCAAACGGCAAGGCAAAGAGGGATATACTGGAAAAGGCGTTTTACGGACCCATAACCCCCGAAATACCTGCTTCGATATTACAGCTTCACCCCGATATAACGGTTATTTACAGCGAGAATTAAGGCGGAACAATGATAATATATAATGCTGATATAAACGGAGAATTAAAAAGCGTTCTTATAGAAAACGGCAAAATCGTATCGGTAGGGGAAAACCGCCGAGGCGGAGATATAGACGCCTGCGGGAACAGACTGATACCGGGTCTTATAGATGTGCATACCCACGGCTGTATAGGCATGGACACAATGGACGCCGATTTTGAGCCTATGTGTCGGTTTTACGCGAAGCACGGTACGACCTCCTTTTTGCCTACTACTATGACAATGGGGTATGATGACCTTTTAAAAGTCACAAACGCAAGAACGGACTTTGAGGGAGCCGAAATTTTAGGCTTTCACCTTGAGGGACCGTATATCTCCGAAAAGCACAAGGGCGCCCAAAATGAAAAATATATAAGGGACCCCGATATAGAAGGCTTTTCACGGTTCAAAAATGTAAAAATGATAACAATAGCGCCCGAAAGACAGGGCAGTATGGAATTTATTAAAGCGGTAACGCCCGAATGTATAGTATCGATAGGACATACCGACTGCGATTACACTACTGCCGAAGAAGCCATAAAAAACGGCGCTTCCTGCCTTACGCATATGTATAACGCAATGCCGCCGTTTCACCACCGCAACCCCGGATCTATAGGTGCCGCCTTTGTAAACCGTATTTACACGCAGATAATCTGCGACGGTTTTCATATTTCGAGACCCTGCGTGCTTGCGGCATATAAGATGTTCGGAGCTGACCGTATGGTACTTATAAGCGACAGCATAAGAAGCGCGGGGCTGCCCGACGGCGTATATGAGTCGGGCGGACTTAAGGTGTTTTTAAAGGACGGCGCCGCACGGCTTGCCGACGGAACGATAGCCGGAAGCAGCGCTACACTGCTTGACTGTGTTAAAACCGCGGTAAAATTTGGAATACCGTTTTACGACGCCGTAAGAATGGCAAGCGAAACGCCTGCCGAAATGCTCGGTGTAAAAAAAGGTTGCATAAAACCGGGATTTGATGCGGATCTGCTTATTGTGGATGAAAACATAGATATTAAGACGGTTATAATAAACGGCGAAGTGTTTGACGATTAGAATTTAAAACAAAAATCCTGTCTCTGCTTTATAGCAAAGACAGGATTTTTTTACTTGTTAAGTATCTTGCCAAACGGTTTTTCAAGCACAGTAAACAGCGCTACGCCGCCTATTATCGCAATTCCGGCATTTATAAGAGTTGATGCCTGACCGAGAACCGCCGTAACCACAGCCACTTTAAAGGCCGAGCCTTCGAGCATATAGGTGACAAGCTTCCATGCCGTCTCGCCGATTAGGTTTACAAGCATACCGCAGGATGCGCCGACGACCGCCGCCGCCGTTTTTTGCGAGAATTTGTTTTTAAGGAGTGAAAATACAATGCAGAGTACACCGATTACCGCAAAAATGGGGGAGAGCCATGCGCCCTTGCCAACAAAGCCGTGGTTTTGGGTGAGCGTATATGTAAGTATTCCGGCGCTCAGCATAAGCGATATGATACCCGATACCAAGAGTGAAACGGACGGATATTTTTTGCGGTTTTTAATAAAGTTGTAAACAAGACCCGTTGCAAGTCCGATAAGCAGTTTTAAAATAAATGTTTTCGGCGAGGAATCGGCGTGACCGTTGAATATATCGTAAAATCCCATTCCGATAGATCCCGCAAGACCGCCCTGCCAGCCGCCGACCAACAGCGCCGCAAGCACAACTATAAGATTGCCGAAGTGTATGTACATATTTGCAAAAGGAATAAAAAGCACGGTGAGCGCTATGTAGCAAAGTGCGGCAAAAAGCGCTATAAAGGTAATATCAAGTATTTTTTGATGATTGGTTTTTTTCATAACGAGGTCCCCTTTGGAAAAAAGTATTGCATATCTATTTGGTAAGTGTTATTATTATAGCAACAAAGTGTACATTAATAAATAGCCAAAATTAATTATTTTTAAAAGGACAGTTAAATATGTTGTTGGATTTTATAGACCTTAAAAAGGAAAACGGCGCTGTTTATATGGAGCTGTACAACCAAATAAACAGCGCAATAGAAAACGGCGTTATTAAAAAGGGTGAAAGGCTGCCGTCAATAAGAGAAGCGGCAAGCCAGCTTTGCGTTAGCAGAACTACCGTTGAAAACGCTTATTTAAGGCTTTGCATCGAGGGAACTGCCGAAAGCCTGCCGCAGAGGGGCTATTACATAAGGCAGGGGGAAAAACGCTTTACGGCAAAGCCCGAAAAAATGCCGGACGGACAGCGGTGCAGATACGATTTTTCGGGTAGGAGCATTGATATAACCGCGGCGGATACGGAGTTTTGGAAAAAGACCGTCAGGGAGATATTAAGAGATACAGAGGAGCTTACATCATACGGCGACCCGAGGGGCGAGGCAGGGCTAAGAAACGCACTGTCGCTTTACGCGTATAAGGCACGAGGCGTCAGAGCTTCAGCCGAAAATATAATTGTAGGCGCGGGAATAGGTCCGCTCCTTAATATTTTGTGCGGTCTTATCGGCAGAAAGTATGTAATCGGTATGGAAAACGGAGAGTTTGAGCAGGCAAGCCGTATTTTTTCGGACTACGGAATTAATACACGGGTAATAATGGGAGATTTAAACGGCGCCTCTGTTTCGGAGATTGAAAGGAATAATATCGGAATACTTTTTTTACAGCCGTCCGCGCTTTCGAAAATAAGCGTTACGGGACTTTCTTCAAGACGGAACGAGTTTGCGGATTGGGCAAACGAATCGCCCGACAGACTTTTTATAGAGGACGACTATAACGGAGAGCTTCGTTACACGGCACGGAGCGTTACCGCATTTCAGGGGAAATGCCCCGAGCGGACGGTCTATATAGGCAGTTTTTCGAAGCTGCTTTTGCCGAGCGTAAGAATTGCGTATATGGTTTTACCTGACAGTCTCTCCGTTAAGCTTAACAAAAGGCTCAGCATATACAACCAAACCTGCGGAAAGGTTGAACAGCTGGCGCTCAGGCGTTATATCGAAACGGGGGCGCTTGAAAAGCATTTGAGAAGGCTCAGAAAGCTGTATAATGAAAAAAGCCGTATTTGCGGCCGTATTATTTCGGAATTGATACCGAGTGCCAAGCAAACGCTTTTTGAATCCTCATTGACCGTTTTGTTGGAGCCTGAAAATACGGAAATTACGGAAAAGATTTATTCCAACGCCCGTAAATATGGAATTTCTTTAGGGAAAACGGCTTCACGGAATGAGGTTCGGCTTTGCTTTGCCGGAATAAGCAGGGACGATATTTACACGGCAATAAGGCTGTTAAGCGAGGATTTGCCACAATAATACGGTCTGTAAAAAACGACGCTTCGGCGTCGTTTTTTTGTCGGTGAATGTCGCAATAAAAATGTTGTATTATTTTCACAGGCAAACAGATATGTGCGGAGGTGAAAAAATGGATGACTGTTTTACGGAAAGGCTTGCAAGGCTCGAGGCTGAAGATAAAAACATCTTTCATCAGCTTGACGAAATAAAAGCCGAGGTAAGAGATATAAGAAAGCTTACTGCGGCAGTTGAAAAAATAGCCGATCAAATGAAAAACACCTCGCAAAAGGTAGACTCGATAGACAGGCGGCTTGATACGGTCGAAAGAGCACCGGCTGAAGAGTTTAATCATTATAAAAGATTAATCGTAAACTGTATTATAACGGGTGTTTTGGGAGCGGTTACAGGCGCCGTGCTCACATTAATTATAAAATAAGAAACAACCTTTAAGAACGGAGAATAAAAATGAAACAAATTTTAAAAAAAGGAATAGATGTATCGTACTATCAGGGCGATATTGACTGGGAGAAAGCAAAATCGGCAGGAGTGGAATTTGCGATAATCCGCTGCGGCTACGGAATGGATGTTAAAAATCAGGATGATGAAAAATTTGAAAGAAATGTAACAGAGTGCGAAAGGCTCAGTATACCGTACGGAGTTTATTTGTACAGCTATGCCGATTCGGTGGAAAAAGCCGAGTCGGAGGCTGCCCACACACTTCGTATGCTAAACGGCAGAAAACCGCTTTACCCCGTTTATTATGACCTTGAAAACGCACAGACTACCGGCAAATGCAGTAAAGAACAGATACTTGAAATTGCCAAGACCTTTGTCGGTATTATGGAGGCAAACGGTCTGTGGGCAGGAATATATGCAAATCTTCACTGGAACAACACCCTGCTTACCGACGGGTGGTATGATTCCAAGGCACGCTGGATCGCCCAATGGGCGGATAACTGCACCTACGGCGGAGAGTACGGCATATGGCAGTATACCTCCTCGGGCAGAATCGACGGTATAAACGGCAATGTTGACCTTGATTATGCTTATGTTGACTATCCTGTATTGATTTCGGGAACCGCTAATGAACCGGCAAAGCAAACCAAAACCACGGCAGAGCTTGCAAACGAGGTTATATCAGGCGCCTGGGGCAACGGTGAGGAACGCAGGCAAAGGCTTACCGCCGAGGGGTATAATTACGACGAGGTACAGGCAGAAGTCAACCGACTGATGGCTAAACCCGCTAAAAAAAGCAGCGAGGAGATTGCAAAGGAAGTTATAAGGGGCAGTTGGGGCAACGGAAAGGAACGCAAGGACAGACTTGTTGCCGCCGGATATAATTATTCTGAAATACAGGGTATAGTGAATAAACTGTTAAAATAGGGGGAGAGGATAATATGAAAAACAAAATGATTAAATGGGCAAAGGCCGCCGCCGTAAGAGCGCTTAAAACGATTGCGCAGACTGCCGTAGCCACAATAGGGACTTCGGCTATGATGGCTTCCGTAAACTGGAAGGTAGTAATTTCCGCATCGTTGCTTGCCGGAATACTTTCGGTATTGACATCGCTTGCGGGATTACCCGAAATAAACGAATAAAAGCGCCGCCGCACCGACGGGCATGAGGACGATATAACCGTTATGACTGCCATAATCAAAAAGGCGGTATAAAAATACGCTGTTTTAGGGGTATTCCTTAAAACAGCGTGTTTATTATTGTACACCGTTTCTTAATATCTTGGCGGTACAGAAAACAACCATAGAAACATAATCTTCTTTTCCTTAGCTTTCGCTATTCTGTTTTGAATTTCCGTTTCTGTCATAGGTATAGCCTTGCTGATTTCTTCGATTAAATCAAAGTTATCAATCATAAAGGTGACTGCCTTTATTGCCTTGCTCGGCAATTTTGGGATTTGTTCTGCAAGATAAAGTATTTTATCCTCTTTTGTTTTTTCCATAAAATTTCCTCCGTCAAACTGTGTTTGGAATTTAGAGCAACACTTTGTTTTTGATTTCCTTAGTGCTATGGCTAATTAATTATTTTTTTTAATACTCTAAAACCATAAAATGATAAATTTCTTATCTTTAACACAATTATAGCGACAAAATATGTTAAAGTCGAGTAAAAATCCTATCTTTAACATAAAAAAGGTACAGTTATGAAAATTTATAATTTTAATGGCAAAAATAACATTTGCGGAGAAAGAGTACACGAAGCGCGTTGTAAATTAAGGCTTACACAAAGTGATTTAGCCGCAAAGCTTCAAATAAGAGGTGTTTCCATAGAGCGTGACGGCATATCAAGAATTGAAATCGGAACTCGCTTTGTAGCAGACTATGAATTAAGAGAACTAGCAAAAATTTTAAATGTCACTCTTGAATGGTTGCTTGGCGTTAATTAAATAACAAAAGCCTTGCCGTATGGCAAGGCTTGATTTTTAATGTATTGAGAAAATATTTTATATACACTCTTACAAAAGATTTGTGCAAGGGGTTTCAAAAGGGGTTTTACCCCTTTGCCATTGGGCAAGCAGGAAATAGGGATTGTAACTTACGGCTGTGCTATTCCCTGCTTGCCGTAGGGGGTCTTAGGGGACCCACCCTCGGTCTCCTAATGTTCTTTGCATCCTTTCTTTCAATAAAGAAAGGATGTGCCTGCACGGCATGAGTGCAGCAGACCAAAGCAAAGTAAAAAGCCATAAACCGGCGTTAGCCGAGCAATAGCTTTTTATATGCAAAAACAAACTCAGCTAATCAAAAAACTACAAACCTGCTTTAGCAGAGAAGTAAACGAATTACCTAACAAGTGCAACAGAATTTGCTTTGCTATACGCACCTCTACACCAAATTGGTGTACCCCATTAAATATTCGTCAATTTCTTTGGCGGCGGCTCTGCCCTCGGCTATCGCCCATACCACAAGCGACTGCCCCCTGTGGCTGTCCCCTGCCGTGAAAAGCTTATCAACGCTTGTTTTGTAAGAACCGTCCTGTGTTTTAATATTGCTTCTTTCGTTAGTTTCCGCACCGAACGCCTCGGAAATATAAGGCTTGGGTCCCAAAAATCCTGCGGCTATAAGCAAAAGTCCGCAATCAAGGGTTTTCTCACTGCCCTTTATTTCGGTCATAACGGTTCTGCCGCTCTTTTTATCCTTTTCGGGTTTAAGCTCTACGGTCACAACAGCTTTTATGTTGCCGTTTTCATCCGAAACAAAGGATTTGACGGTGGTGCAATAGACTCTCGGATCTTTGCCGAAGACGGCTATCGCCTCCTCCTGACCGTAATCGGTCTTGCATACCCTCGGGTACTGCGGCCACGGGTTGGCGGCAGTTCTGCTGTCCGGCAATTTCGGCATCATTTCAAGCTGAGTTACCGATTTACAGCCGTGGCGTATGCAGGTGCCTACGCAGTCGTTACCCGTATCGCCGCCACCGACTATTATTACATCCTTATCCTTGGCGGAAATAAATCCGTCCTTTAATCCGTTGTCAAGCAGCGCCTTTGTGGTGGATTTCAGAAAATCAACGGCAAAGTAAACGCCCTTTACATCACGGTTTTCAACCTTTAAATCACGGGGGTTGCCTGCACCGCAGCAGATTACGACTGCGTCATATGTTTTTAAAAGCTCGTCGGCACTTATGTCCTTTCCGACATTAACGCCTGTCAGAAATTCTATTCCCTCCGCTTTCATAAGGCTTACACGCCTGTCGACAACCGATTTTTCAAGTTTCATATTGGGTATACCGTACATCAAAAGTCCGCCTATGCGGTTGTCCTTTTCGTATACGGTAACGCTGTGACCCCTGCCGTTAAGGCGTTGGGCGCAGGCAAGACCCGACGGTCCCGAGCCTATCACCGCAACCCTCTTGCCTGTGCGTACCTCGGGCGGATGAGGCTTTACAAGACCGTTTTTATAGCCGTTTTCTATTATAGCAAGCTCGTTTTCCTTAACGGTAACAGCATCTCCGTAAAGTCCGCAGGAGCAAGCCGCCTCGCAGAGCGCGGGACATACTCTTCCGGTAAATTCCGGAAAGCTTGCGGTCTTTGTCAGGCGTGCCAGCGCATATTCCCAATTTCCGTTGAATATTTCGTCGTTCCACTCCGGAATAAGGTTATGCAGCGGACAGCCCGACACCATTCCGCCGAGCTTCATTGCGGATTGGCAAAACGGAATTCCGCAGTTCATACATCTTGCGCCCTGCTGTTCTCTTGCCGCCTTTTGCATAGGGGAATGAAACTCGTTGAAATTTTTAATTCTTTCGGCAGGCTCTGTCGATTTATTAAGCTTTCTTTCAAATTCTAAAAATCCGGTAGGTTTTCCCATTTCTATTCCCCTCCTTATTTCTGCACCGAATAAAAGGCTTCAAGCTCTGCTTCCTCTCGGGAGAGACCCTTTTCCTCAAAACGGCTGATTTCCGCTAACATACGGCTGTAATCGTTCGGCACTATCTTTTTGAAATACGGAATATAATTACTGAAGTCGTTAAGTATCCGTCTTGCCTTAGGCGAACCGGTAGCGGCAAAATGCTTTTCTATCATAGAGCGCAGCTCTTCAATATCGTGCTTTTCCTCAACGCCGCTCATGGTAACAAGCTCTTTGTTAAGGCGCAGATAAAAATCAAAGTTTTCATCAAGCACATAAGCTATACCGCCGCTCATACCTGCCGCAAAGTTTTTGCCGGTAGGTCCTAAAACTACCGCTCTGCCGCCCGTCATATACTCACAGCCGTGGTCGCCTGTTCCCTCGCATACGGCGCATGCGCCGGAATTTCTTACGCAGAAGCGTTCGCCTGCTATACCGTTTATGTAAGCCTCGCCCGAGGTTGCGCCGTAAAGCGCTACATTGCCTATTATAATATTTTCCTCTGCCTTAAATTTTGAGTCGGCGGGCGGAGCTACTATAAGCTTGCCGCCCGAAAGTCCCTTGCCGAAATAATCGTTGCTGTCGCCCTCAAGACGGATAGTAAGACCTTTCGGTATAAACGCGCCGAAGGATTGACCGCCGCCGCCGTGACAGTTGATAACATAGGTATCGTCCGACAATGTATTCTTATATTTCTTGGTTATTTCCGAACCGAATATCGTACCGAGAGTACGGTTTGTGCTTGAAACATTTATATCTATTGCCTTCGGTTTACCCGATTTTAACGCCGATTTGAACGAAGGAATAATTACCGCCTCGTCAACCGTTTTTTCAAGCTCGAAATTAAACACATTATCGGGTCTGAAGTGCTTTTCGCTTTGCGGAGCGCTCTTATCGCTGTAAAGAATTTGCGAAAGGTCTGCCATTGCCGCGCGCTTTGTTACGGTTTTCTCGCGCACCTTAATCAAATCGGTACGACCCACCAGTTCCTCAACCGTTTTAACTCCGAGCGACGCCATTATTTCACGCAGTTCCTCGGCAATATAGGTCATAAAATTCATTACATATTCGGGTTTTCCGCAAAAACGCTTTCTAAGCTCGGGATTTTGCGTGGCTATACCGCAGGGGCAGGTGTCAAGATTGCACACCCGCATCATAATACAGCCCATAGTTATAAGCGGAGCCGTTGCAAATCCGAACTCCTCCGCACCGAGAATAGCCGCAATGGCAACATCTCTGCCGCTCATAAGCTTGCCGTCGGTCTCAAGTATTACCCTTGAACGCAGTCCGTTGCTTATAAGGGTCTGATGCGCCTCCGCAAGACCAAGCTCCCACGGAAGTCCCGCATTGTGAATGGAGCTTTGCGGAGCCGCTCCCGTGCCGCCGTCATATCCTGAGATAAGCACGACCTGAGCGCCCGCCTTAGCAACGCCTGCCGCAATGGTGCCGACTCCTGCCTCGGAAACAAGCTTTACGGAAATTCTGGCGTCCTTATTGGCGTTTTTAAGGTCGAAAATAAGCTGGGCTAAATCCTCGATAGAATAAATATCGTGATGCGGCGGCGGAGAGATAAGCGATACTCCGGGCGTTGAATAACGTGTCTTTGCTATCCACGGATAAACCTTTTTACCGGGCAGATGTCCGCCCTCGCCGGGCTTTGCGCCCTGCGCCATTTTAATCTGAATTTCCTTAGCGGAAACCAAGTATTCGCTTGTAACTCCGAACCTGCCCGAAGCTACCTGCTTTATGGCACTTCCCCGTTCGGTGCCGAGTCTTTCCGGTCTTTCGCCGCCCTCGCCCGAATTTGACTTTCCGCCGAGCCTGTTCATAGCTATCGCCATACATTCGTGAGCCTCCTGCGAAATAGAGCCGTATGACATAGCGCCCGTTTTAAAGCGTTTTACAATCTCGCTTACGGGTTCTACCTCCTCAAGCGGAACAGGGGTTACACCCTCCGTATTAAATTCAAGCAATCCTCTCAGCGTATGCGGTCTGCGCTCGTTATCCACCATATCGGTGTATTCCTTAAAGCGCTTATACGAGCCCTGCTGTGTAGCCTCACGCAGAGCGATAACGGTCTCGGGGCTGTACATATGGTCTTCTTTATCATTGCCCGAGCGTAGCTTATGCTCGCCGACGCTGTCAAGCGTGGTGTCTACGCCGAGTCCCAACGGATCGAACGCATGGCTGTGGCGGTACTCTACGCCCTCGTTGATCTCCTCAAGACCTATTCCGCCGACGCGGCTTACGGTATTGGTGAAGTATTTGTCTATAACCTCTTTTTTAATGCCGACGGCCTCGAATATCTGCGACGACTGATACGACTGTATGGTTGAAATACCCATTTTTGAGGCTATTTTTACTATGCCGTGAAGGATGGCGTTGTTATAATCCCTTATTGCGGTGTGATAATCCTTGTCAAGCAACTTTCTGTCTATAAGTTCGGTAATACATTCCTCCGCAAGATACGGGTTTACCGCTCTTGCGCCGTAGCCTAAAAGGGTGGCAAAGTGGTGTACATCTCTCGGCTCTGCGCTTTCAAGTATTACTGACAGCGCGGTACGCTTTTTGGTGCGTATCAAATGCTGTTCAATAGCCGATACCGCCAAAAGCGACGGAATGGCTACATGGTTTTCATCTACGCCCCTGTCGGACAAAATAAGTATATTCGCGCCTTTTTTGTAAGCGCGATCACACTCAACAAAAAGGTGGTCAAGCGCCCGTTCAAGCGGAGTATTAGTATAGTAAAGCAGGGATACGGTTTCAACCTTGAAGCCGGGGCGGTCTATCGCCTTTATTTTCACAAGCTCCGCCGAGGTGATTATCGGGTTCGGCAACTCAAGCACGCCGCAGTTTGACGCACTTTCGCTCAGCAGGTTTCCGTCCGAGCCTACATAAACGCTCGTATCGGTAACTACCTCCTCACGGATTGCGTCTATCGGCGGATTTGTAACCTGCGCAAAAAGCTGTTTAAAGTAATTGAACAAAAGCTGATGCTTTTCCGAAAGCATCGCAAGCGGTATATCCGTACCCATAGCGGCGGTGGCCTCCGCTCCGTTCTTTGCCATCGGAATTATTGCGTTGCGTATATCCTCGTATGTATATCCGAACGCCTTATAAAGTAGGTCTCTGGTTTTCGGATCGTATCGCTCAATACGGCAGTTCGGCATTTTAAGGTCACAAAGGCGTACAAGGTTCTGGTCAAGCCATTCGCCGTAGGGCTTTCTTGTAGCGTAGTACCTCTTGCACTCTTCATCCGAAATAATGCGTTTCTTTGCCGTATCAACAAGGAGCATTTTACCCGGTTCAAGGCGGCTTTTTTCAACAATATGCTCGGCGGGTATATCAAGCACGCCTACTTCGGACGATAAAATAAGCGTGTTATCGTCGGTTATATAATACCTTGAGGGGCGCAGTCCGTTACGGTCAAGCACGGCGCCTACCGTATCGCCGTCCGAAAACAGTATTGCGGCGGGACCGTCCCACGGTTCCATCATTGTGGAATAATAATGGTAAAAATCCCTTTTTGCTCTTGTTATGGTCTTGCTGTTTCTCCACGGTTCGGGGATAGTAACCATAACCGCAAGCGGCAGGTCCATACCGTTCATCACAAGAAATTCAAGCGTGTTGTCAAGCATTGCGGAGTCAGAGCCCGCGGCGTTTACAACGGGCAGAATCTTGTCCATATCGTCGTCCATAAATTCGCTTTCCATTGTTTCCTCGCGGGCAAGCATTCTGTCGACATTTCCTCTTATTGTGTTTATCTCGCCGTTGTGAAGTATAAAGCGGTTCGGATGCGCGCGCTCCCAGCTCGGAGTTGTATTGGTGGAAAAGCGCGAGTGAACAAGCGCTATTGCGCTTTCGAACCTTTCATCCAGCAAATCAAGATAAAAGCGGCGGAGCTGACCCACAAGGAACATACCCTTATAAACAATGGTTCTTGACGAAAGCGACGCTACATAGGTGTTATCATTGCTCTGCTCGAATACCCTGCGGATAACATACAGTTTGCGGTCGAAATCAAGACCCTTTTTAATATCCGCAGGCTTTTTAAGAAAGCACTGCATAATGTGCGGCATACAGCAAAGCGCCTTTTCACCCAAAATTTCGCTTCTGATGGGAACTTCACGCCAACCTAAGAACTCCACGCCCTCTTTGTCGGCTATTACCTCAAGCATTTTTTTAGCCTGATTTCGTTTTAATGTATCCTGCGGAAAAAAGAACATTCCCACACCGTACTCACGCTCGCCCGGCAGCTCTATGCCTATTTCTTCGGCGGCGCTTTTAAAGAATTTGTGAGAGATCTGAACAAGTATTCCGACGCCGTCGCCGGTCTCACCCGAGGCGTCCTTACCTGCCCTGTGTTCAAGCTTTTCAACTATTGAAAGCGCATTGTCAACAACTGTGTGGCTTTTTGTTCCGTCAACCTTAACAACGGCGCCTATACCGCAGGCGTCATGCTCAAATTGCTGTCGGTAAAGTCCCTTTTCCGTCATATTAATTCCCCCGTTTATTGAAAATAAAAAGCGCCCACCCACAGAGTATATCTCCGTAGGTGAGCGCCATTGCTCTTTAAACTCTATACAGTATAGCACATAATAATTCTTTTGTCAAATACTTTTAATCGTCGCAGCATTCGTCCTTTTTAGGCGGTGCTACGGGCTTCGGTGCCTCATTCGTCACATTGCCTATACCGGTAGTCTCGCTGAAAACGGTGTTTTTTGTTACCATATTAACAGCGTCGGTCGGAATAATAAGCTTAGCCGCCGTGCCGTTTGAAATTTCGGCAAGGGTTTCAAGCCTTTTAATTTCAAGCACCGCCGCGTCAGCTGCCGCTTCTTTTATCGCGCGGATACCGTCCGCTTCAGCCTTTTTATTAAGGAATACAGCTCTTGCCTCACCCTCGGCTCTTGCAATGCGCGCGTCACGCTCGCCCTCGGCTGCCAGTATCATAGCCTGCTTGTCGCCCTCGGCTCTGGTAATTGCCGCCGCCTTATGACCCTCCGCCTGCAAAAGCGTTTCTCTGCGTTCACGCTCCGCTTTCATCTGCTTTTCCATTGCATTCTGAATTTCGTCGGGCGGAATAATGTTCTTAAGCTCAACTCGGTTTACCTTCATACCCCATTTATCGGTCGCCTCGTCGAGTATGGCTGTCATTTTTGCGTTAATGGTATCTCTCGAGGTAAGCGTACCGTCAAGCTCAAGCTCGCCTACAAGGTTACGCAGGGTAGTAGCGGTAAGATTTTGCAAAGCGTTTATCGGACTTACAACGCCGTAGGTATAAAGTTTTGCGTCGTAAATTCTGAAATAAACCACCGTGTCTATCTGCATTGTAACATTATCTTTTGTTATAACAGGCTGAGGCGGTGAATCAAGCACCTGCTCTTTAAGGGTTATTTTTTTGGCAATACGCTCTAAGACAGGAATTTTAACATGTAATCCCGCTCCCCAAGTTACCTTGTATCTACCCAAAAACTCAATAACATATTCCGTTGCCTGAGGAACTATCCTTACATTTGCGAAAAAGAGAATTACCAGCAGTGCAATCAACACGATAATAACATACTCCACAAAAATACCTCCGGATATATTTTTATTTTACAAGTGCCGCCATAAGCTTTTTGGATTTCGGTATTGTCTTTAAAAAGCTCTCGAACGCCAAAAGGAAATGATTGTTGTCAGCCAGCATATCCTTAACGCCTTTTTCGGTGTTTTCATCATTATACGCCGCGGCGCAAAGGACAGCGACAACGGTATTTACGGTGTCCTTATCGCCCTTAACATACATATCGCCCAAAATATCATAAAGCTTTTTGATCTGCTTTTTATTACCTGATCTTAAAACATTTTTGATGTGCGGAACCAAATGCTCGCCGAAGAAATTAAGATACAAAAAGTTGCCGCACTGTGCGATATGATCCTTATATTCGTCCTTAAGCGACGGGAAAAAGTCAAGCATTTTCTTTGCAAAGCCCGTAACTGTAATACTTCCGATTTTTGAAACGGTGGGAAGCTCTACTTCCTCGCCCGAGGCTGTGCGTTTAAGTTTTATACCCATATTTTTTCTGAGCGAAGCGGTAAAATCCATACCGACGGACGCCGCGTCCTTTGCGGTTTGCGAATCATCGAAAAGCCAAGCGCTTATTTCCTTAAACTCTCCGATTTCTCCGTCCGCAATCTCAGCCACATTAAGAGTATACATCTGGCGGCTCTCGTTATATTCCACCTTGACAGCTCTCGTATCGTTTTTATAACTGCCGTCCGCCGACAGCTTAAAGCTCTGCTCATCCAAAAACGGCTGCATTTCCTCAATTACTTTATCAAAATATCTGTTATCCACTTATAACTCACCTGCAAAATTAATATATAAGCTTATTATACATTATAAAACTCGGTTTGTCACCAAAAATTTATTGCAGAGCCAAATTTTATAGGTTATAATAAGTAAAAAATAAAGTTTTCGGAGCGAAATATGAATTTATCTGACATAAATACCGTAAAATCCTTGATTGCGAAAACGGGGTTTGAGTTTAAAAAATCTCTCGGTCAAAATTTTCTTATAAATCCGGATGTCTGCCCTGCTATGGCAAAGGCCGCCTGCGACAAAGAGACAGGCGTTATAGAAGTAGGTCCCGGCATAGGCGTGCTTACAAAAGAACTGTCGAAAAATTCGGCAAAGGTTGTTGCGATAGAGCTTGACGAACGCCTGAAAAGAATTTTGCCCGAAACGCTCGGCGATTGCGAAAACACCGAGGTAATCTACGGCGACGCAATGAAAATAGACCTTAAAAGTCTTATAAAAGAAAAATTCGGCAACTGCAAAAGGGTTGCGGTGTGTGCCAACCTGCCGTATTATATTACATCACCCGTAATTATGCATTTGCTTGAAAGCCGCCTTCCGATAGACGCGGTAACCGTAATGGTGCAAAAGGAAGCCGCTGAGCGGCTATGCGCCGAGGTCGGCACAAGAGAAGCCGGCGCTGTAAGCGTTGCTGTAAGCTATTACGCAGAACCCGAAATACTTTTCGGTGTAGACAGAAAAAGCTTTATGCCGCCCCCGAATGTCGACTCCGCCGTAATACGGTTAAAAATACGCAAAGAGCCGCCCGTAGCCTTAAAAAGCGAAAAAGAGTTTTTCAAGCTTGTTAAGTGCTGCTTTTCACAGCGCCGAAAAACGCTTGTGAACGCCGTCTCCAACACTGCCGGTACGGACAGGGATGAATTACGCGCGGCACTCAGAAAACTCAATCTTCCCGAAACCGTAAGGGGCGAAAAGCTTACGCTCGAACAATTAGCCGAGCTTTCAAATATGCTTTAAAAAATAAGACCGTCATCAAATGATGACGGTCTTATTTTTTATGATGCTTTTCTTTTTATTTCCGCTTCGCCGTTTTCAACGGTTTTTGCGGTTATTGTAATTCCCGTAACCGTTTCGTCCGACGGAGCCTCAAACATAAATTTCTGCAAAACTCCCTCTATAATAGAGCGAAGTCCTCTCGCGCCCGTTTTGCGTTCTATGGTAAGGTCTGCAATCTTGGAAAGCGCGTCCGGCGTAAATTCAAGGTCGATATTATCCATTTTGAAAAGCGCCTTGTATTGTTTGATTATCGAATTTTTAGGTTCGGTCATAATCTTAACAAGCGTTTCCTTATCCATACCGCGAAGCGCGGTTATAACAGGAAGTCTGCCGACAAGCTCGGGTATCATTCCGAATTTTACAAGGTCCTGATGCGTCGCCTGCGTAGAAACAGCCTCTGCCTCAAGAGATTTCGGCGATTTGACATCTGCCCCGAAGCCCAGACTGCTGCCGCCTATACGCCTTTCGATAACCTTTTCAATTCCGTCGAAAGCGCCGGCACATATAAACAGTATGTTTGTGGTGTCAATCTGAATGAACTCCTGCTGCGGATGCTTTCTTCCGCCCTGCGGGGGAACATTCGAAACCGTACCCTCAAGAATTTTAAGCAAAGCCTGCTGAACGCCCTCGCCGCTTACATCACGGGTTATAGAGGCGTTTTCCGACTTGCGGGCTATTTTATCTATTTCGTCAACATAGATTATGCCGCGTTCCGCCTTTTCAATATCGTAATCCGCCGCCTGAATAAGTCTTAAAAGTATGTTTTCCACATCTTCACCGACATATCCCGCCTCTGTAAGTGTGGTGGCGTCGGTTATCGCAATCGGCACCTCAAGTATTTTCGCAAGCGTCTGCGCAAGGAGCGTTTTTCCGACTCCCGTCGGTCCTAACATAAGCACATTGCTCTTATTCAGCTCGACATCGGGGTCATCGTTCTTATAAATTCTTTTATAGTGGTTATATACCGCTACTGAAAGAGTTTTTTTGGCTTCGTCCTGACCTATAACATATTGGTCAAGCTTTGCCTTTATCTCCTGCGGCTTAGGAAGAACAAAGTCCTTATCCTTTTTGGCAGGCTTGCTCTTTTTGCCGGCTTCATCATCAAAAAGCAAGGCGTTGCAGAATTCGATACACTGGTCGCAGATATACACGCCCGGACCCTCAACGAGTCTTGTCACCTCGTCCTGCGTTTTACCGCAGAATGAACAGCGTATCTCATCTTTTTTGTCATTCGGCATTTGAATACCTCTATCTCTTAGAAATTACTTTGTCGATAAGACCGTACTCCGCGGCTTCGGCGGCAGTCATAAAGTTATCCCTTTCGGTGTCGATCTGAATCTGCTCAAGCGGCTTTCCGGTCTCTTCGGCAAGTATCTTATTTATATTGCTTCTTATCTGCTCGATGTGATGAGCGTGAATAAGAATATCCGTAGCCTGACCCTGTGCCTGACCGAGCGGCTGATGAATCATAATCTCGCTGTTGGGAAGAGCAAGTCTCTTGCCCTTTGTTCCGGCAGCCAAAAGGAAAGCACCCATACTTGCCGCCATACCCATACAAATAGTGCTTACATCACACTTTATATACTGCATGGTATCGTAAATTGCCATACCGGCGGTTACCGCACCGCCGGGGCTGTTGATGTAAAAATTAATGTCCTTTTCGGGGTCCTGACCCTCAAGATAAAGCATCTGAGCGATAATCACGCTGGCAGAGGCGTTGTTTACCTCGTCGTTAAGCATAATTATACGGTCGTTTAAAAGTCTTGAAAAGATGTCATAGGAGCGTTCGCCCCTGCTTGTTTGTTCGATTACATAAGGTACCAGACTCATATCCAATATAATTACCTCCGTTAGTCTTAATATTGACCCGAAATGCGGTTTATAATCAATTATTTTTCGTCCTTATCGGCAGCTTTCTTTGTTGTTTTCTTTGCCGCCGGCTTCTTAGCGGGAGCTTTTTCCTCCGCCTTGGGCTCAACCTCTGTAATTACGGCATTTTCCTTTATAAGGTCGATTGCCTTGCCTACCGCAAGATCCTTTGCGACCTCTTCAGCCGGAATAGCGTTCTTAACCTTATCGGCCTCTACGCCGTAATCCTTGGCAAGCTTCTCGTACTCGGCTTCGATTTCCTTATCATCGGGCTTAATATTCTCAAGCTCAACAATTTTTTCAAGCGCAAGTCTGTACTTGACCTGAGCCTCCGCCTGGGGACGGAACGATTTTTTGAACTCGTCAATATTCGAATTTGTATATTTAAGGTATGTTTCAAGATTAAGACCCTGAGACTGAAGTCTGTAAGCAAAATCCTCAACGCACTGGTTAAGACGGTTTTCAAACATAGCCTCCGGGATGTCGCCCTTTATGCTGTCAACTATCTGCTGAACAAGCGCGTTTTCGGTAGCTTCCTCAGCCGCTTTCTTCTTGCGCTCGGTAGCCTTTTTCTTAAGATCTGCCTTTAATTCCTTAAGCGTATCGAATTCGCTTACATCCTTTGCGAACTCATCGTCGACCGCGGGAAGTTCTTTAACCTTTATCTCATGAAGCTTTACCTTGAAAACGGCTTCCTTGCCGGCAAGCTCCTTAGCGCCGTACTCCTCGGGGAAGGTAACATTAACATCGAATTCATCGCCGATATTCTTGCCTACTATCTGATCCTCAAAGCCGGGGATAAACTGACCCGAACCCAGTACCAAAGAATGTCCCTCAGCCTTGCCGCCGTCAAATGCCTTGCCGTCCGTAAAGCCCTCAAAATCTATAACAACGGTATCGCCGTTCTTTGCAGCTCTGTCCTCGACGGATACCATACGGGCATTGCGTTCCGCCATTGCGTTAAGCTCGGCGTTTACCTCGGCGGCGTCAACCTTAACCGCGGTCTTTTCAGCCTTTAAGCCCTTATATTCGCCGATTTCGATTTCGGGATAGGTTGTAAGCGAAACCTTAAAATCAACGCCGTTCTCCTTTGAGATCGATACGAGGTCAAAGTCCATCTTATCGTTTATAACCTTAAGACCGGATTCCTTTATCGCGTCCTCAACAAGGTCGTTATAAAGAAGATTGAGGGCGTCCTCGAAGAATATCTCGGAGCCGTAATATGTCTCGATTATATGAAGCGGAGCCTTGCCCTTTCTGAAGCCCGGCACATTTATTTTTTTGCCGTTTTTCTTATAAGCCTCGCGAATTGCCTCACGGAATTTCTCGCCGTCAACCGTAATTTCCAGTTGATACCTGTTTGCGTCTATCTTTTTTGTTTCTTTCAAGCTCATTTTTATACCTCCGAAGTGAAACGAAACCATAATATCTCGTTTTACAATAGTTCAAATCATTATAGCACATTAAGATAATTTTTTCTACATTTTTTTAAATACTTCTGTAAATTCGTCAAATTCTATATATTAGACGACTAAAACAGGTGTAAAATCAATGCAATCACACGATATAAGCTTAAATTTTACGCCGTCATACTCGCTTACCGCATTATTAAAGCCCGCTCCGTGTATATGACCGTGATAAACCCTCTTTATTCCGTGGCTTTTAATAATATCGAATATTTCGTGACAGACCTCTCCGCCGTACACGGACGGATAATGCAAAAATACCTCTGTCGGAAGTCCCGTTTTCTCCGCCTGATTAAGCGACGCTTCAAGCCTGCCCGCCTCACGCAAAAGCACCTTTTTATCGGCGGTATCGTCATAAAACCAGCCTCTTGTTCCGGCAATCGCTCTGCCCTCGCAAACGGCACAGCTGTTGTAAATTATATCCACGGAATTAAAACCGTTTTTTAAAAAGAATTCGTGTAACTTTTTTGCCGTACTCCACCACAGATCGTGATTACCCTTTAAAAGCAGCTTTTTACCCGGCAGCTTTTCGAGAAATTCAAAATCCTTTACCGTTTCCTCAAGCTTTAAGCCCCAGGAGAAGTCGCCCGGCAAAACAACGGTGTCTTCTTCCTTTACAAGCCGTTTCCAATTCGCCGCTATCCGTTCGGTATGATTATCCCAGCCTTTAAAAATATTCATCGGTTTATCCGTACCGAATGATAAGTGTAGGTCTGAAATGGCATAAATGCTCAAATTAAAATCACCTGCGCTTACTAATAAAAATAATGTTTCTGCACATAATAATCGAGACCCATAATAGGGTCGGAAAGGACTTGACCTAATATGTCAGATTGCAAATGCGAAACAAAGCTGTGCGTAGCCTGCGATGTTAAGAACTGTGTTCATCATACCGCAGACGATATGTGCGCCGCGGGAAAAATTCAAGTCGGACACGGCGAAGCCAACACATGCAGAGATACCTGCTGTGACACCTTCGAAGCGAAGTAAGCTTGCCTGTCAAAATTAATATCCGGCTATTAAGCCGGATATTTTTTTATTTTATTCCGAGAGCGGAGTAAACCGCCGAAAGCATTTTATCCTTATCGCATATTTCTTTAAACCGTACCTCGGCTCTTTCAAGCGCCTGTATAGGCTCGGGCACCTCGGCGCCCGTAATATCGGAAAGCAATTTGACATTGCCGAACTCTGTTCCCGAGTCCCTGTCGCTCACCGCTTTAAGCACGCTGTCCGCAAACTTATATGGCGACGCGGTCGACGCGATAACCGTAGTTCTGCGGTCGTTTGTCTGTTCCTTATACTGACCGTAAACATTAACCGCAACGGCGGTGTGCGTGTCGCACAAATACCCGTACTCGCCGAATACCTTGCCTATTGTCTCAAGCGTTTGCCCGTCATTGCAGCAGCCGCCCCAGAAAAGCTCGGTCATTTTAGACTTTATACCGCCTGACACCTTAAATGTTCCGCTTTTTGAAAGCTCCTCCTGCATTTTTGCAACCTCTTCATCGTTACAGCCCGACAGCTCGAACAGCATTCTTTCAAGATTGCTTGAAATAAGTATATCCATAGACGGCGAAACGGTTGTATAAAATTTGCGGTTACGGTCGTAAACTCCCGTTCTTATAAAATCGGTAAGAACATTATTGGAATTTGAGGCGCAGATAAGCTTATTTATCGGCACTCCCATTTTCTTTGCGTAATAAGCCGCGAGAATGTTGCCGAAATTACCCGTCGGCACGACAACATTAAAGCCGTCCGCAAGATCTTCGCCGCGAGATATTAAATCACAGTAAGCCGAAACATAATACACTATCTGCGGAGCCAGTCTGCCCCAGTTTATTGAATTGGCGGACGAAAACTGCATTCCGTTTTTCGCAAGTTTTTCCTTTACCGCGGCGTCTGTAAATATCTTTTTAACGCCGGTCTGAGCGTCGTCAAAATTGCCCCTGATAGCGACTACATGGACATTTCCGCCCTTTTGCGAATCCATCTGAAGCTTCTGCATAGGGCTTACGCCGTCGCTCGGGTAAAAGACTATTATTTCGGTATCCGGCACATCACAGAAGCCCTCAAGCGCCGCCTTACCCGTATCACCCGAGGTTGCAACCAAAATAACGGTTTTTTTGCCTGCCGCCGTCTTTTTTGCCGATGTGGTGAGCAGATACGGCAAAAGCTGAAGAGCAAGATCTTTAAACGCGCAGGTAGGTCCGTGCCACAGCTCAAGGATATTCATATCCCCGACAACCGAAACAGGCGCCGGTATATCGTTATCAAAGCTGCCTGTGTACGCTCCCCTTACGCAGTAATCGATCTCTTCCTCGGTAAAGTCGTTTAAAAAGTATTTAAGCACATATTTTGCTCTGCCTATATAATCAAGACCGCAAAGCTTTTTAAAATCCTCATCCGTGAATTTCACAAAGCTGTCCGGCACAAAAAGTCCGCCCTCAGCCGAAATTCCCTTTGCGATAGCCTCGGCGGCGGTTACTTTAACGGATTTATTCCTTGTACTTATGTAATTCATTGATTTTTACTCCTTGCAAACCGTACTTCATTCATTTTATTATACACTTGCCGTTTTGTCAAAATAATTTTGAGCATTGAGGTAAAAAATTTTATCAAGCATAGCCTTACCGACACCCTTTTCGTTAAGCGCCTTATAAAGCGCGGGTACTCCGTCAAGCGACCTGACAGGCGCTTCGGTTTCCGCCCCGTCAAAATCAGAGCCTACCGCAATATTGTCTTCAAGACCAAGCTCAGCCATATGACATATGTTTTCGTAAAGCCTTTCCACGGTATCTCCGCCCAAAAATTTTGTGTAAAAGCAGAGCCCGATTATTCCGTTCCTCTGACCTATCAACTTTAACTGCTCGTCTGTCAGGTTGCGTTTCACATCACAGACCGCACGGCAGTTCGAATGTGAGGCTATCGGATACTCCGCCTGCTCTATCGCCGCAAAAAAACTCTTATCGTTAAGATGCGAAAGATCACAGCAAATTTTCAAGCTGTTAAGCTTTTTAATAACCTCTCTGCCGAATCGGGTAAGCCCCTTTTCGGTTTTAGAGCCGCCGGCTATACGGTTTTCACCGTTCCAGGTAAGCGTAAGGTATTTAACTCCGTCCTCCTTAAGAGTGTAAAGAAGATCGGAATTATGCCCTATCACAGCGCCGCCCTCCACGGCAAAATAGGGCGTAAGGTTGGGAGCTGTGCCGTCAAGCTTTTTCTTAAATCCGTCAAGCACGGTGCGGTAAAGCTCGTACGGCGACTCCGCGTCGTCCCTTATCCAAACGGCAAAAACCTGCGACCATTTTCCGAAAACCGCTCCCTTATCCGCCGATACGGCGAGGTCGTTTTTTGAAAACTCCTTATTTTTAAAGCAACATTCATATGCGGTATCGCAATGCAGATCAAAATAATTCATAGCAAAACACCGTTACCTTAAAAAGCATTTTTTATGTAATTAAGTCTGTAACCGTTTCTTCCGTCCGATTTTTTGAAAACCGTCACCTCAGCCACATCAAACCTCGGCTGAAGCACCGTTTCGTACTTACAGAGAAAATCCTCGGCTGCAAGCAAAATACGCTCCTGTTTACGGCGGTCGACCGATTCAGCAGGCGAGACTATACTGCCCTCGGCTCTGGTTTTTACCTCCGTAAAAATAATGTATTCCCGCGTCTCGGCTATTATGTCAATTTCTCCGAAACGGCACTGATAATTGCGTTTTATTACCGTACAGCCCTTTTTACTCATAAAATCCGCAACGAGCCGTTCGCCCGTTTCACCCGTTTTTCCGATATTCATAATATATTTTTAAGAAATGACATACGGTGTATTTCGCACGGACCGTATTTTTTGATAAGCTCCGTATGCTCCTTTGTGCCGTAGCCCTTATGCTTTTTAAAATCATACTCGGGATATTTCTTATCGTATTCAAGCATAAGCCTGTCTCTTGTAACCTTGGCTAGAACCGACGCCGCCGCTACCGACATAGATTTCCCGTCTCCCTTAACCACCGTTTTACACGGAATTTTTATATCCTTAGGCACACGGTTTCCGTCTATCAGGGCAAAATCGGGCTTCACAGCAAGCCCGTCTATCGCGCGGTTCATTGCAAGAAAAGTGGCTTGCAGAATATTGAGCGTTTCGATTTCCTCAAGCGTTCCGTAAGCAACACAAAAGTCAATCGCCTTTTCTTTTATTACATCATAAAGCGCCTCGCGTTTTTTTTCGCTCAGTTTTTTTGAGTCGTTAAGACCCTCTACAACAGCGTCCTCCGGCAGAATTACCGCCGCCGCGCAAACAGGTCCGGCAAGCGGACCTCTGCCTGCCTCGTCAACGCCGCAAACAAGCTTAAAGCCGCCCGACTTCGCGGCATTTTCATATTCGTAATCAGGCACTCTTTCCTACCCTTTCCAAGGTTATATTTCCGATTTTGGCGTTGCGGTATTCTTCAAGCAGCATATTTGCCGCACGCTCGGTATCGGTTTCGCCGCCCTTTATCATCATTCCGCGCTTTTTCCCTATTTGGCAAAGTATGTCATATCCGTCCGCCGTGCAGTCGAGCTCGCCGTAGCGCGCTTTAAGCTTATCGGGGCAGAGTGTACCCAAAAGCTCGGAAAGTCTTACGGCAAGCAACTCGGTATCGAGTATCGTGTCCTTTACGGCGCCCGTAAAAGCAAGATGCTCGCCGACGGTCTTATCCTCAAATTTAGGCCACAAAACACCCGGTGTATCAAGCAGTTCAAGCTGTCTGTCTATAGTAAACCACTGATTTCCCCTTGTAACCCCCGGTCGGTTTTCCGTCTTTGCCTTGTTGTTGCCCGCAATACGGTTAATAAATGTGGACTTCCCGACATTCGGAATACCCACAACCATAACACGAAGCGGCTTACCTACCATTCCCTTTTGTTCATATGTGCGAAGTTTGTCCGCAAGAGCGGTCTTAACGGCAGTTTTAAATGCGTTAAGTCCTTTTCCGCTTTTGCAGTCGATACCCATTGCGGTAATACCCTTTTGTTTATAATAATTTATCCACTCGGCGGTAGCGACAGGGTCTGCCATATCACATTTATTAAGCAGAATTATAAGCGGTTTATCCCCTATCAGCGACGGCAATTCGGGATTTCTGGAGCTTATCGGCACCCTTGCGTCCACTACCTCGGCAACCGCGTCTATCAGCGGCAGTATTTCCTTGATTTTACGGCGTGTTTTTGCCATATGTCCCGGAAACCAGTTAATTGTATTATTGCTTTCTCTCATAATGTCATCCTATTTTTTTATTATTAATGCATACTTTGACACTGCCTTAATTTTGCTTAACAAAAACGAAACAACAGTGCTTGTCAGAAAAGCCGAAATGAACAAAATTATTACCTTCAACGAATTTGCGATGTTGAGTCTTATAACAGTGTTTTTGAAAAGATTAATGAAAATATAATGTACGAAAAAAAGTGACAAGCTTATTTTGCTTATATATGTACACGCCCCGGAAAATTTTTCATTTAATCTCGAATCATTTATTCGGTTAAACAAAACAAATACACCCAGTGCCGTTATGGATAAAAAGAAATTGTCATACCAAACATTATACAGGATTTCTGATTGTGATAAATCACTGCGTGAAATAAATTGCATTAGAACCGTAAGAAAAAAGCATACCAAAGTTATCATGCATACCCATATACTTTTTAGTTTTATTGCATTCTTGTTTGCCACAAAATACCCGACGACTATATATAATCCGTACATACCTCCTAAAAATTCGACAGAAACGAGCGAAAGACATTGAAATTTTACGCCCGCAATATTTAATATCATTTGCAATGTAGGCAAGAAAGAATTAATCGCAAAAATCGCACACATCAAAGCAACCAATGATTTTAAGGAAAAAGTTTTAACTATTTTGGCTACAAAAGGTATACCCAAATACATTCCCAAAATCATTGGTAAATACCACATTTGCGGCGACGGCACCGTTTCTAAACATAACAATTCCCTCGTTATGTTATTAAAGGTTAAATGTTGAAATTGCCCTGTAAAACAGAAATATATATTGTAAATCACAACCCAGATTTCGTTTGCAATAAAAAGCGGTAACCAATTCCTTTTGTAAAAAGTAAAGACATCGGAATCTTCCTCAATTTGTTTTTTTAAAAGCAATGCTCCGGAAAGAAACAAAAATATAGGTACACCTAATCTGCCTACTGTAAATGAAGAAATCATGAAAAGTTTTGATATTCTGCCGGCATCCCCACATTTTGAGGAAAGGTCATAAATGTTTTCTACACTATGACATAAAATTACGCATAAAATAGCAGATGCTCTCGCAACATCAAATTTATAGATTCTATTATTCATACCCTATTTCCCTATACCCCCCCGAAAAAATTTGATTTACTTATTATCCAGTCTGCCGAAGCTTGAGAACGGGAAAACCCTTAATACCGCATGGCCTAAGATATAGCGTATATCCACAAGTCCTCCGTCGCCTATCTGCATATAACGGCTGTCAAGCGAGTCATTGCGGTTATCCCCGAGAACAAACACATAACCGTCCGGCACATACACAGGAAATTTCACATCGCCCATACGGTTGGTGGGCGTTCTTGTATACGGCTCATCAAGCTCCACGCCGTCAACCGAAACAACGCCCTTTTCAAAATCAACATCCACCGTTTGCCCCGCAACCGCTATCACACGCTTTATAATCGGGACCTGACCCGTCGTTACACCCTCAACCGAATTATCAGCATTGCGTGAGATTACGACAATATCGCCCTTTTTCGGAGTATACGCAAGATTTGTTATAATAACCTTATCCTTGTCCTGCAGGGTATTGGTCATTGATTCGCCGCTTATTGTGGCTACACGGAAAATCAGGCTGAAAATTATCACCACCGTAATAATAGCGGTAGCAAGCACATCCAGCCATTCAAATATTTCACCCGTAACAGAGCCCTTCGGCTTTGCTTCGGGTTCTTCCGCCGAATTGTCAACACAGCTCTCGTCCACAAAAAATCCGCCCGCATTTTCGGGATTGTAAAAATCGTTTCTGTCGTCCATAAGTACCTCACACTAAACAAAAGGGGAGACAGTATGCCCGTCTCCCCTTTAAATGCCTTATTATGACGGTAAGAAAATCAGCCGATGAGTTCCTTAACCTTAGCAGCCTTACCGACTCTGTCACGCAGATAGTAAAGCTTTGCTCTGCGAACCTGACCCTTGCGTACAAGCTCAACCTTAGCAACATTGGGAGAATGTACGGGGAAAACACGCTCTACACCTACGCCGTAGGAAACACGGCGAACGGTAAAGGTCTCGGCAATGCCGCTGTTGTTCTTGGCAATAACCGTACCCTCGAAAACCTGTATTCTTTCTTTTTCGCCCTCTTTAATTCTTACATGAACCTTTACGGTGCTTCCTATAAGAATTTCGGGAGCGTCCTTTTTGAGCATATCTGCTGTAAGCTCTTTAATGACATCCATCTTTTTTCCTCCTTAATTTCTATCAGGCGTTCGTACCCTTATAGAGCAGAGGACCACCCGCTTCAATGTCGATTTTTCGGCAATGAACCCACCCGTAAGGCCCGGGTGAAATCAAATGCAGAATACCTGAAAACCTATTCGGTCTCCAATAGCCAGATTATTTTACCACAACGGGCAATAAAAATCAAGTGTTTTTTTATTTTTTACCTGTTGAGCCGAATCCGCCGGCTCCCCTTACGGTGTCCGAAAGCTCGTCACACTCTGTAAATTCCGCCTTTAAAAAGGGAGTGATAACAAGCTGTGCGATACGCTCGCCGTCCGCAATTTCCTGTTCCTTATCGGAATGATTGTGAAGTGAAACCATAAATTCGCCGCGGTAATCACTGTCCACCACACCGACCTTGTTTGCAGGCGCAAGCCCTCTTTTGGTAGCTATACCGCTGCGCGCATAGATAAGACCCGCATAACCCTCCGGTATTTCCATTGAAATTCCCGTGTGTATCATTTTCGTCTCACCCGGAGCAATTTTTACCGTCTCGCCGTTCGTAAGCGCATATATGTCCGCTCCCGCGGCATATTCCGAGCCGTATGTCGGTGCGTGTGCGTTTTCGCTGAGCTTTTTGAAATTTACTTTCATTTTTATCATTCCTTTGCTTATTCGTATATGTTTCCGCTTCCCATACTGCGTTTCCAAACGCCGTCAAGCCATATCGGCTCGCCCTTTATAAGAGATTTCTTAACATCCAATATTCTCTGATTTGAAGACCCTCTGAAAATAAGGTCAGGGCTCTTTTTTTCCTCTACAAATTTCCCGTCCACCAAAACATCTATATATTTAAGCATTTCCGCCGCCGTTTCGTCGGTCAGCTGTTCGTACACAAAGCCCGTATAGCACCATACCTTTTTTTCGGGGAAAAGCTCCTTTGCTTTTTTCAAAAGACCGGTCAGCGCCGCCCTATTTTCAGGCTCGAACGGTTCGCCGCCCAAAAGCGACAGACCCATTATATATTCCTTTGAAAGCTCTGTCAATATTTCCTTTTCGGTATTCTCCGTAAACAGCTTGCCGTAAGCAAAATCCCACGCTTCCCTGTTAAAGCAGTTTTTGCAGTGATGCCGGCATCCGCTTACAAAAAGCGATACTCTGACACCCGGTCCGTTTGCTATATCAAATTTTTTAAGCGCCGCGTAATTCATTTACAAAACCCTCTGAGACAGAATTAGGGGACGGCGATAAACGCCGTCCTCCGTTATCCGAATTATTATCACAGATGCAGTACTCTTTCTTTAATTTCCTGTGTTCTGCCCTGATTCCAGAACTGTGTTCCTATGTATCCGCAGGTACGGCGGGCAACATTCATTTTATCCTGATCGGTGTTGCCGCAGTTCGGACACCTCCAAACAAGCTTTCCGTCGTCGTTTTCCTTGATTTCAATTTCGCCGTCATAGCCGCACACATGGCAGTAATCGCTCTTTGTGTTAAGCTCGGCATACATTATGTTATCATAGATAAAGCGCATAACCGAAAGCACGGCTTCGATATTATTTTGCATATTGGGCACTTCAACATAAGAAATAGCACCGCCGGGCGACAATGCCTGAAATTTAGCCTCAAGCGCCAACTTATCAAATGCGTCTATATTCTCTGTTACATGTATGTGATAGCTGTTGGTAATATAATTCTTGTCGGTAACGCCCTTTATTACCCCGAAACGCTTTTGCAGACATTTTGCAAACTTATAGGTAGTGCTTTCAAGCGGAGTTCCGTAAAGCGAATAATCTATATTCTCCGCTTCCTTCCACTTTGCGGTGTATTCGTTAAGCTTTTTCATTATCTGAAGTCCGAATTCCTCGCCTTCGGGTTCCGTAAGCTTTTTGCCTATCATACTGTAAACACATTCCCAAAGACCCGCATATCCGAGCGAAAGGGTTGAATATCCTCCGTGCAGATATTTGTCTATCGTCTCGCCCTTTTTAAGGCGCAAAAGTGCACCGTACTGCCAAAGAATCGGCGCCGCGTCCGAAACCGTGCCGGTGAGGCGCTCGTGCCTTGCCTGCAAGGCTCTGTGGCAAAGCTCCATTCTTTCATCGAATATCTGCCAAAACTTATCAATGTCTCCGTCCGCCGAAAGACCTATATCAACAAGATTTACCGTAACAACGCCCTGGTTAAAACGGCCGTAATACTTAGGCTTGCCGTTTTCATCCACATAGGGGGTAAGGAAGCTGCGGCAGCCCATACAGGTGTAGCAGTGACCCTCGCCGTTCTTGTCTATTTTATTTTTAAGCATTACCTTTTCGGAAATATAATCGGGAACCATACGCTTTGCGGTGCATTTTGCCGAAAGCTTTGTAAGATACCAATACTCGCCGTCCTCGGTGATATTATCATCCTCAAGCACATAAATAAGCTTCGGGAACGCAGGAGTTATCCATACACCCTTCTCGTTTTTTACGCCCTGATAGCGTTGTTTTAAAACTTCCTCTATTATAAGCGCCAAATCGTGCTTTTCCTGCTCGTTTTTAGCCTCGTTAAGATACATAAATACGGTAACAAACGGAGCCTGACCGTTTGTGGTCATAAGCGTAACTACCTGATACTGTATCATCTGCACGCCCTTGCGTACCTCGTTAAGAAGGCGCTTTTCCGCTATTTCACGGGCTTTTTCCTCGTCTATCCGGGCGCCGAATTCACGGAATTCCTCTATTACCTCGGAGTATATCTTCTTACGGCTTATATCGACAAACGGAGCCAAATGCGCAAGGCTTATGCTCTGACCGCCGTACTGGCAGGAGGCTACCTGTGCTATTATCTGCGTAGCAATGTTGCAGGCGGTTGAAAAGCTGTGCGGCTTTTCTATAAGCGTGCCGCTTATAACCGTGCCGTTTTGCAGCATATCCTCAAGATTTACAAGGTCGCAGTTATGCATATGCTGAGCAAAATAATCGGCGTCATGGAAATGTATGATTCCCTGCTCGTGAGCCTCCACAATATCATTATCAAGCAGAAGTCTCTTGGTGATATCCTTGCTGACCTCGCCTGCCATATAGTCTCTCTGTACGCTGTTCACGGTCGGGTTCTTATTGGAATTTTCCTGCTTTACTTCCTCGTTATTACATTCGATAAGGCTTAATATCTGCTCGTCTGTTGTATTTGCCTTTCTTATAAGCGCGCGCTGATAGCGGTAGGTTATGTAACGGCGTGCTACATCAAAGGCACGCTGGTTCATTATCTGATCCTCTACCATATCCTGTATTTCCTCAACGCTCAACGACCTGTTTACATTGGAGGCAGCGCTCTCCACATCCTCGGCTATGCGCTTTATCTGTATATCGGACATACGCTCGCTCGGAACAACGCTTTCATTAGCTTTTTTAACCGCAATTTCAATTTTACGAGGGTTAAAGTCCACTTCGGCGCCGCTTCTTTTAATAATCTTCATTTTTTCAAATCCCCCCGATAACGAATATTCAGACACAATATCTTGTTAGTGTGAGAAATATTATACCACAAATTATTGAAAATTCAAGAGCAAATTTACACAATACAAAAAAACTTTTTTGATGTTTTTGCTCAGTACCGCCTTTTAAAGCCCTCGCCCAGTATTTCACCGGCGTCCGCTATTACGGTAAAGGCTTCGCTGTCGTTTTCTCTTATGATTTTGCACACAGCCGACACCTCGTTCGGCCTTACGGTACACATAAGCATTTTCTTTTTAGCTCCCGTGTATGCGCCCGTGGCGTCTATTGCCGTTATTCCTCTGCCAACAAGCGCCATAATATCACCTGACATTTTATCCGGCTTGCCCGTTATGGCGTACACGATTTTGCCGCGGTCTGCGCCGTAAATTACAATATCTATTATTTTTGTTGCGGCATAAAGCGCCACCACGGAGTAAAGAGCGCTTTCGAAGTTTTTGTAAACGACAGCCGCAAGCGCCACCACCGCCGCGTCGGTAAGCAGTATCAGTCTTCCCACGGTCATATGAGGAATTTTTCTGTTTATCAGAACCGCCACAATATCCGAGCCGCCTGTGGTAGCACCCCTCAGCATAAAAAGGCTTTGACCAAGCCCCATAAGCAATCCGCCGAATATTGCGGACAGCATTATATCAAGCTTAAAATACGGGAAAACCGCTTCGCCTATATCAAGAGCGACAGACATAATAAAGGTGCCTACCGTTGTTTTTACAATAAAAATACCGCCGAACTTAAAGAAGCCGAGCAAAAGAAGCGGCAAATTAAGCAAAAATACCGCCGTACCTGTCGGAAACCCGGAAAGGTAATTTAAAACCGAAGCAATACCCGTCACACCGCCCGGAGAAATTTTGTTGGACGATAAAAATACAAGCACCGCCGCGGCGTAGACTGCGCCCCCGGCGGTGAAAAAAAGAAGATCGGATATTATTTCGGATATACGGTATCTGTTTTTGTTCATTTATAAGTCCCCCAAAACGGTTTTACACCGTTAGTTTAACCGTTTTGAAGAAAAATAATATTAATGCGTCAGCATCCGCTTTTCATATGTTCATTAAGGATTTTTCCAAACAGGTCTTTGATTCTTTCATTATCTCCCGAAAGATAAAGCCAACCGAAAAGACATTCAAGTCCCGTAGCGGTATGATAATCGCCCCTTGTGGCGCTTTTGGGCGTGGTAGAGGTATGGAAATTCCGTCCCCTTTTAAAAACAGACATTTCCTTTTCGGACATCTCCGTCTCGATAACCGCAAACGCTTTGGCCTGCGCCGCGGCGTTTACCATTTCAACGGAAAGTCGGTGCAGCTCGCCCGACGGACGGTTAACCTCCGCCAAAGCGGTACGGACGCACAGACCGTAGACCGCGTCCCCCACGAAAGCCAAAACGGACGGACTTAATAAATTGGCGTTTCCCGTATTCATCATATCACAAACTCAAATTCAATATCGTAAACGCTTACGGTATCGCCCTCATTGATTCCGGCTTCTTTAAGCGCTGATATTATTCCGCTTGAGCGCAGAACTCTTTCAAAATACTGGAGCGATTCGTAATCCTCTGGATCTACGGTATTCATAACATCCATTATCCATTCGCAGTTTTCAACAAAGTAAACTCCGTCGCATTTACGGATGGTAAAGTCACGCTTTTTCTTAACCGTAAGGTCTTCTATCGGCTTAGGCTCCGCCTCATATCTTTTTATGGGCGGAAGCTTTGCCAAAACGGACGCCACATAGTTAATAAGCTCGTCCGTACCCTCTGCAATAGCCGCCATAACGGGGAAGAATCTGTATCCCTTTTCCGTAAAGTAATCGGAAATGCGCTTAATCTCGGCTTCATCCGTAAGGTCGCATTTGTTGCCGACTATTATCTGCGGACGGGTCTCAAGCTCACTGCTGAACACGGCAAGCTCTTTATTTATCTTATTGAAATCGTCGATCGGGTCTCTGCCCTCACTGCCCGAAACATCTATAACATGGAGGAGCAAACGGCAACGCTCAACATGGCGCAGGAACTCGTGTCCGAGCCCCACACCCTCGCCGGCGCCCTCGATAAGACCGGGTATATCAGCCATAACAAACGAGCTTCCCTCGCCCATTCTCACAACTCCGAGCACCGGAGTAAGCGTTGTAAAATGGTAATTTGCAATTTTTGGCTTTGCCTCGCTGACAACCGATATAAGCGTAGATTTGCCGACATTCGGAAAGCCTATAAGCCCGACATCCGCAAGTAGCTTTAACTCGAGCGTTACATCAAGCTCCTCGCCGGGGTTTCCTTTTTTGGCAAAACGGGGGACCTGCCTTGTGGGCGTTGCGAAATGCTGATTTCCCCAGCCGCCGTTGCCGCCCTTTGCTATAATTACCGGTTCTTCATCCGATATATCGGCGATTATTCTTCCTGTTTCCGTGTCCTTAACCAGTGTGCCCACGGGAACCGAAACCGTAAGGTCGGGTGCTTTTTTACCCGAGCACCGTCCGCCGCCGCCGTTTTCACCCGACTGCGCCGCGTATTTTCTTTTATATCTGAAATCCGCAAGGGTAGAGAGATTGCTGTCCGCCTTAAAAACTATATTGCCGCCCCTGCCGCCGTCTCCGCCGTCGGGTCCGCCTGCCGCAACATACTTTTCCCTGTGAAAGGAAACCGCACCGTCTCCGCCGTTTCCGGCCTTTAAATGTATTTTAGCTATATCAACAAACATTCTGTTTTCCCGATTCCTCTTAAATCTCGTCTTCGGCTTCTACCTCTGTTTTAAGGTATGCCTCGTAAAGTCCTCTTGCCTTTTCGTAATTTTTTGCCGCAACATAAATATCGTCCGGTACAACTCCGGCGCCCAGCAAAAGCTTAAGCGAGCCGCCTGCGCCCTCCTGTCTGCAAATAAAGGGTATACCGTTTTCCTTTAGTATGTCCTGAAAAATCTCAGATGTAACAGGATCCTTTATTATTGCTGCCAAAACCGGCTCGTTTCCGTCGTCGGTTTTTTCCTCTTTTCTCTTCCTCTTAAAAAAAATCATTCTTCGGGCGTCTCCGTATCTTCAAAAAAATCTCCTTGAAAGTCAGCTTCGGAATTTAAAAAATCCTCGTAAATTACCGACGCCGCCTCGTAATCGGATTCATCCACATATATATCGTCCGCACTTAAAGAGCCGCCGAAGCCGATATGCATTGTTTCCTCGGTACTGTCGCTGCTGAACTTAATTCCGCTTTCGGTAAGCAGGTCCTTCAGTATTTCGGCGGAAACAACATCCTCAACGGTGGCTAACAGCACGGGGTTTTCTATAATGATATCCTCTGCCGCTGTTTTCTCTTCATTTGTTTCACGGTTAAGCTCCGCTCCGCAAACGGGGCAAAGCTCCGCGTCGTCGGCACATTCAGCCTTACATACATGACATATTTTCATTACGCATCCACCTTTCGAAGCATAAAAAATAAATCCGGGTAGCTGTTTGCCGCCCGGATTTTGTTAATTACTGTTCAACAGCGTAAATACTTACCTGTTTACGGTCTCTGCCGAGACGCTCGAACTTAACCTTGCCGTCAATAAGAGCAAACAGAGTGTCATCCGATCCGCGGCCTACATTGTTGCCTGCGTGAATGTGTGTTCCTCTCTGGCGAACCAATATGTTGCCTGCCAAAACGAACTGACCGTCGGCACGCTTAACACCGAGACGCTTCGACTCACTGTCTCTGCCGTTCTTGGTAGAACCCATACCTTTTTTATGAGCGAATAACTGAATGTTAATCTTTAACATTTTTTGCACCTCCGATAATTCTGATGTTATCGCTGTATTGACAGGAAAGCTCTGTAAGATGAAGCTGTAAACCTTTAAGAATATCAGCCGTACCTTTCGACGGTTCCTTTACCTCAAAGCGCATAAACGCGTCACTTGCGTCAGCCTCCGCCTTGTCACCTACTACTTCGGTGACGGTATTTGCCGCCATATACGCCGCGGAAGAAACCGCCGCGCAAACTATCCTGCCTGTTTCGTCATCGCCGTCCTTTGAGCAATGACCGCTGATTTCAAAGCCGTAAAGACCTTTACCGTCAGCTAAAAATCTTACTTTTGTCATTATCAGCCGATCTCGCCGATCTGTACCTTAGTGTAGGGCTGTCTGTGACCCATCTTGCGTGAACTGCTCTTCTTGGGCTTGTAGGTAAATACGGTAACCTTTTTACCCTTTCCGTTCTTTAAAACGGTGCCCTTAACGAAAGCGTCCTTCACATAAGGCTTGCCGACCTTGAGAGTTCTGTTGCAAACCGCAACTACCTTATCAAAGGTAACCTCTTCGTCAACATCGGCGTTAAGCTTCTCAACATAAATAACATCGCCGCTCTCAACACGGTACTGCTTTCCGCCTGTTTCAATAATTGCGTACATTTTTATTACACCTGCCATTTTCCAGTCTCGCTACAGTAGGCGTGCACCAAAAAAGGCACAGCTTAAAAAGCCCACAATATGCGGCTTACACATTTTATCACAGCAAAGCCCTGTTGTCAAGAAAATTTACCGATATATTTACAAAATCCCGTTTTCCGTATATAATGGCAGTATAATAGGAGGGACGAAAATGCCCGAAAAGCAAAATTACAATACAAAATCACGGAAATATATTCTTGAATTTCTTGAAAGCCGCAGGGACTGTACCGTCAGCGCGGCAGAAGTTGTGAATCACTTGAAATCAAACGGAATAAGCATAAATCAGGCCACCGTATACCGCTATCTTAACAAGCTGAGTGATGAACACAGGCTCTTGAAATTTTCCGAAAACGACAACAACAAAGCCGTATACCGCTACATTCAGCCTGAACAGAACTGCGGCGGTCATATTCATATAAAATGCCTTAAATGCGGCAGAATAATGCACCTTGAGTGTGATTTTATGGAGGATATACGCCGCCACCTTGAGGACGAGCACAGCTTTACGCTTTCCTGTGACGGCAGTATACTCTACGGAATATGCGGAGACTGTAAAAAATAATCGCTACTGCTTAAATGTTACCTCACAGCCTATCGCCTGCTGACATTCGGTAAGTCCCGCAGCTACGATTGCCTTTGTTCTTTCGTAGGACTTTGCGGCTTTTCCCGCCGCGGCAGAATCAAGCGAATATTTTTTCGACGCGTCATCAGGATTTTCAAGCGGATATACGGTATAAAGGTATCCGCTGCCCCCCTTATACTTGTTTACCCAGGTAGGGACAAGCTTTAAATCGGAAAGAGCCGTACCGTCCTTGTCCTTTTTAAGCGTAAAGGTAAAGAGCATACCGTCCTCCGTATGGCCTGAGGGACAGCTGTCCATAAGCTCCTGCCGCTGATTTGATACAAAATTCCCTGTGGAATACAGGCAAACCGTGGTGTTCTGACCGTCCTCCGAATGTATAAGCTCGACTGGCTGTATTACATGGGGATGACTGCCTATTATCATATTTACCCCAAGGTTTGAAAGCCTTTGAGCAATCGTTTTCTGCCATGTGTTAGGCGAGGTTCGGTACTCCTCGCCCCAGTGCATATAAAACAGAATGTACTCGGCACCCTTGGTTTTCATTTCGGATATGATATTTGCAGCATTGCCGTAAAATTCTTCTATCTTATCATAAGAAAAGCTGTTGACAAGATCGTTCGCCTCATTTGCGATTATAGCGCCGTTAAGGTATTTGCGGCCGGCTTGTCCGCCGCTTGTTTCGTAGGTAAAATTCGCTATTCCTATTTTTATGTTGTTGATTTCCTTTACAAGATATGTCGGGTCCTCGGCAGTCTCCTTTGTACCCGTAAATTCAATACCTCGCTCCTTTAAAACCTGAGCGGTGCGTTTAAGCCCGAAAAGTCCCGTATCGTAGCAGTGATTGTTTGCGGTTATAAGCAGATTAAGTCCCGACGCCTTGATTGCGTCCGCAAGACTGTCAGGCGTGTTGAAAACAGGGTATCCGCCGTAGTTTCCGGACTCTGTACCGCCGAATGTAACCTCAAGGTTTGCAACCGAAAGGTCCGCGGCGTTAAAATAGCTTCCCGTTTCCTTGAAAAAGGCGCTGAAATCATAACCGCCCGACGCCGTTTTCGCCCCGTCAAGCTGTGTGGAATGAACCATAATATCACCTGTTGACAGCACAGTGGCTGTTGTTTCGGGAACACTTACGCTCGAAACCTCCGAGGTTTTGCTTTCTTCCTTTTTGCCGCCCTTATTATCGCCTTTTTTTATTATCGCATTAACCGAAAATGCGACAAGAGCTACAACCGCCGCAAGTATTACCGTACAGCAAGCCAAAAATATCCTTCTTTTTATTATTGCCTGCTGTCTTTTAGTCCTCTTTTTTGCCAACGCCTTCACCTTTTCGTTATATAATTCTTTTATACTATATAACAAAAATGCTCAAAAAGCAACAAAAACCGATTATGTCTTATTTACCGCTCCTTTGTAATTGACATAAGAAAAGAAAAAATGTATAATAAACGGAGCAATTAATTTTTATCGGACGGTGTTTTTTTATGATAGACAACAGTATTCGCAAGCTTGTATGCTACGGACTTGAAAAAGGGCTTTTTACGCCCCGTGACGAAATATATGTAACCAACCGACTGCTTGAAATTTTAAAACTTGACAGCTTTGACTGCTCGGAAAGCTATACCGATGTAAATCTTGAGGAAACCCTTAAAGAACTGACCGATTTTGCCGTCTCAAACGGAATTGCCGAAGACGGCACGGTTTACAGGGATCTGTTTGACACAAAACTTATGGGCGCCCTTATGCCCCGTCCGAGCGAGGTTACGGACAAATTTTACGAGCTTTACAAAATTTCCCCAAAGGACGCTACCGATTATTTTTACAAGCTCAGCTGTGACAGCGACTATATCCGCCGCTACCGTGTTGAAAAGGACATTAAATGGGTGACGCCGACAGAGTACGGCGACCTTGATATAACCATAAATCTCTCAAAGCCCGAAAAGGACCCGAAAGCTATTGCCGCCGCAAAAATCGCGCCGCAGTCGGGCTATCCGAAATGTATGCTCTGCCGCGAGTGCGAGGGGTATGCGGGCAGGGTCAACTTCCCTGCCCGTCAGAACCACCGTGTAATACCGATAAAGATAAACAACACGGACTGGTGCTTCCAGTATTCGCCCTATGTTTATTACAACGAGCATTGCATTGTATTCAACTCCAAGCATACGCCTATGGCGATAAACAGGGATACATTTAAAAAGCTTTTAAGCTTTGTTTCGCAGTTTCCGCATTATTTTGTCGGGTCAAACGCGGATTTGCCGATAGTGGGCGGCTCGATATTAAGCCATGACCATTTCCAAGGCGGAAATTATACTTTTGCTATGGCAAAAGCTCCCATCGAATATCCGCTCGAATTTGACGGCTTCGGCGATGTAAAGGCAGGCATTGTAAAATGGCCTATGTCGGTTATACGCACAAGCTCCGAAAATCCCGACAGATTAATAGAGCTTGCGGACAAAATACTTACCGCATGGAGGGAATACACCGACGAATCGGCGTTTATATTCGCTCATCTTAACGGTGAACCGCACAACACAATAACACCGATAGCAAGAAAAAGAGACGGCGTTTACGAGCTTGATTTAGTGCTAAGAAACAACATTACCACGCCCGAGCATCCTCTCGGTGTTTTCCATCCGCACGCCGAGCTTCACCACATTAAAAAGGAAAACATAGGTCTTATCGAGGTAATGGGGCTTGCCGTACTTCCCGCGCGCCTTAAAACCGAAATGACAGAGCTTGAAAAGGCGATGCTCCAAAACCGTGATATATCAAATGATGAGACGCTTAAAAAGCACGCCGATTGGGCAAATGAAATAAAGCAGAAATACCCCGATATTAATAAGGACAATATCAGCGATATAATAAGGAATGAAATCGGACTTGTTTTCGCAAAGGTGCTTGAACACGCAGGGGTTTATAAGAGAACTCCCGAGGGAATTGCCGCATTCAAAAAATTCACGGCGAGCGTAAAATAAATGTTTTCTACGGTTTTTGTTCAGGTCTGCGTACTTATGATACTCATATCGGTGGGATATGTTTCCGCAAAGGCAGGCCTGCTTACCAAAAGCGGAGTTGACTGCTGTACCGATATCGCGCTTATAATTTCCACTCCGTGCGTTATTATAAAATCGCTTATAAGAGAATACGATTCAAAAATAATGGCGTCCCTGTTTAAGGCGTTTATCCTTACGCTTGCGGTGCAGGCTTTGTTGATAACCTTAAGCCACCTGTTTATACACACGGAAAATAAGAATCGGCTTCGTGTTCTGCGCTTCGGTTCGATTTTCGCAAACTGCGGCTTTATGTCTCTGCCGCTTCAAGAGGTAATTTTGGGAGCGGACGGAACTCTGTACGGCTCCGCCTACATAATAATGTTCAACCTTGTTATATGGAGCTACGGTATTTTCCTTATAAGCGGCGATAAAAGCTACATAAAGCCGAAAAAGCTGTTTATAAATCCGGGAATTGCGGGACTTCTTATAGGAATGATAATTTTTGTTTTTTCGGTTCCCGTGCCGAAAATAATTTCGGCTCCTGTAAATTATCTTGCGGCAATATACACACCGCTTCCCATGCTGATAATCGGCTATCACTTGGCGCAAACCAATGTTTTGTATGCTTTTAAGGATATGCGCTGTATTTTTGCGGTGCTTTTAAGGCTTGTGGTATACCCTTTTGCCGCTCTCGGCTTTTTGTTCCTTATCGGAGTGAGGGGTACACTTCTTGTTTCCATAGTAATTTCCGTAAGCGCACCGGTCGCCGCGCTTACAACTATGTTTTCCTCTAAGTTTGAGGGAGATGTACCCCTTTCGGTCGATATGGTATCGTTAAGCACGGTCCTGTCGCTTGTGACAATGCCGCTTGTAATAAGCGTTTCACAAATAGTTTCCGCATTATAACAATTATAAAAGCACATATCGGTTGCTTACATAGCCCACCGTGCCGTTATAGCCTATCAGATCCCAGTCGGGAAGACGGTTATAAATCAGTATTTCCGCACCGTTCGGCACCTTGCCCCTTATTGCGGAATCGGTACTCGGCAGCGCTCTTATATTAAGGTTTGAACCGCTTGTCGCAACGGTTGCGGTTTGTATCGGTTGGGGCATATTAAACGGTATCCCGAAAAACTCGGTAAGCGAAAGCACAAGATTTTCGGCGATTGCGTTTATATTGTTTCTTATCCAGTCCGCATCCTGCGGATTATCGTGATAGGCAAGCTCAATAAGCACCCCCGGCGCTCTGACTCTCGCAACTTCTCCGAGCCGTGTTGTAGGTACGGTTCTTACCCTGTCGGGGAGAGGGTATATAAGCTGTAAATTATTTGCGGCTATATCCGCAAATCTCTTGCCCTGCACGCTTGAAGGATAATAATAAACCTCGGTTCCCCGTACCGTCGGGTTTCCGCTCCCTACGGCGTTTGAGTGAAGCGCTAAGTGCAAATCATAATTCCCCGCGTTTGACGCCGCTATCGAGCTTGCCGCAGTCATATCCGGTGTATTGCGTGTAAACTGTATACCGCTTGCGGCAAGATACGGTTCCATTGCGTCGGCGATAAGATTCATATAGTATTCTTCGTTGCCGCCGCCGGCATACGGGTTAAATTCCTGTGTTGACGGACTTAAATAAATATTAGGCATATAATCAACTCCTTAAAGCCTGTAATAATAAAACGGCTCCTCACTTCACAGAATATGAAATAACTTACCGCATTGTTAAAGGCTGTTTCTTTTGCCTTATAATAAAAACCGAAACGGAGAGATATAATTTTGTCGGACAGAAAGACATATATAACAGTATTAAATGTTTTTTCCTGCTTAAGCGTTTTGTTCCTGCATACCGGCGGCTTTTGGGAGTTCAGCAAAACCCGCGGCTGGGTAGCCGCAAACCTTGTAGAAAGCGTATTTTATTTTGCGGTTCCGGTTTTTGTTATGATTCCGGGCGTTACGCTGATGAATTACCGTAAGCGCTGTACAACCGCCGAATACTTTAAAAGGCGTATAAAAAAGACCGTCATACCCTTTTTGTTTTGGAGCATAATCGGTCTCTTTTTGGTTATTTGGCGATACGGGAGAAGAAGCATAAGTCTAAAGCCGCTCGATATAATAAATTCCGTGGCAAACTGCAAGTATATAGGTATTTATTACTTTTTTATCGTTATTTTCGGAATTTATCTTTCAATTCCCGTTGTGAGCAGTATCGGCGAGGAAAGCCGTAAAAAAGTATTTTCCTATGCGATAATCACAGCGTTTACCGTCAATTCGCTTTTGCCGTTTATAGCAACATTAAGCGGCGGCAGAATAATTCACAACGGCGAGTTTACATTTTACGCGGTCAGCGGCTATCTGATATATGTATTTATCGGTTATTACATTGACAGCTATGAGCTCAGCAAAGCAGTACGAAGCCTTATATATATATTCGGTCTGTTCAGTCTGCTTGTCCATTTTTTCGGAACCTGGTACCTTTCTTACAAGGCTGACGGAATAGTAGCTGTGTTAAAGGGCTATATTTCCGTACCTTGTATTCTTTATTCCTCTTCCGTTTTTCTTGCCTTCAGACGAATTCCCTTTGACAAATTCCCGAAACGGCTTTTGAAAGTAATAACATATTTCAGCGGACAGACTTTCGGAATTTACCTTATTCATATGCCGTTAATGACGGCTGCGGAAATAATCTTTGATTTTTCTCCCGCTTCCTTTTTATCAAAAATTCTGTATGCAATCGTTTTATTTATTGTGTCGGGCTTTATAATAAAGCTCCTGCAAAAAATCCCCCTTGTCAAACATATAGTTCCGTAATACAGTGAAAACGGAGGTAAAAGTCATATGCCTTTTACCTCCGTTTTTTCTTAAACTCACAGTCCGAGCCCAGCCGCGCTCTTTTTTACATTTGACAAGAACCAACAATACAGCGCCTCACCCAGCTCCTGATAAACGGGATCACCGTCATGCGAGCAGAGCATGGCAAAGGTCTGTCCTATTCTTCTGTCTATCTCGCTGCCTCTTCTGTAAGCTAAATAATAGAAGGAAAACGCACCCGTATCGTTTGAAGACCTATAAAGCTCGCTGTCGTTCTTCTTTAGAGTATCGATAAAGCTTTTTTGAGCTATACCACACAGCGTATCGTCCCGACAGTACTGCTCAAAGCCGACCGTTGCCGTGAACGAGAGCAAAAGCCGTCTTTGAACGGTCATTTCAAAATCCTCGGGTTCTTCCGCAAGCCGGCTGTTTTTTGCGTCCTTAATAAACTCCAGCGCCACACGGCGGCCGAGCTCCTTGGCATTATTGATTTTGTCCTTTTCGGGGATATGCTCTCCGTCGTTTTTTTGAAGTCTTTTATTTATTTCCCTTGAAGGCTTGTTTCCTGCAATTTTTATATCGCTGTCTGAATACAATATCACTCACCCTTTGCGGTTTTATATTCCCTTAAAGCCTCGGCAAGCTGTGCCGGACATGAGGTATTTTTAAATCCGCATTTTATAGAAGACAGCTTATTTATAACATCGTCTATTTTCATACCCTCGACCAGCTTGGCAACACCCTGAGTGTTTCCGCTGCAGCCGCCGTCGAATCTTACGCTTTTTACGGTGTCGCCGTCCACATCTATTAAAATACCTCTTGCACAAACTCCCTTTGTTTTATATGAAAATTCCATAGCTTTTATGCTTCCTTATCTGTCTTTAAATTTATTGCTTCTTACCGGATGGCGAAGCTTACGCAGAGCCTTTGCCTCTATCTGGCGTATACGCTCCCTTGTTACATTGAATTCCGTTCCAACCTCTTCAAGAGTATGGCATCTGCCGTCCTGAAGTCCGAAACGCAGGCGTATGACGGATTCCTCTCTCGGAGTAAGGGTCTTAAGAACTCCGTCAATATCCTCGTTCGTGATTGTTTTAAGAGCCGCCTCATCGGGAGCTAAGGCATCCTCGTCCCTTATAAAGTCCATAAGACGGGAATCCTCCTCGGGACCTATCGGCGTTTCCATAGAAACAGGCTCCTGCGCCACACGCATTATCTCACGCACACGCTCTACGGGCAGATCCATCTTTTCGGCGATAAGCTCCTCGCTCGGCTCTACGCCGTTTTCGTGCAAAAGCTGGCTTTGAACCTTTTTGAGCCTGTTTATGGTCTCGACCATATGAACGGGTATTCTTATCGTTCTTGCCTGATCCGCAATGGCTCTTGTTATTGCCTGTCTTATCCACCATGTGGCATAGGTTGAAAATTTAAAGCCCTTTTTATAGTCGAACTTGTCAACCGCCTTTATAAGACCAACATTTCCCTCCTGTATAAGGTCAAGGAAATACATTCCCCTGCCCACATACTTCTTTGCAATGCTTACAACAAGGCGGAGGTTAGCCTCGGTAAGACGCTGTTTTGCGTATTCGTCTCCCTCGGATATCTTGACTGCAAGCTCTATTTCCTCGTCGGAGGAAAGAAGCGGAACTCTGCCTATTTCACGGAGATAAATCTTTACTGGGTCGTCGAGGTTCATATTGTCCATACTTAAATCGTCGTTAAGTGCGTCAATATCCATTTCCTCAAGCTTTAATTCATCATCGGTAGGCTCTTCGTCAAAATCAATATCAAGCGTGGGTGGCTCCGAGAAAAGCTCCTCCGGATTATCGGGAGCGTTTTCAATATCGTCTATTGTTATATCCTTTTCCTCCTCGGAGTCATATTCCTCTGCGGGGTTTTGAATGTTTTTAACTTCTTTTTCCTTTATTTTGCTGTTCTGTTCCATTTATGTTTTTCCTTTCGCTTTGATGTCGATTATATTTTTAAGGTTTTCCGCCCAGTCCTCAACAGTGGCGTCCTTTTGACCGCCTGCGGAAATAATATCCTCTTCTAATATTACCCTTATGCAATCTCTTAATACAATTTCCGCATTTTTATCTGCCTTATCGCCGTTCTGAAGTGCCACGAGATACCCTATTTCCGCCGGAATAAGTCTTTGCGCGAAAAGCGATATGTCAAGCGGCCTTCCGCTGTCCAACGCTTCGATTATTATTTCGTAGATACGCCGATTAAGCGAGGTTATCATTTTTTCGGGCGGAAGCTCCGACTTTGCCTTTTTGTATAGGTCGGGGTGCTTTAAAAGCACCGCAATAAGCGTTTCCTCCGCCGCAGTTCCCTTAGGAGAGCTTCTGCGCTCGGGATTTATGTCATCCTTTGTAAATTTGGGTCTTATTATATCGGTAATTTCCTTTTGCTTTTTAATACGGCGGTTTTTTCTGCGCATTTCCTCAACCTTTGCGGTAAGCGCGGTTCTTGAAACGCCGTATTTTTCGCACATTTTCCCGATGTAGACATCTCTTGCCATTATATCCTCGTCCTCGGCGATTATTTCCGCCGCCGCCGCAAGATATTTAAGCCGTCCGTCGTCGCTTGCAAGGTCTATGCCTGCCGCCGCGGTAAGGAGCTTGTATTTCATATCGCTTACAGCTCCGCTTAAAAGCGCCGAAAATCTGTCCGCCCCGTTCTTTTTTATATATTCGTCGGGGTCCTTGCCATCGGGGATTACCACGACCCTTACAGAAAGTCCGGTATTCTGTAAAAGCTCCGTTGCCCGTTTGATTGCCTTTTGCCCTGCCGCGTCCGCGTCAAGCATAAGCACGATTTCCTTTGTATAACGGGCAAGCAGGTTTGCCTGTTCCGTTGTAAAAGCGGTACCGAGCGGAGCTACCGTATTTGTAAACCCTGCCTGATGGAGTGAAATAACATCCATATTTCCCTCAACCAGTATCACCCGTTCCGCACAGGCGTTTTTGGCAAAATTCATTCCGAAAAGGTTTGCGCTTTTTTTATAAACCGGCGTGTCTGCCGTGTTTACATATTTTCCGCCCTGCTTGTCCTCACCGGGCATAGCCCTGCCGCTGAAAGCGATTATATTTCCCCTTATATTAATAATGGGGAACATTACCCGTTTTCTGAAACGGTCGTAAAGGCTTCCTCTCTGACTTTTGCCGACCACATTTGCGGCAATCATATCGCTTTCACGGTAGCCCTTTGACTTTAAATGCTTAATGAGCACGTCCCAGCTGTCGGGTGCGGCGCCGAGTCCGAAATGCTTTATTGTTTTAAGCGTAAGCCCTCTGCCGTACAAATAATCAAGCGCCCATTTACCGTCCGCCGACATTAAATAGGAATGGAAAAACCTCGCCGTATCACGGTTTATGTCATAAATGGTATTTTTAAGCTTTTGCATGGAATCGTCGTATCCGTCCTGCGGCAGCGCAACGCCCGAACGCTCCGCCAAAAGCTTTACCGATTCTATATAATCAAGATTTTCAATAAGTCCCGTGAAAGTGAAAACATCGCCGCCCGCACCGCAACCGAAGCAGTAAAACGAACCGTTTTCGGGATAGACCGTAAACGACGGTGTTTTTTCGCTGTGAAACGGACATAGGCCCACCAGATTTTTACCCCGTCTTTTTAAGTTCACATACTGTGAAACGGCGGTTTCAATATCATTTCTGTACTTTATTTCGTTTATTATATCCTCAGGTATCATAAAACCGCCCCCTTTTCACACTAAATAGACCACGCTTTCGGTATGTAAATATCCGAATACGCCGTAACGGCATAATGGTCGGTCATTCCGGCTATATAATCAGTGATAGCGCGCTCCTTGCCCTCGCTTTCGGCAATCCTAAGATACTCGGGCGACATTTTATCGGGATTTTTATTGTAGTATGTGAACAGTCCCTCTACTATGCCCTTGACCTTTGTTTCCTCGGATTTTGCAACGGGATTTTTATATACGCTCTCAAAAAGGAATTCGTGCAGCTCGTCGTAATACTTTTCGGTTTCGCTGTCCATCTTAACAGTATCCTTGCTGTTCTCCACAATGGAGGTCACAAGGGTATTTATCCGCTGACTTTTCGTAGCCCCTAAAGCCTTTACTATATCGCTCGGTATATCGCTTTCCGATATTACTCCTGCCCTCACCGCGTCGTCTATATCGTGGTTTATGTACGCAACCCTGTCCGCCGTGCGGACTATTCTGCCCTCAAGCGTATGTGCTTCCTCGCCGCAGGTGTGATGAAGTATTCCGTCAAGCACCTCGAAGGTAAGGTTAAGACCCTTGCCGTCCTTTTCAAGCTTATCGCACACCCTGACGCTCTGTTCGTAATGGGTAAAACCCACATTTGTAAGCTCTTGCAGCGCCCTTTCGCCCGCGTGGCCGAATGGAGTATGCCCCAAATCGTGTCCCAGGGCTACGGCTTCGGTGAGATCCTCGTTAAGTCTTAACGCTCTCGCTATGGTTCTCGCTATCTGTGCCACCTCAAGCGTATGGGTAAGTCTTGTTCTGTAATGGTCCGATTCGGGGGAAAGAAACACCTGTGTTTTATGCTTTAAGCGTCTGAATGCCTTGCAGTGTATTATTCTGTCGCGGTCGCGCTGATAGCAGGTGCGGAGGTCGCTTTCGTCCTCATACACACGGCGGCCCTTAGTCTCTGTACAAAACACCGCTCTTTCACATAAAATAAGCCTTTCGTTGTTTTCGCTTATTTCTCTCGGTTTCATATTTCCCCCTCCGTTCATCCCTCTCAATTATTATATTATACAAAAATGCACGAAAACCTCTATTTTTTTAAATTTTCTGTTAAAATCCGTCCTTTGTCGCCCTTCCGTCGCCCGAAACGGGGATTTTATCGCCCAAAAACGCAGGCTCCGGCTTTGCTATGCACTTAAAAAAATCCTTATCTCTTGCAAGAATTTCCCTTATTTCTCTTTTAAGCTGACCGCCGTATTTATTTAGATTTGCGGACACTCCGCATGCCTTGACTCCGAGCTTTTCGGAAACATACAGCGCTCTGTAAAGATGGTATTTCTGGCTGACAATTATAATACTATTTGCCTCAAACACCTTTTTTGCGCGGTACACGCTGTCATAGGTGGAAAAGCCTGCGTGGTCCATAAATATATCCTCTTCGGGAACGCCCCTTTCGACGGCAAACAGCCTCATTGTATTTACTTCGTCATAATCGGAACTGCCGTGGTCGCCGCTCATAATTATTTTTTTCGCCGTTCCCTTTTTGTAAAGCTCAATTCCCGTAAGCAGTCTGTCTCGAAGCATAGGGGTAGGCTTTCCGTTCCTCACGCCTGCGCCTAAAATAAGTATACAGTCGGCAGTGTCCGTTTTCAAATCCTCCGCTTTCAAAATACCGCTCTTTGTTTTTCTTACAATATAAAAATTTATTAAAAGCGCCGCGGCAATAAGCACCGCCGCCGCTGTAAGGAATACCTTAACTGTATTTCCGAATATCCTTTTCATATTTCTACACCAACCTCTGTCGCAATACTTTTCTGTCCTATTTCGGCTGCGGTAAGCCTTGCGCAAAAATCCTCACTAAGACCTTTAAGAAAGCCGTCCTTTTTATCATCCGGCAAAAAGAAGTAAATATCCACAAATTCCCCGTACTTACTGTCAGTCACCGTTCCGCCGTTTGCCCTTATCAATCTGTCCAGGCTTTCCGTTTCGGCATACGAGCAGGTGCAGGAAAAAACCGTACACGGCAGCATTACAGCCTTCTTTGCCGCCGAGAGCGCGTCTTTAAGCGCCTTTGAATATGCCCGTACAAGTCCGCCCGTGCCGAGCAAAACGCCGCCGAAATATCTTGTAACTACCGCACAGACATCTTTTATATCCTCACCGTCAATAATATCAAGCATTGGCTTGCCTGCGGTGCCGTGCGGCTCGCCGTCGTCCGAAAAACGCTTTACCGCACCGCCGCAAACGGAATATGCATAGCAGTTATGTCTGGCGTCCCTGTTTTCACTGCGAATCTTATTTATAAAGCGGGCGGCTTCCTCCTCGGTCTCACAGTGTGTAAGGACCGCTATAAAGCGAGATCGCTTTTCGCTGTACTCTGCGGAGGATTCCCCAGTTACCGTTACATATTCTGCCGTTTGCTCCACTCTCCCTTTTTAAAACAAAATTAAAAAAATCCGCAGCCCAACTGTAACGGGACTGCGGAGTAAAAGGTTATGATTAATCCATATTGAAACGCTTTTTAAATCTGTCAACACGGCCACCGGTGTCTACCAACTTCTGCTTACCGGTAAAAAACGGATGACATTTAGAACAAATATCCAAACGGATATCTTTTTTAGTTGAGCGTGTCTCGAACTCCGCACCGCAAGCGCATTTTATAGTAACCTTTTCATACTGCGGATGAATACCTTCCTTCATCGTCGTCACCCCTTTCAAACTCGATAACATATGGAGTATAACACATCTTTTGACAAAATGCAAGCATTTTATTTGCGGGAAATAAATTTCTTGAAATCCTCGTATATTTCAACCGCCTTAAATTTTGCCACATATTTTTTCGGATGCTCCGCAATCATAGCTCCTGCTTCGGTCGTGCTGTCGGAAAGCTCGGCGTCGGGAGCCGCCGCAGGCAAGCACACCGCAGGGAAGATAACGCACCACCAATTTTTACCTTCTCCGTTTCCGAGCCTTATTATAAGCGAGCGATAATTACCGGCAGGAAGCGTAAATGTATCGTATTCCCTTGTTTCAAAATAGCTGTTTCCCACCTCTGCCGACGCGGTATAGCCAAACCCGTTTTCCGAAAGCACCGAATTTGCACAGGCGGTAATTTTATCTAAGCTTTGGCAAGCAAGCTTTTCAGCCTCGGCAAGGCTTGTCCCGTCGGCGAATATTTCGGAGGTCTCCCTTAATATTCTGTCCCTTACCGCAAGCTTAACCGCCTGATCCTCCTTGCTGTCCGAATTTGCGATTATATGTAACCGCAGAACATTCCCTCTTAAATCATCGCAGGCGGCGTCAAAATGCGCCATTGAAAGAAACACGGCACACATAAGTCCGAAAAGCAGCGACAGCTCCGCCGCGCGGCGTGAAATTTTTTTATTAAGCATAACAAAAGCTCCTTTATTTCTTTTGTAAAGAATATTGACGGGAGCTTTTCGTTTTATTCAATTATTAAGGATTTTTCGGTAGGCTCGCAAAGATAAGCGGCTATACCTTTGCTTGACAGTAGCTCCTTTGCCCTCTCTGCGGCTGTTTTTTCTTTAAACACCGCAAATCTCGCCGGTCCGCTGCCCGAAAGACCTGCGGCGTCCGTGCCGAGAGCGTTAACGGTCTTTAAAATATCCGAATTTTTCCAAAGTATTTCGAACGAATTGGAAAGGGAGCTTAAAAGCATATCCGTGTTGCCGTTTTCTATCGCTTTGACCGTTTTTTCTATATCGGGCTTTATATATTCGGTTTTATCAAGCCTTGAAAACATCTCGCCCGTAGAGGGCTTTCCGTCTGCCTTTATTATAACGAAATAAACTTTAGGCATCGCATTAAGTCTTGCAAGCCTTTCGCCTATTCCCTTTGCCCTTGCCGTTCCGCCCGATATTAAAAACGGCACATCCGCTCCGAGCTTTACAGCCAGTGAGCAAAGCTCCATTTCGGTAAGGCCTGCATTGTAGAGCCTGTTCATACCGGAAAGAACCGCCGCTGCGTCTGCACTGCCGCCGCCCAGCCCCGCGGCAATCGGTATCCTTTTTTCGGTTCTTATGTACGCTCCGCCTGTCCCGACTGCCTCTGAAAACAGCATTGCCGCCTTGTATTCAATGCTTTCCTCCTGTGCAAAGGGAGTGCCGTCAATTTTAATTTCCGCAGCCTTTTCAATATACACCGTATCGCTTAAATCAACGCTCTGCATTACGGTATCAAGCTCGTGGTAGCCGTCGGGTCTTCTGCCGATAACCGAGAGAGCCAAATTGATTTTAGCGCAGGCGGTAATTTTAAGCCTGTCCATTGTTTTCCTCCCAAAGACCGAAGGTAAGCCTGTTTACAGCCTTGCCGACCGCCTTTATTTTTAAAATCCCGTACATAAGCATTGCGCCGCCCGTGTTGAGTATTACATCGTCAATATCGCTCGATCCCGTCAGGAATACAAATTGCAAAGTTTCAACAAGTATTACCGAAAGCAAAACAGCGATAAACACTCGGTGCCACTTTGAAAAATACTTAAAGAGCAAAACAAGGAAAAATGGGAGCGGCATAAACGCCGCAAGATTTCCAAGCAAATTTTCAAGCGCCGCCGATACGGGCAACGCGTCGTTTTTTATCGCGTTGATAAAAAGCCTTACCGTCGCAAACGGAATTAAATTTATATTGTTCTTTAAATAATTATCAAACGCTTCCCTGCTCCAGTTGTAGATATTAAATATGTTCCTGCCGAGACTGTCGTCTATAAGCGTGAAATCCACTAAAACCATAATGTAAAAAACAAAAATACAGATAAGCGTGTCTTTAATAAGCTTTCTTCTTTTATTCCCCGCTGTCACGGACGCCCTTACGGCGGACGCCGAATAGCCGAATATTACCGCTGAAAAGCCTGCCGCTATTTTTTCTCCGTGGGCGAAATAGACGATACCGAATATATGCGCCGCCATAGCCGTAAGACAAGCAAACGAAGCGGCGTAAAGCGCGGCTTCGGCAATTTTTAAATATTTGCGGTTCAAAATATCACATCTTTTCAGGTTCAGTTATTTATATTACGGTGGTGGTATCCGTAGGTTTCGGGAACGATTTTGTCAAACGAATAACCCATTTTCATAAGCCCCTCTATTATTTCGGGCAGAGCCTCCACGGTAGTTGTTTTAGCCTTGGTATCGTGCATAAGAACGCAAGCTGAATTTTTGTCCTTGGCGCCGTTTAATACATTGTTTCTTATAAAGGTGTAGCTCGGAGTAACCGAATTGGCGTCGCCCGAGCCGACATTCCAGTCATAGTAGGAATATCCCTTTTCCTGCGTCAGTACGGTAAGCTGTGACATAATTCCTTTGCAGTAGCTTATACTCACCTTATTACTGCTTCCGCCCGGGAAGCGTATAATTTTAGGCTCGTACCCTAAAATATCTCTCACCCTGTCGGATATCATCCGCAAATCCTCAAAATAAGCGTCCGTATTCGAATAAATTTTACCGTAATTATGCGAATAGCTGTGTAGTCCTACCGAATGTCCCTCATCGGCAATATTTTTTACATACTCAAGCTTATCTGTGTTAATAACAAAAAAGGTCGCCTTTATTCCGTATCGATGGAGTATATCCAAAATTTTAAGGGTGTTTTCGGAGGGTCCGTCGTCAAATGTAAGATAACAGACCCTGCGCCCGTCGGGATTTTGTGCCTGAGCGGAGGCGGCGAGTCTTCGCGCCTCCGCTTCGGCTTTCTTCTTTGCGCTTAAGGTTTCGATTTTCTTCTTAAGCGCCGCATTTTCTTCCTCTGTCTTTTTTCTTTCGGCTTGTTCGGCTTCAAGCTGAGCCTTAATTTCACCGTTTATTCTGTCCTTTTCGGCAATATCCGCTTCCAGCTCCGATATTGTACCGTCAGCCGAGCTTATTCGGCTTTTATTAGCGGCAATCTCGGCGTCTGCCGCCTTTATACTGTCGTTATTTCTTTTAATAAATATCAGTGAAAAAACGAGCGCCGCCGTCAGAATAAGAATAACGAGGGAGAAAATAACAGTCTGTATAGATACGGTCTTTTTCAAAGCAATTTCCTTTCTGTTAAAATATCCGCAAAACGCGCAAGATTATTTTAACACATTACTCCACAAAAATATATAATTATTTTTAACGGAAATTATTATTCCATTAGGGAAATACTTAATAATTTTGTTGCTAAATCTTAATTTTAATGGTATAATAGCTTTATTAATTTTTTGGGGGAATATTTTTGGCTTCTGATATCGTAATAACCAGTGACAGTACAACAGATTTAAGTCCCGAATTAAGAGAACGGTATAATATTTCGGTAGCTCCGCTCGGAATAACTCTCGGAGATAAGGTCTACACAGACGGCGTTGACATAACGCCCGACGATATTTACGCCCATCACGCCAAAACAGGCGAACTGCCTAAAACCACGGCGACAAATGTGGGCGACTGCCTTGATTTTTTTAAGAAATTCACGGATGAAGGCAAGACTGTAATTCACTTTACAATAAGCTCGGATATGTCATCAACCTACAACAACGCCTGCATAGCCGCAAGCGAGCTTGAAAATGTATATGTAATCGATACAAAAAACCTCTCCACCGGCGGCGGACTTCTTGTTGTTGCCGCGGCAGAAATGCTCCGTGACGGACTTTCAGCCGAGGAAATAGTTAGAAAGTCGACAGAACTTATACCCTGTGTTGACGCCTCGTTCGTTATAGACAGCCTTGAATATTTATATAAGGGCGGCCGCTGCTCGGCTCTTGCCATGTTCGGCGCAAACCTTTTAAAGCTTAAGCCCTGTATTCAAGTGAAAAACGGTAAAATGGATGTTTCGAAAAAATACCGCGGAAAATTTGAGGATGTTTTAAAGCAGTACATAACCGAAAAGGCAGAGGATTATTCGGACATTGTGCTTGACCGTGTGTTTATAACACACGCGGGCTGCGACCCCGAGGTTGCAAAAAATGCGGCGGAGCTTGCAAAAAAGCTCGCCCCGTTCAAAGAGGTATTTATAACAAGAGCAGGCTGTACCGTTTCCTCGCACTGCGGCGCAAACACGCTCGGAATTTTGTTTATAAGAAAATCACCCATCTGATTTTCCGTCATAGTATATAGCAGGGGTCAAAAAGGGATATCCCGAAAATCGGCGACAGCAGCTTACTGTCTTTAGATTACCGATAAACCCCTTGATATATAAGAGCGACCGTTTTTACGGCCGCTCTCATTTTTTAAAGTTCTATGTAATACGGGCAAATATCGGCATACTTCCCGTTTTGGAGTCTGAAGCCGCCCGGTATAGTTCCGAGCTGTTTAAAGCCTATTCTTTCGTACAGATGTCTTGCGTGCAGATTGTCAGCAACCACGGCGTTAAACTGCATTATTTTAAAGCCTGCCTTTTTCGCCTCGGAAAGCGAATCAAGCACCAATTTTTCACCTATGTGAAGTCCCCTGCTGTCAGCCGCTACCGCATAGCTTGCATTGCTTATGTGTCCGCACCTGCCTACATTGTTCGGATGAAGTATATACATACCGAAAATTTTACCCGTAGCCTTGTCCTCGGCTACGCCGCAGTGGGTTTGCGCCATAAAAAACTCTCTGCCCGCGGTCTCGTCAAGCTCATTCTCCTGCGGAAAAGCAACGCCGTCCCGAACCACACGGTTCCAAATTTCAATCATTTCCGCTATATCCCTATCTTCGTATTTCCTGACACTGACTTCCATAATTTCGCCGTCTTTCCTGTTTTTATCATTATTTTAACAGAACAGAACTTAAAAAACAATAAGTTGACATTTGATTTAAATTATAATATTATCGTCATTACAACCTATGAAGGAGAAGAATAATGCAATTATCAGGTCATTTTGGGTTCAGACGGCTTTTAAAATACACCGTTCCATCAATAATTATGATAATATTTACATCCGTTTACGGTGTGGTAGACGGTTTTTTTGTTTCGAATTACACAGGAAAAACCTCGTTTGCGGCGGTTAATTTTATAATGCCCGTGCTTATGATTTTGGGCTGTCTGGGCTTTATGTTCGGCACAGGCGGCAGCGCGGTCATCTCGAAAACAATGGGCGAGGGCGACCGTAAAAAAGCAAGCGAGATATTTACATTTATCGTTATTGCCTCGGCTGTGCTCGGCACGGCGCTTGCCGTAATAGGAATGTTTGTATTAAAGCCGTTGGCAGTTTTGTTCGGCGCCGACGGCAAGCTGTTGACAGACAGCGTGTTTTACGGAAAAATAATCCTTGCGGCGCTGCCCTTTTATGTTTTACAGTTTGAATTTCAATGTCTTTTCGCCACTGCCGGCAAGCCTAAGCTCGGACTTTTTGTAACCGCCGCCGCGGGAATTGCTAATATGGTGCTTGATGCGCTTTTTGTCGCGGTGTTGAAATGGGGTCTCGGCGGAGCCGCCGCCGCAACCGCAATAAGCCAGGTTTTGGGCGGAATAATTCCCGTAATATATTTCGCGCGGAAAAACACAAGCCTTTTACGGTTTGTAAAATTCCGTTTTGACGGCAAGGTGCTGCTTAAAACCTGCACCAACGGCTCGTCAGAGCTTATGAGCAATATTTCTATGTCCGTTGTAAGTATGCTTTACAATGTACAACTTATGAAATACGCGGGCGAAAACGGAGTTGCCGCTTACGGCGTGCTTATGTATGTAAGTATGATCTTTCAGGCGGTGTTTATCGGGTATTCGGTTGGAAGCGCCCCGATCATAGGCTACAATTACGGTGCGCAGAATCACAGCGAGTTAAAGGGCCTTTTGAAAAACGGTTTCCTGTTTATCGGAATTTGCGCTGTTTTTATGTTTGCCGCAGGTGAGCTGCTTTCAAGACCGCTTTCGCTTATGTTTGTCGGCTATGATGAAGAATTGCTTGATATGACTGCGCACGCATTTTCGATATTCTCATTTTCGTTTTTGCTTTCGGGCTTCTCGATATTCGGCTCGTCCTACTTTACCGCCCTTAACGACGGGCTTACCTCCGCTCTAATTTCGTTTTTAAGAACTCTTGTCTTTCAAATTGCGGCGGTTCTCTTGTTTCCGATTATTTTCGACCTCGACGGAATTTGGTTTTCCATTGTCGCCGCGGAAATTATGTCGGTAACGGTAACAATGCTGTTCTTAATTTTAAAACGAAAAAAATACGGATATTAAAAAGAAACCGAGCTTACGCTCGGTTTCTTTTTTAAATAATAACGCCTCTTTTGCAGGCTTCCTTGCATTTTCCGCAGCCGATACACAAGGAACGGTCGATAACGGCAAGATTATCCTTAACAGCGATTGCGCCGTTTTCACAAGCCTTTGCGCACATTCCGCACGCAACGCAAGAAGTCTTGCAGTCCTTAACGACCGCCGCTCCCTTTTTCCTGTTCGAGCAGGCGACTGCCGCCTTATAGCCCTTAGGCACAAGGGATATAAGCGATTTCGGACAGACCGAAGTACATTTTCCGCAACCTACGCAGGTATCGGGACATACCACGGGTCTGCCGTTTTCCATTCTGATTGCGCCGAAGCCGCACGCCTTAAAACAATCCCCGAAGCCTATACAGCCGTATTCACAGCCGAGAGGTCCGCCGCTCAGTCCGTTTGCGGCGGCACAGCTTTGTATACCCGAATACGCGTATTTTGTCCTTACACCTTCGGGAGTACCGTTACAGGCGATAAACGCAATTTTAGCTTCGCTTTTAACCTCAACGCCCAGTATTTCGGCAATAGCGCCTGCGGCAGCGTCTCCGCCCGGGGCGCATTTATCAGGTTCAGCCTCGCCTGCCGCTAAAGCCGCGGCGTAGCCGTCACATCCCGAATAGCCGCACGCTCCGCAATTAGCGCCCGGCAACGCCTCTCTTATTTTAACCTGCTTTTCATCCACGGGAACCGCCATAAATTTTGAGGCAAGCGAAAGTCCGATACCTGCAATCAAGCCTATTACAGCCACTATTATAACGGGTATTAGTATTTCCATACGCTTCAACCTCCTATTCCCGCAAAGCCTAAAAACGAAAGCGAGACAAGAGACGCCGCAATAAGAGTTATGGGTAAACCCTTTAAAAATTCGGGTATATCGGCGGTCTCAAGTCTTTCCCGAACGCCGGAAAACAGAAGCATTGCAAGCATAAACCCAAGCCCTGCGCCCAATGCGTTGAAGAGGGACTGAACAAACCTTAGTCCGTTTGTAATGTTAAGCATTGTTATACCGAGTACGGCGCAGTTTGTGGTAATAAGCGGAAGATATATACCAAGCGCATTATAAATCGGCTTTATGTACCTTTTCAGCACAATTTCTATAAGCTGAACTATTGCGGCTATAACAAGTATAAATACTATCGTTTCAAGATATGTGTAATCGGGTGCTAAGATAAAGTGATAAATGGGCCAAGTTACGGCAGTTGAGACCACCATTACAAGCGTTACCGCAATGCTCATCGAAAATGCGGTTTCGGTTTTTTTGGAAACGCCCAAAAACGGACATATTCCGAGGAATTTCGACAATACCATATTGTTTGTAAGAATTGCCGCCAGAAGTATGGAAGCAATCGCCGTATTACTGTTCATTTACCGCCGCCTCCTTTTTAGCCGAGCCGCAAACGCCCTTTGACGGACACGAGTCGCAGCCGAGATGCTCGACAGGCCTTTTGCCGTTTTTCCTTGCTAAGGCGTTGGACGCCGCAACAAGTATTCCGAATACGAAAAATCCGCCCGGCGGCAACAGGAATATTATCATCGGGTCAATAAATTTTGAGGTTATAGGCAGAGAAAACAGTGTGCCCGCACCTAAAATTTCCCGTATTGCCCCCATAAGGGTCAGCACGGCGGTGAAGCCTATACCCATACCGAGACCGTCAAGCACGCTCGGCAAAACCGAGTGCTTTGACGCGAACATTTCCGCTCTCGCGAGAATAATACAGTTTACAACTATAAGCGGAAGATATATTCCGAGCGCCTTGTCAACAGACGGCAAAAACGCCTTTACAAGCATCTGCACAACGCTTACAAAACCCGCAATTATAGTTATGTATGCAGGTATACGCACCTTATCGGGTATAATATTGCGAAGCAGTGATATGGCAAGGTTGGAGCATACCAAAACGAGCGTAGCGGAAAGCCCCATTCCTATTCCGTTTACCGCCGCCGTTGTAACGGCAAGCGTCGGGCAGGTTCCGAGCACCAGTCTGAGCGTCGGGTTTTCCTTTATAATTCCGTTTGTAAAATAGCCGAGATATTTTTTATTCACCGTCCGTCACCTCCGCCTCTGTTTGTGCTTTCCGAAAGCTTTTCAAATTCGTAAAGAGCCTCATTAACGGCACGGTTTACCGCAGTTGAGGTAATAGTAGCTCCCGTAACTGCGTCAACCTCGTTTTTCTCGCTGTCGGCGCCGTTTTTAAGCAGTGAGACGCCCTTTTTCTTGCCTGCGTACTGCGAGTAAAAGCTTTCCTTTGCGGCGTTTTGACCGAGTCCCGGCGTTTCGTTCGAAACATCAAGTATTGCGACCGATTTTACCGTTCCGTCAGGATTTATCGCCGTCATTACGGAAACATCGCCGCCGTAACCCTTAGACGAGGTTTTGAAAATATAGCCTACAGTATTACCGTCCTTTACCGCCTCGTAATACTCGGTATCGGAAACGGTCGCTGTACGGAAGTCGTCTGCCGTTATAAGGCCGGCCATAGCCTTTTTGCTGTTTTCTTCCTCAAGCCTTGCTATCTTTTTTACCGTAATTTTATTTGTAAGAGAAAGCGCCAGGGGAATTATAACGCAAATCGCAAGCAGAACGGTGGTCGGCTTTATAATGTCAGTGCTGTTTTTCTTAAAAAAATCGAAGAACTTATTCATTCCGCTTTCTCCTTTACAGGCTTAATATATCCGAAAGGCTTTGAGAGCGTAAAACGGTCTATATACGGAACCAGTATATTCATAAGCAGAATCGCATATGAAACACCCTCCGTAAGAGAGCCGAATTTTCTTATTACAAATGTCACAATACCGCAGCCTACGCCGAAAATCGCCTTGCCGGGCAGTGAAATAGGACTTGTAGTATAATCCGTAGCCATAAATACCGCGCCTAAAATAAGTCCGCCGCCAAGTACCGAAATCATAACGCTTTGACCGGAAATCAGCGAAAGCAACGCGACAGTGCCTATAAAGCAAACCGGTATTACGGGAGATATAATTCGGCGTATAACAAGATAAAGTCCGCCTATCAAGAGCAAAAATGCGGAGGTCTCGCCTATCGAGCCTGCGTGCATACCGAAGAAAAGTGTTTTAAAGGAGTATGTAAAGGATGTTGTTCCGTCTGCATATAAAAGCGGCGTAGCAGAGCTTACGGTGTCCGAAATAGGCTCCGTAAACCTTGTCATAGAAGCAGGAAACGAAACCAAAAGCATTATACGGGCGGCAATAGCCGGATTTGCGAAATTGCACCCTATTCCGCCGAACATCTGCTTTACAACTATAATTGCGAAAATACTGCCTATCGCCGCCTGCCAGAGCGGAAGCGACGGCGGCAGGTTCATACCGAGAAGAAGTCCCGTTACAACAGCCGACATATCCTTTACGGAATTAGGCTTTTTAAGCGCCTTATCCCACAAAAATTCACTTAATACCGCAAAGCCGACGCAGGTGACAAGCACAGCCGCCGCCTTAAAGCCGAAGAGTATACAGCCATACACCGCAGAGGGCATAAGCGCTATTACAACATCGGTCATAATTCCGCAAACTGTCTCCTGGTGTCTTATATGCGGCGATGAAGAAACATTAAGCATTTCCCTCATTGCGACTTCCTCCTTAGTTCTGTCTTTGCAAGGCGCATTACCTGTGTAAGCGGTCGCTTTGCGGGACATACAAACGAGCAGCTTCCGCATTCCATACAGTAATTTACATTAAGCCTTTCAAGTCTGTCCGCCGCACCGTGATTAAGCGCCGCATCAACCATTGACGGGTAGAGCCTCATAGGACATACGCCGGCGCATCTTCCGCAGTGTATACACGGACCTGTTTCAGGCTCTCCTATTTTTTCGCTCATAACGGTAACGGCGTTGTTGCGCTTTTCTATAACCGCATCCCTGTCGCACACATCCACGCCCATCATAGGTCCGCCCATTATTATTTCCGCGGCGTCCTCCGTAACTCCGCCCGCGAATTCAAGAAGATCGGAAATTTTCGTTCCTATCGGCACTATAACATTTTTAGGCTCCTTTACGGCAGTGCCGTCTACCGTTATTCTTTTTGAAACAAGCGGCATACCCGTAGAAATAAACCTGTAAAGTGTTGCTACGCTTGTTATATTCATAACTATACAGCCGACATCACTCGGCAGTTTTCCTGCCGGAACGCGCCTTCCCGTCGCCGAATAAATTATTACCTTTTCCGCTCCCTGCGGATAGCTTGTGGGCAACTTCATAAGCTTTACTGTGTCGTCCGTATCCCTCTCATCCGTCGCGACGGTGTAAAGCTTTGTTATGGCCTTTTCCTTATTGCTTTCAATACAGATGATTACCTTTTTTATCCCAAGCTTTTCCTTTAGCAGATAAACTCCGTTTATAACATCGTTATAGTTCTCAATACATTCTCTGTAATCGCTCGTAATATAAGGCTCGCATTCCGCTCCGTTAATAATAAGTGTATCTATATTACCGTCCTTGACCGAAAGCTTAACGCTTGTGGGAAATCCCGCGCCGCCGAGACCTACAAGTCCGCACTCTGCGGCAGCTTTTGCTATATCCTCGGGAGCTTCTATCGGGAAAGGAGCGAGCGAAGGGTCTTTTTCCATAGCTCCGTCCGACTCTATTACAACGCAAGGTACATTGCGGCCGCCGGAGGATATGATATCAATCGACTTGACCGTACCGGATACGCTTGAATGAACCGAGGCGCTGACAGCCCCTGCCGCCTTACCTATAAGCGTGCCTACAAATACCTTGTCACCGGGCTTTACAACAGGCTCAGCCGGAGCGCCTATATGCTGAAGCATAGGTATTTTCACTTCATCGGGTGCAGGCATAATAACGGATTCGGAATCCGCCGTATTCTTTAAATGCGGCAGCAGCATACCACCGTGAATATGCTTCACGGGGCTTAATATCCTTTCCTTTCCCATAACAATTCTCCTTTTGCAAAAAAATTGCGGCTTACAACCATATGATACAATATATATTTATGATTTTCAAGAATAATTTTGCACCGAAAAACGGGACTGTCTTTTGACAACCCCGTTTGAAAATTTATTACCGTTAATCGGCAAGCTGATATTTTTCCTCATACATTCCGAAATCACGGACAAAGGCTCCGCCCTGCGCATTCTTAATTTTTGCAAGGTATTTATGAGCGTCAAGCTTGTCCGATGTAAGCTGCATAGTATAAACCGCAATGTTAGAGCAGTGGTCCGACACACGCTCGTAATTAGTAAGCAGATCGGTGAACACGAAGCCGAGCTCAATGGTACATTCGCCGTTTTGAAGTCTCGCGACATGGCGGGCTTTAAGCTCCTTATTAAGCTTGTCTATTACCTGCTCAAGCGGTTCTACATGTGAAGCTGTTTCCGCATCGTCGTCTATAAACGAATCAACCGCCATATTAAGTATCTCGGTCACAGCAGAGGTAATAACGGAAATCTCTTTTCTTGCCTCGTCGGAAAAATGGATACTTTTATTATGCATTTCCTCCGCAACCTTGCAGATATTAAGAGCATGGTCGCCTATTCTCTCAAAATCGCCTATGCTGTGCAGCATACGGGCTATTGCGTGGGACATATTTTCCGAAAGCTCGTTATTGCTGAGCCTTACAAGATAAGTTCCGAGCCTGTCCTCATATTTATCGATAAGCTCTTCGTTTTCGCGAATATACTGCGCGGTTTCAGCTTTGTAGGACGATATAAGTCCTATAGCCTTTGTAAGCGAATCTCGCGCGTGCTCCGCCATTTCGTTTGTCAGGCGGTGACATTCTGATACCGCAAGCGCGGTATTGTTGAACAAACGCTCGTCCAAAAAGACGGTATGCGTTTTATCGTTGCTGCTCCTAACCGTAATTTCGCAAAGCCTTATGACCAGCCTTTTGAACGGTATAAGAACTATTGTATTGAGGAGATTGAAAAGGGTGTGAATTATAGCAACGCCGAACATAGATACCGGCTCTGTAAGAATCTCTGTACCGGCAAACCTTAATATGTAAAGAATTATCATACATACTACCGAACCGATAACATTTACATAAATATGTAACGCTACAACCCGTTTGGCATTTTTATTTGTTCCGAAGCTTGAAAGCAATGCGGTTATACAGGTTCCTATATTAGCGCCCAAAATAAGCGGTATTGCCATTTCACAGGTGATAGCGCCTGTAATCGCCAATGCCTGAACTATACCGACGGTAGCCGCTGAGGACTGAATAACACCGGTAAACAGTACAGATATAAGCAATGCGACAATCGGACTCTTAAATGCGGTAAGAAGACTCTGAAAGCCCTTCATTTCCTGCACAGAGCTCATGGAATTACTCATAAAGTCCATACCGGTCATAAGGATTGCGAAGCCTATAAAAATAAGTCCTATATTTTTCTTCTTTTCTTCCTTGGAAACCATCCTGAAAAGTATTCCCACAAAAGCAAGAAGAGGCGCAAATGTCATCGGTTTTAAAAGGGTGAAGAAAAAGTTGTCTCCCCCTATTCCGGCAAGGCTTAACAGCCATGCCGTCAGCGTTGTACCGACATTTGACCCCATTACAACGCCGAAGGTGTCGCAAAAATTAACTATTCCCGAGTTTACAAGTCCCACAAGCATTACGGTCATTGCCGAGGAGGACTGAATAGCTATCGTTATGCCCGCACCGAGGAAAAAGCTTAAAAGCGGATTTCTTGTCACTCTTTTAAGCGTTTGTTCAAGCGAACCGCCCGCAAGATTTTCAAGTCCCCCCGACAGCATAGACATTCCGTAAAGGAAGAATGCCAGACCTCCGAAAAGCTCCGCCACCATTAAAAGTATCTGAGTTGAAGTCATATTTTTCCCTCTGTTTTAAAATTTCACAGCTTCCGATATATAATTCTTCAGCTCACTTATCGGAATACGCTTTTGTTCCATAGTATCTCTGTCGCGAACGGTAACGCAGTTATCTTCAACCGACTCAAAATCATAGGTAATGCAGATAGGAGTGCCTATTTCGTCCTGACGACGGTAACGCTTACCTATTGAGCCGGCGTCGTCATAATCAACCATAAAATCGCCTGCAAGCTCTGAATAAACCTCGCTCGCCTGCTTTGCAAGCTTCTTTGAAAGCGGAAGCACAGCCGCCTTAAAGGGCGCCAAAGCCGGATGGAAGTGAAGCACGGTTCTTGTGTCTCCTTTTTCATCGGTCTCCTCGTCATAAGCGTCGCAAAGGAAAGCGAGAAGCACACGGTCCGCACCGAGGGAAGGCTCTATAACATACGGTATATACTTTTCGTTTGTTTCGGGGTCAAAGTAATCCATAGGCTGACCCGAATGCTCCGAATGCTGCGTTAAATCGTAATCAGTACGGTCGGCAACTCCCCACAGCTCGCCCCAGCCGAACGGGAAAAGGAATTCAAAGTCGGTAGTGGCTTTTGAATAGAAGCAAAGCTCATCCTTATCGTGGTCACGAAGTCTCAAATGCTCCTCGTTAATGCCGAGGTCAAGCAGCCACTTGCGGCAGAAGCCTCTCCAATATTCGAACCATTCGAGATCCGTTCCGGGCTTGCAGAAGAATTCCAGCTCCATCTGTTCAAATTCCCTTATACGGAAAATGAAGTTTCCGGGAGTAATCTCGTTACGGAACGATTTTCCTATCTGAGCTACGCCGAACGGTATTTTTTTTCTTGTGGTACGGGCGATATTTTTGAAGTTTACAAAAATACCCTGCGCCGTTTCGGGGCGGAGATAAAGGGTAGATGCGCTGTCTTCGGTAACGCCCTGAAAGGTCTTGAACATAAGATTAAACTTGCGTATATCGGTAAAATCATGAGAGCCGCAGTTGGGACATTTAATTCCTTTATCCTTAATGTACTGCATCATTTCCTCGTCGCTCATAGCGGCGGGGTTATCGCTAAGTCCGTTTTCGGCAACATAATCCTCTATAAGCTTATCGGCTCTGTGTCGTGTTTTGCAGGATTTGCAGTCCATAAGCGGGTCGGAAAAGCCGCCCAAATGACCGGACGCCACCCATGTTTCGGGATTCATAAGTATGGCGCTGTCAAGACCTACATTGTAGGGAGATTCCTGAACAAATTTCTTAAGCCAGGCCTTTTTAATATTGTTTTTAAGCTCAACGCCCAACGGACCGTAATCCCACGAATTTGCAAGTCCGCCGTATATTTCACTGCCGGGATACACAAAGCCTCTGCCCTTTGCAAGCACTACTATCGTATCCATACTCTTTTTAGCATTATCCAAAATTATTTCCCCCAATGAACAGCCGAGCGCCGAAAATTTTCAGTACACCCGTTAAAATCCAAATTTCTACAAATAATATAGTAATGGAAATTCGCCTAAAAGTCAAGACTTAACTTGACATATTAACTTATATGAATTATACTGATAACATAATTACAGTAGGAGGGTATCAAAATGGATAACGGAAAAATTCAGCTCCACAATGTGGATTTCGATGATTTTATAAAAGCTATTGACGAGTGCAAGGGCGATGTTTATCTTGAAACTAAGGACGGCGATGTTCTCAACCTTAAATCAAAGCTTTGCCAGATGTTAGGACTCAGCACTATACTCAGCAATTCTGAGGTTACCGAGGCCACTATCCGCTGTACCAATCCGGACGACGAAACAATGCTTTTCCGTTTCAATCTTTACGGCGAGATGCCTAAGGAAAATAAGTGAGGTCCCAAATGGCTGAAAACAAATTCTTAACCTATAAAAACAAACCGCTTGTAAAATGCGGAAAGGAAATTTATTACGGAGATATGTCAGAGCCGTATGTGGTTCGCTTCAGCATAATTTCCGAAAAAAAAGAGGGCAGCGAAACAATACCCGAAAAGGTTGGGGTTGACCTTATGAAGAGCGACACCCAGCTTCCCGAAAAGGACAGAATTGCCAAAAGCACCGTAAAGGATTCTTTTTACGATGCGCTTGATGTAGGTTTTATCTGGCTTGAAAGATTTTTAAAGGCATAATTCAGAAAGCCGCAGTCCTTAAGGATTGCGGCTTTTTCATTTGTCTTTGCAATACTGTTTTTTCCTGCGCACGATTTATCTTCGATTTTTATTGCGGTTTTGAAAACGGATATCGAATTTTACTGCTGTATATACAAGCAATATCACTGCGAACAGGATAAATAAACACATATATCAAATAAAGATTTTCCTTATGATAACGGACTTGTCAGTACAGACAATCCGTTATTATATTTCTAACCTATCGGTTTGTTCCCCCCCAAAAAAATCGACAACGACAATGAGATTTCCAACCGAATTTATGTGCGTTAAATCAAGCAAAAAGACAGTCCGCTTTAACGGACTGTCTTTTCTTGGTGGAGCAACATTGTTTATAGATGAACACTTATGTAAGGTATCGGAGCAGCCGTTAAAGGCTGCCTCGATATCATCAATAGGAATGTTTTTGGCTTCCATCATTTGATTGCTTGCGTTAAACACAATATCCAAATGATCATCGTACAGGTAAATTGCATTGACAAAGATGTTGATTATCGCCCGCTTTTTATTGATATCATCCGCGGGAAGCTTGAGCACATAATCAAGAAACGCTGCTATTTGGGCTTCGCTCAGTACCGTGCGCTTGTTTTCTTCTTTCGCAAGCTCAATTAACAGCTTTTCTTTTTCGGCGGTGCGGGCATTGATGCGTTCTGTAATCATTTCGGTATTTTCCCCGCGTTCAAGGCTGTTCCAAAGATTCTCAATGGCTGTATCCAAATTTTTAACTGCGTTTTTTAGATTTTTGACGGCAAGATTATCGCTGTCGTTTGCGCAATACTTTCCTACCTGTGACGCAATATATTTGCAGTTTTCCTTTGTCAGCATTGTTAGGCAGGTCTTTACAACAATATCCTCAATCATTGCTTTGCTTATAATTTTTTTATTGCATTTCTTTTTGCGCACCTTTTTGCAGCAGTAATAATGATACTGCTTTCTGTTTCGGCTTGTACCCCCGTAACCGACCATCATCTCCTTACAGTATCCGCAAAACAATTTTGTTGTAAGCAGGTATTCACCCTCGCCCTGAGTGCGCGCAGGAGCGTCCTTGTTTTTCTTTACAATGTCTTGCACACGATAAAATAAATCATCCTCTAAAATTCTCGGCATTCCGTTTGGTGTTTCCGTCCCTTTGTAAATATAAAATCCGATATATCTCCTGTTGGTCAGCATTTTGCTCAAGCTGTTCATACTGAAATCTTTGTTTATTGAAGTTTTTACTCCGCGGCGCTGCAAATCCTTTACAATAGAGGTTTTGGTTTCTCCGGCTGAGTATCTTTCAAATATTTCTTTCACGATTGCCGCGCCTTCGGGGTCAATGCTGAAGGTTCTGTCTGCGTTCACCTTATATCCGAGTCCGGGGTTGCTGCCGTTTGAAAGACACTTTTCAGCATTTATATCCATACCTCGCCGTATTTTCTGAGATAACTCGGCGGAATAATATTCCGCCATACTTTCAAGCACACCCTCAACAAGTATTCCCGACGGATCGTCTGCAATATTTTCCTTGGCGGAAATCACTCTGACTCCGTTCTTTTTCAGCTTTGCCTTATTGATAGCGCTGTCAAACCGGTTTCTTGCAAATCGGTCAAGCTGATAAACGATCACCCCCTCGAAGGTATGTTTATCGCTGTCCATCAACATTCTTTGCAGGCTCGGACGGTTATCGTTTGTACCTGTCTGCGCACGGTCAATATATTCCCCGACTACATTCATTTGATTTGCCTCTGCGTAAGCGTAGCAAACCTTTAACTGCCCCTCGATTGACTGCTCGGTTTGGCTGTGGCTTGAAAACCGAGCATATATTACTACATTCATAATAGCCTTCCTTTCAAATATAATTTCAAGCTTATTTTACCGAATACTCTTTTTATTGCAAATATGCAAATTGCCCACCGCCAAAGTGACGGTGGGCTTTTGGGTTAATTCTTTACATGTTCCTTGATCCAATTTTCATAGTATTGTTTACCTTCCTCGCTTTGATAAAATTGTTTGATTTCCGATGATAAAAAGAGAGCAAAGGAGGTCAATAATTTCTTGTCAAACTCACACTTAGGAATTGGAGTTTTACAATTTTCCTCCATCAGACACTCTCCTTATCTCGCGTCGCGATTATGCTGACGGTCATATTCTTTTTTGACAAGTTTAAGCAGGTATTCCAACATTTCAGCCGGTGTCATAGAGGACGGCACATATTTGCGAATATCGTCCATCGGAATTTTCAGTTTTTCCACCTGATTAGGTTTAACCTCCGCCATAATTTCGTTTACGGTATCATAGTCAAGCTTGCCTTCTTCAAAAGCGGCGCGCATACGGCGGGCTTGTGCGTGGGACGGAAAGTTTTCTGTTTCGTCGATACGGTCTATAACATCCCTTTGTGCTTCTTCATTAAGAAAAGACAATTCGTAAGCCGGGAGCATTTTCATTTTGCCGCTATCTACAAACCCTTGAAGTTCAGGAACGAGATAGGTCAAGCGAATTAGGCGCTGAACGGTTTTATAGTTATCTCCGCTTTCTGCGCCGATTTTTGCCGTTGTCCTATTATCATCCGACTTCGGGACATTTTGTCCCAAAGCTTTGCCTTGGTGCTTAATCGCATCAAGCTTCATTCTATAAGACCGCGCCTTTTCCATAAGGGATAGGTTTTCACGCTGACAGTTTGAATCCACCATCAAGATCGTGGCTTGGTCACGGTCGATAAAATGAACAACCGCCGGGACCTCTTTCATTTCAAGAAGCTCAGCGGCGTGTACTCTGCGGTGTCCGGATATGATTTCGTATTCATCCTGTTTATCCTCAAGCGGGCGGACGATAATGCGGTTTAAAAGTCCGTATTCTTTTATACTCTCAACAAGCTCCGTCATCGACTCATCATCAAGCACCTTGTACTTTCACACACGCTTTGGTTTTTGCCGAATGTGGCAAGCTGCTATGCAATGGATAATTTGCTGCGGCAAAAGCAAAACAATTTCTTTGACGATTATAAGGTTATAGTGTGTGCGGGAACAAAGGCGGGTATAGGCATAGACGCATTAGCACCCGTGCTTAACGCTATGGGCGACCCGCTTAAAACAAAAACTATTACGCTATCCTGCGGCAAACTTACAACCGGCGTTACGGTAAGACCGTGGGCGGGCGTGTTTATGCTGCGCAACTTAAAATCGCCCGAAACATATTTTCAAACGGCATTCCGTGTGCAGTCGCCCTGGGAAATTAAAGACGAGCACGGCAACCGTGAGGTTGTAAAGCAGGAGTGCTATGTGTTTGACTTTGCTTTAGAGCGTGCGCTGCACCAAATTTCAGACTATTCCTGCCGCTTAAAGGTGGATGATACAAGCCCCGAACAAAAGGTTTCGGAATTTATAAGTTTTCTGCCGGTGCTTGCGTTTGACGGGTCATCAATGAACAGAATAGACGCACAGGATATACTGGATATTACATATGCCGGAACATCCGCCACATTGCTTGCAAAGCGCTGGCAAACCGCGTTGCTTGTTCATGTTGATAATGATACTCTTAAAAAGCTACAGAGCAATCAGGATGCACTGGATGCGCTTATGAATATTGAGGGCTTCCGTTCGCTTAATTCCGAAATACAGACAATTATAAACCGCTCGGAAAAGGTTAAAAAGCTTAAAAAAGAAAAAGGCGACGCCCTTACAAAGGAAGAGAAAAAGGAACTTTCAGAAGACGAAAAGAAAGCAAAATCACTGCGAAAACAGGTGCAGGAAAATTTGCTCAAGCTCGCCGCCCGTATTCCGGCGTTTATGTATTTAACGGACTACCGTGAGCAGACAATAAAGGATGTTATAACGCAGATTGAACCGGAGCTTTTTAAGAAAGTAACGGGTCTTTCGGTTAAGGATTTTGATATTCTCTGTTCCATAGGCTTGTTTGACCCCGAAAAGATGAATCAGGGAATTTTCGGTTTCCGTAAATATGAAAACTCCAGTCTTTCCTACACTGGGTTTGACAAGCACGAGGGAGAGGCGGTCGGCGGCTGGGATACGGTACTCCGCCGTGAAGAATACGAGGCGCTTTATTCAAAGCAGCAGGCAACCATTGCCGATTTAACAGAAGCAATTAGCCCCACCGACACTAAAGCGGCAAATATTCAGCCCAAAACAAACGATACAGTGCATAGCGTAGGGGCAGGCTACAAGCCTGCTACCACCTCGCAGCCCGCCCCCGAAAAAGATTGGGACAAAATTCTTGCTCCCGTAGGCGTAGGAACTGCGGTAAAACACAAGACCTTCGGCAAAGGCACCGTTGTTTGGATGGACAAGGCTAAAAAGTACATCCGCGTTAAATTTGCCGCGGGTGAAAAACAGTTCATCTTCCCCGATGCCTTTGTAGGTGGATTTTTGGATGTTGAGTAAGAATTAATGCAAAAGCAAGAGATTGATACCAAGCGTTGGTATCAATCTCTTGCTTTATAAAAAGTAGTTTTGGTGATTTTTTATGGGATATTGACTTCAACAAAAAATATGACTAAGCATAATTTAGGCTCTATCCCAAATTTTGTGTAAACGCAGAAATGCGGTAAAAACAGAAATAAAT